>Ga0268264_10000144_pt1 | contig 168841 bp, 161 predicted proteins | sample KBSSwiS32_FD_190357 | JGI IMG/M metagenome (GOLD analysis project Ga0268264, IMG submission 190357) | Switchgrass rhizosphere microbial communities from Kellogg Biological Station, Michigan, USA - KBS Switchgrass S3-2 (SPAdes) (version 2) | ecosystem: Host-associated > Plants > Roots >... | reverse complement strand
ATACATGGTTTAAATGCATATTAAGACATGGAACGACTTGGCTTTAACCGATTATCCACGACCTTGAAAATCGCAGAAACCGGAGCCGTCGCCCACATGTCCCTTCATCAAATAACAATGAGAAAGAACCGAAAACCTTCCCCGCCCTAAAAGATATACTCTCTAGGGTGATCGTTTTAACGATCAGGAAAGGACCGGCGACTGCTTGGTAGAACCTCGCGGTCTCCGTCGGTGGAGGGCTTCTATGAGCGGGCCTCCCGAGGGTCAACAACAAAATTACAAAAAAAAGTCGGTTGGTTTTGAGCCCGATTTTCCGGGGTTTTCGGTCATTTCGTCAATTCCGGATAACAGCTGTCAAGGCCGAATCAGCCCGATGCGCCCGAAAGCGCAAACGAATCATTCAAGCGGCAACCTTTTGAAAAAGGCTGTTTTAGGCCTCAGGCGGTCTGGATATATTCCCGCAGCGCCGCAGCTTCGCTCTCTATCTTCTCCATCCGTGCCTTCACCAGATCACCGATCGAAACAAAGCCCACGATCACGCCATCGTCGATCACCGGCAGATGCCGGATCCGACGCCGCGTCATCATGCCGAGCGCTTCGAGATGGGTGGTGTTGCTGGGAACGGTGATCACCTCGGTGGTCATCACTTCACGGACCGGCTGATCGAGGAAATCGGATCCAGCGCGCCTGAACCCGTAGATCATATCACGTTCGGACATGATCCCGATCACGCGTTCATCGGCTATCACCGGCACCGCACCGATCCGCTTGTCCGCGAGCAGGGACAGGACATCCCTGACCGGCATATCGGGCGCGACGCTGATGATGGCATTGTCGCCGCGCTTATGGAGTATTGCCGCAATCGTCATATCGGCCTCCTTCAGGGGGGCGTCCTCGGTCGTTACCGGGTGTCGCTCCGACTCTCTCCAGTGCCGGTCTTGTGCCGACATGGGTTGATGATCCCACTTTCCGGGACCAAAGGGAAGCCATGTCAGAACGCCGCAATCGCCTGTCCGATCCCGCCTATGCCGCCTTCGCCTGGGCGCGCTATCGCCGGATCATGCGCTGGGTGCTTCTTGTCTCGATCCTGAGCGTCGTCGCGGCCTTGTTCTACCTCCGCGCCGACGGTTCACCGCTGACCGTAGCGGTGCTGGTCGCGACCAGCGCGGGCGTCGCCTTCTCGGTGTTGCTGGCAGGCGCGCTGATGGGGCTGATCTTCCTCAGCTCGGGCACCGGCCACGACGAGGATGTCGCGCAGCTCGACGAGCCCACCGCAGATCCCAGCGCCAAATGGGACAAAAAAAGGCGGCCTTGACGGACCGCCTTCTTTCGAACTTCGCAAAGTGTAACCGCCTCAGGCGGCCGCTTCTTCGCCGCGAGGCTTGCGCGTCCGGCGGCGGGGCTTCTCGCCCTCCGCCGCTTCGGCATCGTTGACCGGGGGAGTCAGCGAGAAGGATGGCGGCAGGCGATCGACATCGAGACGATCGGATGCACTTTCGCTGACGGGCACCGCGGCAGCACGCGGCGGCCGGCCACGACGGCGCGCGGGCGCAGCCTCGGCAACGTCCGCGACATTGCCGTCTGCGACCTCATCGACCGGCGCCGCAGCGAAGGGCGCGGTTCTGGCCGGCGCAGCCTGCGGCTGATCCTCATCGCGCGGCGCTGGGTCACGACGCGGACGGCGTGGCTGCTCGTCCCGGACATTGCCGTTGCGCTCGCGATTGTCGGGCCTTTCGCGATTGTCGGTGCGCTCGCGATTCTCAACGCGTTCACGATTATCCGGACGCTCACGGTTATCGGTGCGATCCCGATTATCGGATCGATTATCGGTGCGTTCGCGATTCTCGGGGCGCTCGCGATTATCGTTCCGTTCGTTGCGATCGCGATTTTGAGCGGGCTCGCGGCTTTCGCGCGGCTCATAGTCGCGCTGGCGATCCTGTTCGCCGGCATAGGGCTGATCCTGGCCCTGATCGTCGCCGGACATGCGATCGCCTTCATCGCCATAATCATCGTCTGACTGGGTGAAGTCGTCGCGCCGCGGGCGCGGCTGCTGATCCTCGAAGCGCGAGCGGCTCTCGGCGAGCACCCGGAAATAATGATCCGCGAACTGCAGATAATATTCGGTGTTGACCCGATCGCCCTGCATCTGCGCGTCACGCGCCAGCGCCTTGTACTTTTCATGGAGCTGGGCGGCGTTGCCGCGCGCGCGATTATCGATGCGGTTGCCGCGATCCTGACCGCCGCTGCCACCACCATTGGGACGCGGCGAACCTTGGCTGCCACCACGGCCGCGACGGCGACCGTTCTGCCGATTGTTGATCAAGTTTTCGATGTCCTCGTCACTCGTGGTACGGTTCACCACTCCCCGAACCGGGACCATCCCGGCCTCAACTCCGGAGCATCGCTCCGAAAATCTTTATGCACTCCGAGCCGGAGCGAAGCCTTCTCAGGCTTTGCATCCGCCAAACGTCATGGCCACCACGTTATATTGCGGCCCTGGCACTGGAGGTCGGTTGCATCGGGCGGTTGCGCTACGGCAAGCCAAGCCCGTTGAATATATGTGATGTAAGGGGTGGTTTGGAAATTTCCAAGCGGAATATGTACTGTCCCTGAAAAGGATCAGTCTAAAGCCTCATCGGCTCACAACTATGCAGCGGTCGCGCCCGCTGAGATCCCGCCGCACCGCGCCACCAAGCCCTTCGGCAGCAAATATGGCCAGCACGGCGTGCGCCTGGGACGCGCCGATTTCGACCGCTGCCATGCCGCCGGCCGCTATCAGCCGGCCGAGCCGTGGTGCAAGCCGACGATAATCGTCGAGCCCGTCGTCGCCCGCATAGAGCGCGCTCGCAGGTTCATAGTCAGCAACGTCGGACGACAGCGCCGCGCCGCTTTCGACATAGGGTGGGTTGCACAGCACCAGATCGAAAGCGCCATCGATCCCGTCCGCCCAATCGGCCCGGGCGAAGCGCGCGCGAGACGCGAACCCCAGCCGTTCGGCATTGGCCGCTGCGATCGCCAGCGCGGTATCCGAAAGATCAACCCCGATCCCTTCGGCCGTCGGCCATTCGGCAAGCGCCGCCAGCAGCAGCGCGCCTGAGCCCGTGCCGAGATCGATCACGCGCGCCGGGCCCCGCCTGCCGAAATGCGCGACTGCCGCTTCGATCAAGGTTTCGCTATCGGCGCGCGGAATGAGCACGCCGGGCGCCACCGTCAGGTCGATCGTCCAGAAATCGCGACGCCCTATTATATAAGCCACAGGCTCATGCCTGAACCGCCGCGCGATCAGGTCTTCGAACCCGGTCGGAGCATTGTCATCGAGGCGGCCGAGCAAGAGGGCTTCGCGCGATACGTCGAGCGCATGCGCCATCAACAGCTCGGCATCGAGCCGACCGGTATCGCTGACTGGTTGCAACGCCGCCGCCGCCCGGCTCAGCGCAGCACGAACCGTCAGTACATCAGGCTTGGGCATCAGCCTTCGAGCTGGGCGAGCCGCTCGGCCTCGTCCTCGGAGATCAGCGCGCTGACCAGTTCCTCGAGCCCCGGCCCTTCGAGGATTTCCGAAAGTCGGTGCAGGGTCAGGTTGATCCGGTGATCGGTCACGCGCCCTTGCGGGAAATTATAGGTGCGGATCCGCTCCGATCGGTCGCCCGATCCGACCATCGACTTGCGCGCGCCCGCCCGCGCGCTCGCCAGGCGCTCGCGCTCCTGCTCGTACAGCCGCGTCCGCAGCACCTTGAGCGCCTTGGCCTTGTTCTTGTGCTGCGACTTCTCGTCCTGCTGGATCACGACCAGTCCTGAGGGAAGGTGGGTGATCCGCACCGCGCTGTCGGTGGTGTTGACCGACTGGCCGCCCGGCCCCGACGAGCGATAGACGTCGATCCGCAGATCCTTCGCCTCGTCGATCTGGATATCGACCTCTTCGGCTTCGGGCAGCACTGCCACCGTCGCCGCGGACGTATGGATGCGGCCGCCCGATTCGGTCACCGGCACGCGCTGGACACGATGGACACCGCTTTCGAACTTGAAGCGCGCGAACACGCCCGCGCCGGTGACGCTCGCAACGACCTCCTTATAGCCGCCCATGTCCGCGACGCTCGCCGAGATCAGCTCGACCCGCCAGCCGCGGTCCTCGGCATAGCGCTGATACATGCGGAATAGATCGCCCGCGAACAACGCCGCCTCGTCACCTCCAGTGCCCGCGCGGATTTCGAGCATCGCCGAGCGTTCGTCTGCGGCATCGCGCGGCAGCAGCTTGAGCGCCAGCGCACGTTCGGCGGCTTCGAGCTTGTCGCGCAGTTCGGCGAGTTCCTCCGTTGCCATCGCCTTGAGCTCGGCATCTGCGCTGTCATCGTCGATCATATAGGCCAGCGCATCGAGCTCAGCCCGGAAGCGCCGTACCTCGCCCGCGGCGACCGCGACCGGCTCGATCTCGGCATAGTCCTTGGACAGCTGAACGAACTGATCGCCCGCAAGATCGCTGCGCGACATCGATGCCTGCAGCTCGTCGCGCCGAGCCTCGATCTGCGCAATCCGCTGAGATGAGATGCTGACCATGTTCAGGCTTTCAAGGTGGTGACGAGATCGGCGATCGCTACCCAGCGCTGGGTCTGATCGGACAGCCGCTTCAGCCCCACCTCGCCGCGCGCGATCTCGTCATCGCCGAGGATCACCGCCCAGCTTGCACCGCTGGCATCCGCCTTCTGCATCCGCCGCTTCATATTGCCCTTGTAGGCCATGTCGGCGGCGATACCCGCGCGCCGCAGATCCGCGAGGATGCCGGTGGCCACGGCTTGCGCGGCATCGCCCATCGGCACCACCGCGACATCGATCTTCTCGGGCGCCGGGGCCTCGATCAGCATCGCCAGCCGCTCGATCCCAGCTGCCCAGCCGACAGCAGGCGTTGCAGGCCCACCGAGCGCCTCGATCAGCCCATCATAGCGGCCGCCGCCGAGCACGGTGCCCTGCGCGCCCAGCCGATCGGTCACGAATTCGAACGCGGTATGTCGATAATAATCGAGCCCGCGCACCAGCCGGGCATTGCGCGTCCAGGCGACGCCGGCCGATTCCAGCCCCTTCGTCACCGCTTCGAAGAAGGCGCCCGCCTCGGAGGACAGATAGGCGTCGATCTCCGGTGCCGCATCGGCGATCGGCCGGTCGCGAGGATCCTTCGAATCGAGGATGCGCAGCGGGTTCTTGTCGAGCCGCTCGATGCTGTCTTCCGACAGATCGCCGCGATGCTGCGTGAAATGATCGATCAGCGCCGCACGCCAGGCATCGCGCGTTTCACCATCGCCGAGCGTGTTGAGCGTCAAGGTCACGCCATCGGCGATGCCCAGCTCCTTGAGCAGCTGATCGGCGAAGCAGAGCAATTCGATATCGGCGAGCGGCTCGGCCGATCCGATTACCTCGGCATCGAGCTGATGGAACTGCCGGTAGCGGCCCTTCTGCGGCCGTTCGTAACGAAATAGTGGCCCGTGTGTCACGATCTTGAGCGGCGCATGCTGCTGCCAGCCCTCGGTCAGATAGGCGCGTGCGATGCCAGCGGTGAATTCCGGGCGCAGCGTGAGCGAATCGCCGCCGCGATCATCGAACGAATACATCTCCTTTGACACGACATCGGTCGTCTCGCCGAGCGAGCGCGCGAACACTGCGGTCGATTCGAAAACGGGTACCTCGACACGGCCGAATCCGTACAGCCGGCGCACCGTATCGAACATCGATACAACATGGCCAAAACGCGCAATCTGTTCGCCCAGCATGTCCTGCGTGCCCCGGATCGGGCGCGGTGTTTCGATCCTGCTCATCGGCCAGCCCTTACGGTTCGCGGGCAATCACGGCAATGGCCGTAATCGCTGCTTCGTTTGCACGCGCGGTTGACCGCGAAAAACCGCCCCCGGAAACATGAAGACGCTTGGCAACTGGTGCGGTGCAGCATAAAGGCGAGTACATGAACATCGACCTCATCCCCGTGGGCGACGATCCGCCCAACAGCCTCAACGTCGTCATCGAGGTGCCCGTCGGCGGCGAACCTGTGAAATACGAGTTCGACAAGAAGTCCGGCGCGCTCTTCGTCGATCGCATCCTTCACACGCCGATGCGCTACCCGGCCAATTACGGGTTCGTGCCGCACACGCTGTCGCCCGACGGCGATCCGCTCGACGCGCTCGTCGTCGCGCGCTCGCCGTTCATTCCGGGCTGCGTCGTGCGTGTGCGCCCGATCGCGGTGCTCAAGCTCGAAGACGAAGCCGGCGGCGACGAGAAGCTGCTGACCGTGCCCGTAGATGGCACCTTCCCTTATTATGAGAAGGTCAACGAGAGCTCCGATCTCCCCGAGATCGTGATGCAGCAGATCGAGCATTTCTTCACCCACTATAAGGATCTGGAGCCCAAGAAGTGGGTCCGGATCGGCAGCTGGGGTGGCGCCGAGGAAGCCCGTCAGGTCATTCTCGAAGCGATCGAAGCCGCGAAGCGCGCCAAGGCCGCCTGAACCCGATAACATCGCCGAACAGAGAAGGGCCCGGAGGTCGATCCTCCGGGCCTCAAACTGCTGACAAACCCCTGGCGAGAGCCGGGGTTTGTGATTCTATGGGCCATGTTGAGAAAGCCTGGCGCTGAGCAGACAGCGCGCGAGATGGTAACACTCGAGGATTCGGCGCTCAGCCCTTCGGCAGCAGCAGCAGGAAACGCGCGCCCTTGCCGGGTGCGCTATCGACGGCGAGTTCTCCGCTCATCGCCCGGGCCAGCCGGCGGGAGATGTAGAGGCCCAGGCCGCTGCCCGTGCCGTCCTGCCGGCCCAGCCGCTCGAACCGGTCGAATATCCGCTCCTGATGTTCGGGCGCGACACCGTCACCGCTATCGGCAACCACCACTGCGGCGGTATTGCCTTCGCTTTCGCAGCGGATCCAGACGGTACCGCCTTCGGGTGAGTGGCGGATCGCGTTGGTTATCAGATTGATCAGTATCTGGAGGATCCGCCGGAAATCGGCGCGTGCGATCACATGGTGGGCCAAGCCGGGGGTGTCGATACGAACACCGTGGTTGGCAGCGCGCACCGCCAGCAGCCCGGCGGCGCGACGCGCGGTATCGGCCAGATCGACCAACTCGATCTCCGGCGAGAAATCGGGCCGCTCGATCGTCTGCAGATCGACCAGGTCGTTGACCAGCGCCAGCAGATGCCGGCCGGCCCCGGCGATATCATTGGCATAGATCGCATAATCGCGACGCAGCGGCCCATCGTCGCGCCCCGAAATGCTGTCGGCATTGGCGATGATCCGGTCGAGCGGTTCGCGCATCGCCCGGCTGAGCTGCGTGCCGAAGCTGTCGTCCTGCGGGACCGGCCCTCCGGCCAGGCCATGCGGCGTTCGGCGGGTGACGAGGATGTGGTAGCCCGCCAGCGCCCCGACGCCATCGATCAGCGGAATGCCCGCGAGCTTGACCGCAACCCCGCTGCCCAACTGGAGCATGGCGTTATCGTCCTCGAACCGGCGCGCCTCACGCGCGGCGCGCGAAGCTGTGCTGACCCCGTCTTCGCTCGACAGGGCGAACAGCGCGTCGAGCGGCTGCCCTACCGCGCCGGGCATATTCGCCGGCGGCGCGGTGATCCGCAGCATCGCATCGGTTTCGCAGGTCCAGTCCGCGCTCGCCCGCCCGAAATCGCGCGACCGCATTGGATCGCGCTCGGGCTGCGGGCCGGCGGCGGAGATCTCCTCCCAGCCGGTTATCGCAAATTCGACGCCATCGGCCTGCGGCTTCACCTTGACCCACAGGTCGATATCCTGATCGCCATAAGCTGCGACCACGCGACGCGAGATATTGATACGCAGCCGTGCCGTCAGCCGCGCCAGTGATGCAAGCTGCGGCACCGCAAGCCGCCCGCCCTCGATTCCACCGGCCTGCTGCTGGAGCCGCAGCAGTGGCGGATCGGCCTGGATCAGCCGACCATCGCCATCAAGCCGGCCATGGACCGGCACCGCCGACGCGAGCGCGATCACCGCGGGCGCGCCTTCGTCGGCCGCGCCTGGCCGATCTCGATTGCGGCGCGGCGGTAATTGGGATCGAGCCGCCAGATGAGCACCGCTTCGGCCGCTTCGCGCGCCGTGAGCGTATCGAACGCATCGGCGCGTGCGATCAGCTCTTCCTCGTCGACGCCCTCTGCAGAGCCGATCCGCCAGATCATCGTGATCGCCGGATCCCGCTCGCAGCCGATCGAACGCAGGATGGTGCCGAGCATCATCCCGGAAGGATCGGTGATCATCGACCACACACCCGCCCCGTCAATCCCGGCGCGCACCGCCAGCGCCGAGGTGAACAGCGCGAGCCACCCTTCCTCTAGCGCACTGGCGAGCAGGCCGTCGTCGATGCAGCCGCGAGCCATCAGCAGCGCGGCGAGCGCGTCGGCACGGGCCTCGAGCGTATCGCGATCGTCATGCTCGGCGAGCAGATCGCGAACCGTACCGGCCAGCAGCAGATCGGCGCGCGTTTCCTCCAGCCCGTGCTGCTCGACAAGATAGTGACGCAGCGCAGCGGCGACGCACCAGAGCAGGCGGCGATGCGCACGCTCGGGCAGGTCGGTGCGGACCAGCGACGGATCGCCGAACTGATCATAGCGCCGGCTTTCGGCGATCAGCAGCGCCATCGTCGATTCGGCGATGGCGGGCTCATCGAGATCGAGCAGATGTTGTGCCAGGTCGGCGACATGAAAGGGCGAGTCGCGGCCCAGCGCGAGCGCCAGCCGGTGTTCGTCAACGCGGCGGAGCATCGCGGCGACGAGGTCCGACTCGCGCAACAATTGGGTGCGTTCGAGCAGCGGCAGCGCGATCGCGACACGCGCCGATCCCAGCGCCGCGCTCAACTCCAGACTTGCCTCGTCGCCCATCATATCGATCAGCCGCAGCCGCAGCTCATCCTCGATCGTACCGATAAGTGCCTTGAAAAGTTGGCCAATCTGAGCGCGATGCTGATCGGACAGGCCCTTGGCGGGCGGCTGGAAAAGTTCGTTGGTGGCACGATCGACCCGGCCATCGACGCCCTCGAGAGCGCGCGCGGCATCGGCCAGCCAGCGGGTCGCCGCAGGCTGTATCGATGTCTGTCCCTCGTCGCGCAGCCCCGTCATGCCTCGGCCATAGCAGCCCTGTTGTTAAATCGAAGCTAAACGCCTCGGGCCTTGCGAGCGAGCGCCCTGCTTCGCACCGCAGCGAAGCTGCTCAGGAACGATAGAAACGCGTAGAAGGCAAGCGCCAAGACCATCCATCGCCAGTCGACGAGCACAGCGAGGACCGGGGCGATCCAGGCAAGGGCATCGGCGCTGGCTCGCCACAGCGGCGCATGTTCGACATCGAGCGCCTTTCCGATCGGCCGAAACGCCCAGAGCGCCGTCAGCGATGCCGGGACCAGCGTCGCGACAAGCCACCAGCCCCAGCCGCCATCGGCCGCGATGCTCCGGGCGATCATTGTTAGCACGCACATAGCGGCGAGATAGCGCGCCGCCGTGAAAGGGAGCGCCGGCGCCTGTCTGTCCGACCAGATCCGGGCCATCCGCCGCTCCGCCGACGCGAGTGCTGCGGCTAGCGGCAGCAGAAGCACCGCCGGCCAGAACAAGCCGAACAAGGCAAATGCCGCACCCGCCCAGCCAAGCCCTACGGCTGCGAGCGCGACGTGGCGCCGATCAACCTTTCGCGCGACCAGCGGGCCGATCAGCGGCGCGGTAACGAGGCGGTGAAGATAGCGCTGCACCCAGTCCCCCAGATCCGGCCCGGCACGCTGCATCATGTGCGCTTCGAGCGCGCCTATTGCCGCCGCGCCCATCGCAATGATCGGTGGTGTCTCTTCCGGCCCTTGCGCAACCAGGGCGTCGATTCGCGCGGCATCTTGCTGGAGGAGGCGCCGCAGCAGGGTGGAACTCAGATCCCAGTCGCCAAGCATTTCCGCCGTCTCGCTGAGCGCAGCGGCGTCGATGACGGCGAAGCCCGCCCAGCGCGCATCGGCATCGATCCGTTCGAAATCGGCATAATCCTGCGTATCGGGCAGGACGAGGACCGAAGGCGTAGTGCTCGCAAGCAGCCGATCGACGGTCGCCTGTCCGGCGACACACCCATCGGCGATCAGCAGGATATGCTCGTCGGGCTCGAACAGCGCGGCGGCATCCGGCACGCTACGCGCTACCGCGATCTTCGCACCCTGGCGTTTCAGCCGATCGATCGCCTGCGCGAGTGCTGCGGGCACACGTTCGACAAGCAGAACGATATGGCTGGCGCCCGCGCGCCGGGCGATCGCGGCCTGCACTTCGAGCAGGCTGCGCCCGGCGATCGGCAAGGTCGCGCGAAGCCCGTCGCCCATGTCGGTCTGGTCCTGCGCGGTAATCAGCGCGGCGATCGGCACCTAGGCTTCCCCTTCCAAAGCAGCGGACGGGATAGGGCGGTTGGGCGATTCGGCAAAGCCTCGATGACTTGTTTCATCCCTTCCTTCGAAGGGATGGGCTTGTTCAGCGGCAGTCGGCGAGCGCCCGGGCGATCCGGTCGAGCACGGCGGCGTCGATATCCGACCGGGCCGCTTCGGCCGCCAGCTTCATCAGCGGGGCAACGTCGAAGCTCGCGGCGAGCCCCTGCAGCCGCAGCGCTTCTGTCCGCCAGACGTCTGCATCGGTCGCCACCGACATTGCGGCGACATGGCCGGTGGCCGAGGCGAGGAACAGCGCGCGCAGTTCCGCGGCAATTCCACTGTCATCGCCGAGCAGTTCGGTGAGGACGTGGCGAAGGTTTGCAGGTTCGAAGGACATGGCCGAATAGAACGCCAAAACCCCTAAACTTTGTCTTAACACCCCTATCGCGGTGGCGCCGACTTCTGTACTTTTCGACTAATGGGGAAGGCACCGCATCCACTGGATAGCTGGCGCGCGGCAAACGCCGCTGAGGCCGAAGCCGTGCTCGCCGCCGCCTCAGCCTCCAGAACCGGTGAAATTCCCGCCGATAGCGCCATCGACAGCGGGGACGAACTGCTGCTCGACGATTTGGTTCGGGAGGATTCGCAGGCCTATGTCGAACCGGCGACATCGATGCCGCCGCGGCGTTTCGCCGATATCGCCATGGGGGGTCTGCTCGGCGCGTTCGGCGCGGGGTGGATCGCGATCTTGGCCGGCAGCGGTGCGCTCGGCGTGGTCAATCTGCCGTCGATCGCCAATCTCATCGCACTGGCCAGCGGCCCGCTCGCGCTGCTCGGCATCGTCTATCTCCTGATCCAGCGCAGCCCGCGCGGCGAAGTGCGCCGCTTCGGTGACACCGCGCTGGCGATGCGGGTGGAAAGCCGCCGACTCGAAGCGGCCGTCGCGCGCGTTTCGGCCACGCTCGACAATCGCCGCGCCGCGCTCGCCGAACATACCGCAGCGCTGCTGGGTGAAGGCGATCGTGCTGCGGAGCGTCTGTCGCAGATCAGCATCGACATGCGCGACGAAACCGATCTGCTGAAGAGCCAGACCGATCATCTGCGCCATGTGACGGGCGCTGCCCGCGGCGACATGAGCGCGCTGATGGTCGATCTGCCCCGCGCACAGGAAGTCGTGGTCGAGATCGCAGATCTCATCAGGACGATCGGCGACGAAACCAAGGACCAGGCGCATGGACTGGCCGAACAGCTCACCCTGCTGATCGCAAAGGGCCAGGACGCCGATGAACTGATCGGCGCGGCGACGGGCAAGCTGATCAACCAGATCGGCCGGCTCGAAACCCGCACCGAGCGCACGGCGAAGGCGATCGACGAGGCCGGCGTGCAACTCGCCCGCGCGGTGGGCGAGACGATCGACACAGCCGGCAACGCCGTCGAACAGACCCGGATCGCTCTCGATAGCCAGCGCGACGCGATGGTTGCGATGATTGCCCATGGCGGCGCCGCCCTGGATGAAGCCGGCTCGTCGGCCGCCGCCGCGCTGGCGGGACGGCTCGACAGGATGGCGCAGAAGACCGATGCGCTGGCGAAGAACCTTACCCGGCAGGACGAGGCTGCCCGCGCGCTCGTCGCCAATCTCGAATATGCACTTGGCGCGATCGAAGGCCGCTTCCGTGATCTCGGCGCAACCGGCGCCGAGCAGACGGCGGACCTCGCCGAGATGATCGTGAACCTCAGTGGCCATGTCGAGACGGTAACCGCCGCGCTGGCGAACAGCGTGAGCGGCACGCGGACGCTGACCGAGCGTGCCAACGGGCTGCACAGTGCATTCGAGGCGATCGTCGCGAATATCGAACAGGACCTGCCGCTCGCGATGCAGCGGATGGATGCCGAAGCCGCACGCGGCGGACAGATGATCCGCACGATCATGGCCGAGGCGGAACAGCTCGTCGCGACGGTTGAGCGTACTGGCGACCGGCTGGGAGCCGCCGATTCGATGATCGAGCGACAACGCGACGCGCTTGCCGCGCTCGGCGATCAGGCGGCGCAGCGCATGGAAAACATCGCGTCAGGCGGCGATGCGATGCTCGAGCGGCAACGTGCCCTGTCCGACGCTTTCGCAGAGGAAGCCGCAGCGCGGCTGGAGGCTCTGCGCGATCACGCGGCAGAACTCGGCCGCCTTGTCGGCGAAGGCGAGGCTGGCCTGCGCTCGCTCGCCGAACTGTCCGGGAGCCGGTTGATCGACGCCATCTTCAAGGTTCGGGAGGCAGCGGCAGACGCAGCGCGCAGCGCGCGCGAGGCACTCGAGTCGATCGTTCCGGCCGCCAGCGAGACGATCGCGCGCAGCGGCACGGAGATCATCGAACGCACCTTCGGCGACGCCGTCACCCAGCGCATCCACCTCATTTCCGACACCGCGGAAGCCGCAGTGAAGGCCGCCAATGCGGCGAGCGAGACATTGCTGACCCGGATGCTGTCGATCGCCGAGGCCGGCGCCGATATGGAACAGCGGATTGCCGGGGCCAAGGCGCAGCAGGACGCCGTCGGCGAGGAAAGTTTTGCGCGTGAGGTCGCGGTCCTGATCTCGCAGCTCAATGCCGAAGCGATCGACGTGACGCGGATATTGTCGCATGATGTGCCCGATGGTGCATGGGCCGCCTATCTCCACGGCGATCATGGCGCGTTCACTCGCGCGGCCGTCCGCCTGCTTACCCGCAGCCAGGCCGCGCAGATCGCGGCGATCTACGCGGGCAATCCCGTGCTGCGCGATCATGTGAACCGCTATATCCACGATTTCGAGGCTCTCCTTCGCCGCATCCTCGCCAGCCGCGATGGCGGCGCGCTGGGCGTGACAATGCTGTCGTCGGACATGGGCAAGCTCTACGTCGCGCTGGCGCAGGCGATCGAGCGCCTGCTGATCTGATCGTGATTTGACAATGCCGTTTCACACCCCTTCGGGGCCCGGGCGATGACCGGCACCGTCAAACTCCACGAAAGCTGGAAGGCGCCGCTCGCCGATCAGTTCGCCAGCCCCTACATGGCGGCGCTGCGCGCCTTCCTTCTTGCCGAACGTGCTAAGGGAAAGCAGATATTCCCTGCCGCCAGCGAATGGTTCCGCGCGCTCGATCTGACCCCGCTCGACAAGGTCCGCGTCGTCATCCTCGGGCAGGACCCCTATCATGGCCCGGGCCAGGCGCACGGCCTCTGCTTCAGCGTCCGCCCCGGCGTCCACCCGCCGCCGAGCCTCGTCAATATCTACAAGGAACTCCATACCGACCTGGGTCTGCCCCGCCCCGCGCATGGTTTTCTCGAACATTGGGCGCGACAGGGGGTGCTGCTGCTCAATTCGGTGCTGACGGTCGAGGCGGGCCTTGCCGCCTCGCACAAGGAGCGCGGCTGGGAGAAGTTCACCGACGCGGTGATCCGGCTGGTCAATGCCAAGCCCGATCCCGTCGTTTTCATGCTGTGGGGCAGCTACGCCCAGAAGAAGGCGGCGTTCGTCGATTCGATCGACACGGGCGGGCATCATCTCGTGCTGAAGGCGGTGCATCCGTCGCCACTGTCGGCGCATGGCGGCTTCTTTGGATGCCGCCATTTCTCCAAGGCCAACGCATTTCTCGAGGCACATGGCGTGGCGCCGATCGACTGGTCACTGCCCAAAGGCCAACTGTCTTTATAAGCGGAGCCGAATCGCCAACGACGCGTTCTATCGCCCACCCCCTGACGGAGATGGATGATGACCAGAATGCTTGCCGAGATTTCGGAAAAGATGCGCGATATCGACTTTACGATGTTGTCTACGCGCGCACCAAACGGCGCGATCGGCGCGCGGCCGATGAGCAATAATCGGGAGGTCGATTATGACGGCGACAGCTATTATTTCACCTATGACGACAGCCAGATGGTCGCAGATATCGGCCGCGACAAACAGGTCGGGCTGAGCTTCCAGGGCAAGTCAGGCCTGCTCGGCCTGCGCCCGTTCTTCGTCGCGGTCGAAGGCGAGGCCGATATCGTCCGCGACAAGTCGGCCTTTGCCGAACATTGGACGAAGGACCTCGATCGCTGGTTCAAACAGGGCGTCGATACGCCGGGGCTCGTTCTGCTCCATGTCCGCGCGACGCGGATTCATTACTGGGATGGCGAAGACGAAGGAGAAGTTTCAGTGCGACAAAAGGCGGGCGCGTTCTGAGTCACCCACCGCTTAAAGCCCGCCACTCCAGCATGCGCCGAGGTGGCGGGCGTTTGGCAGGCTACTGTCCGAATCCCGTGTCGCCCGCCCGCGCCACCGCTTCGCGCGCAGCCGCCATCAGCGCGCCGGCCTTGGCCTCGCACTCGCGCTGTTCGGAAACCGGATCGCTGTCGGCGACGATGCCGGCGCCGGCCTGGACGTGCATGACGCCGTCCTTGACGACGGCGGTACGCAGCACGATGCAGCTGTCCATTGATCCGTCCGGCGAGAAATAGCCGACGCCGCCGGCATAGGCGCCGCGGGTTTCGGGTTCGAGTTCGGCAATGATCTCACAGGCGCGAACCTTCGGCGCGCCCGAGACGGTGCCGGCCGGGAAACCCGCGAACAGCGCATCGAGCGCATCCTTCGCGGGATCGATCTCGCCGACGACATTCGACACGATGTGCATGACATGGCTGTAAAACTCGACCGTGTAGCTGTCGGTCACCTCGACCGTGCCGGCCTTCGCAACCCTGCCGACATCATTGCGGCCGAGATCGAGCAGCATCAGATGCTCGGCGCGCTCCTTGGGATCGGCGAGCAGGCTTTCGCGGTTGGCGACATCCTCGGCCGCCGTCTTGCCGCGCGGGCGGGTGCCGGCGATCGGCCGGATCGTCACCTCGCCATCGCGGGCGCGGACGAGGATTTCGGGGCTGGAGCCGATCAGGGCGAAACCGGGCAGATCGAGAAAATAGAGGAAGGGCGACGGATTGATCCGCCGCAGCGCGCGATACAGATCGATCGGCGGCAGCACGAACGGGACCGAGAAGCGCTGCGCCAGCACGACCTGAAAAATATCGCCGGCGGCGATATAATCCTTCGCCTTGAGCACCATCTCGCCATAGCGTCCCGCCGACAGGATAGGCGTCGGCACGATCGAAGCGATATCGATATCGGCGCGGTGCGGCGCCGGCAGAGGAGCCGACAGCATCGCGGCATGGGTCTCGATTAGTTCGATCGCGCCGGCGATTTTCGTCTCGGGTGTACCCGGCGTTTCGGGCCATAACGGCGCGACCGAATAGAGTTGATCGGCGAGGCGATCGAAAATCAGGATCAGAGTCGGCCGCGCGAACAGCATATCCGGCAGGTCGAGCGGATTGGGCTTCGGGCGCGGCAGTTTTTCGACCAACCCGATCGTCTCATAAGCGAAATAGCCGACGAGGCAGGCGAGCGCCGACGGAAGACCATCGGGCACCTCCATCCGGCAGGCGGTGACGAGTGCGCGCATCGCGGCGAGCGCGTCCTCCGCCAGCGGTTCGAAAGCTTGCGGGTCGGTGGCCCAAAGGCGGTTGACTTCGGCATCGCGGCCACGCGCGCGGAACATCAGGTCGGGCGCCAGGCCGAGCAAGGTGTAGCGGCCGCGGCTGGCGCCGCCCTCGACCGATTCGAGCAGGAAATCGCCACGGCCCGGGCGGATCAGCTTGAGCGCCGCGGCAATCGGCGTCTCGGTATCGGTGACCTGACGACGCCAGATCAGCGCCGGCTTGCCCGACACCAGTTCCGCAAGTGCGGCCTTATCCTGCGCGAAGGTCATCGGATTTCTGGCACCGACCGGTCACTGACCGGCGAACTGGCGCTTGGCCTGTGCAATCGCATCGGCATTACGCTGAACCTTGACCTCTTTGCCAACCGCACGGCCGAACTGATCGACGAGTTCGGATGGCAACGACTGGGAAAGCTCGCCGCGAATCTGCCCGGCAAGCCCCGGCGCCATCGCGAGATCGCCCGGGATCGCTTTTTCCAGAACAGTCACGAAAAACTCGCTGCCGGTATCGCCGGGCACCAGCACCGCACGGCCTGGGCTGAGCGAGAAGATCGCGCGGACGGGGGCGGGCACCTGCCCCTGGAGCTTTGCAAGATCGATCTGCCGCACGGCGATCGCTTGCACCGGCGGCAATGCGACCCCGGCGTCGGCGATCGCCTTGGCCAAGGGCACGCCGCGATTGACGGCAGCGACCAGGCGGTTGCCCAGCGCACGCGCCTTGTCTGCAGTACGCTTGACCATGATGTCACGAATGACGGCATCGCGCACCTTGACGAGCGGCATCGGCGTGGGCGGCACGACGCGCGCAATGCCGACCAGTGCATATTGCTGTTCGGGCACAATCGCCTCGACCACCGGCTTGTCGTCGGCGCTCATCGCGAAGGCCGATTTCAGAAGCGGAGCGATCTCCGGCGGCGCTTTCCAATCGGGATTGTCGGGCGCCTGGCCCGTCTGCAGCAACAGCGGCGTCTCGATCACGGTGAGCTTGTTGTTACGTGCCGTCTCTTCGAAGCTCGCGCCTCCGCCAATCGAATCGTCGATCCGCGCGGTGAGATCGGCCAGAGCTTCCTGCTGCTTCTGCTTGGACAGAAGCGCGACGATCTCGGGGCGCGCCTGATCGAGCGACCGGGCGGCGACACCGCCAATGGCATCGACGCGCACGACATACCAGCCGAATGCGCCTTTGACCGGATCGGTCACCGCGCCCTTGCCGGCGCCGAAAACGGACGCCGCGACCGCATCGGTGGTGCTCTTCGCAAAATCGGCGCGAGACTGGCCAAGCAGAGTGCTGGCTTCGACGCCGGCCTTGGCGGCGGCCGCCTGCAAACTCGCGCCGCTGCGCGCCGCCGTCGCGATCCCCTGCGCCGCCGCCTGCGTCGGTGCGATGACCTGCGTCAGATCGCGCGTGTCCTTCGCCGCATAGGTCGCGGCATCATTCTTGTAATAGGTCGCGATCTCGAGCTCGCTGGGTTTCGTCGCATCGATCACCTGCGCCGTGCCGACGAGCGCATAGCGCAGCGAGCGGAGCTCGCCCCGCGTATAGGCGGCAATATTGGCGCGATAGGCTGCGGCAATCGCTGCGTCGCTCGGCGGCGTGCGATCCGCGACGGCGGCCGGCGGGATGATCCCGACCGATCCGATCCGTCGTTCGAGCGACAGGCTGGCATAGGGCCCCGCCATGGAGAGCGGAGCGGACACCGGCGCCAACGCCGATGACAGAACCTGGGCGCGCAGGAGATCGGAGGCGACACCTTCGCGAAAATCCTTCTCGCTCAGCCGTTGCTGCGCGAGGAAGGCGCGCATCGTGGGCTCATCGAATTGCCCGGTCACACCGCGAAAGGCCGGATAGCCGGCGATTTCGGCATCGATCAGGCGCTTGCCGATCGCGAATCCATTGGCCTTGCCCCACGCCTCGACCGCGCGCGTGGCGATCAGGCCGTCGGTCAGCTGCTCGAAGGCGCCCGCGGCGAGGAACGTCTTCACATTAAGTGTGGGCTGTTCGCGGCGCGCGGCTTCGAAGCGGCTCTGCACCTGCCGGCCCAGTTCGATTGTGCTCAGCTGTTCGGATCCGATCTTCGCGACGGTGACGCCGCCTTCGCCGCCGCCCGCACCTGGCGACATCACCCCGGACAGGATGAAGCCGACGAGAAGCACGCCCAGCAGGCCAAGAACATACCATGATGAAAGCGCACGGCGGAAAAAGGTAATCATCAAGCGATCCGATGAGCCAGATTTAGATCGCGCTGCCATAGAGGCGCTCTCGGATCGCAGCAAGCCGAATGGCCGCCACGCTGGTGATAGCCCGAGCACGGCGGTTGGCGCAGGCGCGCGAGCTTGCTACGGCAGGCCGAATCAGATCGAGGACGACTTCATGGCATTGCGGAAGCTGGTTGCGGGAAACTGGAAGATGAACGGCTCGCTAGGGAGCCTGGCCGAGCTCGACGCGATCGCCGAAGCGGCGGCGTCAGCAGGCGCGATCGATGTCGCGATCTGCCCACCGTTCACCTTGATCGCGGCGGCCGTTGCCCGCACGCCCGGCCTTTCGATCGGCGCGCAGGATTGCCATGGCGCGGCCAAGGGCGCGCATACCGGCTGCATCAGCGCGGCGATGCTGGTCGAGGCCGGCGCGACGCTTGCGATTGTCGGGCATAGCGAGCGCCGTGCAGATCAGCACGAAACCGACGCCGAAGTGCAGGGCAAAGCGACTGCCGCGATCGCCGCGGGGCTGACCGCGATCGTCTGTGTCGGCGAAACAGAGGCCGAGCGTGACGCAGGCAGCGCGGTCGCGGTGGTCGAAGCGCAGCTCGACGGATCGATACCGCGCGACGGCACCGGCGCGACCCTGGTAGTCGCTTATGAGCCGGTCTGGGCGATTGGCACCGGGCGGACGCCGTCGACCGCCGACGTGGCCGAAATGCACGCGGCGATCCGGGCGAAGCTGACGGCGCTGCTGGCAGCGGAGGGCGCGAAGGTGCGGATCCTCTACGGCGGATCTGTGAAGCCCGAAAATGCGCGCGAACTCCTGTCGGTGGCGGATGTCGACGGCGCGCTGGTCGGCGGCGCCAGCCTGACCGCGGCACTGTTCGTGCCGATCATCGACGGCGCCGTTTTGGCACAAGGTTGAACCCGAGGCAGGTATCGACTAGATCGCGCGCTTCCGGAATCGAAAGTACAGCATGTTCACCTTCCTCCTCGTCGTTCACATCATCATCGCGACGGCGCTCGTCACCGTCATCCTGATGCAGCGTTCGGAAGGCGGCGGGCTGGCCTCGAGCGGGAACCCCGCCGGGCTGATGAGTGCGCGCGGCGCGGCCGATTTCCTAACGCGGGCGACATCGGTGCTGGCGACGATCTTCGTCGTGCTGTCGATCACGCTCGCGGCGCTCGCCACCGCGCAGAGCGGGCCGACCAAGATCGATACTTCGCTGGTCGGCAAAACCGCGACGACGAGCGCCCCCGCACCGGCACCGGCCGCAAACGACCCGCTCGCCGCAGCGGCAGCGCAGGGTGGCGACACGGCGGCTCCGGCGAACGGCGCTACGCCTAAGTAAGTCTGATTAAAATCGCAGTTTTCCGGGCATTCCCGCGCTTGCGGGAATGGTCCCCGTTTTTCGTTTGCATCACTTTTTTGATTTGATCTGAGGTGCCTCCCTTGCCCTTCGCCCCCTTCAGTGGTTAAGCCCTAACTCCCATGGCGCGGTTCATATTCATCACCGGCGGCGTGGTCTCCTCGCTTGGCAAAGGACTCATGGCGGCGAGCCTTGCTGCCCTCCTCCAGGCGCGCGGCTATAAGGTTCGCATCCGCAAGTTCGATCCCTATCTGAACGTCGATCCGGGAACGATGTCGCCCTATCAGCACGGCGAGGTCTTCGTAACCGACGACGGCGCCGAGACCGATCTCGACCTCGGCCATTATGAGCGCTTCACCGGCGTGCCAGGCCGCCAGTCGGACAATGTCACCTCGGGCCGGATCTATCAGACGATCATCCAGAAGGAGCGGCGCGGCGACTATCTGGGCGCGACCGTGCAGGTGATCCCGCACGTCACCGACGCGATCAAGGAATTCGCGCGGACCGATGTCGATGGCCTCGATTTCGTGCTTTGCGAGATCGGCGGCACCGTCGGCGATATCGAATCGCTGCCGTTCATGGAGGCGATTCGCCAGCTGCGGAACGATCTCGGCCGGCAGAACACGGTGTTCGTCCACCTGACGCTGGTGCCCTATATTGCTGCCGCCGGTGAGCTGAAGACCAAGCCGACCCAGCATAGCGTGCGCGACCTGACCTCGCTCGGCATCCAGCCCGACGTCCTTGTCTGCCGGTGCGACCGGCCGCTGCCCGATAGCGACCGCGCCAAGATCGCGCTGTTCTGCAACGTCGCCAAGGAAGCAGTGATTCCCGCGCTCGACGCGAAGAGCATCTACGGCGTGCCGCTTCAATATCATGTCGAGGGCCTCGATGAGGCGGTGCTCAATGCGTTCGGAATCGAACCCGAGGTACGGGACCCCGATCTGTCGCGCTGGACCGAGATCACCGATCGGATCGACAATCCCGAAGGCGAGGTCACGATCGGCGTCGTCGGCAAATATGTCGGCCTGCTCGACGCCTATAAGTCACTGCACGAGGCGCTCGTCCATGGCGGCATCGCTAACAAGGTGAAGGTCAATATCCGCTGGATCGACGCCGAACTGTTCGAGGAACAGGACGAGGGCCAGATCGCCGCACAGCTCGAGCCGATGAACGCGATCCTCGTTCCCGGCGGGTTCGGTGAGCGCGGCTCCGAAGGCAAGATTTCGGCCGTGCGATTCGCGCGCGAGCGCAAGGTGCCCTATTTCGGTATCTGCCTCGGCATGCAGATGGCCTGCATCGAAGCGGCAAGGAACACTGCGGGCATTGCGCATGCCTCGACCACCGAATTCGGGCCGACCGACGAGCCGGTCGTTGGGCTCATCACCGAGTGGATGACCGAGGCCGGATTGCAGAAACGCGAAGAAGGCGGCGATCTGGGCGGTACGATGCGGCTTGGCGCCTATGACGCGAAGTTGTCAGGCAATAGCCATGTCGCCGCCATTTATGGTGGCACCGCGATCTCAGAGCGGCATCGCCATCGTTACGAGGTCAACGTCAACTACAAGCAGGCGCTCGAAGATGGCGGGCTGGTATTCTCCGGCATGTCGCCCGATGGCGAACTGCCTGAGGTCGTCGAGCGGCCCGACCATCCCTGGTTCGTCGGCGTGCAGTTCCATCCGGAACTGAAGTCGAAACCGTTCGAGCCACATCCGTTGTTCGCGAGCTTCATTGAAGCGGCGGTCAAGCAGAGCCGACTGGTTTAGAGGCCGTCCTTCCGACACCGTTCGTCCCGAGCGAAGTCGAAGGATTTCGTCTGGGCACCTGTCTCGACTGCGCTCGACACGAACGGTGCTGGGATAGTTGGTTATCCAGGCAATCCCGGAATGATCGGATCGCTCGGGGCACCAGGGCTGGGATCGACCGGCGACGGCACGGGAATATCCACCGGGGTGTCGGCAGGGACGTCTTCGGGTGGTGGCGGTTGTGTTGCCATGGCGATTCTCCTTCACCGCACCAACGCACGACATGAAGGAAAGGAGGCGCAGCATAGTCCGCGCATGCCATTGTTCGCGGGAAAAGCCCGAAACGCGAAACGCCGGGGTTGTTTCCAACCCCGGCGCCGCGTGACGAAATCGCCAACCCCCTTGGACGGTCTCTACACCCTACCCCCCCGATAGAGGTGGAGCCCTATTTTCTCCCCGAACCATGGCCTGTTTGTGCCTCTGTTTCGTGGGTTTGCACTAGCCCGGCACCGCCATCTTGTCATCGTGATTCAAGGGCCCGACCATCGAAAGCCGGCGACTGTGTTTTCTTGGCAACAGCACAGGTTGCTCCCCGCCGCTTCGCAGAATAGACAGCGCATCCGCACCCCGCCTTTTACCGAGTATATCCGTCCATGCGCCTGTCCCGTCACTTCCTGCCCGTCATGAAGGAATCACCCGCCGACGCCCAGATCATCAGCCACAAGCTGATGCTGCGCGCTGGCCTGATCCGCCAGACCGCCGCCGGCATCTATGCCTGGCTGCCGCTGGGCCATCGCGTGCTGCGCAAGATCGAGCAGATCGTGCGTGAGGAGCAGGACCGCGCCGGCGCGATCGAGCTGCTGATGCCGACGATGCAGTCAGCCGATCTGTGGCGCCAATCGGGCCGCTATGACGATTATGGGCTCGAGATGCTGCGCATCAAGGATCGCCACGATCGCGACATGCTGTTCGGCCCCACCGCCGAAGAGGTCATCACGATGATCTTCCGCGATGCTGCACGCAGCTACCGCGATCTGCCGCGCACGCTTTACAACATCCAGTGGAAATTCCGCGACGAGGTTCGCCCGCGCTTCGGCGTGATGCGCGGCCGCGAGTTCCTGATGAAGGATGCCTATTCGTTCGATCTCGATGTCGAGGGCGCGCGGCACAGCTACAACCGCATGTTCGTCGCCTATCTGCGGACCTTCGCGCGGATGGGTCTGCGGGCGATTCCGATGCAGGCCGATACCGGCCCGATCGGCGGCGATCTGAGCCACGAGTTCATCGTGCTTGCGCCCACCGGTGAAAGCGAAGTCTTCTACCACAAGAAGTGGGAAGAACCCGCCGTGGTCGAGGATATCGACTATGACGATGTCGCCGGTTTGAAGGCGATCGTTGATGGCCTGACGCATGACTATGCCGCGACCGACGAGAAGCGCGATCTGCCGCGCGAGGCCGAGGCCGGCGACGATCTGCGCCAGTCGCGCGGCGTCGAAGTCGGTCATATCTTCTTCTTCGGGACAAAATATTCGGCGGCAATGGGGCTGAAGGTCCAGGGGTCGGACGGCGGCGAAGTGACTCCGCAGATGGGCAGCTACGGCATCGGCGTGAGCCGGCTGATGGCGGCCATCATCGAGGCGAGCCACGACGATGGCGGGATCATCTGGCCCGATTCGGTCGCGCCCTATCGGGTGGGGCTGATCAACATGCGCGCCGACGATGCGCGTTGTGCCGGGGCTGCCGACGAGCTGTACGCGAAGCTCCAAGCCGCGGGGGTCGAGGTGCTGTATGACGATCGCGATGAACGCGGCGGCGCGAAGTTCGCGACGATGGATCTGATCGGGCTGCCCTGGCAGATCGTGATCGGACCGAAGGGGCTCGACAAGGGCGTCGTCGAACTGAAGCGGCGCGCGACCGGCGAAAAGGTCGAGCTTTCTGTCGAGGATGCGCTGGCGAAGGTGGCCGGTTGATCCTCTCCCGCTACGAACGGATGATCGCCCGGCGCTACTTGCTGCCGGGTCGTGGCGAGGCGTTCATCTTTCTGGTGGCATCGATCAGCCTGGTCGCGGTTGCGTTGGGCGTGGCGGCGCTGATAATCGTGATGAGCGTGATGAACGGTTTCCGCGCCGAGCTGTTCGACAAGATCGTCGGCCTTAACGGCCACGCCGTCGTCCAGGGCTATGACGGCAAGCTGCCCGACTGGCGCCGGATCGCGGCCGATGCGAAGAAGCTGCCCGGTGTCACCTCCGCCACGCCCTTGATCGAACAGCCGCTGATGGCAGCCTATTCGGGCCGGGTCGAAGGCGTGCTTGTGCGCGGCATGACGATCGACGATCTGCGCAAGAATCCGGTGATGCAGGGCAAGGTGATTCGCGGATCGCTGAATGCGGTGACACCGGGCAGCGATCGGGTCGCGATCGGCGCGCGGCTCGCCGAGCAGCTCGGCGCCGATCTCGGCAGCCAGATCAGCCTGATCAGCCCGCAGGGGCAGAGCACGCCGTTCGGCACGGTGCCGCGCATCGTCAGTTACCAGGTCGCGGCGATCTTCGAGGTCGGTGTCTACGATTATGACAAGGCGTTTGTCGTGATGCCGATGCAGGATGCGCAGACCCTGCTGATGCTTGGCGACGCTGTCGGCATGATCGAGATCCAGACGGTCGATCCGGACAAGGTCGGCGAGATACTCGCGCCGCTGAAACCGAAGATCGCATTGCAGGGCGAAATCCGCGACTGGCGCGACATGAACGCATCCTTGTTCGAAGCGCTCGCGGTCGAGCGCGTGTCGATGTTCATCGTGCTGTCGCTGATCATCCTGGTCGCGGTGTTCAACATTTTGTCGTCGCTGATCATGCTGGTGCGCGCCAAGCGCCGCGATATCGCCATTCTCAGGACGATGGGCGCATCGCGCGCGGCGCTGATGCGGATATTCATGCTGGTCGGCACGATAATCGGCGGGCTCGGCACCGCGACCGGCATCCTGCTTGGCGCGGTTTTCCTGTTCTATCGCCAGGCGGTCGTGAACTTCGTGCAACTGCTTACCGGGCAGAACCTTTGGGACCCGTCGATCCGCTTCCTGACCGAGCTGCCATCGAAGACCGACCCGGTCGAGGTGACGGTGATCGTCGTGATGGCGCTGGGCTTCAGCTTTCTCGCGACGCTCTATCCCGCCTGGAAGGCCGCGAGCACCGATCCGGTCGAGGTGCTGCGTTATGAGTGATGTGCTCGCCGTATCGAAACTCAGCCGGACTTTCCATCAGGCCGATGTCGCGATCCATGTGCTACGCGAGGTCGATCTCGTTGTCGCGCCGGGCGAGATCGTGGCGCTGCTCGGACCCAGCGGATCGGGAAAATCTACCTTGCTACAGGCGGTCGGGCTGCTCGAAGGCGGCTTCGAGGGATCGATCAGGATAGCCGGCGAAGAAGCCGCCAAGGCCGATGCGTTCGGCCGCACCCGCATCCGCCGCGATCAGCTCGGATTCGTCTATCAGTTCCATCATCTGCTGCCCGATTTCTCGGCGGTCGAGAATGTGATGCTGCCACAGTTGATCTATGGGGCGGAGACCGAGCCGGCGCGGACGCGGGCGCAGGATCTGCTAGGCGCACTCGGCCTCGGCCACCGGCTGACGCATCGCCCGAGCCAGCTTTCGGGGGGCGAGCAGCAGCGCGTTGCCGTTGCCCGCGCGTTGGCCAATCGCCCTGCGCTGGTGCTGGCCGACGAGCCGACCGGCAACCTCGACGAGAGCACCGCCGATATCGTGCTGGCGGAGTTTCTGCGGCTGGTGCGGCAGGAGGGATCGGCGGCGCTGGTGGCGACGCATAATGAGCGGCTGGCGCAGAAGATGGACCGGATCGTGCGACTGCATGACGGGCGGTTGAGCTGAGCGCCCCTCGCGACAAGCTCGGGGAGCCGCCGAGCCGTTAACCGCGCAGCATATCCGCTTTGTTAACCATTGCCCGATAGACGGGCGCAATGGTCGGAGTCTGGTTCACAGGATTGAGAGCGCTCGTCGAGCGGCTGTCGCGCAGCACCTCAGGCGGCGTCGCGCTGCTCGGGGCGCTGTCGCTGTCGGTGCTTATCGGCATGGGCGCCTTCGCGGTCGAGGCAAGCCAGGGCTATGCCGCCAAGGTTTCCAACCAGCGCATCGCCGATCAGGCGGCGCTGGCGGGGGCGCTGGCGTATAATGTCGATCCGACGGCAATGGCGAAGACCGCCGCCGCCGTCGTCCAAGCATCGGGGCTTGCGGCGACGACCGTCGTCACCGTGCTCACCACCGATGCCGCGGGCAGCCCCGTCGTCAAATCGACGGTCACCACAGCGGTCACGCTGTCGCTTGGCAAGGCGATCGGGCAAGGCGCCAGCTATGACGTGATCAGCGTCGGCATGGCATCGACCAGCGCGCCTTCGACCGACGCGCCAGCCTGTATCACGGCTCTGTCGAGCTCCGTGACCTATGGCATCGTCTTGAACGGTGGACCAAATATGAGCTCGCCCGGCTGCGCGATTGCCACCAATTCTGGCATATCCGTCCCTTGGAGCGATACTCCCATCTTGACGGCCCAACAAGTCGATGCGGCGAAGGGCAAGACGATCGCAAACCCCTCCGGCAAAGCGATCTCGACGACACCGACCGCTGGCAAAATCTATAACACCAAAGTCACGCCAGCGATCGACTGGGCTAAAGACAGCACACCGCTCAAGGCTGCGTTGTGTCAAGTCAATAAGCTCACTGCGACCTCCGATACGGACTATGCTGACGGGAACACGGTGTGCACATCCGCACTGATAGCGGCAGTAGCCCAGGTGCCGAGCGGGGCAGAGAACTGGACGTTCACCAGCTCTAATCCTGCTGCCAATGTGGCAGGCTTTCGCCAAGGAACATCGGGAACCTACATCGTTCCCGCACAGGACCGCACGCTCGGCAAGGTTACGCTGACCGGCGGCGTTACAGTGATTTTTCAGGGGCCCAGCAACCTGAAGTTTGACTCGGTTGACATGAGCGGAGATGGGCTAACGATAGGCAATGGCTCGCTGATCGTCGTGGGGACTTTCGGCTTCAGCAGCGGATCGACGATCACGATCGGCAATGGGGACCACAGCTTCGGCAGTGTATCATTGGACGGCGGTCGTACGCTGAATATCGGCAGCGGCGACCTCACGGTAACAGGATCCATCACCCTTGGCGGCGGGAGCCATCTGCGAGCAAGTATCGGTGTGGGCGATGAAGTGCGCGTCGGCAACGGCACAGGGAATGCTATATTCGTGGACGGGGGCAGCGACGTCTGTTTTTCTGCCGCCTGCGCAAATCCGACGGCCGCGACAGATGGATTCAGTGCCAATGGCTCGGTCGCGACCAAAGGCGGTAGCCTGATCGTCTTCAACAAGGCGCTGAACCACGTAATCGCCGGCCAGCTGAACCTGAATGGCAGTTCGATCTTCGGATCGGGCCTCTATGTCATCAAGGGCAACTTCACCAACAACACCGGCGGTTCGATGACGGGCAGCGGCGTGACGTTCGCGCTGGGCGGGACGTTCACGCTCTCGGGCGGCACGTCGCTTGATCTCGCGGCGCCCGCAGCAGCGAGCGGTTACGGCGTCGCGAACGTCCTTATTGCGACTAAGAGTAACGCGGCGACGAATATTGGCGGTGGATCGCAGAACAAATATGCGGGGCTCGTCTACGCGCCAAAGTCGGACCTATTACTCGACGGTGGGGCGAGCATGTCGAGCTCATCGGCAAACTGCCTGATGATGATCGTCAATACCCTGACGCTTAAGGGCGGCACGGCCGTGGCGAGTGCGTGTTCCGGTCTATCCGGTTCATCGAGCACGACGGCGAAAGTAGCGCTCGTCAAATGATACGCCCGCCGTCCATGCGCGGGTTTCGGGCCGACCAGCGTGGCGTCGCGACGATCGAGTTCGCGCTGCTGTCCGTCATGTTCTTCGGGGTGATGAGCGGGGCGCTCGATATCGGCATCTGGTACCAGCAGCGCCTGCGCCTCGATTCCGCGCTCGAGCAGGGCGCGATGATCGCGTTCAACAGCCGGACGACGGTCGATGCGGCGGCGATCAAGACCTTCGTGGCCTCGGCGGCCCAGCTGTCGGCCGCGCCGACGGTGACTGTGGGCTGCAATGGCGGCGTCACCACCGCAAGCTGCGTCAACAGCGGGCGCAGCTATGCCTGCGTCAGTGGGATCGGAACCGCCGCAATATTCACGGGGGCGACGCAGAATGCGAAGTGCGCGGATGGTAGTCTCGCCGGATATTATATGACGATCAAGGCGGTGGCGACGAGCAACACGGTCGTCGTCCCCGCCGCGATGCTGGGCGGCGCCATGACGCAGACGCGCGCCGCCGTGATCCGGCTCGAATGAACCAGCAGCGATTCGCCCTCTTGCGGCGCGACCGGCGCGGCGTCACCGCCGTCGAGTTCGCGCTGGTGGCGCCGGTCTTCATGATGTTCATGTTCCTGATCATCGACGGCGCACGGGCGGTGTGGACCTATCAGACGCTGCAGGAAGTCGCGACGAACAGCGCGCGCTGCGCCGCGCTGGGCCTTACCGGCTGCAAGACGCAAGGCGAGGTCCAGACCTATGCCAGCGCGCGCGCCGCTGCATCGGGCGTGAAGCTTGCGACGACAGCCATCACCTTGACGACAGGCGCGACCTGCCAGCTGATGACCGGCATGACCAAGGTGGTGATATCGACCAGCTATCAGGGTGCGACGACCAAGCTATTGCCGACCGCCGTATCGACGCTCGACACCGAAAGCTGCTTTCCGACCGCGACCTGATCGCCGGCAGTTGCAGAGCGAACGCCGGGCGATTTATGAAGGCGCATGGCCGCGCAGCTCAACCACAGCATCGTCTGGTGCAACGACAAGGGCAAATCCTCCGCCTTCCTCGCCGATATGCTGGGGCTTCCCGCGCCGAAGCCGTTCCTTCATTTCATGGTCGTTGAGCTCGATAACGCGGTCTCGCTGGATTTCATGGAGCAGCCGGGCGAAATCGCGCTCCAGCACTATGCGTTCCTGATCGACGACGCTGGGTTCGATGCCGGGCTGGCAAGAGTCAAAGCGGCTGGGTTGACCTGGTGGGCCGATCCCGCGCGGACGCAGCCCGGCGCGATCAACACCTATGGCGGCGGCCGGGGCTTTTATTTCGAGGACCCCGATGGCCATCTGCTCGAACTGCTGACCAAGCCTTACCCCATCGATTGAGATTGAGGCCGACTCATACGGCCTGCTCGCCCCGACAAGCTTCCTCAGCTCAAGCTATCGAGCGCAGTCCGCCGGTCAGCCCCGCGGCCGGGCACCCGCGCGTAGATCCCGAAGGAAAGGGTGAAGGCGTAGCAGAGCGCGGGAACGACCAGTGCCGCCCGGAGCGTGGAGGCGTCCGCGCTCATGCCGGTCAGCCAGGGGATGATCGCGCCGCCGACGATCGCCATGCAGATGAGGCCCGAGCCCTCGGCGGCCCGCGCGCCGAGGCCTTCGCAGGCGAGCGAGAAGATCGTCGGGAACATGATCGCATTGCACAGGCCGATCGCGATCAGCGACCATCCCGAGAGCGATCCGGTGCTGGCGGCGGAGAGCAGCAGCAACGCGAGCGCCAGCGCGGAGGCGCCGGCGAGCACCTTGCCGGGCAGAAGGCGGCGAAGCACCCACGCCCCGGCGAAACGGCCCAGCATCGCGCCACCCCAGTACAGGGGCACATGTTTGCCGGCGGCGAGTTCGCCGATGCCCAGCACGTCGGCCTGCATCAGATAGCTGACCATCAGCGAGCCGATCGACACCTCGGCGCCGACATAGAGAAAGATGCCGGCGACCCCGAACGCGAAGCGCGGGCGGCGCAGCAGGCCTGCGGCGCGCACGATGCCGAACGGTTCGGCCTTCGCCTCGACGAGTTTGTTGCGCTGGAACCAGACGAGCGCGGCAATCAGCGCCAGCGCCGCAGCGAGCCCGATATAGGTGTGGACGATGACGCGGGTTTCGGTCGTGCGGAAGGCGTCGAGCGCAGCACCGCTCAGCGTCCCGCTGTCGATCGTGGCGAGCGAGCCGAGGATGAGGATCGATCCGGCAAAGGGAAAAACCGTGGTGCCGAGCGAATTGAACGCCTGCGCGAAGGTGAGCCGGCTCGATGCGGTACGTGGACTGCCCAGCATCGAGATCAGCGGATTGGCGACGACCTGAACGATCGTGACCCCGCTGGCGAGGATGAACAGCGCGCCCAGGAACATCGCGAAGACGCCCGACGACGAGGCCGGGATGAACAGCAGGCAACCGGCCATCATGAGCAGCAGCCCGATCGCCGCCGTACGCATGTAACCCGCGCGGCGCACGATGGCCGCCGCCGGGATCGAAACGACGAAATAGGCCGCGAAATAGGCGGACTGGACGAGCATCGCCTGCCCGTAGCGCAGCGAGAACAGCCCCTTTAGCTTGGGGATGATGATGTCGTTGAGGCTGGTGATGCCGCCGAAGATGAAGAACAGCGCGAAGACGAAATAGCTTAGATTGCCGGTGTCGGGCGCGGCGGTGGTGGGTTCGTCGTCCGGTATCGGATCGGTGGAGGATATCTCCGGAACGAGCGCCATCATTCTCTCCCGTAGGCGGTCAGAGGGCAGGCATAGACCCACCCACCGTCATGCTGAACTTGTTTCAGCACCCACCGGGCGGCAAAGGCGCGAACATCGGGGTAGCGCTCCCATGCGGCTGAGTGGATGCTGAAACAAGTTCAGCATGACGAGAGTGTTTGGTGACGGCAGCGCCTACTCCGCCGCTGTCGCCAGCGCCTCGTCCTTCCACACCAGCACCGGCTTGCGCGCGGCTGCCGTCTCGTCGAGGCGGCGGCGGGGGGCGAAGGTGGGGGCAGCCTTCAGCGCGGGATCGCCCTGTTTCGCGCGGTTGGCGATCGAGCGAAGGGCCCCGATGAACTGGTCGAGTGTCGCCTTGCCCTCGGTTTCAGTCGGCTCGATCAGCATCGCGCCGTGGACGACGAGCGGGAAATACATCGTCATCGGGTGGAAGCCCTCGTCGATCAGGCCTTTGGCAATATCGAGCGTGGTGAAGCCCTCGGCAAGGCCATCGTCGGAGAACAGAGCCTCGTGCATACACGGGCCGGTCGCGCCGAATGGCGCATCGAGGACGCCGTCGAGGCTGCGCAGCACATAGTTGGCGTTGAGGACGGCATCCTCGGACACCTGGCGCAGGCCATCGGCGCCGTGACTGAGGATGTAGGTGAGCGCGCGGGTGAACATACCCATCTGGCCGTGGAACGCCGCCATGCGGCCGAAGCTCGACCCGTGATGCTCGCCGGCGGTTTCCTCCTCGACGAGCAGGAACTGGTCGCCCTGCTTGTCGACGAAGGGCAGCGGCGCGAACGGCGCGAGCGCGGCGGAGAAGACGACCGGTCCCGAACCCGGGCCGCCGCCGCCATGCGGGGTGGAGAAGGTCTTGTGGAGATTGATGTGCATCGCATCGATGCCGAGATCGCCGGGGCGAACCCTCCCGACGATCGCGTTGAAATTGGCGCCGTCGCAATAGACCAGACCGCCCGCCGCATGGACAGCGTCGGAGATGCCGCTCATCTCGCGTTCGAACAGGCCGCAGGTGTTCGGGTTGGTGATCATCACACCGGCGACATCGGGGCCGAGCCGCGCTTTCAACGCATCGACATCGACCCGGCCTTCTTCGGTGGCCGGGATATTCTCGACACGGTAGCCGCAAAAGGCTGCCGTCGCGGGGTTGGTGCCGTGCGCCGATTCGGGGACGAGGATCACCGAGCGGGCGTCGCCACGCGCTTCCTGCGCAGCGCGGATCGCGAGCAGGCCGCACAGCTCGCCATGCGCACCGGCCTTGGGCGCCATTGCGACGGCGGGCATACCGGTGAGCGTCTTGAGCCATTCGCCAAGCTCGTGGATCACCGCGAGCGCGCCCTGCACGGTATCGACAGGCGCCAGCGGGTGGATGTCGGCGAAGCCCGGGAGGCGCGCCATACGCTCGTTGAGGCGCGGATTATGCTTCATCGTGCAACTGCCGAGTGGAAACATGCCGAGATCGATGCCGTAATTCTGGCGGCTGAGACGGGTGTAGTGGCGGACGGCCTCCGGCTCGGGCAAGCCGGGCAGGCCGATCGGGCGGTTACGCTCGAGACCACCGAGGCGCGAGGCGACCTTCGGGGCTTCAGCGAAATCGACGCCGGTGCGGCTATAGTCGGCCTGTTCGAAGATCAGCGCTTCCTGCAGCATCAGGCCGCGGTTGCCGGTGAAGGTTTGGACTGTCGCAGATGCTCCGGTGGATTCGGGCCGCGTGACCCGGCCTTCGCTATTCATGCTCATGCCGCCAACTCCAATTCGATGGCCTGCGCCAGGGTTTCGACATCCTCTTCCGTAACGGTCTCGGTGACCGCGACGACGAGGCCGTTCGCGAGGCCGGCGACGTCGGGATAGAGCCGGCCGAGCGAGACGCCGCCGAGGATGCCCTTGTCGGCGAGAGCGCGGACCAGCGGGCGGGCTTCCTTCGACAGCTTGAGGGTGAATTCGTTGAAGAAGGCCGAGTTGACCAGTTCCACGCCGGGGATTTGTGCGAGCCGATCCGCCGCCGACACCGCCAGCGCATGATTGAGCGAGGCCAGTTCGCGCAGGCCCCTTTCACCGAGCAACGTCATGTGGATGGTGAAAGCGAGCGCGCAGAGACCGGCATTGGTGCAGATGTTCGAGGTCGCCTTCTCGCGGCGGATATGCTGCTCGCGGGTCGACAAAGTCAGTACGAAACCGCGCTCGCCATCGGCATCCTGGGTGACGCCGGTGAGACGGCCCGGCATCTGGCGGACATATTTCTCGTTGCAGGCGAACAGGCCCACATAAGGGCCGCCGAAGTTGAGGCCGACGCCGATCGACTGGCCTTCGCCGACGACGATATCGGCCCCCATCTCGCCCGGCGAGCGGATTGCGCCGAGCGCGACGGGCTCGGTGACAACGGCGATGAGCAGCGCCCCCTTCTCGTGGCAGCGCGCGGCCAGTTCGGAGAGGTCGGCAACATGCCCGAAGATGTTCGGGTTCTGGACGACGACACAGCTCGTGTCGCTGTCGATGCTTGCGAGCAGCCGGGCCATGTCGTGGCCCGGCGCGCCGGGGGTCAGTTCGGGTGTGGCGATGTCGAGCAGGTCGCCGGTGAACTTCGCCATCGTCTGCGCGATGCTGACATAATGGGGGTGGAGGCCGGCGGAGAGGATCGCCTTGGCGCGCTTCGTCACGCGGCGGGCCATGGTGATCGCTTCCCAGCACGCGGTCGAGCCGTCGTACATCGAGGCGTTGGCGACGTCGCAGCCGAACAAGCGCGCGACCTGAGTCTGGAATTCGAACAGAACCTGGAGGGTGCCCTGCGCGATTTCGGGCTGATAGGGCGTGTAGCTGGTCAGAAACTCGCCGCGCTGGATCAGATGGTCGACGCTGGCGGGGACATGGTGCTTGTAGGCGCCGCAGCCGAGGAAGAAAGGCGCCTCGCCCGCCGACAGATTCTGGCGCGCCAGCTTCGACATATGGCGTTCAACCGCGATTTCCGAAGCATGCGGGGCGAGGCCGGCGATCGGGCCGGAAAGGCGCGCCGCGGCGGGAACGTCGACGAAGAGATCGTCGATCGAGGATGCGCCGATCGTCGCGAGCATCGCGTTGCGATCGGTGTCGGTGAGGGGAAGGTAGCGCATTTCGACTATCTCCCCCCTCCCGCTTGCGGGAGGGGTTTGGGGGTGGGTTCTTCTTTTTCTGAGGTCGGAAGCTCGCTGGCGCTCGCGCCCACCCCTTCCCCCTCCCGCAAGCGGGAGGGGCTTATTCTCTATATTTTAAAGCTTCTCGCAGAACGCCTTGTACTCGGCGGCATCCATCAGCCCTTCGAGCTGCGCCGGATCGGCGAGCGCCAGCTTGAAGAACCAGCCGTCGGTCTCGGGCGCGCTGTTGACGAGCGCGGGGTCTTCCTCGAGCGCGCTGTTCACTTCGCTGACGGTGCCGCTGACCGGTGCGAAGACGTCCGATGCCGCCTTGACCGATTCGACGACGGCGGCGTCCCCGCCCTTTTCGACGTTGCTGCCCAAGGCGGGCAGTTCGACGAAGACGATGTCGCCGAGCTGGGCCTGCGCGAAATCGGTGATGCCGACGGTGGCGGTGCCGCCCTCGACCGAAATCCATTCATGTTCGTCGGTGAAGAAGATGCTCATGGTGTCAGCTCCCTTGGCGGACATAGCGGTGGGGGGTGAAAGGCATCGGCGCGACGACCGCGTCGAGCCGCTTGCCGCGGACGTCGATCGTCAGCGGCTTGTTGATCTCGGTGGTGCCTGCGGCGACATAGCCCATCGCGATCGGCACCTGCAGCGACGGGCTGAACCCACCCGAGGTGACAACGCCGATCTCGGTGTCGCCGTCGAAGATCTTCGCGCCTTCGCGAGCAGGCAGGCGGCCCGAGAGGATCAGGCCAATCCGTTTCTTCGGCGCGCCTTCGGCAAAGTGGCGGCAGATCGTCGTCGCGCCCGGGAAGCCGCCTTCGGCGCGGCGGCGCTTGGGGACGGCGAAGCCGAGACCGGCGATCGCGGGATCGATGTCGGTATCGAGATCATGGCCGTAGAGCGGCAGCCCGGCTTCGAGCCGGAGCGAATCGCGCGCACCCAGACCAATCGGTTTGACCTCGGGTTGTGCCGCGAGCTTGTCGGCGATCGCTTCGGCGGCTTCGGCGGGCAGCGAAATCTCGAAACCATCCTCGCCGGTATAGCCAGAGCGGCTGATCCACAACGGCACGCCGTCGAGGATGAAGGCGCCGGCCGTCATGAAGACGAGCGCCTCAACGCCGGGCACCAGCCGCGACAGCGCATCGACCGCCTTGGGGCCCTGCAGCGCGAGCAGCGCATGCTCGTCGAGATGATTGAGGGTGAGTTCCTCGGGCAATGCTTCGTGCAGATGCGCGATATCGTCGGCCTTCGTAGCACCGTTGACGACAAGGTAGAAATCACCTGACCTTCGCGTGACCATCAGATCGTCGAGGATGCCGCCATTCTCGTCGAGCAGCAGCGAGTAGCGCATCTTGTCTACGCCGAGGCCGATGATGTCACCCGGCAGGATCTTCTCGAGCTCGACGTCGACGGCGTCGCCACTGATCAGCAACTGGCCCATATGCGAGACATCGAACAGTCCGGCATTTTCGCGCGTCCACAGATGTTCGGCGATTATGCCGTCATACTGGATCGGCATGGTGTAGCCGGCGAACGAGACCATGCGAGCGCCGCGATCCTGATGCCAGCGGTCAAGTGGCAAGGCCTGGATGATGTCTTCGGGTTCGTCGCTCAATCGGGCCTCCGGTGACTCGTGACGATGTACGGCGGACACAATTGCCCGACCTACATCGCCCCCTCTGTCACGGGACCTGAGAGCTTTCACCGGCTGTTACAGCCTGGCTTACCCCTTCGGTGGGACGACTCCGGCCAGGCCGATTCGTCCGCTTTCCAGAGTGTCGATCATGCCCATGCGGTCCGTTGACCTGAGAGATTCCGGGGCGGTTGCTCCTTCGGTGGCGACCGGCTTCCGCCGTTCGCGCTCTCCCGCATGGTCATCTGCCGGTTGCCCGACAGCGACGATTCATGGCTTGAAGGTGCGGACCGATGGAGTCAACGGCGGATGTCGCGGTGCAGCGAAACGATCCACAGATATTCGCGGCCACAAGGTTTTCCTATCCACTCCGTTCGTGTCGAGCGAAGTCGATACACGTTCCCGGGCCGACATCACTCGACTACGCTCGGGACAAACGGGGGTGGGTAGCCAGAAGCGTTACCGCGTCGAGTTGTACGCCAGCTGCGATTCGGTGAGCTGGAAGCCGACCAGCATCTCGAAATTGGCCTTCGCGACGGCATCGCGCACGGTCGGCTCGGTCATCGGATCGAGCGCCGCGTCGGAACCGCCGACCTTCCGCTTGCGGGTGATACGCTGCATGATCTCCGGCGGCAGGGTCGCGGCGGCCTTCGACACGCTGGCAGTGGCCGAGGCATGCGCCGATCCGCGAACGTCGTTGTCGGCGAAGGTGACGGTGACCGCTCCGGCCTGTTTCGATTCGATCTGCGTACCGGCGCGCAATACCGACGCGAACCATGGCAGCGACACCTGCCGAGCCGGGCCGGCGGCGGCACGGCGAGCGACGACATCGAAGCTTGCGACAACCTGGATGCGATCGCCCACTTCGGTGCAGGTCGTGCGGACGTTGGTGATCGCAGCGCTCAGATCGAGCGATGCGATCGTACGATCGGCAGGTGAACTGAACAGGGTGATATCGCCGGTATAGGTTGGCACCGCGACTGCGGGGCAGGATGAGCGGGCGATCTTGACGCCGCCGGTCTCATCGAAATCCATCCCGGATGAGCATGCAGCGAGCGGCAACATGGCGAAGAGGATCGCTTTGGTCTTCAACTGCACGGGTGCGGAGTCCTTCGAGTCATTCCGGATCGCTTTGCGCTCACCGGCAGGTCGATGCAATCATAGGAAGCGGCTTTCGCGCAGGCAAGCAATCGCTTACAGCGCCATCATGAGCGAAACGCTGCCCCCGCTGACTCTGTTGATCGCCGCTCCGCGCGGCTTTTGCGCAGGCGTCGACCGCGCCATCCAGATCGTCGAGCTGACGATCGAGAAATATGGCCCGCCGGTCTATGTGCGGCATGAGATCGTCCATAACAAATATGTCGTCGATGATCTGAAGGCCAAGGGCGCGATCTTCGTCGAGGAACTGGACGACGTGCCCGACGGCTTTCCTGTCGTTTTCTCGGCTCATGGCGTTCCGAAGGCGGTGCCGGACAAGGCGACCGAGCGCGGGCTCAACTTCCTCGATGCGACCTGCCCGCTCGTCTCCAAGGTTCATCGCCAGGCCGAACGGCTCGTCAAGAACGGCCATCACATCTTGTTCATCGGCCATAAGGGCCATCCCGAGGTGATCGGTACCTTCGGCCAGGTGCCCGATGGCCTGATGACCCTGGTCGAAACCGCACAGGATGCGGAGACGATCATGCCGCCGCAGACCCACAGCCTCGCGTTCCTCAGCCAGACGACGCTCTCGGTTGACGATACCGCCGAGATGATCCGCATATTGCAACGTCGCTTCCCGTCGATCGAAGCACCGCGCAGCGAGGACATCTGCTACGCGACATCGAACCGTCAGGCCGCGGTCAAGACGATCGCCGGGCAGTGCGACGCGATGCTCGTGATCGGCGCGCCCAACAGCTCCAATTCATTGCGCCTCGTCGAGGTCGCCGAACGCAATGGTGTGAAAGCACGTCTGATCCAACGCGCGGGGGAGATCGATTTCGACTGGCTCGACGGCATCACGACCCTGGGGATCACCGCGGGCGCCTCGGCTCCCGAAATACTGGTGCGCGAAGTGGTGGAGACGCTCGGCACGCGCTTCACGATCACCGAACGCGAAGTCGAATCGATGAGCGAGCATATGCTGTTCAAACTGCCTGCCAGCCTCAGAGCAGCGTAATGGCCGTCTACACGCAGGTCTCCACAGAGGAGATGAATGCCTTTCTCCATCGCTACGATTACGGCACCTTGATCTCCGCCAAGGGCATCGCCGAGGGCGTCGAGAACAGCAATTACATGATCGAGACGACCGGCGGGCGTTTCATCCTCACGCTCTACGAGAAGCGGGTCGAGGTCGCCGATCTGCCGTTCTTCTTGGCGCTGCTCGATCATCTGGCGAACAAGGGGCTCAATATCCCGCGCGCCTTGCGGGATCGGCGGGGCGAGCAGCTCCAGACGCTGGCCGGGCGCCCCGCCTGCCTGATCGAGTTTCTCAAAGGCGTGTCGGTCACGCATCCGACGCCCGCGCAGGCCCGCGCGGCGGGGGGCGCGCTGGGCGACATGCACCGCGCGCTCGCCGACTTCCGACTGAACCGCCCCAACAGTCTCGGCCCGCAGGGCTGGAGCGAACTCGCAACGCGATGCGGCGACGATCTCGACCGGATCGCGCCGGGGCTTGGCGAGCGCGTCAAGCGCGAGGTGGCATATATCGAGGCGAACTGGCCGCGGCATCTGCCGACCTCGGTGGTCCACGCCGATATGTTCCCCGACAATGTACTGATGCTCGGCGACGAGGTGTCGGGGGTGATCGATTTCTATTTCGCCTGCACCGATATCCGCGCCTGGGATCTGGCGGTCACACATACGGCCTGGTGCTTCGAGAATGACGGCACCAATTATCATGCCGATGTCGGACGTGCGCTAATAGCCGGCTATCAGCGCCAGTTCGGTCTTTCCGATGCCGAGCGCAGCGCCTTTCCGATCCTCGCTCGCGGCGCCTGCCTGCGCTTCCTGCTGACCCGCGCCTGGGACTGGCTCAACACGCCAGCCGACGCAATGGTGACGCGCAAGGATCCGCTCGCCTTTCTCCGCAGGCTCGATTTCTACACCGAAGCCGATCCCGAGACTCTGATCGGGTGACTGGAATCGCATGACCGAACTCAACGCCGAAATGCCGCTGGTCGAAATCGCGACCGATGGCGCGTGCAAGGGCAATCCGGGGCCAGGCGGCTGGGGCGCATTGCTACGCTTCGGCGCCACCGAGAAGGAGCTTTCTGGCGGCGAAAATCCCAGCACCAATAATCGCATGGAACTGATGGCGGCAATCAAGGCGCTTGAGACGCTCAAGCGCCCGTGCCGCGTCAGGCTGTCCACCGACAGCCGTTATGTGATGGACGGCCTGACCAAATGGATTCACGGCTGGCGCAAAAATGGGTGGAAGACCGCCGACAAGAAGCCGGTCAAAAATGCCGATCTGTGGCAGATGCTTCTCAACGCCAGCGAGCCGCATCGGATCGAGTGGCTATGGGTGAAGGGCCATGCCGGCCATCCCGATAATGAGCGCGCCGATCGGCTGGCGAGCGAGGCCGCAGTGAACGGCGCCCGGTAACGCCCTTCCGTTCAGACGAACCACATGACCCGTTCGGGTTGAGCGAAGTCGAGACAGGTTTGCAATTGCCCACATCCCTCGACTGCGCTCGGGACGAGCGGATGCTCATGCGAAATCGGCGTCAGCTTCGCGCCAGGCTGCGCGGCGCTATCTCATTCAACGGCGGGAGAGCGCCGATCTCGTCGTTGAGCAGTTCGCTCAGCCGCCGGGCCTGCTCGATCATTTCGTCGACAATCGCCCGAGGACATTCGCCGCGCGCACATTGGCGCGCGATCGAGGCGAGAAGGCGCGAGAGGCCGAAGCTGCCGAAGCCGTCGAGCAGCGTGCGCAGCGCATCCGCCTCCGCCGCGGCCAGTTCCCACGCCCGTGCGCGGGCGGCGGTCGCGATCCGCAACGGCCGCTCGGCGACGTCGGTGAGGAGCATGCGCATCAGGATCGCGGCGTCGTCATAGCCCGCTTGCTCGACCAGCAGGTTGCGCCGCTCACTATCGAAGACGTCGCCGGTTGGCGCGGCGGCGGCGCGTTGAATCCGGCCGGTCTTGGCGAGCATATCGAGCAGCTGTGCCGAAACCACCGGCTTGGGCAGGAAGCTGTCGATTCCCGCCTCGAAATAGAGCCTGCGGCGATCGGGCGCAGAATCGGCGCTGATCGCCAGGATCGGCGTGTCCGACGCCGGCGGATCGAGCGCGCGAATGGCGCGCGTCGCTTCTATACCGTCGAGTTCGGGCATCTGCATGTCCATCAGTACGATATCGAAGTTCTGGGTCGCCATTGCGCCGAGCGCCTGGCGGCCATCCTCGACCGCGACGACATGATGCCCTTGGCGAGTGAGCAGGCTGGCCATCAGCCGGCGGTTAATCGGATTATCCTCCGCCATCAGGATTCGTAGCGGGCCTACCTGCTCCGATTCCGCTAGCGATGCCGCCGCCGTGCCGGCGGCAAAGGGCAGCTCGACTGAAAAGGTACTGCCACGGCCGGGCTCGCTCGCCATGGCGAGCGAGCCGCCCATCACCTCGGCGAGCTGCTGGCTGACCGCGAGGCCAAGCCCCGGCTGGCCCTGCACGCGGCGCCGCGCCACATCCTGTTCGCCATGTGCGTAGATCCGGCCTAGCGCTTGCCCCTCGATCCCGCGGCCGCTGTCACGCACGATCAGCATCCAGTAATCGGCATCCGGCGCCGAGCGGGTCGGCGACAGGCTCACCGATATGCTGCCCTGATCGGTGAATTTGACGGCATTGCTGATCAGGTTCGAGAGCAGTTGCTGAACCCGCGCCGAATCGGCCCGCACCATCACCGGATCGCCGTCGATCCCATGGACATCGAAGCCGATCCCCTTTTCGACCGCCGAGCCGGCAAAGAGATCGGCCGTCGTACGCACCAGCGCCTTCAGATCGAAATTGACGCTTTCGAGGACGATCCGTCCCGCGCCTGCATGCGAATAATCAAGCATGTCATCGACAACGCCCATCACGGTCACCGCCGCCTGCGCAAGGCCATCGACCAGCTTTTGCCGTTGCGGACCCGGCGGGTCGCCACGGAGCGCATCCAGCGACGACAGCAGCCCCGTCATGGGCGTCCGGATTTCGTGACTCATCACCGTCAGCATTTCGGATCGGGTGCGCTCTGCGGCGCGGGCCTTGTCGCGGACCGCGATCAGCGACTGTTCGGCCTCCACCTCCTCGGTCGTGTCGCGCAGTATGCCGAACAGGCCGTTCGCGCCATCTCTCTGGCTCGACGACAGGACGTGGATCGTGCGGCCGTCCGGGCGGATCATCCGCAGGCGAAACTTGTGGATTTCGCCTTCAGCTATTTGCTGATCGACTATATCGACGACGCGATCGAGATCGTCGGGATGGTAGAGCGAGCGGATCGTATCCACCGTGATCGGGCGATCCGCCGGATATCCGGTTATCACATACATCTGCGGCGACCAGCGACAGACGCCCGTGCCATAGTCGACGCGCCAATGGCCGAACCCTGCGAAGGATTCGGCCATCATCAGCAAGCGATTGGCTTCTTCTACATTATCGAGGGAAATGGCGTGCTCCCGGAACCATTTTAACCCTAAGCAACACGACGCTAACCGTCTTTACGTTTTATGTTTCCCGCGTATCAAATGCTTTAATCAAACAATTGCAAACGATTGTTACATTGCGGGACGCGTGCCGACATAAAGCGCACAGGCGGCAAGAGCGCCGGCGACGGCAAGCGCCACCAAAAGTGGCGGCGAAGCGGTAAAAATCATGATCAGATATCCGCCCGCCATACTGCCGATCGCGAGCAGCTTCGCCTTCGTGGGAATGGCACGATTTTCGCGCCATGCCCGCACCGGCGGGCCGAACCAGCGATGATCGAGCAGCCATCGCTCGAACCGCGGCGAGGACCGGCTGAAACAGCCAGCGGCGAGGATCAGGAAGATCGTGGTCGGCATGATCGGCAGCAGCGCGCCGATCACACCCAATGCGACCATCACCCAGCCGAGCACGAACCAGCCCCATCTTATGATGGGGTTGCTCATCGGCTCAGAGCGCGCCGTGGCAGTGCTTGTACTTCCGGCCGGACCCGCAGGGGCAAGGCGAGTTGCGGCTGAGCGTCGCCGCCAGTTCCGGATCGACCTTGTAATCGGGATCGGCCACGCCGAGCGCTGCCTGCGGAGGGCGCACCGAAATGAAGCCGCCCGGTTGATCGATATCGAACGTGTCGTCGCTACCCGTCAGCGGGTCGAGATGGCTGGTGATGAAATCGGGCATCGGCGGCAGTTCGGCGAACTGATCGGGCGATATCTCGAAACGGGCATTCGCCAGGATGCGCGTCATTTCCTCGCGGATCGCGACCAGCATGCGCTCGAACAGCGCGAACGCCTCCGATTTATACTCGTTGATCGGCGTCTTCTGCGCGTAAGCTCGCAGATGGATGACCTGCCGAAGCGCGTCGAGCGTCGCCAGATGCTCTTTCCAATGGTGGTCAAGCGTCTGCAGCAGGATGCTTTTCTCGATGCCATGCCAGCTCTGTTCGTCCATGCCGGCGCGCTTGCTTTCGATCAACGCATCGGCGGCTTCGAGCACACGCTCCGCCAGCATTTCCGGATCGACGCCATCCTGCGCAAGCCAGTCATCGAATGGCAGATCGAGGCCCAGCGTGTCGAGCGTGCGCGCCTTGAGCGTCGCCATATCCCATTGCTCGGGGTAGCTGTTCGGAGGGCAGCTTTCGCCGACGATCGCGTTCGCGGTTTCGGCGCGCATATCGGACACGACGTCATCGACCGTATCGGCATCCATGATGTCGGCGCGCTGCTCGTAGATCACCTTGCGCTGATCGTTCATCACGTCGTCATATTCGACGACCTGCTTGCGGATATCGTAGTTGCGCGCTTCGACCTTCTTCTGCGCGGTCTCGATCGCCTTCGAAATCCACGGCGAGATGATCGCTTCGCCATCGGCGAGGTTCTTGTTCATCATCTTCGCGAACATTGTCTGCGGGCCGAAGATGCGCAGCAGATCGTCATCGAGCGACAGATAGAAACGGCTGAGACCCGGATCGCCCTGACGACCCGAACGGCCGCGCAGCTGGTTATCGATACGACGGCTCTCGTGACGCTCGGTCCCGAGTACGAACAGGCCGCCAGCGGCGAGAACCGCGGCCTTCTCGGCAATAATTTCCTCGCGGATCGTGACGGCCCTCGCCTCATATTCGGGCGTGCCTTCGACCAGCTCGGGATACTCGTCGAGCATACGGAATTCGAGGTTGCCGCCAAGCTGAATGTCGGTGCCGCGGCCCGCCATGTTGGTGGCGATCGTGACGGCCTTCAGGCGGCCCGCCTGCGCGACGATATGCGCTTCCTGCTCATGATAGCGCGCGTTCAGGACCTTGTGGTCGACACCTTCCTTCGTAAGGAATTCGGACAGCATCTCCGATTTCTCGATCGACACCGTACCGACCAGGATCGGCTGGCCGATGGCGGCCTTGTCACGAATCGACTGGGTGATCGCGGCGAACTTATCCTGGATATTCTTGTAGAACTCATCGTCCTCGTCGATCCGCTGTACCGGCACATTGGTCGGGATAGTGACGACATTCATCTTGTAGATCTGGAAGAACTCCTGGGCTTCGGTCGCGGCAGTACCGGTCATGCCGCCGAGCTTGGGATACATGCGGAAATAATTCTGGAAGGTGATCGAGGCCAGCGTCTGGTTCTCGGGCTCGATCTGGACGCCTTCCTTGGCTTCCACAGCCTGGTGCAGGCCATCCGACCAGCGGCGCCCGTCCATCATGCGGCCGGTGAACTCATCGATGATGATGACCTTGCCGTCCTTCACCAGATAATCGACGTCGCGCTTGAACACGATGTTCGCGCGCATCGCCTGATTGAGGTGATGAACGACCTGGGTGTTCTCGAAATCGTAGAGGTTGGTGCCCTCAAGGAGGTTGGCGTCCTCGAGCAGGCGCTCGATCCGCTCGGTGCCGTCCTCGGTCAGGACGACCGACTTCTGCTTCTCGTCGAGCTCATAATCCTCGGGGACGATCTGCTTCACGATCAGGTCGACCGACTTGTACAGCTCCGACTTGTCGTCGGTAGGGCCCGAGATGATCAGCGGCGTGCGCGCCTCATCGATCAGGACCGAATCGACTTCGTCGACGACGGCGAAGCTGAAGGGGCGCTGCACCATCAGGTGGCGCTCGTACTTCATATTGTCGCGAAGATAATCGAAGCCGAATTCGTTATTTGTGCCGTAGGTGATGTCGCTGGCATAGGCGTCCCGCCGTTCCTGATCTGACATGTTCGGCACGATCACGCCGACGGTGAGGCCGAGGAACTTGTAGACGCGACCCATCCATTCGGCGTCGCGGCTGGCGAGGTAATCGTTGACGGTAACGACATGCACGCCATTGCCCGGCAGCGCGTTGAGATAGACCGCTAGCGTAGCGACCAGGGTCTTGCCCTCGCCGGTGCGCATCTCGGCAATCTCGCCGCGATGGAGGACGATGCCGCCGATCATCTGCACGTCATAGTGGCGCTGACCGAGGACGCGCTTGGCGGCCTCACGGACTGTCGCGAATGCCTCGGGCAGGATCGAATCGAGCGTCTGCCCGTCCTCGAGCCGCTTGCGGAACAAAACGGTCTGGCCGGTGAGTTCCTCATCGGTCATCGCCGAGATGGTCGGTTCGAAGGCCGCGATCCGCTGCACGATACCGCGCAGCGACTTCACATAGCGGTCGTTCGACGAACCGAAAATGGCTTTGGCGAGGCCGCCGAGCATGGGCATTCCTTGAAACATGGGACTACGGGCGGCCCAGGGGCCACCACGCAAGGTTGCCGGTGCAGATAGGTGGCGTCAGTCACTACGTCAATTCGGGCACGCCGATCTCACTGGCAGCAAGTTCTTGGAATATCCGCTCCCACTGACCCGCGACCACATCGGCGCCGTAACGACGTTCGAGATGCTCGCGCGCTTCATCCAGCCTGCCCTGCTCGCCCGCCCAACCAACGGCGTAGCGGGTTAGCCCGCCCTGCCAGTCGTCGAGCGGTATGAAGTTGCGGAGCTCTTCGTAGGATTCGATCGCGTCAGCGACCACACCGAGCCCCGCGATGATCGCTGTCGCAGGCCGGTTGATCGACTTGCCGGCAGTATATTCGTTCCGTTCGACCGGGAGAACCGCCACGCGATGCACAGCGAGCGCTCTGGCAAAGCTGCCAAGGCTCCAGGGCAGATAATGGCTCGGGATACTCCAACTTTTCGCCGCGCGAACATAGCGCGCGCGGCTGTCGCCGATCACGGTGAGCGTCACGGGATGATGCTCCGCGAAGCGCTCGAGTTCTCGGACCGCATTGTCGAGATGCGCGAAACCCGAGGCCGAACCGCTGCTCTTGCCGAACCAGACGCAATGCAGGGCCCCAGGATGCGCGGCCAGAAAACGTCGTAGCAATGCGAGACGCATCCGATCGGACCAGCCGGGCACGGCGGCGTCAAGATTCTCGAGCGTGTCGGGGATGACGCGGAGCTTGCCCACAATTTCGGGCATGATCGCGCCGAGCTGCGAGCCCAGTTGCGGCGTCGACACGGTAACAATCGAGGCGCGGGTCAGCTGTTCGACGATACGCGCGCGCTTGCCGGCATTTTTGCGGCGTTCAACCTGATCGAACATATTGTCGCAGATGTCGACGATCACAGCGCGGCCGGCCGCTTCGGCATCGCGCGATGCCGTGATCGCCGCGCGGGTGAACGACTTGGAGAAGATCAGCGCGTCATAGGGAACATCCGACGTTTTTCGATAACGGCCGACGTCGATGCCGCGCCGCTCGAGCGCGGCCATAGGCTCGATGAGCCGCAGCCTGATGCTGGCCTTGCCCGCGTCGAAACTTCGCGCAAACCAGCGATAGCGTCGTTCGATAATCTGCCAATCCTCCATCTTGTAAGACAAGATAGGTAACACACGCTTGTAACAGGCATATTTGATCTCCGCCATCTTCCTGCCGAGCATTGGCCAACGCGGCCACGCTGCCTATAGCTGGCACAATAGTCCCGGAGTTGATCATGATCGAACGTTCCCCACTCGCACCCGCCGCCTTTCCCGATCTTCCGGCGATCGCGGGCGTGCGCGCGTCTGTCGCAAAGGCGCACTATAAAAGCTGGGATCGCTGCGACCTGACCTTCTTCGGGTTCGACGAAGGGACGGCGGTCGCAGGCGTCACCACGAAGAGCAAATGCCCCTCCCCCGAGGTCGAATGGTGCCGCGCCGCGCTGCCGCTGGGACGGGCTCGCGCCCTCGTCGTCAATGCCGGCAACTCGAACGCCTTCACCGGCCATCGCGGCCGCGCGGCCGTGGAAGCCATCGCTGCCAAAGTTGCAGCGTCGCTCGGCTGCCAGCCATCGGATGTATTCGTCTCCTCGACCGGCGTGATCGGCGTGCCGCTGCCGATCGACAAGGCCGAGGCCGGGCTCGATGCGGTGCTCGCAGCGCCCCCCGCAAGCTGGGAAGAGGCCGCCGCGACCATCATGACCACCGACACCTTCGCCAAGGCGGCAGTGACCCGGGCGGTCATCGGTGATCGCACGGTAAACCTTGTCGGCATCGTCAAGGGATCGGGGATGATCGCCCCCGACATGGCGACGATGCTCGGCTATGTCTTCACCGATGCGGCGATCGAACCCGCGCTGCTGCAGACGATGCTCGACGAGGCCAATGGCAGGAGCTTCTCCTGCATCACCGTCGATGGCGATACATCGACCAGCGATACCGTGCTCGCCTTTGCCACGGGCAGCGCCGGCAATGCGCCGCTGACGTCATTCGACGATGCGGGCGCCGATGCGTTTCAGGCCGCGCTCAGCGATATGTGCATGCAGCTTGCGCATCTGGTGGTGCGTGATGGCGAGGGCGCGTCGAAGTTCATCGCGATCACCGTCGAGGGTGCAGACAGCGATAAGAGCGCACGGATAATCGCGCTGTCGATCGCCAACTCGCCGCTGGTCAAGACCGCTATCGCCGGCGAGGACGCCAATTGGGGGCGGGTCGTTATGGCGGTCGGCAAGGCCGGCGAGCCTGCCGAACGCGATAGTCTGTCGATCAGCTTCGGCGCGACGCAGGTCGCGCACAATGGCCTGGCCGTAGAGGGCTATGACGAAGCCCCGATCGCGGCGCATCTCAGGGGCCGCGAGATCGATATCGGCGTGGATCTGGGGATTGGCGACGGTCGCGCGACCGTATGGACCTGCGACCTCACCCATGGATATATCTCGATCAACGCCGACTATAGGAGCTGAGCATGGCACGGACCGGCGGATGCGCATGCGGCGCGGTCCGCTACGAGCTCGCCTCCGAGCCGTTCGATGCCGGATGGTGCCATTGTCGCACCTGTCAGCTCAATTCGGGCAGCCCGGCGATGGCCTTTGCAAGCGTAGCGATCGGGGATTTTGTCTTCACGCAAGGCGAAGCGCTCGCCGGCCGCTTCGCGTCGAGCGATTTCGGTCACCGCAAATTCTGCGTCCGCTGCGGTACGCCGCTGCTGATGGAAGACAATGACAGCCCGGAAACGATCGATTTCAGTCTGGCGACGCTCGATCAACCCGGCGAGATCGCTCCCGGCTTTCATATCTTCTACGCGAGCCGCATCGGCTGGGCGGATGCCGGCGACGATCTGCCCCGGCACGATCGTTCGCGGCGCGAAACAGGGAAGGGAACACTGCCATGCTGACAATCTGGGGGCGGCTCAACTCGCACAATGTGAAGAAGGTCGCCTGGTTCGTACAGGAACTCGGGATAACGCATGTCCGCCACGATATGGGCGGAAAGTTCGGTTTCACCGACGCCTATCTCGCGCATAATCCCAACGCGCTGATACCAGCTATCGACGATGACGGTTTCTGGCTATGGGAATCGAATGCGATCCTGCGGTATTTCGCGGCAAAGCACGGCGCCGACCGCTTCTGGCCGGCCGATCCCGCGACGCGCGCATCCTTCGACAAATGGATGGACTGGCAGATCGACTATGCGGAGGCGCAGCGCGGCGCCTTCGTCAATCTCGTCCGCAAGGCACCCGACCAGCGCGACGCCGATGCGATCGCCAGATCCGCTGTCGCCGCTGCGAAGAAGATGACGATCCTCGACGGCGCGCTTGCCGCCTCGCCGTGGTTGTCCGGTGCGGAATTCGGGATCGGAGACGTGCCGATGGGCGTTTACGTCCACACATGGTTTTCGCTCGCCATCGAGCGCCCCGACCTGCCGCATGTCGCCAATTGGTATGCGCGCCTGAAACAGCGACCTGGCTATGCCAGCCAGGTCATGATTCCGCTGACCTGAAAGAGTTTCAATGCACCATCTTCACGATCAGGTTTCCGCGCTCATCCGCGATGTCGCGCGCGACATCATGATGCCGCGCTTCCGCAAGCTCGCGAGCGAGGAGGTCAGCGAGAAGACCCCGGGCGATTATGTCACGATCGTCGATCGCGAGTCCGAAGCGCGGATCGCCGAGGCGCTGGCCCGAATCACGCCCGAGGCGCGTGTCTTCGGCGAAGAAGCCGCATCGCTCGATGCCGGCACGCTCGACGGGATCGGCGCGGGTGCGGCGTGGATCATCGATCCGCTCGACGGCACCAATAATTTCACCGAGGGCAAGAGCCCGTTCGCGATCATGATCGGCCTCGCCATCGACGGCGAACGCGAGGCGGGTTGGATCTATGATCCGGTGATCGATCGCATGTGCCATGCGGTGCGCGGGGGCGGCTGCTTCGTCGATGCTCAGCGCATCATGCCGCAAACGGCCGGGTCCGGGTTGCCTAAGGCGGCGATCGCGACCTATTTCATGCCCGAGGATCGACAGGCTGACGTCAAGGCGCGCGCCGCAGGCAAGCTGGAGATCGTCAACATCCCCCGCTGCGCGGGCGAGCAATATCCGCGGCTGTTCCTGCGGCAGAACGACATCGCGCTGTTCGAACGGACGCATCCGTGGGATCATGCTGCGGGCGCATTGATGCTGGAAGAAACCGGCGGCAAGATCGCTCGGCACGACGGTACCGCCTATCGGCTGGCCGTGCCCGGACACGGCGCGGTCGCGGCGGCGACACCAGAGCTGTACGATCTTGCGATGGAGGTTTTGTTTTCCTGATACTCAGGAATTCGACGTTCAGCCCTGAACGTCGTCCGAAGCAACCGATGCCGACTTGCTGCCATAGATGAAGCCGTTGACCGGATAGGCCTTGATGCCGACCTTGCCGATCGGTGCAAACCAGACCTTGACCGCGCTCCAGTCGCCGTTGGCCGAAGCATCGACAACGGTGACGTCGCGCTCGACCTGGCCGCGACGGCCGCCGATCACCGACCAGTTGGCATGGGTGATCTTGATGACGCGGTCGCTGACGATCTGGGTGACGGTGGCGACATGGCCCGAGCGCATCGAGCCGATCGCCTTGAACACCATGACCGAACCGATCGCAGGGGTGTTGCCGCGGACATATTTGCCGACGGCCTGATTCCACCACGAAGCGGCGGCGCCGAAGAGCTGGATACCGGAGAACATACGGGCAAACGGTGCGCACTGAAGGCCTGCTGCATTAGCTGTGGCGGGGCTCACGGCCATGCTAGCAAGCAGCATGGAACCAATCATTGCGCGTAGCGTTCTCGTCATCTGGTATTTCCCACCCGATCCCTTGCGATGTGCCTGACACCTCAATCGGGGGGAGGAAAGACCAAAAGGTTAACGGATTGCTGCGTTGCGGTGAACTGTTTTCATCGCGGGATGAGAGACAACTTATCCACAGGCGACGCTGTCGAACTTGATGGGTTTGCCGATCGCGGCATTGCCCAGAGCGCCATCCCACATCACGCGATTCCCCCTTATGATGGTGCCGATGGGCTTGCCGGTCAGCTCCATGCCCGTGAACGGGGACCAGCCGCAGCGCGACGCGAGCCAGGGTTCGGTTACCGTCCAGCGCGCCTTCAGATCGACGATCGTGAAATCCGCGTCGTAGCCGAGAGCGATCCGGCCCTTGGTGCGCAGGCCGAACACGCGCTGCGGCCCTGCCGAAGTCAGCTCGATCAGGTGCTGGAGCGTCAGCCGTCCCTCGGCGACGTGGTTGAGCATCAACGGGAGCAGTGTCTGCACGCCGGGCATTCCGCTGGGCGAGGCCGGATAGGGCTTCGCCTTTTCCTCGATGGTATGCGGCGCATGGTCCGATCCGAGCACGTCTGGCACGCCCTGCCGAAGATAATCCCACAAGCCATCGCGGTGCGCGCCCGATCGGATCGGCGGGTTCATCTGCGCATAGGTGCCGATTCTCGGATAGGCTTCCTCCGCCGCCAGGGTCAGATGCTGGGGCGTGACCTCGCAGGTCGCGATGTCCTTGTTCTGGGCGATCAGCGCAAGTTCGGCGGGGGTGGTGATGTGAAGGATATGGATCTTGCGCCCGGCCGCGCGCGCCAGCCGCAAAATCCGCTGCGTCGCCAGCAGCGCGCTCTCGTCATCGCGCCAGACGGGATGCGAGGAGGGGTCGCCCTCGACACGCAAATGGGCGCGCGATTGCATCCGTGGCTCATCCTCGGCGTGGATCGCGACGCGGCGGCGGCCCGACGCGAGCACGCGCGCCAGTGGCTCGTCCTCGGCGACGAGCAGATCGCCGGTCGATGCGCCCATGAAGATCTTCACGCCGGCGGTGCCGGGCAGCATTTCGAGCTCTGCGAGCGACTCGGCATTTGCCGCAGTCGCGCCGACATAGAAGGCGTGATCGCACCACATGCGATCCTTCGCGCGAGCCAGCTTGTCGTTGATCGCCTCGGCCGAATCGGTGTTGGGCTTTGTGTTGGGCATCTCGAAGACTGCGGTGACGCCGCCCAGCACTGCCGCGCGGCTGCCCGATTCGAGGTCTTCCTTGGTTTCGAGTCCCGGCTCACGAAAATGGACCTGGCTGTCGATAACGCCCGGCAATATATCGAGCCCGGCGCAGTCGATCGTCTCGCCCGCATCGCCCAGACCGTCGCCGATCGCGCTGATCCTGCCGCGGGTGACGCCAACGCTCGTCTTCACCGGGCCGCCCACCGTCCAGACGGTTCCGTTCTTCAGGATCAGATCGTGGAAGATTGTCTGGGGGCTGGGCATGGTCGCTTTCCTTTTGGCTCGCTGCTTCCTACCTTCGCGCCATGAGCAGCACCACCCTCAACGACCGTAACGTGATCCGTCTTTCCGGCGAAGGCGTCGTCGATTTCCTGCAGGGGCTGGTGACCAACGATGTGTCGGGAGCGCTGCCCGTCTGGGCGGGGCTGCTGACGCCGCAGGGCAAGGCGCTCTTCGATTTCCTCGTGTGGCCGGACGATGTTCCGTCCGGCAGCGATCTGCTGATCGATTGCGAAGCCTCCCAAGCCGAGGCGCTGGTGCGCCGCCTGTCGCTCTACCGGCTGCGCAAACCGATCACGATCGCCATCGATCCGGAGCTGGCAGCGCATTGGGCGAAAGACAGCGCTGAAGGCGTGCCCGATCCGCGCCTGCCCGGCCTTGGCCGGCGCTGGATCGGACCCTCCGATGAGGTGACGACGGGATGGCGCGAGCATCGCCTGGCGCTCGGAGTTGCCGAGGGCGTTGATGAGCTTGGTTCCGACAAAAATCTCTGGCTCGAATGCAATGCCGATCTGCTCAACGGGGTGAGCTTCACCAAGGGCTGCTATGTCGGGCAGGAGAACACCGCCCGGATGAATTGGCGCAACAAGGTCAATCGCCGGTTGCTGGTGTTGCCCGACGGCACGGTCGAGCGACGATCGATGGACAAGCCCGGCGATGCCCTCATTCCGGCCTGGCTGACTGTGGCGCTCGACGAAAAGGCATGAATGACGGACGCCGGATGACGCAGGCCGAGGCCAGCGCGCAAGCCGGGTTGGATGCCTTGCGCCGGGGCGACGGCGCAGCCGCGCGGCGCGGCTTCGAACAGGCGATATCGATGGGGCTGCAACCCGCGCCGTGGTTCCTGCTCGCACAATCCTGTCGCATCGCGGGTGATCATGATGCCGAGCGCGACACCCTCGATCGGCTGTTGGCAATCGATCCACGGCATGTCGGCGCGCTTATCCTGCGCGGCGACACGAGCGTCCGGGATAAGGATCAGCGCGGCGCCACCGCCTTTTATCAGCAGGCGTTACGCGTCGTGGCGAGCGGGGTCGCCGTCCCCGAATCGATTCGCGGCGAGCTGGGACGGGTGCAGGCATGGCTCGATGCACAGGCCAGCGACTATCGTTCGCATCTGGAAACCAGCCTTGCCAAATCCGGCATGGGCGCGCTGCCGCCCCGGATGCGGGAGGCGCTGCAAATCCTGTCCGGAGAGGCCGAAGTCTATTTGCAGCAGCCGACGTCCTTCTTCTATCCCGGCCTGCCGCACACCCAGTTTTACGACCGGGCCGAATTCGCATGGGCAGCAGCGGTCGAAGCAGCAGCGCCTGCCATCCGCCGCGAAGTTGAAGCGTTTCTGACCGATGGCGAGGATAGCTTCACCCCCTATGTCGAGGCGGTGCCGGGCCGGCCTAACAAGGCACATAGTCTGCTCGACGATCCCAAATGGAGCGCGCTCTATCTGTGGAAGGAGGGCAAGCCGACCGACTATGCCCCGCGTTTCCCGGCGGCAATGAAGGCGCTGGAGCACGCGCCGATGCCCGCGATCGCCGGTCGATCGCCGACGGCCCTATTCTCGATGCTCCGGCCCGAGACGCATATCCTGCCGCACAACGGCATGATCAACACGCGGCTGATCTGCCATCTGCCGCTGATCGTGCCGCCAGGCTGCGGCTTTCGCGTCGGCAATCAGATGCGGCCGTGGGAGGAAGGCAAGCTCATCATCTTCGACGATTCGATCGAGCATGAGGCGTGGAATCGGGGCGACGCGATCCGGATCGTGCTGCTGTTCGAAATTTGGCGGCCCGAACTTTCCGGCGAGGAGCGCGCCGCGCTCACCGCGATGTACGACGCGATCGGCCTTTACGCGTCAGAATAGCGGCGGGGAATAGAAAAGGCCGGTCCGCATCGCTGCGGCCGGCCCCTCTCGTACAGCTAATCTTCAGGCAGCGAGCTTGCGCAGGACATACTGCAGGATGCCGCCGTTGAGGAAATATTCAAGCTCGTTGACCGTATCGATCCGGCACTTGGTCTCGAAGGACTCGGTCGCGCCGTCGGCGCGGCTCAGTTTGACCGTCACCACCTGACGCGGGCGCAGGCTCGCGACATTTTCGATCGTGAAGGTCTCGGTGCCGTCGAGCTTGAGCGTCTGGCGGTCGATACCGTCGGCAAATTGCAGCGGCAGCACGCCCATGCCGACGAGGTTCGAACGATGGATGCGCTCGAAGCTCTCGGTGATCACCGCACGTACGCCGAGCAGGTTGGTGCCCTTTGCGGCCCAGTCGCGCGACGATCCGGTGCCATATTCCTTGCCCGCGATGACGACGAGCGGCGTGCCCTCGACCTTATACTTCATCGCCGCGTCATAGATCGCCATGACCTCACCCGACGGGATATGCCTGGTCATGCCGCCTTCGATGCCGGGGATCATCTGATTCTTGATGCGGATATTGGCGAAGGTGCCGCGCATCATGATGTCGTGATTGCCGCGGCGCGCGCCATAGCTGTTGAAATCCGCCTTCGAGACCTGATGCTCGCTCAGATAGCGACCCGCCGGGCTGTCGACCTTGATCGAACCGGCCGGCGAGATGTGATCGGTGGTGATCGAATCGGCGAAGATCGCGAGCGGACGCGCCTCGATGATGTCCTGCACAGGCGCTGGGGTCATCGTCAGGCCGTCGAAATAAGGCGGGTTGGCGACATAGGTCGAGCCCGCCGGCCAGGTATAGGTGTCCGATCCTTCGACCTCGATCGCCTGCCAGTTCTTGTCGCCAAGAAAGACGTTCGCGTAGCGCGCGGCGAACATGCCCGAATCGAGCGCGGCGGCGACGGTGTTCGATACTTCGGCGGTCGTCGGCCAGATATCCTTCAGATAGACCGGCTTGCCATCGGTCGACGTGCCGATCGGCTCCTCGGTGATGTCCTTCGCGGTGGTGCCGAAGATCGAATAGGCAACGACGAGCGGCGGCGACGCCAGATAATTGGCGCGGACGTCGGGTGAGACACGGCCTTCGAAATTGCGGTTGCCCGAGAGGACCGCGCTCGCGACCATATCGTTGCCGTTGATCGCCTTAGAGATCGGATCGGGAAGCGGGCCCGAATTGCCGATGCACGTGGTGCAGCCATAGCCGACCAGGTTGAAGCCGACTGCATCGAGATCCTTCTGCAGCCCGGCCTTTTCGAGATAGTCGGTGACGACCTGCGAACCAGGGGCGAGCGACGTCTTGACCCATGGCTTCGCCTTCAGCCCGAAAGCGTTCGCCTTGCGCGCGACGAGGCCGGCGGCGATCATCACCGACGGGTTCGAGGTGTTGGTGCAGCTGGTGATCGCGGCGATTACGACATCGCCATGGCCGAGATCGAAATCCTCGCCCTCGACGGTGAAACGCTTGCCGCCTTCGTCGCCCTTTTTGTAGCCCGACGCGAGCTCGTTGTTGAAGCCTTCGTCGACCGAGTTGAGCAGCACGCGATCCTGCGGCCGCTTCGGGCCGGCCATCGACGGCTGCACGGTCGACATGTCGAGATGAAGCGAGTCGGTGAAGACCGGATCTTCGGCGGTCGCGTCGCGCCAGAAGCCCTGGGCCTTGGCATAAGCCTCGACCAGATCGATAGTTTCAGGCGAACGGCCGGTAAGTCGCATATAGACCAGCGTGGCATCGTCGACCGGGAAGAAGCCGCAGGTCGCGCCATATTCGGGCGCCATATTGGCAATGGTCGCGCGATCGGCAAGCGACAGCGAGTCGAGGCCCGCGCCGTAGAATTCGACGAAGCGGCCGACGACGCCCTTGGCGCGCAGCATTTGCGTCACGGTGAGCACCAGATCGGTGGCGGTAATGCCCTCGACCATGGTCCCCGAAAGCTTGAAGCCGACGACTTCGGGGATCAGCATCGACACGGGCTGGCCGAGCATCGCGGCTTCGGCCTCGATCCCGCCTACGCCCCAGCCGAGCACGCCGAGGCCGTTGATCATCGTGGTGTGGCTGTCGGTGCCGACACAGGTGTCGGGATAGGCGACCAGCGCGCCCGAGGCGTCGACCGAACTCCAGACCGTCTGGGCGAGATTCTCGAGATTCACCTGGTGACAGATGCCGGTGCCCGGCGGGACGACCTTGAAGTTGTTGAGCGCCTTGGAGCCCCAGCGAAGGAATTCGTAACGCTCGCCGTTGCGGGCATATTCGAGCGCGACATTCTCATCGAACGCCTTGGGCGTGCCGAAGCTGTCGACCATCACCGAGTGATCGATGACGAGATGGACGGGCACGAGCGGGTTGATCTTCTGCGCGTCGCCGCCGAGCTTGTTCATTGCATCGCGCATCGCCGCAAGATCGACGACGCAGGGAACACCGGTGAAGTCCTGCATCAGAACACGGGCCGGGCGATACTGGATCTCGCGGTCGGACTTGCGCTCCTTCTGCCAGTCGACGATCGCCTGGATATCTTCGACGGTCACGGTAACGCCGTCTTCGAAACGCAGCAGATTTTCGAGCAGGACCTTCATCGAAAAGGGCAGACGCGAAATATCGCCGAGGGCCTCTGCCGCCTTGGGCAGCGAGTAATAAGCGTAATGTTTGCCATCGACGTTGAGCGTTGCGCGGGTCTTGAGAGTGTCCTGTCCGACGGCCGTCATAGTGTAACCCCTTGCGATGCTGCGGATGCGAGAGTCAGGGGGGTGGCTATAACGGGGCCATCTCGTCAGGGAAAGGGTGTGAAGGGCGCATAGCTGCGTCACCGGCCACCCGGCAGGGCGATGGCCGGCCTCGCAAAGAGCATGTCGGCCGGTTGGCCTCAGGACGTTTTGATGGGCCTCCCCAGATCGGCGAAGGCCGATGCCACTGCCTGCGCGCTCGACAAAACACCGATACCCTGTTCGATCAGGCAGAGGCGACACAGCGTGCGATGCGCCTCATGCGGCTTGTCTTGCGATTCCGCGACTGCGCGCACGAGCATCGATTCGGCCAGGGTCATCCGGCAGCAGCAGCTGGGTGCGATCATGATCGAACAGGTCGAGGCGCGCGCCAGTTCCGCCATCAACGCACGCGTCAGGATAAGCGGACGACGAAAGGAAAGCCCGAAAACGCCGATCAGCATATTGGCGGCATGCGCATCATTCAGCCCGCCGACGCCCATGCGCCGGACGACCTGCAGGAAAAGGCGCGTGCCGGTAATGTCTGGAGCGGCGTAGGGCAACAGGTGGCTGAGCGGCTCGGCATTGTCGGCCATGATGGTTCCTCTCGTTCTGACCGGAGAGAAGCAGCAATCTTATTGCAAGTCAATCGCAATAGCAAAAAGACAGGTAAATCCGAGACTAATCATCTCATCCCGATGAGCTCGTCGCGTGACGTGCTGGACGGCTCAGGGTCCCAACGCCGAACGGCACAGGCAGGATCGATCGGAAGAGGCCAAATGCCTTCGCCGATCGAGCCTGCCTGTGCCATTTTCCGCGATTGCGTCGCGCCCTTAAATAGGGCGCGGACAAAGGTTCGAGTTAAGCGGCTTTCGGCGGGGCGAAGCTGGTCAGATCGATCCCCGCGACTGCAGCCTTGTATTCTGCGGCGCTCGGCGTGCGGCCGAGAATGGCCGACAGCGCCACGACCGGGGTCGATGCCAGAAGCGATTCGCCCTTCTTCTCGGCGCTGTCCTCGACGACCCGGCCCTGGAACAGACGGGTCGAAGTCGCGAGAACGGTGTCGCCCTTCGCAGCCTTCTCCTGATTGCCCATGCACAGGTTGCAGCCCGGACGTTCGAGATAGAGTATATTCTCATATTCGGTGCGGGTGGACGTCTTCGGGTTTACGTCATCGAATTCGAAGCCCGAATATTTCTGGAGAATGTCCCAGTCGCCCTCGGCCTTGAGCTCATCGACGATGTTGTACGTCGGTGGTGCTACGACCAGCGGCGCCTTGAACTCGACCTTGCCCTCGGTCTTCTCGATATTCTTGAGCATCTGCGCGAGGATCTTCATGTCGCCCTTGTGCACCATGCACGATCCGATGAAGCCCAGATCGACCTTCTTGGTGCCGCCATAATAGGAAACCGGGCGGATCGTGTCATGCGTGTAGCGCTTCGACACATCCGGGTTGTTCACGTCCGGGTCGGCGATCATCGGCTCGTCGATCAGATCGAGATCGACGACGACTTCCGCGAAATATTTTGCGTTGTCGTCGGGGCGGAGTGCGGGCTTGTCGCCCATACTGATCTCGGAGATGCGGGTATCGGCCTTGGCGATCAGGTTCGCCAAGGTGCCTGCCGCATTGTCCATGCCCTTGTCGATCATGATCTGGATGCGGGCCTTGGCGATCTCCAGCGATTCGATCAGCGTCTCGTCGTTCGAAATGCAGATCGAAGCTTTGGCCTTCATCTCGGCCGTCCAGTCGGTGAAGGTAAAGGCCTGATCGGCGAGGAGGGTGCCGAGATGGACTTCGATGATCCGCCCCTGGAAGACGTTGTCACCGCATTGCTGGAGCATCTGCGCCTGGGTGGCATGCACCACGTCGCGGAAATCCATATGCGGCTGCATCGCGCCCTTGAAGGTCACCTTGACCGACTGCGGGATCGGCATGGTCGCCTCGCCGGTGGCAAGCGCCAGCGCAACGGTACCCGAGTCGGCACCAAAGGCCACACCCTTGGACATGCGCGTGTGGCTGTCGCCGCCAATGATGATCGCCCAGTCGTCCACGGTGAGGTCGTTCAGCACCTTGTGAATCACGTCGGTCATCGCATGATAGGCGCCCTTGGGATCGCGGGCGGTGATCAGGCCGAAATTGTTCATGAACGACATGAGCTTCGGGATATTCGCCTGCGCCTTCTTGTCCCACACCGATGCCGTGTGGCAGCCCGACTGATAGGCGCCGTCGACCAGCGGCGAGATGACGGTGGCCGCCATCGCCTCGAGCTCCTGCGCGGTCATCAGGCCGGTGGTATCCTGCGAACCGACGATGTTGACCTTGACGCGCACGTCCGAGCCGGCGTGCAGCACCGTGCCCGGCGTCACGCCGACGGCGTTGCGGTTAAAGATTTTCTCGACCGCGGTAAGGCCCTGCCCCTCGACGGTGATTTCCTTGTTCGCGGCATAGACTGGGGTCGGCTCGATCCCGAGGACGCGGGCGGCGAAGGTCTGGAGCTTCTTGCCGAAGACGATGGCATAGGAACTGCCCGCCTTCATGAACTCCACTTTCTGCGGCGTGAAGGCGGGAGCGATATCGACCAGCTGCTTGCCATTCTCGTCGCAAAGTTTCTTGTTCTTCGTATCGATCCTCAGGAGGGTGCCGGTTTCGACCGAATATTCCTCCTGCAGAACCGGATTGCCATCATTGTTGATGATCGGCTTGCCGTCCGGGCCGGTCTGCTTGACCCAGTTTTTCAGGTTAAGGCCGATGCCGCCGGTCACGTCGACGGTGGTGCCGAAAATCGGCGAGATGCCGTTGGTGCCCCCGACGATAGGCGCGTAATTGACGAAGGGCACATAGGGACTGGAGGGCTTGCCGGTCCAAAGCGCCACATTGTTCACGCCCGACATGCGCGAGGAACCCACGCCCATCGTGCCCTTTTCGGCGACGATCATCACGCGCTTGTCCGGGTGCTGCGCCTTGAGCGCCACGATGGCCTTCTGCGCTTCGGGCGACATCATGCACTGACCGTGCAGCTCGCGATCCGAGCGCGAATGCGCCTGGTTGCCGGGCGAAAGCAGATCGGTCGAGATATCGCCTTCGCCGGCGACGAAGGTCACGACCTTGATCTCGTCCTCGATTTCCGGGAGCTTGGTGAAGAACTCGGCTTTCGCATAGCTTTCGAGAACAGACTTCGCGATGGCATTACCCGCAGTGAAGGCGTCGCTCAGCCGGTGCATGTCGGCGTCGTAAAGGAAGACCTGCGTCTTGAGCACCTCGCCCGCCTGCTCGGCGATCGCGGGTGCGTCGCCCAGAGCGATGTCGAGCAGCACGCCGATCGATGGGCCGCCCTTCATATGCGAGAGCAGTTCGAGCGCGAAGGCTGGCGTGATCTCAGGGACCATCGCTTCGCCGAGGATGATCTGCTTCAGGAAGGCCGCCTTGACGGCCGCGGCGCTCGTGGTGCCGGGCAGCGTATTGTAGATGAAGAAGTTGAGGGCGCTGGCACGATGCTCGTTACCGGCTTCCTTGATCAGGGCGATGATTTCGAAGACGAGGCCGCCGTCGTCGATCGGCTTGGGTGCCAGCCCCTGATTTTCTCTGCTTTTGATTTCGGCCAGGTAATCAAGGTAGACGCTCATCGTAATCCCCACATCATGAAGTGCACGAGCTGGCAGCAAAGCATTCAACCAGCCGTCAATCGCCCCGGGTTGATGCGTTTTCCGCTACGCCAAGCAGGGCGCACTGGCAAGGCGGTGCATGCTGGCAAAAATGGCATTTGCCGTCCGTTTCGACGCCTCAAGCTAGACCGGGATCGTGCCATTGGCTTCGAGCACATACCCGGCAAGATAAAGCGAACCCGCGACGAGTACGATCGGCGGCTTCCCATCACCGGGCCGAGCCGCAATCGCGGCTATGGCCTGCTCGGCATCGGCGGCGACCGACGCGGTGAACCCGGCCATTTTCGCGATGCCCGACAGCTTGTCGGGCAGATGATGCGCGTGGCCCGGTATCGGCACCATCCAGAAATGAGCGCCGACCGGGCCCAGCGCCGCCAGATAGCCGACGGCGTCCTTGTTCTCGAGCATGCCAAGCACGATGTGGAGAGGCCGCCCCGCCGTAACATGCGCGCGCAGGAAATCGCCGACGGCGCGGCCCGCCGCCGGGTTGTGGCCGCCATCGATCCAGAATTCGCCGCCATCTGCCAAGCTTTCGACCAGCGGGCCATCGTGAAGCTGCTGCAGCCGCGCGGGCCATTCGACCCAGCCCATCGCCGCGCGCAACGCCGCAGGCGGAACATCGATCGCCTGTTGGTGGCGAAGCATCGCGATCGCGATCCCCGCGTTCATCGCCTGATGCATGCCGGCAAGGCGGGGCAGCGGCAGTTCGAGCCTGCCCCCCTCGTCGCGATAATGGAGCCGCCCCTGATAGGCGGCGATATCCCAGGAACCGCCCTTCACATGCCATGGCGCCTGCGCGGTGCGGATCACCTGGCCGATCCGGTTGGCGACGACCGCGGGATAATGGAGCGTCACGATCGGCACATTGGGCTTGGCGATGCCTGCCTTTTCGGCAGCGATATCCTCGATTCGATTGCCCAGAAACGCCTGATGATCGAGCCCGAGCTGGGTAATACCGCAGATGGTGGGCGCGGGGATGATATTGGTCGCGTCGAGCCGGCCGCCGAGACCGACCTCGATCACGCAGGCGTCGGCCGGCACCCGCGCGAAGGCGAGGAAAGCGGCAGCGGTCGTGACCTCGAAGAAACTGGCGCCGACATCGTCAGCAATATCCAACACTTCGGCGATAATCGCCGCCAGTTCGGGATCGCTGATCAGCTCACCGGCGATGCGGATCCGTTCGTTGAACCGCACGAGATGCGGGCTGGTGAAGACATGGCAGCTGTAACCGGCAGCCTCGATCGCGGCGCGCAGATAGGCGCAGGTTGATCCCTTGCCGTTGGTGCCCGCGACATGAAACACCGGCGGCAGATCGCGCTCGGGGTTGCCGAGGCGATCGAGCAGCGTGCCGATCCGGCCAAGGCCGAGGATGTCGGCGCCGGGCGATAGCAGGGTCAACCGGTCGAGCTGGGCCTGGACGGCGGGATCGGTGGAGGTGGCGAAGTCCACTAAAGCCCCTCTCCTTTAGGGAAGGGGTTGGGGTGGGGCCTTCGATCTCGGCGTAGCGCTCGCGGAAAAGCCCCACTCCAAACCCCTCCCCTAAAGGAGAGGGGCTTAAGATTCGGCCCCCTCATCTCACGCCGCCTGCTTGCCCGGGCAGAGATAATCGATCACCCGCGCCAGCTCCGCGCGCAGATCGCGGCGGTGGACGACCATGTCGAGCATGCCGTGATCGAGCAGATATTCGGCGCGCTGGAAGCCTTCGGGCAGCTTCTCACGGATCGTTTGTTCGATCACGCGCTGGCCGGCGAAACCGATCAATGCGCCCGGCTCGGCGATCTGGATGTCGCCCAGCATCGCATAGGATGCGGTAACGCCACCGGTGGTCGGATCGGTCATCACGACGATGTACGGCAGGCCCGCTTCGCGCAGCTTGGCGATGGCGACGGTGGTCTTGGGCATCTGCATCAGCGAGAGGATGCCCTCCTGCATCCGGGCGCCGCCGGCGGCAGTGAAGATGACGTAAGGGCATTTATCCGCAATCGCCGCTTCGATGCCCGCGACGAACGCCGCGCCGACCGCGAGGCCCATCGAGCCCGCCATGAACGCGAAATCCTGGACGCCGACGACGGCGCGGAAGCCCTCGATCGTGCCCTTGGCATTGAGCAGCGCATCCTGCTCACCGGTCGCGGCGCGGGCTGCCTTGATGCGATCACTGTAGCGTTTCTGATCGCGGAACTTGAGCGGATCTTCGGTGACGTGCGGGATCGGCAAAGGCGTGAACACGCCGCTGTCGAACAGCTGATCGAAGCGATCGTCGGGGCCGATGCGGCCATGATGGTCGCATTGCGGGCAGACCGACAGATTATCCTCATATTCCTTGGTGAAGACCATCTGCGCGCAGGCCGGGCATTTGTGCCAGAGATTGTCCGGACTCTCGCGCTTGGCGATGAACGGGATCTTCTTGCGGACATTATCGAGCCAGCTCATGCGGCTTTCTCCTTGGCGGCGGCGCGGAGCGCAGCGCTGAGGGTGGAAATGAAGGCGCGGACGGGCACAGCGGCATTCGCGCCATGCTCACCAACGAGATCGACGATCGCCGAGCCGACGACGACGCCATCGGCAACCCGCCCGATCGCCTGTGCCTGTTCGGCAGTGCGGACGCCGAAGCCGACCGCGACGGGCAGATCGGTCGCCGCCTTGAGCCGCGCGACCGCCTCTTCGATGCTCGCCTGCGCGGCCTGCTGCTGTCCGGTGATCCCAGCCACCGAAACATAATAGAGGAAGCCCGACGCGCCTTCCAGCACTGCGGGCAGGCGCGCGGCATCGGTCGTGGGTGTAGCGAGACGAACAAGATCGACGCCCTTCGCGCGCAATGCCGGCCCGAGCTCGAGATCCTGTTCGGGCGGGATATCGACGCAGATCACGCCATCGACCCCGGCCTTCGCAGCCGCTTCGGCAAACCATTCGGGGCCGCGACGGACCATAGGATTGGCATAGCCCATCAGCACAAGCGGCGTTTCCGGATGCCGCGCCCGGAAGGCGGCGGCGATGTCGAGCAGATCGGCTGTGCGGGTGCCGGCAGCGAGCGAGCGCAGGTTGGCGCGCTGGATCGCGGCGCCGTCTGCCATCGGATCGGTGAACGGCATGCCGAGTTCGATGATGTCCGCACCACCTTCGACGAGCGCGTCGAGGATCGCGCCGGTGTCGGCGGGGGTGGGATCACCGCCAGTGACGAAGCAGATCAGCGCGGCACGGTTTTCGGCAGCGGTCCTCGCGAAAGTCGCTTGCAGACGGCTCATCTTCTTAGCCCCTCACCTTCAGGGGAGGGGTTGGCGTGGGGCCTTCCCACGCGCGCAACACTTGTAGTGAGGCCCCACCCCCGGCCCCTCCCCTGAAGGGGAGGGGTGAAGAAAAATTAGTCATATCGCCGCCCCCAGCGCCTTCGCCACGGTGAAGATATCCTTATCCCCCCGCCCCGACAGGTTGACGATAATCAGCTTGTCCTTCGCCATCGTCGGCGCGATCTTCTCGGCTGCCGCCAGCGCGTGCGCCGACTCGAGCGCCGGGATGATCCCCTCGAGCTTCGACAGCCGCTGGAAACTCTCGAGCGCCTCCGTATCGGTCACCGGCACATATTTGACCCGGCCGATCTCGTGCAGCCAGCTATGTTCGGGCCCGATCCCCGGATAGTCGAGCCCGGCCGAGATCGAATGCGCCTCGGTGATCTGGCCGTCCTCGTCCTGCAGCAGATATGTGCGGTTGCCGTGAAGGACGCCGGGCGTGCCACCCGCAAGGCTGGCCGCATGGCGATCGGTATCGATGCCGTCGCCCGCCGCTTCCACGCCGATCATCTCGACCTCGCTATCGTCGAGGAACGGGTGGAACAGACCGATCGCGTTCGATCCTCCGCCCACCGGCGCGATCAGCATGTCGGGCAGGCGGCCTTCATATTCGAGGATCTGTTCGCGCGCCTCGATGCCGATGATCGACTGGAAATCGCGCACCAGCTCGGGATAGGGATGCGGGCCGGCGGCGGTGCCGATGATGTAGAAAGTGTCGTGGACGTTCGCGACCCAGTCGCGCAGCGCCTCGTTCATCGCATCCTTGAGCGTCTTCGAGCCGCTGGTGACGGGCACGACCTCGGCACCGAGCAGATTCATGCGGAAGACGTTGGGCTGCTGCCGCTCGACATCGACCGCGCCCATGAAGATCGTGCACGGCAGGCCGAAGCGCGCCGCGACGGTCGCGGTGGCGACGCCGTGCTGGCCCGCTCCCGTCTCGGCGATGATCCGCGTCTTGCCCATGCGGCGGGCGAGCAGTATCTGACCGATGCAATTGTTGATCTTGTGCGCGCCGGTGTGGTTGAGCTCCTCGCGCTTGAGGTAGATCTTCGCGCCACCGCAATATTCGGTCAGCCGCTCGGCAAAATAGAGCGGGCTCGGGCGCCCGACATAATGCTTCATCAGATCGTCGAATTCGGCCTTGAACGCCGGATCGGCCTGCGCCGCGCGATATTCGCGCTCGAGATCGAGGATCAGCGGCATCAGCGTCTCGGAGACATAACGTCCGCCGAACTGACCATATTGCCCGCGTATATCGGGGCCCGAACGAAGCGAATTTGCCAAGGTCATAATGATGCGATCCGTTGGAGGAAGGCGGCGATCTTGTCCACATCCTTGATGCCCGGCACCGATTCGACGCCCGATGAGACATCGATCAGCCGTGCCGCGGCGATCGCCACCGCACGATCGACATTGTTGACGTCGATCCCGCCCGATAGCGCCCAGCGCGCGGCATGTTCGAAGCCCTCGAGCAGCGACCAGTCGAAGCGCAGGCCCATGCCGCCGGGCAAGGTGCCGGCGGGTGTCTTGGCGTCGTAAAGGATCAGATCGGCGATATCGGCATAGGGCTTGCTGGCGCGCAGATCGGCACGGGCGCGGACGGGGATCGCCTTCCACAGGCCGATGGCCGGATAACGCCCGCGCAGTGCCGCCATCCGTTCGGGCGATTCGTCGCCATGAAGCTGAAGAATGTCGACCCCGGCAACCCGCACCGCCTGATCGATCAGATCGTCATCGGGATCGACCAGCACCGCCACCTTGCCGATATGATGCGGCACATCCTGCGACAGCATGCGCGCCTGCTCGGCCTCGATGTTGCGCGGCGATTTGGGAAAGAAGACGAACCCGACATAACTCGCGCCACCGCGCACGGCTGCGGCCACCGTTTCCGATGTCGAAAGCCCGCAGATCTTGGCGGTAACACGTTGCATGGGGGCGGCATGTCGGCTTGGGAGCGGCAGGCGTCAAGCCTTCACCGGCTGCACCTTTTGCCATCTTTGCCGAGGGCGGCCGTTAAGATCGCGATTAGAGGGCATTGGCCCTCACTCCGCCGCTTCGGCGATCTGCGTAAGATAATCCGGGTCGATGATGCGTATCCGCCCCTGGGTCAGTTCGATCACGCCTTCGGTCGCCCAGGCGGCGAGTTGGCGGTTGATGTTTTCGCGGCTGATGCCGACGAAGCTGCCGAGTTCGGTCTGGCTGAGATCCTGCGTCAGCTTCTTGCCGTGGGTCTTCTGGTCGGAGAGCCGCTTGAGATAGCGGGCGAGGCGCGGGCCGGTGGTGAAGGCGCGGTCGCTTTCGATCGTCACGTCGGTTTCGCGCAGACGCCGCGCCATTTCGCGCAGCAGCCGGATCGCGACTTTGGGGTGGCGTTCGATATATTGTTCGAAGGCACCGCGGGGCAGGCGCAATATGCTGCCCGGCCACATCGCGATCGCTGCTGCGGTGCGGGGAGCGCCGTCGAGCACCGCAATCTCGCCGATCACGGCACCGGCTTCGGCATAATCGAGGATGATCTCGCGGCCGTTGGGCGTGACCATGCTGATCCGGACGACGCCGTCGAGCACGATCACCAGCGTGGTGCCCTCGTCGCCCTGACGCAAAATCTCTTCATTGGCGCGGGTTGCCTGGACTTTGCCGATCGACAGCAGGTCGGCGAGTTCCTCCGGCGTGCCCGCGAACACGCTTTCAGGCGGCAGGACGACGGCAAGTTCGGCCGGTGTCATCGACATGAGAGCAATCCCCTGCCGACGCTTTCCCCTACGTCAGCCTGTGGGAGTGTGCATGTGCAGCGCGATTCGGGCAAGTGGAGCGATCACCCCGCCGGTTGCCAATCGGGCGGGGCGAGTTCGAAGCCTGCAAATTCGAAGCCGGGCGAGACGATGCATGATACCAGCGCCCAGCCCTCGCCGGCTTCGGCAGCTTGCCACCAACCCTTTGGGACGACTGCTTGCGGCCGATCCCCCGCAAGCGGATCGGCACCGACGCGAATCGCTTCGATCGGACCGCCTTCGTCGGGCGCGATCGACAAGGTCAGCGGCGTGCCGGCATGGAACAGCCACATCTCGGTCGCGTCGACGCGGTGCCAGTGCGAACGCTGGCCGGCTTCGAGCAGGAAATAGATCGCGGTGGCAAGGCCACGCGTATCGCCGTCACCCTCACGCCAGGTCTGGCGATACCAGCCGCCTTCGGGATGCGCGGCGAGATCGAGCGTTTCGATCAGCCGCCGTGCTTCGCCATCGCTCAAAATATCCCTCCGCCGAGAAAGAGCCTGAATATCCCCAGGCACAGCACGAAGATATTGAGCTTCCGACCCGAATCCTTGTGCGACAGAAAGCCGAAGCCGACGCCCATCGCGGCCAAAGGCACGATCAGCCAGTTCATCCAGCCGAGCAGCGGCAGGAAGGCGAGCATCGCGCTGGCCAGCGCGAAGAAGCCGATGACGAGTGAAACGAGGTTGAACATGGCGCCACGATATCCTCTGAAATGCGGCAGCTTGCGCGAACTGTGTTGTTTATATAATACACAATTAGTGTGGCGGGAATAGCCGCAAAGGAGAAAGCGATGCGTTTCAAACTGCTGGCGCTGGCCGCACCCCTGCTGGTGCTGGCCGCCTGCGAGATGAAGATCGGCAAGGACGAGGACAAGGGCGGCAACGGCGCGTCGGTGTCGGTCGGCGAAGACGGCAATGTTCAGGTTTCGGCCGCCGATGGCGCGAAGGGCGTATCGATTGACGTTCCCGGTTTTTCGGCAAAGGTCAACGTACCCGGGCTCCAGCTGGGCAGCGACAATATGGATATCGATGGGATCAAGCTCTATCCGGGCACGAAGATGTCGGCCGTCAACGTGAATGGCAGCGACGATCGCGGCACCGTCGATATGCGGTTTACCAGCCCCGGCGCACCGAAGGCGCTGGCAGATTATTATAGCAACGCCGCGCGCGAGAATGATTTCACCGAGATCGCGTCGCGGGCGGACGGCGACAAGATGCTCGTTACCGCAAAGAAACCCGATGGTGATCTGATGACGATCGCGATCACTCCCGCAGGCAGCGGATCAAGCGGACAGATCAGGATAACCGACACGAAGAAGTGACCCTGTCTTTAGCCCCTCTCCTTTAAGGGAGGGGTGAGGTGGGCCCCTCCGCGAGCGCCGTACCAAGATCAGAAGCCCCACCCCAACCCCTCCCCTAAAGGAGAGGGGCTTTAGGTATCGACGCTGGCGTGACGATGATAGAGGCGCAATACTCACGACGCTGGCGCGTTTTCGCGTCAGCCGCTAAGGGGCGCGCATGCCCCCTTATTTCCTCGTCATGCTCGGCGGCGCCATCGGCGCAGGCTTTCGCTATCAGATCAGCTCGGTCGCGCTGCGCAACCTAGGGCCGGGTTTTCCGTACGGCACCTGGATCATCAATCTGCTCGGCGGCCTGCTGATGGGCGTGCTCGCAGCAACGATCGCACCCGCGCCGGAACAGGGCGAGCCGCTGCGGCTGTTCCTTGGCGTCGGCGTATTGGGCGGCTTCACCACTTTCTCGGCGTTCAGCCTCGAAACTTTCAACATGCTGAGCCGAGGCGAGTACGGCATGGCCGGGGCATATGCCGTATCATCGGTAGCAGGATCGGTGCTGATGCTTTTCGTCGGCATTTTATTGGGCAAGGCTACGATATGAAGGACGGCCCCGACACGCGCCAGTTCACCGTCGGATATGACGATGACGGCATCCGGCTCGATCGCTGGTTCAAGCGGCATATGCCCGAAACCAGCTTCAACATCGTCTCGCGCTGGTCACGCACCGGCCAGATCCGGATCGACGGCAAGCGCGCGACGCCGGGCGACCGGCTGGAAGCCGGGCAGATCATCCGCGTCCCCCCGCCCGAAATCGCCGCCGCGGCCGCGGCCGCAGTCAAGGCGCCACGGGTTCGTGCGCCGCGCGATCCGCTGTCGGACGAGGAGACAGCCTATATCCAGAACATGGTCATCCATAAGGATGCGCAGGCGATCGTGATCAACAAGCCGCCGGGCCTGGCCACGCAGGGCGGGACGAAGACCGACCAGCATGTCGATCAGCTGCTCGACGGTATCCAGTTCGAAGCGGAGAACCGGCCAAAGCTGGTCCATCGGCTCGACAAGAACACCTCGGGCGTGCTGTTGCTCGCGCGCACCTCGCGCGCCGCCGCGCATTTCGCCAAGGCCTTCTCCAGCCGCACCGCGCGCAAGGTTTACTGGGCACTGGTCACCGGCGTGCCCTCGATCGAGGACGGCTTCATCGAACTGCCGATCGGCAAGCAGCCGGGCACCGGCGGCGAGAAGATGTATGTCGACGAGAAGGAAGGCAGCCCGGCACGCACCCGTTATCGCGTGATCAGCTTCGCCGGCAACACCGCCTGCTGGGTCGAGCTGCAGCCCTATACCGGCCGCACCCATCAGCTGCGCGTGCATATGGCGGCGATCGGCCATCCGATCGTCGGTGACGGCAAATATGGCGGTCAGGATGCGTTCCTGACTGGCGATATCAGCCGCAAGATGCACCTCCATGCGCGCCGCCTGAAGGTCGATCATCCCGATGGCGGCGCGCTCGATATCGTCGCGGAACTGCCGCAGCATTTCAGCGAAAGCCTGCGCAATCTGGGCTTCGACGAAGCCGATGGCGATGCGCTGCCGATCGACGAGGTCAAGTTCAAGGACACCGCCGAAGGCAAGCGCCGCGCCGTCGCACATCAGGCCAAGGACGCCCGCAAGGCCCGTCGCGGGGAGCGGCGCGGGCGGGTTCGCGAATGAGCGGGCCCAACCGGCTCGCAATCTTCGACTGCGACGGCACTCTGGTCGATAGCCAGGCCAATATCTGCCAGGCGATGATCGCGGCCTTTGCGACCGAACAGATACCGCCACCTGAAGAAGCCGCGATCCGCCGTGTGGTCGGGCTGAGTCTGGTCGAGACGATGCGCGTCCTGTTGCCGGGCGAATCGCATGCGACGCACGTGCGGCTCGGCGAGAACTACAAGGCTGCGTTCTGGAAACTGCGCGCTGCGGGCCAGGTCGAAGAACCGCTGTTTCCCGGCATCGCCGATTGCCTGATGGCGATCGAGGCGGACGGCTGGCTGCTCGCGGTGGCGACAGGGAAATCCGATCGCGGACTGCTCCACTGCCTCGAATATCATGGTCTCGCGAAGAGCTTCATCTCGCTGCAGACCGCCGACCGCCACCCTTCGAAGCCACATCCCTCGATGATTCATCAGGCTATGGCGGATGCGGGTGCGGCACCGGAAACGACCGTCATGATCGGTGACACCAGTTTCGACATCGGCATGGGGATTGCCGCAGGTTGCACGACAGTAGGCGTCGCCTGGGGGTATCACGATCCGGCCGAGCTGTTCGAAGAGGGCGCGCATTTCGTTGCCGACCGGCCAGATCAGTTGCCGGCAATCCTGCGCACTGCGAGCACCGCATGAAGCGCTTCTACAAGAAGGCCGCCGCCGAGCCGGCTGAAGACGGCTTCGCGATCACACTCGATGGCCGTCCAGTGAAAACGCCCAAGCGCGTCTCGCTGATCCTGCCGACATCGGCGCTGGCGCTTTCGGTAGCCGCCGAATGGGATGCGCAAGGCGAGGATATCGATCCGCGATCGATGCCGCTGACCGGCCTCGCCAACGCCGCGATCGATCATGTCGAGACCGATCGCAACACGTTCGCCGCGACCCTTGCCGGCTATGCCGAAACCGACCTGCTCTGTTACCGCGCCGAAGGGCCGGCGACCTTGGCCGCGCTTCAGGCCGAGCGCTGGGATCCGATCCTTGTCTGGGCGCGCGAACGCTATGCGATCGATTTCGTCGTCACCACCGGGATCATCCACCGCGCCCAGCCGTCGAAAACAGTCGCGCGGCTGACGGCGGCGATTGGCGAACGCAGCGATTTCCAGCTTGCCGGCTTCCAGCCTCTCGTGACGATCAGCGGATCGCTGGTGATCGCGCTGGCGCTGGCCGAAGGGTACATCGATGCGCGCGCGGCGTTCGATGCCGCGCATGTCGACGAGATGTGGCAGGCCGAGCAATGGGGCGAAGACGTCTGGGCTACCGCGATGCGCGACGATCACCGCCGCGATTTCGAGGCTGCGGCGCGGTTTCTGGCGCTGGTGGTTTAGCAGCGTTCAAAAGAGCCGTTCGTGTGTGGGTTTACCGCAATCCGGCCTTCGGCAGGAACCAGCGCGCCACGATCAGCCCCGCCACCGACAGCGCGACGAAGTCGCTGATGAACAGATAGACCCAATAAACCCAGCCATAATGATTGAAGATCGGCTGACCGAGTTCGGTCCAGACTGTCCCCGCCAGCGCGAACAGCACCGCAAGGCGGGCGCGGCTCGCGAAATCGGTGACGCGCGCACCGACCGTGCCGAGCGCCAGCGCGATGAGCACGCCGGTGAACAACGCGAGGATCAGCCCCTGCACCAACGAATTGGTGTCCATCGCCGGAAAGCCACCGCTGTTGAAATGGACGACTGCGACCGGCCCTTTGCCATACAGCACCGCGCCTGCGGCCGTGCCCATCGCCGGCACCACATAGGTTCCGGTACCGGTCTCGGTCAGCGTCTGCGCGAGAGATGCCTGCAACGCTGTCGAGGGGCCATCCTCCATATGGTTGAAGGCGAGCAGGTTGAGCGGGGTTCCCCAGAAGAGGAAACCGATCAGATACATGGCGAAGCCGCCGAGCAGGCCGCCGAACAGAGTCTTGGCCATAGGGCCTCCATGAACGTCCTCAACCTGGCGAAGGCTAGGCGTGCGGTGGCAAGAGGCAAGTGATTTTGGGGCAGCTACCCCGTCGCAGGGGCGTTCTAGCTATTCAGCTTGCGGATGAAGCCGATAAGCCCGGTCTGGCGGCTGCGTTTGAGCCGTTCGGCGGCGAGGATATCCTTCACCTCGGCGAAGCAGCGATCAATATCGTCGTTGATCAGGACATAATCATAGCCGTCCCAATGGCTGACCTCGGTCGCGGCACGCATCATTCGGCCCTGGATGACTTCCTCGCTGTCGGTCGCACGCCTGCGGAGGCGCTTTTCGAGTTCCGCCATCGACGGCGGCAGCACGAACACGCGGACGACATCGCCACCCGCACTCTGGAAAAGCTGCTGCGCGCCCTGCCAGTCGATATCGAACAACACGTCCTTGCCGTCAGCAAGGATCTGATTGATCGGCTGGCGCGGCGAGCCATAGCGATGGTTGAACACATGCGCCCATTCGACGAACTTGTTCGATCGCACCATCGCGCGAAACTTCTTCAGATCGACGAAATGATAATCGACGCCATCGACCTCGCCGGGGCGCGGCGGGCGAGTCGTCGCCGAAACCGACATCTGCAGATGCTCGTCCGAGGCGAGCAGGCGGCGGGCGATCGTGGATTTGCCTGCGCCGGAGGGCGAAGAAAGCACGAACAGGACGCCGCGGCGCTTCAGCGAGGTATGAGCCATGCGGGCTATTGCCTCGGGACCGCGTTCCACGTCAATCTCCCGATTGCCCTGATCGCGCGTGGAACGGGAATGATGTGATGGAAAAGACGATCGTGTTGCTGCGCGGCGTCAATGTCGGGGGAAACCGCAAGCTCCCGATGGCCGATCTGCGCGAAGCCTGCCGGGCGGCGGGGCTCGATGATATCGAGACCTATATCCAGAGCGGCAACCTCGTTTTTTCGGCGAAGAGCGCGGCGGCGGCGGAGACAACAATCGAGGAGATCGTTGCCGCGCAATTCGGCTTTGCCGTCGAGGCGATTGCGCGGACGGCAAAACAATGGGCGATCTATGCGAAGGGATCGCCATTTCCCGACGCAGACGAGCGCGGCAATATCATCCATCTTGGCTTGTCGAAGGCGCCCCCGATCAGTGGGCTGATCGACACGCTGCAGGCCCGCGCGCAGCATGGCGAAGTCATCATCCTCCAGGGCGACGCGATCTGGATCGATTTCCGCGACGGCGTCCGCGACACGAGGATAACCCCCGCCGCGATGGATCGCGCCGCCGGATCGACCGTCACGATGCGCAACTGGCGCACCGTGCTCAAGCTGGCCGACATGACGAAAGGCTGATCAGGACGCAGGCGTGACTGCCTTGTCGGCCTGACGGCGATCATAGGCCTTCTTGGCGATCCAGGCGCCGCCGAGCAGAAGCCCGATCGGGCCCGCGCGGCGAATAATGCCTGCTGCTGCTACGCCCAGTACCGCGCCCTTGATTCCGCTATCGCCGTCGCGGCGATCGATGTTGCGCCCGATGGCTGCTGCGATGGCCTTGCCGATCATGTGAAGTCCCTTTGAAATGTTCGCCGGGGAAAGCGCGCGGACGGGCCGGAAGTTCCCGAGACTATCAGCGTCCCACCATATGCTCCGGCCGCACCACGCGATCGAAAGTCGCCTCGTCGATCAGGCCGAGTTGCAGCCCCGCTTCCCTGAGCGTCAGCCCTTCGTGATGCGCATGTTTGGCGATCCTCGCGGCGTTGTCGTAACCGATCTCGGGCGCAAGCGCGGTCACCAGCATCAGCGAGCGGCCGACCAGATCGGCGATGCGCTTGCGATCGGGCTCGAGCCCGTCGAGCGCGCGGATGGTGAAGCTTTCCATGCCGGTGCTGAGCAGATCGATCGAGCGCAACACATTGGCGCCGATCAGCGGCTTGAACACGTTGAGTTCGAGATGGCCCTGCAGTCCGCCGATCGTCACCGCCTGATGATTGCCGATGACCTGCGCGGCGACCATCGTCAGCATCTCGCACTGGGTGGGATTGACCTTGCCGGGCATGATCGAGCTGCCGGGTTCATTTTCCGGCAGGATCAGCTCGCCGAGACCCGAACGCGGGCCGGAGCCCAGCAGGCGGATATCGTTGGCGATCTTGGTGAGGCTCACCGCGATCACGTTGAGCATGCCCGACAGCTCGACCAGCGTATCGTGCGTCGCCAGCGCCTCGAACTTGTTGGGCGCAGTGACGAAGGGGATGCCGGTCAGTTGCTTGAGCTCGGCCGCCACCGCCTCCGCGAAGCCCGGCGCGGCGTTGAGGCCGGTGCCGACCGCAGTGCCGCCCTGCGCGAGCCGGTACAGGCGCGGCAGCACCGCTTCGACGCGGGCGACCGCGTCCGCCATCATCGCCGCATAGCCGGAGAATTCCTGACCCAGGGTCAGCGGCGTCGCGTCCTGCAGATGGGTGCGGCCGATCTTGACGATATCGGCCCAGCCCTCGGCATGCGCCGCCAGCGCCCGATGCATCATGGCTAGCGCGGGCAATAGCCGTTTTTTCACGGCCAGCGCCGCTGCGACATGCAGCGCTGTCGGAAAGCTGTCATTCGACGACTGGCCCATGTTGACATGATCGTTCGGATGGACCGGGCTCTTGCCGCCGCGCGTGCCGGCCAGCACCTCGTTGGCGCGGCCCGCGATCACCTCATTGGCGTTCATGTTCGATTGGGTGCCGGAGCCGGTCTGCCAGATGACCAGAGGAAATTCATCGTCGAGCGTGCCGCCGGCAACCTCCGCTGCGGCGTCCTCGATTGCCTGCGCGATCGTCGAATCGAGGCCATGCGACCGATTCACCCTCGCCGCCGCCTGCTTCACCAGCGCGAGCGCATGGACGACCCCGATCGGCATCCGCTCGCTCGGGCCGAACGGGAAGTTCTCGATCGAGCGCTGGGTCTGCGCGCCCCAATAGGCGCTCGCGGGGACTTCGATCGGGCCGAAGCTGTCGGTTTCGGTGCGGCTATCGGCCATCGGTCGGTCCCTCTTCGGCAATCTTCAACAGATGGGATCGAATAAGCGAAATTCCTACCGTGCGTTAACCATGTCTTAGGCGCTCTCGCGGCATGGCTGCTCCTATCTGGAGCATCGAGGACGTTCGAATGGCGCGTGCCGGCAATCATGTGGATGTTGCGATCATCGGTGCGGGGCCAGCCGGCCTGACCGCCGGCTATATGCTGGGCAAGCAGGGTATCGGCGTCACGCTGATCGAGAAAGACCCGATGCAGGTCGGCGGGATCAGCCGCACCGTCGAACATGAAGGCTTCCGCTTCGATATCGGCGGCCACCGTTTCTTCTCGAAATCGAGCGAAGTCGTCGATCTGTGGAACGAGCTTCTGCCCGACGATTTTATCGAGCGGCCCCGGATGAGCCGGATTTTCTACAACGGCAAATTTTACAGCTATCCGCTGCGCGCGTTCGAAGCGTTGCGGAATCTCGGCATATGGCAATCCAGCCTGTGCATGCTCAGCTATTTCCGCTGGAAGCTCTTCCCCCATAAGCAAGTGAAGAGCTTCGAGCATTGGACGGTCAACCAGTTCGGCGCGCGACTCTACGGCATCTTCTTCAAGACCTATACCGAGAAGGTGTGGGGCATGCCGTGCGACGAGATGTCGGCCGACTGGGCGGCGCAGCGCATCAAGGGGTTGAGCCTCGGCGGCGCGGTGCTGGACGGTATTAAGCGCTCACTCGGGCTCAACAAGAAACCCAATGACGGCATGGCGACCAAGAGCCTGCTCGAAACCTTCCGCTATCCGCGCAAGGGCCCCGGCATGATGTGGGACGCCGCGCGCGATCGCATTGTCGAACAGGGCGGCTGCTTCCTCATGGGCAACAGCCTCCACCAGCTTTCATGGGACGAGACCGGCGGCTATTGGCGCGTCGCATCGATCGGCGAAGATGGCCGGTTGACGATCATCACCGCCGATCATGTCATCACCTCGGCGCCGATGCGCGAGCTGACCGCGCGCATCCATCCGGTGCCGGCAACGCTGCCCAAGGCGATGGACCTCGGCTATCGCGACTTCCTGACCGTCGCGCTGATGATCAGGTCGGACGATCTGTTTCCCGACAACTGGATCTATATCCATGACGATACGGTGCAGGTCGGCCGTATCCAGAATTTCCGCAGCTGGTCGCCCGAAATGGTGCCCGACGAGAGCATCGCCTGTGTCGGCCTCGAATATTTCTGCTTCGAAGGCGATGGCCTGTGGGCATCGTCGGACGCCGATCTGATCGCGCTGGCAACGAAGGAACTCGCGGCGCTGGGCCTGTGCAGTGCCGAACAGGTCACGGGCGGCGCGGTGGTGCGGCAGGAGAAGGCCTACCCGGTCTATGACGACAGCTATGCTGACAATGTCACCGCAATCCGCGAAGAGCTGGAGGCGCGCTATCCGACGCTGCACTTCGTCGGCCGCAACGGGATGCACCGTTACAACAATCAGGACCATGCGATGATGACCGCGATGCTCACCGCGCGGAACATCGTTGCCGGCACGCGCCGCCACGACGTGTGGCAGGTCAACGAAGATGCCGAATATCATGAGGCCGGCGCCGAGGGCGACGATGCCGGCGTCGCTGCAGCGCTCACCTCCGAACGGCTTGTGCCAAAACGCCTCAAGGCCGCCTGAAACCGCCATGTCGATCCATGTGCCGCTGGCGGTGCCGGAGCTTGAGACCGCAACAATGACGGCGCCGACGCCCCGGCTGTGGCTGCCGGTTCTCATCGCATGGGCAGGAATCTCGGCGCTGATGCTCATCGTCAGCTGGTCGCATATCGCCCAGCTGACGATGTGGGACCCCGACGATTATATGCGCCTGGCGCAGTTCCGCGACTGGATCGGCGGGCAGGGCTTCTTCGACGTCAGCCAGTATCGTTTCGATCCGCCACATGGCTTTGCGATGCACTGGTCGCGCCTCGTCGATCTGCCGCTTGCTGCAATCACCCTGCTTCTATCGCCGTTGATCGGGCCGGTGATGGGCGAGCGAGTCGCGGTGACGATCATCCCGCTGCTGACGCTCGGCGGGATCATGGCTGGAGTCGCGCTTGCGACGGTGCGCCTTGCCAGCAGCCGAGCGGCGCTGATCGCCGCTGCGATTGCCGCCACGACGCCGCTCGTTCTGTTCTACGTGCTGCCGCTACGCATCGATCATCATGGCTGGCAGGTGATGATGGCGGCGCTGACGCTCGCCGCCTGCTTCGATTCGAACCCACGGCGCGGCGGCGCGATGGCGGGCTTCGCCGCCGCGACATGGCTTACCGTGTCGATGGAGGGTCTGCCTGCCGTCACCGCCATCGCAATGCTGCACGGGCTGCGGTTCGTGATCGAAGGGAGGCGCTTTGAGTCCTATCGCCGCTGTCAGGCCTTCCTGCTCAGCCTCGGCCTGATCGCGATCTTCTGGCTGGTCGCATTGCGCGGGCCCTTTGCCTGGGGCCGCAGCTATGGCGACATGCTCAGCCCGGCATGGCTCGGGCCACTGAGCCTCGCGCCGCTGATCGGCGCGTGCTTCGCACCGATCATTGTCGATCGCGGCCTTGTCGCCCGACTCGGCCTCATGGTGGCGGCAGCGGCGTTCGGCGTCGGCGCGTTGCTGTGGATCGACGCCGGGGTGCTGTCGGGGCCGTTCAAGACGCTCGACCCGATGGTCAGGACCTACTGGTACAACAATGTTTCCGAAGGGCTACCGATCTGGAAGCAACCGGGGGACACCGTCATGCTGCTGGCGACATTCCCGCTTGTCGGCATCGCCGGCATGCTGCTGGCATGGTGCACAGCACATGACGACGTCAGCCGGCGCAACTGGCTGGCACTGCTCTTCATCGCATCATCGGCATTTGCCGTGTCGCTGTTCGTGCAACGCGCGGGCGCGGTATCGCACATCTACATGACACCCGGTGCAGCGGCGCTGCTGGTCGCATTGCTGGCGAAGGCCGACGCCGTGCGCAAACCACTGGTGCGCGTCTCCGCATCGGTCGGCGCGATCCTGCTATGCTCGCCACTGATGACCGCGAGCGCCGGCATGGCTGTGATCGCGCTGACGCAACCACCCGCCCCGCCGACCGCCGCGGCGTCGCCTGCCTGCGAAGGCACATGCAATGCGTTCGGCGCGCTCAACCGCCTGCCGCCATCCTATATCCTGGCGACGCTCGACGTCGGGCCACTGATGCTGATCAACACTCCGCACAGCTTTCTGGGTAGCGGCTATCATCGCAACGTGGGCGCGATTCATGGCATCATCAGTTCGTTCACCCAGCCGGCGGACACCGCTCACAGGCTGATGGCAGCGCGCGGGATGCGCTATCTGCTGATCGATCCGGACGGCAATGAAGCGACGATTTACAGCCAGCATGCGCCCGGCGGACTGATGGCGAAGCTCCTCAACGGACAGGCGCCGGCCTGGCTCGAGCCGGTTCCTTTGCCGCACAGCCGCTACCGTATGTGGCGCCGAACAGGCTGAGATACTTGCGATGATCGCGCGGGCGACATAAGGCCCGGCTGATGTTCCGGTCCACGCCGCTCGAAACGCCGCCTGCAGGTTGGTGGACCAGTAACTGGTACATCGCGCTGCTCGCTATTGCGTCGATCGTTCCGCTCATCCGCCCCGAAGTGCCGCCGCTCGTCGATCTCATGGGCCATATGGGCCGTTATCGGGTCGAACTGGCGGATCCGAACTCGCCGCTGCTCACGCGCTATTTCACGTTCCAGTGGGCGCTGATGGGCAATCTCGCGGTCGATCTGCTCGTGGTCCCGCTGTCCAAGATCTTCGGACTCGAGCTCGCGGTGAAGCTGATCGTGATGGCGGTGCCGCCGCTCACCATCACCGGGCTGATGCTGACGGCGCGCGAAGTGCATGGCCGCCTGCCCGCCACCGCCGGCTTTGCCGCGCCCTTCGCTTATTGCTGGCCGTTCCAGTGGGGCTTCATCAACTATGAAGTCGCGATGGCGGTGGCGCTCAACGCCTTCGCACTGTGGCTCTATCTCGGCCGGACCGAACGGATCAGGCTGCGCGCGATCCTGTTCGTGCCGATCGGCGCGCTGATCTGGCTCGGCCATGGCTTCGCCTGGGGCGTGCTCAGCCTGATGATCTTCGCTGCCGAGATCGTGCGGATGCGCGACAAGGGGTACAGCTATTTCGCGGCGCTGTGGCGCGGCATAGTCCACACCCTCCCGATCGCCCCGCCGATGCTGCTGATGCTGCTCTGGCGCAGCGGCAATGTCGCGGGCGGGACGACCGACTGGTTCAACTGGGTCGCCAAATATGTCTATCTGGTGTCGTCGCTGCGCAATCACTGGATGCTGCTCGATACCAGCAATGTGACCTTGCTGATATTGCTCGTCATCTTCGGACTGCTCGGCCTGGGCTTCCGCATGCGCCGCACGCTCGGCGTCGCGACGGTGGTGCTGATCATCGCCTATGCGCTGATGCCACGGATCGTGATCGGATCGGCCTATGCCGACATGCGGCTCGCCCCCTATGTCGTCGCGATCGGCGTGCTGGCTGTGGTGCCGCGCTTCACCGACAAACGCCTGCTCACAGCGGTCGCGGCCTTCGCCGGATTGCTCTTCGCCGGCCGGCTCTATCTGTCGACCGAACGCTTTGCCTTTTTCGCCAAGAAGGATGAGATCCAGCTCCAGGCGCTCGATCATGTCGAGAGAGGCAGCCGGGTCTTCGCGCTGGTGGATCTGCCCTGCCTCAGCCTGTGGGAATCGCCGCGGCTCGAACATCTCGGCGCGATGGCGATCGTGCGGCGCGAAGCCTTCGTCAACGGCCAGTGGACGATGGCCGGCGCGCAATTGCTCAACATCAAATATGCGCCCGCCAAGGGCTATGCCGAAGATCCGACGCAGGTGATGCGGCCCAAGCGCTGCCGCGCCTGGAATGCGCGCAGCATCGAAAGTTCGATCGCGCTGTTCCCGCGCCAGGCGTTCGATTATCTGTGGCTGATCAACGCCACGCCGAACCATTGGCCCGGCACCGATCCGACGCTGAAGATGGTCTGGAACGGCGGCGAGCGCGGCGCGCTCTACAAGATCGTCGGTTCGGCCACCATCGCGATGGACACGCCGAAGGGCGCGGGCACCGTCGCCACCCAGTGACGCTCGGCGCCGAAGATCGCAGTCAGCGCCGCGTTCACCGGCTTCGGCGGCATGCTGTCGTCGCTACCGCCCTTACGGCCCAAAAGCTTACCCGCCAGCCGCACCGCCGCGATCACCGGGAAGAGCAGCGTATTGAAATGCGTCGTGAATCGCGGCTTGAGGCCGGCCTGACCGAAAACCGTCTTCAGCTGTGCAACGGTGTAGCGGCGCTGATGGTGGTGGGCGACGTCATGCTCGCTCCACATCCATGGCGCGCCCGGCACCGTCACCAGCACGCGCCCACCCGGCGCCAGCTTGGCGGTCAGATAGGATAAGGCCGGCACATCCTCGGGGATATGTTCGAGGACGTCGAACAACACGATCAGGTCATAGGCGCCATCTTCGAGCGGGACGCCATGCGGCAGATAGCCGCCCTTGACGGCGATGCCGCTGCGTTCGGCGGCAAGCGCGCGGGCGCCGTCGTCGGGCTCGATCGCATCGACGGTGCCGAAAGCCTTCAGCAGATCGAGATTCGATCCGGTGCCGCAGCCGACCTCGAGGATTTTAAGCGGCCCCGGCTTCGGCCGCCAGGTTTCGATCAGGCGGATGATGATTCGCCGCCGCGCGGCGAACCACCAATGATCGCCATCGATCTCTGCCATCCGATCGTAAACCGCGCGATCCATCAGCCCTGGCCGTCCTCTGCTGCGCAGCCGATCCGCTGCCGGATGATGTAGATCGGGCGGTGCTTGGTCTCCACCAGGATGCGCCCGACATATTCGCCGAGTACGCCCAGCGACAGCAGCTGAACACCGCCGAGAAACAGGATCGCCACCATCAGCGACGGATAGCCCGCGACATCGGCGCCGAAGATCAGAGTGCGCACCGCGACGAAGATCGCATAAACGATCGATCCCAAAGCGATCATACCGCCGACATAGCTCCACACGCGCAACGGCGCGGTCGAGCCCGAGGTGATGCCGTCGATCGCCAGCGTCCACAGCTTCCAATAGTTGAACTTGGTGGTGCCGACGGCCCGTTCGACCCGGTCATATTCGACCGCGGTCTGGCGGAAGCCCGACCAGGCGAACAGGCCCTTCATGAACCGATTGCGCTCGGGCATACGCTTGATGACGTCCACGACCTTGCGATCGAGCAGGCGGAAATCGCCGGCATGTTCGGGAATCTTGTCGCTCGAAAGCCAGTTGTGCGCGCGATAATAAAGATCGGCAGTCAGTCGCTTGGGCAGGCTGTCGGACATGCGATTGCGCCGGACACCATAGACGACCTCATAGCCTTCGCGCCATTTGTCGAGCATCTCGCCGATCACCTCGGGCGGATCCTGCATATCGACGTCGATCGGTACGACGGTGCGCCCCAGCGCATTGTCCAGCCCGGCCGACAGCGCGGCTTCCTTGCCGAAGTTGCGCGACAGCGATAGCGCGACGATGCGGGGATCGGCCTGATTGGCGAGAAGGATCGCGGCCAACGTCGCGTCGGTGGAGCCGTCGTCGATGAAGATGATTTCCCACGTCGCGGCGGCACCGTCCGGCTGGCGCAGTGCATTGAGCACACTGGTCATACGCCGCACGAACGGGCCGATCGCCGCGTCCTCGTCCTTGACGGGAACGACGACGGACAGAAGCGGCCGCAGATCTTCGGCGCTCATTCGAACACCCATTTGCGGTTGACCGAAAAGGCGACGAGCGGCGTCACGAACAGCACGGGAATGTCGGGTGTCCAGGCAGGGAGCCTGAGTTGCACCACCATCGACCAGACCCAGAAGCTGTTGAGCGCGAAACCACCAAGCGACACGACGAAGAAGCGAATAGCGCTGCGCAGGAGATTGTCGCGCGTGCCGTGATCGCGAAAACTGTAGCGGCTGTGCAGCGGATAGGCCGCCACGAACGCCGCGATGAAGCCGAACGTCCAGGCGACGTTCGGGCTCACCTTCAGCCAGTCGAGCGCGACATGGTAGACCGCGATATTGAGCGCGGTCACGATCAGCCCGGTGATGCCGTAGCGAAAGAGCTGGCCGAACAGGTGCAGGCGCTCGGGATCGAGAAAGCGGGTACGCATTGGCTGCGCGATGTCACACAAAAGTGCGGCTGCCTCAAGCGCGGGTTTGGCAATCCGCTACAGGGCCACTAAGGCCGCATGGCTGAGCAACGTGCGGGGTCTTTGGTGGACGACAAGACGATGGAGATGATCGAGCGCCACTGGCGCCGGGTCTTCTGGCTGCTGTTCGCGGGAGCGGCCGCCTATCTGCTGTTCTACAAATGGGGCGCGATCCGCGTGCTGGCGCTCAGCGATACCGACGACAATATGCGGCTCGCGCAGGTCCGCGCTTTGCTCGACGGGCAGGGCTGGTATGATTTGCGCCAATACAAGCTCAATCCACCGGGCGGCTATAATATCCACTGGACCCGGATCGTCGACCTGCCGATCGCCGCGCTGATCCTGATCTTCCAGCCGATTTTCGGGAGTTTCACAGCGCAGCAGATCGCCTGCACGGTGGCGCCGCTGCTGGCGCTGGGCGCTGCGCTCTGGTGGCTGATCCTCGCCACCCGCCGCCTGATCGCTCCCGGCGCCTATCCGCTCGCCTTTGCGATCCTGATGTGCGCGCAGGTGACGTTGTTCATGTGGATGCCGTTGCGGGTCGATCATCATGGCTGGCAGCTGGCGTCGCTGATCCTGCTGATCGCCGGCCTCGCCGATCCGCAGCAGCGGCGCGGCGGCATCACCGTCGGGCTCGCGACCGCGCTGTCGCTCGGCATCGGGCTGGAACTGATCCCTTCAATGGCGTTGGCAGGCGCGTCGATGGTCGCGCGCTGGGCATGGGACCGGACGCAGGCCGAGCGGCTGCTGGCCTATGCCGTCGCGCTGTCGGCCGGATGTGCGGTCGCCTTTGGCGGGTTTGCGTCCTACGACAACCGGCAGATGGTGTGCGATGCCCTGTCGCCGGTCTACCTGTCGTCGATCCTGCTGGCGGGCGGGCTGATGGCAGGCGCGAGCCTGATCAGGGCCGACAAGCGCTGGATCAGGATTGCGATCATGATCGGCATCGGCGCGATTGTCGCAGCCTTCTTCGTCCACTTCTTCCCGCAATGCCTCGGCCGCCCCGAGCAGATTTCGCCCGAGCTCGAGCGCAGCTGGTTCCTCAATGTCCGCGAGGCGAAGCCGATCCAGACCAAGGGCTGGGACATCGCGATCGATACGGCGATCCTTCCGGTCGTCGGTACGCTGGGCGCGTTTTTCGCCGCGTTCCGTGCGCGGACGACGCCCGCCTTCGGTCCCTGGGCGACCGTCGCCTTACTGTCCTTCTTCTCGACGGTGATGCTGTTCTGGCAATCGCGCTACGGCGCGCAGGCGCAGCTGATGGGCGTGTTCGGCGCGACCGCGCTCGGCTGGATGATCCTGCCGAAGCTGCTCGATTCGACATCGTCGCTGGTGCGCGTGCTCGGCAGCTTTGCCGCCTTCATGTTGCTGTCGGGGATCGGCGTGCAGTTCGCCACAACGCAGATCAAGGAGATGACCGCCAAGCCGCAGACGACGCGATCGAAGGCGATCGATAAGGCAAACGGCAAATGTCCGACCTTGCGCGCGCTGCGCGAGCTTTCGCCGCTGCCACCCACGACGATGCTGACAATGATCGATCTGGGCCCCCGGCTGATCACGATGACCAGACACAGCGCCCTTGCCGGCCCCTATCACCGCAACGGCGCCGCTATCCTCGACGTCCAGCACGCCTTCACCAATTCGTCGCCCGAAGTGGCGCATGACGTGATGCGGCGGCATGGCGCGACGATGTTGCTGCTGTGTCCGGGCATGTCCGAGACGACGGTCTATATGGCGCGCAACAAACATGGTTTCTACGCGCAGCTGGTCGACGGCGAGGTGCCGAAGTGGCTGGTGCCGGTCGCGTTACCGGCGGAATCGCCCTACAAGCTGTGGCGACGGGCGGATTAGAATCGATCAGCCCGGATAACCGTTCGTCCCGAGCGAAGTCGAGGGACATTGGCCAGCGAAAACGCGTCTCGACTTCGCTCGACACGAACGGGGTTGGTAGCCGAACGGTGATCTACCCCAGATGAAACGCTGCCGTGACCCCATCGATCACGAACTGCGCCGCCAGCGCCGCGAGCAGCACACCGAGGATGCGGGTGATCATCGCTTCCAGTTTGGGGCCGAGGACGCGCATGATCGGCCCGGCGGCGAACAGCGCGACCAGGGTCAGCGCCAGGACCGATAGCAAGGCCGCTATCACGACGATCGTCTGCTCGGGACCCTGGCTGCGCGAGACGAGCAGCATGATGGTGGCGATCGAGCCCGGCCCGGCGATCATCGGGATCGCCATCGGGAAAACCGAGATATCCTCGATCTCGCGATGCTCCTCGGCCGCCTTCTTGCTGATCTCCTCGGCCCGGCCTTCGCGGCGCTCGGTGCGCTTTTCGAAAACCATTTCGAGCGCGATCAGGAATACCATGATGCCGCCGGCGATGCGGAAGGCGTCGAGGCTGATGCCGAGTGTGGAGAGTATCTTCTCACCGATCAGCGCGAAGACGAGCAGCAGCACCGTTGCGATCATTGTCGACCGCAGCGCCATGACGCGCCGCTGATGGTTCGAAGCGCCATTCGTCAGGCTGGCGAAGATCGGCGCGCAGCCCGGCGGATCGATGACCACGAAGAGCGTCACGAACGCCGAAAGGAAGAGTGCGATCAAAATGCGCCCTTCTCATAGCGCACGCCCGCGCGGCGGTGTGCGGCCAGGAGTGTGTTGCGCAGCAGGACGGCGATCGTCATCGGGCCGACGCCGCCAGGCACTGGCGTGATCGCACCGGCGACCTGCACTACGCTCGCGAAATCGACGTCGCCGACCAGTTTGGTCTTGCCGGCTTCGGCGCCGGGCACGCGGTTGATGCCGACGTCGATCACCACCGCGCCGGGCTTGATCCAGCCGCCCTTGATCATCTCGGGCCGGCCGACGGCGGCGACGACGATATCGGCGCGGCGCACGACGGCGGGGAGATCCTTCGTCCGGCTATGCGCGATGGTCACCGTGCAGCTTTCGGCGAGCAGCAATTGGGCCATCGGCTTGCCGACGATGTTCGAACGGCCGATCACGACGGCGTCGAGGCCCGAAAGATCGCCGAGCCTGTCCTTGAGCAGCATCACGCAGCCAAGCGGCGTGCACGGCACATAGCCGTGAAGGCCCGTGGCCAGCCGCCCGACATTGACGATATTGAAGCCGTCGACATCCTTGTCGGGATCGATCGTCGCAATGACATAGCTTTCGCTGATGTGCGCCGGCAGCGGCAGCTGGACGAGGATGCCGTCCACCGTCTCATCGGCGTTGAGCTGCTTCACCAGCGCGATCAGTTCGTCCTGACTGGCTGTCGCGGGAAGGCGATGCTCGAAGCTCTGCATCCCCGCCTCGATCGTCGCCTTGTGTTTCGAGCGGACATAGACCTGACTTGCCGGGTCCTCGCCGACCAGCACCACCGCAAGGCCCGGCGCGCGGCCGGCCTTCGCGGTAAAATCGGCCGTGATGCCGGCGACCTTCGCGCGAAGCGTTGCGGCAAAAGCCTTCCCGTCGATGATATCTGCGCTCATGCCGAGTCCCCGATGATCCGTTCGAGGGTCGCCGCGAGCTTCGCCGGGTCCCCCGCTATATGCAGCCTCTTTAGCCGCGATGTGGCGCCGCTTGCCAGCGTGACATCGCGCTTTCGCACGCCGAGCGCTTTCGCCATCAATGCGACGAGCGCCTCGTTCGCCGCGCCCTCGCTCGGCGGCGCTGTCAGGCGGACCGCGAGCCAGCTGCGGCCATCGTCGTCGGTCATCACGCCTTCGATCGCGTTACGCGACGCCTTCGGGCTGGCGCGGGCCGCGAGGATCAGGCCGCGATCATCGGCTTCCCAGCAGCTCAGGCAATCAGGCTCGTCGCGAGTGCCGGCAGGACGATGTTGCGCAGGATATAGATCACCAGCAGCACGACCATCGGCGTCAGATCGAGCGCGCCGAAATCGGGCATCACCCGGCGGATCGGACGGTAGATCGGCTCGGTTATCTTATCGAGCGCGAACAGCACCTGGCGGACGAAATCATTATAGGTGTTGATCACGTTGAACGCGACCAGCCAGGACATGATCGCCTGGATGATGATGATCCAGCTCAGGACACTCAACAGCGTGGAGATGATCGAGAGGATGACGAGCATCGGTTATCCTTAGAGACGTGTCAGACAGCTGTGTTAGCGACTTAGATCAGTTGGGGGCAACCGCTACGAATTTCAATCCGCCCAGACCAGCGTGCCCGCGCCACGCTTGGTGAAGGCCTCGATCAGCATAGCGTGCGGCACCCGCCCGTCGAGGATGACTGCGGCATCCACCCCGCCCTCGACCGCATCGACGCAGGTCTCGAGCTTGGGGATCATGCCGCCGGAAATCGTGCCGTCTTCCCGGAGCGTGGCAATCTGGCTTGGTGTCAGGTCACGCATCAGCTGCTTCTGCTTGTCGAGCACGCCGGGAACGTCGGTGAGCAGGAACAACCGCGCCGCACCAAGCGCAATCGCGATCGCGCCGGCCATCGTATCGGCGTTGACGTTGTAGGTTTCGCCATCCGCGCCGATCGCGATCGGCGCGATCACGGGGATCATGCCGGCCTTCGACACGGTGTCGATCACGCGACGATCGATATCCGAAGGCTCGCCGACGAAGCCGAGATCGACAGCCTTTTCGATATTGCTGTCGGGATCGCGCGTCGTGCGCCTGACCTTTTCGGCGACGACCATCCGGCCATCCTTGCCCGAAAGACCGACCGCGCGGCCGCCCGCCTGCGCGATCCACGAGACGATTTCCTTGTTGATCGATCCGCACAATACCATCTCCGCGACCTTGGCGGTCTGGGCATCGGTAACGCGCAGGCCATCGATGAAGGTGCTTTCGACGCCGAGCGTCTTGAGCATCGCGCCGATCTGCGGCCCGCCGCCATGCACCACCACCGGGTTGATCCCGACCGCTTTGAGCAGCACGACATCCTCGGCGAAATCGCGCGCGGCCTCGGGATCGCCCATCGCGTGCCCGCCATATTTCACGACGAAAATCTCACCGGCATAACGCTGCATATAGGGCAGCGCCTCGGTGAGGGTCTCGGCCTTGGCGAGGAGGATCGGATCGAGGGCGTAGTCAGACATGGCGCGGCCCATAACGAAACTGGGCCAACTTGGAAATGCTTCAGGCGCGATCGAGCTTCTTGCCGATCGCGACGAACGCGGTGATCAGCAGCGGCACCAGCACGATCGACAGCACGACCTTGGTCAGCATCTGCCCCGCCATCAACCCGAAGATGGGCCGCTCGCCATAGAAAGAAATGCTGATGAACAGCACCGTATCGACGATCTGGCTGATCACGCTGGCGACCATGCCGCGGAACCAGACGAGCCGGCCGGCACCCTCCTGCCCCTTGAGCTTCGAGAAGATCAAGATGTTGAGCGTCTGCGAGCTGCCATAGGAGATCAGCCCCGCGATCATCATCCGCGCGCTCTGCCCGACGACGATGGGAAAGGCGTCGATTGCCGGCGGGTACATGCCCGGATCGTGCGGCAGCGCCAGCACCAGCTGGATCAGCAGCGCCGATACTATCAGCGGCAGGAAGCCCCAGCGTACCAGCGCATCGGCGGTCTTGCGGCCATGCAGCTCGGCGATCGCGCTGCCCATGACGACGAGCAGCAGGAAGCCGAAGATGCCGGCTTCGACCGCCAGCGGCCCCAGCGCGACCTGCTTCACTCCGAGCACCCCCGAGATACAGACCATACCCCCGTAGAAGAGCGAAAAGACGAAGAGCGAGCGCGGCATCGCGGGGCTGGGGCTTGTTTCCATGAAGAGGAGGCTATCGGCTTTTATGCCCCTGCGAAAGTGCCGCTTGACCGCACCCGCAGCACAGGCATGTTGACGGCTCCATGGGGCCGAGGGGCGTGACTGAATGACGAAATTGCTGATCGGCATTGCCGGCATCGTGCTGATCCTGCTGATCGCCTTCGCATTGTCATCCGATCGCAAGGCGATCCGCCTGCGGGTCGTTGGCGCGGCCTTCGCATTGCAGGCCGGGATCGCGGTGATGGTACTCTATTTCGAGCCCGGGCGCGCGGCGCTCGCCTTTCTGTCGGGCGGCGTATCCAATCTGCTCGGCTATGCCCAGGCCGGCACCAACTTCCTGTTCGGATCGCTCGCCGATCCGGCGATCGGCGGCCATACCTTCCTGATCTCGGCGCTGCCGGTGATCATCTTCTTCGCCTCGCTGGTCGCGATTCTCTATTATCTCAAGATCATGCAGTTCATCATCAAATGGGTCGGCGGCGCGATCGAGAAGGTGATCGGCGTGTCGAAAGTCGAATCGCTGTGCGCCGCCGCGAACATCTTCGTCGGCCAGAGCGAATCGCCGCTGGTGATCCGCCCCTACCTCGCCACGCTCAAACCCTATCAGCTGTTCGCGGTGATGACGTCGGGCATGGCCGGGGTCGCGGGCACGATCCTTGCCGCTTATGCGGCGATGGGGATCGACATCAACATGCTGCTCGCAGCGAGCTTCATGTCGGCGCCCGGCGCGCTCCTGATGGCGAAGATCATCATGCCCGACCCGAGGACGATCGACGGCGAACTGCCGCTCGGCGACAATCCGGAGAACGACATCATCGCGCTGGCCAACGAACATGAGGAAGGCGAGCGGCCCGAGAATCTGATCATGGCGGCGAGCCAGGGCGCGCAGACCGGCGTGCGCATCGCGGTCGCGGTCGCGGCGATGGTGCTCGCCTTCGTCGCGCTGGTGGCGCTGGCGAACGGCATCCTCGGCGGGATCGGCGGCTGGTTCGGCTATCCCGAACTGAGCTTTCAGGGCATTCTCGGCACGATCTTCGCGCCGGTGATGTTCCTGCTCAACGTGCCGTGGGATCAGGCGCAGATCGCTGGCGGGCTGTTCGGCGAGAAGGTGATCCTCAACGAGTTCGTCGCCTATATCCATCTCGGCCAGATCAAGAATTCGCTGAGCGCGCATACGGTCGCGATCGTCACCTTCGCGCTGTGCGGTTTCGCCAATTTCTCGTCGATCGCGATCCAGATGGCGGCGACCGGCAGTCTTGCGCCCAATCAACGGCCGATGATCGCGAAACTCGGGCTGAAGGCGCTGGCGGCGGGGAGCCTCGCCAATCTGATGTCGGCGGCGCTGGCGGGACTGCTGCTGCCGGGCTGAGCTATGCGGGCCACCACGCCCACAAACCCCGTCACCCTGAACTTGTTTCAGGATCCACTCCCGATCTCGGTCATCCCCATTTGGCTGGGTGGATGAAACAAGTTCAGCATGACGATGGCAGTGACGGCGAACCCTTCTCACTCCTCCCGCGTTGTGCCCCCGAACATCGTTGGAGAAGCGCAATGAAAATCATCCTCGCCGCCGCCCTTGCGGCAACCATCGCAATCCCCGCAATCGCCGCGAAGAGCCAGTGGACGTCGGCGGTCAACGGCGGCGTGCACGAATATCGGGTCGGGGCGCCCGGCGATCGGGGCACGAGCCTGATCCTGTCCTGCCCGGCCGACTCTGCAGCCTTTATCACCGTGCAGGTCGATGGCGTGCTGCCGCCGTCCGGCGAGATGGTCGGGTTCAAGGCGGCGGGCCGCGCCATCGCCATTCGCTCCGCCGACAGTGGGTCGATCAAGATCAATACCGACAAGGACCGTGCGGCTTTCGCCAGCTTCTGGTCGATGGTGCGCGCCGGATCGACTCTGACCGTCAGCTACACCAATGGCGTGACCGCAAATTTGTCGCTGGCAGGATCTGGCAAAGCGCTCCCTGTACGGCCTTGCAACCGCTACTAGCGATTTCGAGCTGGATGATTCCAAAGGCTCGGAAATCGCGGCCAACAAAGAACTGAAAAAAGCGCTTGAAGTTGACCTAAGGTCAACCGCTATGCCCGGTCCATGGATGACGCGATCGACATAGCCGATGTGGCGAAACAGACCGGACTGACCAGCCGCGCGCTGCGTTTCTACGAGGCGCGCGGGCTGGTGCGACCATTGCGGACGGGCAGCGGGCGGCGGCTTTATGGCCGGGGCGAACTGGCACGGCTCAATGCGATCGTCGCGCTGAAGCAGGCCGGCTTCAGCCTGACCGAGATCGCGCGCATGCTGGCGCATGCATCGCCCGACCTCGGCCGGATGATCGCAGCGCAGATCGCCGAACTCGATAGCAGGCGCGCCGAGATCGAGGAGGCGCACCTGCTTCTCCTCTCCGTTCAGTCCCGCATCGATCGAAACGAGCCGATCGACGTCGCGACCCTCTGCTCGTTGATCAGACAAGGACATGCGACAATGGAAACCGACAACTGGAAGGCGGTCACCGACCGCTATTTCACGCCCGAGGAAAAGGCCCGCTGGGCCGACACGATGCCCGACGCACCGGCCTTCGATCAGGAGGCCTATAGCCGGCAGTGGAGCGATCTTTCCGCCCGGATCGAAGCGGCGCTGCCGCTCGATCCCGCGAGCGAGAGCGCGCAGGCCTTTCTCGCCGAATGGCAAGCGCTGCTCACGCCCTTCACCCAGGTGGCGACACCCGAGATGATGGCAGGGGCGACCCGGCTCTACGACAATATGGCTGAGTGGTAGGGCGAGCAGAAGCCGCCCTTCGCGATGGCCGTATGGGACTTCATCAAGCAGGCCAGCGCCGCGAAGCGCTGACAGGCCAGGCCCTCGCTTCCCTTAAGCGGGGGCCTGATCCCACTCGGCGAGAACCGACGGATCAATTTCGACGGCCATCCTCCGTCGCTCGATAGCAAAGCAGCCGGGATCGAGCCGCGCCAGCGCCCAGACTGCCGCGCCGCGCACGTCGGCGGCGGGATCGTCGAGCAGCCCGGCCACCGTCGGCACAAGCGATTCGAGGCCACTATTGCCGGCCGCGATCAGGGCGTTGCGGATCATCCGATCGCGCCCGATCCGTTTGATAGGCGAGCCGGAGAAGACCGTGCGGAAACTGGCATCGTCAAGCTGGAGCAGATCCGCCAGCTCGGGCGCGGCGAGCTCGGCCCGGCCGATGAAAGCGCGATTGGCGGCCGCGCTTTCGGCGAACTTGTTCCAAGGGCAGACCGCCAGACAATCGTCGCAGCCATAGATGCGGTTGCCGATCGCGGCACGGAATTCGTGCGGGATCGGCCCCTTATGCTCGATCGTCAGATAGGAGATGCAGCGCCGCGCATCGACGACATAGGGGCTGGGAAAGGCATCGGTCGGGCAGGCGCGCAGACAGGCGTCGCACGATCCGCAGCGATGCTCATGTGGGGGATCGGGCGGGAGATCGAGCGTCGTCATGATCGCGCCGAGGAACAGCCAGCTGCCATGTTCCTGCGAGACGAGATTGCTGTGCTTGCCCTGCCAGCCGATCCCTGCCGCCGCCGACAGCGGCTTTTCCATCACCGGCGCGGTATCGACGAAGACCTTGAGCTCGCCGCCGGCATGATCGACCAGCCAGCGGGCGAGTGCTTTCAGCGCCTTCTTGACGACGTCATGATAGTCGGCGCCTTGCGCATAGACCGAGATGCGGCCGATGCCGGGCTCGCCCGCGAGCCGCAGCGGATGCTCGCGGGGGGCGTAGCTCATGCCGAGCATGATCAGCGAGCGCGATTCGGGCCACAGACCCTGCGGCCGGGCACGCTGGCCCTTGCGGGCTTCCATCCAATCCATCGATCCGTGCGCGCCGCTTTCGAGCCATTGATCGAGCCGCGCCGCGCTTTCGGGCGCGGCATCGGCGCTGGCGAACCCGCAGGACGCGAAGCCGAGCGAGAGCGCCTCCGTGCGAATCGCTTCGCGCAGATCGGTGGATCTTGAAGGAGCGGCACAGGCCATGCAGCTTTTATAGCGCGCGCCCGTATCTACTGTAACCTTCGACGCGTTGATTGCGGAGAAGCAGAGCACCATATCGCCCGCAAGGAGAGCCGAACCCATGACAATGATCGATCGCAGGACCTTCGTTGCCGCCGGAATGGCGACCGCCGCCGTCGCCTGGCTGGGCAATGGCGCGCTGTTCGCCGCGACCGAAAAATTCGAGGTCATATTCACCGACGCCGAGTGGAAGAAGCGCCTGTCGCCCGCAGCCTATGCGACCCTGCGTCACGCCGCGACCGAGCGGGCCGGGACGAGTCCGCTGAACAACGAACATCGCGCGGGCACGTTCGTCTGTGGCGGTTGCGCGCTGCCGCTGTTCTCGTCGAAAACCAAGTTCGACAGCGGCACCGGCTGGCCGAGTTTCTTTCGCCCACTGCCTGAAGCGGTGCGGACGAGCACCGACCTCGACCTCGGCGTGCCCCGCACCGAAGTGCATTGCCGACGCTGCGGCGGTCATCTCGGCCATGTGTTCGACGATGGCCCGCCACCGACCGGCAAGCGATATTGCATGAACGGCGTGGCGATGAAGTTCGTGGCGGCTTGAGGCCGCGCTTTTAAACGTCATCCAGCGAAAGCTGGGATGACGTTGTCGCGATTGAGCATCCGACAAAGAAAAAGCCCGGCTCCCTCTCGGAAGCCGGGCTTTTTCAGCCAATATGGCGCCGCTTAGCTCAGCGGCGTCAGGTTGACCGCGGCATATTTGCCGCGGCGATCGACTTCGAGTTCGAACTCGAGGCGGTCGCCTTCGTTGAGGTTGGTCATGCCGGCACGCTCCACAGCGGAGATGTGCACGAATGCATCGGGCTGTCCGTCGTCGCGCTGAATGAAGCCGAAGCCCTTCATCGCGTTGAAGAACTTGACCGTACCGGTCGCCTTCTCACCCGTAAGCTGACGCGTCGGTGCGCCACCGGCGCCACCGCGTGGTGCGCCTGCGCCGCCGAAGCCGCCTTCGCGGGGCTCACGCGGAGCGCGATCCTCGACTGCCATCGGTTCGCCATCGATCTTGAGATCGGTTGCCGAGACGCGGCCACCACGATCGACGAGCGTGAATTCGAGCGGCTGACCTTCGGCGAGGCCGGTGAGGCCGGCTTGCTCGACCGCGGAGATGTGCACGAAAACGTCCTCACCGCCATCATCGCGAACGACGAAGCCGAAACCCTTCTGGCTGTTGAAGAACTTAACGACGCCCTTGCCTTCGCCGATGACCTGGGCAGGCATGCCGCCGCGACCACCGCCGCCGCCGAAACCGCCGCCGCCGCCAGCAGGACGGAACCCGCCGCCACCGCCACCGCCGCCGAAGCGATCACCGCCGCCAAAGCCGCCGCCGCCGCCGAAGCGATCACCGCCGCCGCCGAAGCCGCCGCCACCGAAGCGGTCACCGCCGCCAAAGCCGCCACCGCCGCCAAAATCATCGCCGCCGAAGCCGTCGCGCTTGTCTTTGCCGCCGCGCTGACCGCGCTTACCTCTATCGAAACCCATGCCTTGCAATTCTTCCCGCATCTCGCCCCAAATCGTCGAAGGGCGATGTGCCGGGCGCAGCACATAAGCCTTTCGGCGCGCAAAAATAAGCCACGCCTAAGAAATGCCATAAAGCAAAAGGCCCTGCCCTGCGAGCGCTTTTGGTGGATTGTCGAGGTCGATGCGGGGGAAACTTGCGTTGAATCGGGCCCTTATGGCGCGATGTAACGGTAACTTATGCCGAATCCGGCGTTGAATGGCTTTCGATTCGCTTCGTTCGCCATAGGCGCCGCGCCCGATTCGCCGGCTCGCTAAACTGCCTGCTGCACCGCGAATGAACGGATCGGCATCACGACATGCGCGCGGCGGCGGCTGCAAGCCATTGAGCCCCGCGCGCATGACGCCTATGGCGGCGGGATGACAGTCTATTTGCATCAGGAAGATCTGCCCGAGGGCGTCCTCGCTCCGGGCCCCGTCGCCGTCGATACCGAGACAATGGGTCTCATCACCCCGCGCGACCGGCTGTGCCTCCTCCAGATCTCCGATGGGCAGGGCGACGAGCATCTCGTCCGCTTCGCGCCCGGCAGCGATTATGCCGCGCCGAATCTGCGCGCCGTGCTGGCCGATCCGGCAAGGCTCAAACTATATCATTTCGGCCGCTTCGATATCGCCGCGATCAAATATTATCTCGGCGTGGTGGCGGCTCCCGTCTATTGCACCAAGATCGCGTCGCGGCTGATCCGCACCTATACCGATCGCCATGGCCTCAAGGAGCTGGTGCGCGAACTGCTCGGCCAGGAAGTCTCCAAGCAACAGCAGTCTTCGGACTGGGGCGCAGCCGACCTCAGCGACGCGCAGAAGGATTATGCCGCATCCGATGTGCGCTATCTGCACGCGATGAAGGCGATCCTCGACGAGCGCCTGATCCGCGAAGGCCGGATGGAACTGGCGCAGGCCTGTTTCGATTTCCTGCCGGCGCGCGCCGAACTCGATCTCGCGGGATGGCCCGAGATCGACATCTTCGCGCATATGTGAGGACGGCGACGACTATGTCGGAACGCGGCGACAGCGCGCGCAGCAAGCGCCAGATATGGGCGGCCACCGGCAGCAGCCACGACCGGGTGATCGCGATATTGCGGCTCGTCCTGCCCGTGGCGATCGTTGCGCTGATGGCGTTGCTGACGGTGACGCCGCTGACAAGCCGCGACATCAGCTTCGTGCTCTCGAAGGACCGGGTCGAGGTCGCGCGCGAACGGATGCGCGTTACCGCAGCCCAATATCGCGGCGAGGATTCGAAGGGCCAGCCGTTCGAACTGAACGCCGCTTCCGCCGTGCAGACATCGTCGAAGGATCCGGTCGTGCGTCTGCAGACGCTGGCTGCGAAGATACAGCTCGAGGATGGGCCCGCGCGGATCGTCGCCAATCGCGGGCGTTACGATATGGATACGCAGAAGGTCGCGGTCGATGGACCGGTGCTGTTTCGCTCGGCCGACGGCTATCGGATGCAGACGCGCGATGTGGCCATCGATCTGCCGACGCGCACGATCGCAAGTGGCGGTCCGGTCGATGGTATCATGCCGCTCGGAACCTTCAGCGGCGATCATATGACCGGCGATCTCAACAGCCGCGTGGTCGTGCTCGAAGGCCGCGCGCGCTTGCATATCGATCAGCGACAGGCCAAGGCAAACGCCGCGAGGAAGCCGCCCGCTCCCGTGAAGCCACAAGGAACTGCGCGATGAAAGGTCTGTTGCTCGCCGCCATGATGTTCGGCTCGGCAGGCATTGCGCAGGCGCAGGCCGTGTCGGCGCTCAAGGGACATGATTCGACCGCGCCGGTCGATTTCTCCGCCGATCGCATCGAGCTGCAGGATCGCGCCGATCGCGCTGTGCTGTCCGGCAATGTCGATGTGACGCAGGGCGATATGCGGCTGCAGGCCGATCGGGTGACGATCGCCTATAATGCGGCCAACCATAATCAGGTGAACCGGATGGACGCCAGCGGCGGGGTGACCCTCACCAGCCGCAGCGAAACCGCGCGGTCGCAATTCGGCATCTATGACCTGCAGACCCGGCTGGTGACGATGATCGGCGGCGTCACCTTGCAGCGGCCGGGCCAGGGCGAGACGCGCGGCAACCGGATGGTGCTCAATCTCAACACCGGCTTCGCGACGCTCGATGGCGGCGCCGTTGCCGGCGGCAAGGGCGGACGGGTGACCGGCCGCTTCACGCCGCCACCGCGCAAGAACTGATCACACAAAAGGCTTCACCGGGACGATCCGTTCGCGTCGCGCGGCTAAATATCGCCGAACGCTCCATGCACAAAGCTTGCCAGTTCCCTTGAGGCGAAGCTTTCGCTAATCATTCACCGCGCCCGTTATGATGCGGGCCGTCAGGACACGCACCGATGAACGACAGCGCTACCCTCGAACGCCCCTCGCCGCTGCCCGGCGAAGGCATCACGCGCGGGCTCTCGGTCGTGTCGATCGCGAAGACCTATGACAAGCGCCAGGTGCTGACCGACATCTCGCTCGATGTCGCGCGCGGCGAAGTCGTCGGGCTGCTCGGGCCAAACGGCGCGGGCAAGACGACCTGCTTCTATTCGGTGATGGGCCTCGTGCGCCCCGATGCCGGCCGCATCCTGCTCGACGGCGACGATATCACCACTCTGCCGATGTATCGCCGCGCGATACTGGGCCTCGGCTATCTGCCGCAGGAGACATCGATCTTCCGCGGCATGACCGTCGCGAACAATATCCTCGCTGTGCTCGAGATGGTCGAACCTGCCAAGGCGCAGCGGCTCGAGAAGCTCGAGGCGCTGCTCAACGAATTCCACCTCGTGCATCTGCGCGACGCACCCGCGATGGCGCTGTCGGGCGGCGAGCGCCGCCGCTGCGAGATCGCCCGCGCGCTGGCCGCCGACCCTTCGATCATGCTGCTCGACGAACCGTTCGCGGGCATCGACCCGATCTCGATCGCCGATATCCGCGATCTGGTGAAGGATCTGAAGCGCCGCGACATCGGCGTGCTGATCACCGATCATAATGTCCGCGAGACGCTCGACATCGTCGATCGCGCCTGCATCATCTATGATGGCAAGGTTCTGTTCCAGGGCAGCCCCGAAGCGCTCGTGGCCGATCCCAATGTCCGCCGCCTGTATCTGGGCGAGGGTTTCTCGCTCTGACGATGAGCGGACGCACCTGAACCATGGCGCTCGGTCCACGCCTCGACCTGCGGCAATCGCAATCGCTGGTGATGACGCCGCAGCTGCAGCAGGCGATCAAGCTGCTGGCGCTGTCCAATCTCGAAATCGAAGCCTTTATCGCCGAGGAGATCGAGAAAAATCCGCTGCTCGAATCGAGCGGCGAGGTGCCCGCGCCCGAGGATCTGGGCAGTGGCAGCGGCGATGACAATTTCGATGGCGCCGATTTCGAAGACGGGGGCTTCGACGAAAATGGCTTCGACGAGGCGGGCCCCACCGCCGACGCGCTGATCGCGGGCGGCGACGCCACCGCCGATCAGCCGCTCGACGTCGATTATGACAGCGAGACCTTCCACCATGACAGCGCCGCCGACAGCATGCGCGGGATGGATGGCGGGCTCGGACTGGAAGGCGGCACCGCGAGCAGCGCCGAGGCGCCCGATCTCGACGATTATGCGACCGCGACCCTGTCGCTGCACGATCATCTGACCGCGCAGGCCGGAGAGATATTGTCGGGTACCGACATGCTCGTCGCCGCGCAGCTGATCGATATGATCGACGATGCCGGCTATTTCGTCGGGCAGAGCTTCGAGATCGCCCAACGGCTCGACGTGCCGCTGTTCCACGTCGAACGGGTGCTGGGCGTGATCCAGACGCTCGATCCGACCGGGGTCGGCGCGAGGAGCCTGGCCGAATGCATCACCCTCCAGGCCAAAGAAGCCGATCGCTACGACCCGGCGATGGCGAAGCTGATCGACAATCTCGACCTGCTCGCGCGCGGCGGCATCCCGCAGCTCCGCCGACTGTGCGGCGTCGATGAAGAGGACATGGCGGACATGATCCGCGAGCTGCGCGGTTATGATCCGAAGCCCGGACTGCGCTTCGGCGGCGAACCGGCGGCGGCGGTTTCGCCCGACATCTTCATCGCGAAGACGGCGGGCGGCTGGGCGATCGAACTTAATTCGGCCACCCTGCCCCGCGTGCTCGTCAACCGCAGCTATTATAGCGAGCTATCGAGCGGGCCGCAGGACAAGGCGAGCAAGGCATGGCTCTCCGAATGCCTCGCCTCGGCGAGCTGGCTGGTGAAAGCGCTCGATCAGCGCGCCCGCACTATCGTCAAGGTCGCGACCGAGATCGTCAAACAGCAGGAAGGCTTCTTCCTCCACGGCGTCGAGCATCTTCGCCCGCTGACCCTGAAGACCGTCGCCGACGCGATCGAGATGCATGAATCGACGATCAGCCGGGTGACGTCGAACAAATATCTGATGTGTGAGCGCGGGCTGCATGAGTTGAAATATTTCTTCACCAGCGGCGTCGCGGCGTCGGACGGCGGCGACAATGTCTCGGCCGAAGCGGTCAAGAGTCAGATCGCCAAGCTGATCGCGGCGGAGGGCGACGACATATTGTCAGACGACAAGCTGGTCGATCTGCTCAAGGACAGGGGCTTCGATCTGGCGCGGCGCACGGTCGCGAAATATCGCGAGGCAATCGGGCTGGGGTCGTCGGTGCAGCGGCGCAGGCAAAGGGCGATGGGCGGGGCGAAAGCGGCTTAAATCCCGATTTTCGGAGCGTTTTTAAAGGTTTTGGCGCCTTTTCGGGCGATTTTTCTTAATTTTGATACAAAACATACCGCCGTAAGATATTGTTATGTAATAGTTTTTTATAAAAATTTAACAATAAACGGAGCTGCGCGACCGGAGACTATCGCGAAGAGCTGCTTTCACGACCCCTTGTACAGTATTTTCGAGCGGAAGCCCAGCCGTCGCCAAGGGCGCTGGATAACGACAATATCAAGCGACACGCGCCCGAATTTCGGCATCGCTACTTCCTGCTTACCAGTGCCCGGTTCACGACATATCCCATCGATAACCCGACACAGATCAGGTGGGAGAAGAGCGCGTTGCCGACACCCCAGAGACTGAGCTTCGGGAAGGCGCCGAAACGCGCGGGGGTGACCAGCCAATACATCACCAGATAGATCAGGAAGCCGTAGATCATGCCGCTGATCAGCGGATGCCGGCGGATCGATATGATGCGTTCGAAGGCGAGCGCAAACACCGTGACCATGATCGCCATCAAAGCGTAATGGACGAGCAGGCCGAGTGCCGCCTCCGCCGCGCCGCCCGCGCGCATCGCATCTCCGAACGGGCCGCTGGCGACGTAGCGCAGGACCTGCCCCGGCGTAACGCCGCCGATGCCGCTGAAGACGAAGGCGCTGAGGATGTCGAGCGAGCCGGAGATAGCAGTGCCGGTGAGGACGGCGCGGGCGAATGGTTTCATGGCGTACCCCAATACATGCCTTCCCTCTCCGTTCATCCCGAGCGAAGTCGAGGGACGTTGGCGCATGCGAGCGTATCTCGACTTCGCTCGACGCGAACGGGGGGAGTTTTGGGAGGGTCTCACCCCTCGCGCGGTCGCGCAAGACCGATCACATCACCCGGTACGGCACGACATTGCGCTCGTCGGCATCGACCGCGATCAGGCGGTTCGCCGGGGGGAAGGCGCGCTGATCGCAGTTGCTGCGGGGGCAGAGGCGACAGGAGCTGCCGATCGGGGTCGCGGCAGTGGCGCTGGCGACGTCGAGCCCATCAGCATAAATGAACTCGCGCGCATGTTCGGCCTCGCAGCCGAGCGCGACGGCGAAGCGGCGGGGCGCGCGGGTGAAGCTGCCGCTCGGTTTGACGAGGCCCTTCGCCATCGAGACATAGCGCACGCCATCGGGCATCTCGGCGAGCTGGACGAGGATGCGGTCGGGGATCGCGACCGCCTCATGCACGATCCACAACGGGCAGGCGCCGCCAAAGCGCGCGAACTGCAGCCGCGTTGCCGAGTGACGCTTGGTGATGTTGCCCGCCATATCGACCCGGCAGAAGAAGAAGGGGATGCCGCGCTCGGCCGGGCGCTGCAGGGTCGAGAGACGGTGGCAGGCCTGTTCGAAGCTGACCCCGAAACGCTGGCAGATCCGATCGATATCATGACGCATCGACCGCGCCGCTTCGCGAAAGCGGCCATAGGGCATCAGCAGCGCGCCCGCCGCATAGTTGGCGAGACCGACCGAAAGCAAGGTCTTCGCCTCCGCCGCGCGCAGATGCGAGGCACCGGCGACAGTCTGGATCGCTTCGCGCAGTTCGAGCTGCACGAGCTGGTGCGCGAGCATGAAACGCCGCGTTTCGGACGGCAGCGACGCGCCGACCGCGAGCAGGCCACGGGCGCGATCGAAGCGCCGCATCGTGCCCGAATCATCGGCGCTCATCACGACATCGACGCCGTGCCGGCTTTTGAGCGCATGCGCGATAAGCGCTTCGGGCAGGGGCTCGGCATCGAGTTCGAACGCGAGATGCTCGGCGGCGCGATCGAGGCCGTCGACATAATTACCAGCTTCGTGAAACCAGTCGCGGACCTCCTCCCATGGCAGGCGATCGTCGCCGGGGACGCCGCTGGCGATGCGATCGTCGACCATCTGCAGCTGTTCCTGATTGCGGCGATAGGCGCCGTGCAGCCGCACGAAGCGATCGGCGAGCAAGGGCTGCTGTTCGACCGCACGGTGAAGCATCTGCGGTTCGAACGGATCGGTACCGAAGAAGGGATCGGCCAGCGCCTCGCGCATCGACGCCAGCCGCCGTTCCGCGTCGCCCGCCTGCCCGTCATTCCACTCAGCCGGAAAGGCGCGGGCGAAGGCCTCGGCGACCGCCGGCGTTACCGGCCGGTCGTCATTTTCGAGTTGCGACAAATAGCTGACCGACAGCCCGACCCGTGCCGCCATCGCCGCCTGACCCAGCGAGAGCCGCTGACGCAATAGCTTCAGTTCATGGCCGACGAACAGCCTTTGCCGATCCCTGCGCGCCATCGCATTCACCCATTCCGCAGATATGCACTTCGCAAATCCGCAAATTCACATTTGCCTTATCGGCGAAAGCTTGGAAAGGAGCATCCGACTATGAATAAGGGAGTGACGCGTCCTCATGCTGGCGATCCTGGAAAAGCTTGAAGGAAAGCGCGCTGCGGCGCGGCTTGGTGGCGGCCAAAAGCGCATCGACGCCCAGCACAAGAAGGGGAAACTCACCGCGCGCGAGCGGGTCGAAGTGCTGCTCGACGAGGGATCGTTCGAGGAGCTCGACATGTATGTCGAGCATAATTGCACCGATTTCGGCATGGATGCCGAGCATATTCCGGGCGACGGCGTCGTCACCGGATCGGGAACGATCAACGGCCGCCTCGTCTATCTCTTCAGCCAGGACTTCACCGTCTATGGCGGTGCGCTCTCCGAACGCCATGCGCAGAAGATCTGCAAGGTCATGGATATGGCGATGAAGGTCGGCGCGCCGATGATCGGCCTCAACGATTCGGGTGGCGCCCGCATCCAGGAGGGGGTCGCATCGCTGGGCGGCTATGCCGACGTGTTCCAGCGCAACATCCTCGCCTCCGGCGTGATCCCGCAGATCAGCGTGATCATGGGGCCATGCGCCGGCGGTGCGGTCTACTCCCCCGCGATGACCGACTTCATCTTCATGGTGAAGGATTCGTCGTTCATGTTCGTCACCGGCCCCGACGTCGTGAAGACTGTGACCAACGAGGTCGTGACGCAGGAAGAGCTGGGCGGCGCCGTCACCCACACCACGAAATCCTCAGTCGCCGATAACGCGTTCGAGAATGACATCGAGGCGCTGCTGAGCGTTCGCGAGTTCGTCGACTTCCTGCCGCTGTCGAACCGCCACAGCCTGCCCGAGCGGCCAACCGACGATCCCTGGGATCGGCTCGATCACAGCCTCGACACCCTGATCCCCGACAATGCGAACAAACCCTACGACATGAAGGAGCTGATCGCGAAGGTTGTCGACGAGGGCGATTTCTTCGAGGTGCAGCCGAACCATGCCGGCAACATCATCATAGGCTTCGGCCGGGTCGAGGGCCGCCCGGTCGGCATCGTCGCCAACCAGCCGACCGTGCTCGCAGGCTGCCTCGACATCAATTCGTCGAAGAAGGCGGCGCGATTCGTGCGCTTCTGCGATGCGTTCGACATCCCGATCGTCACCTTCGTCGATGTGCCCGGCTTCCTGCCCGGCACCGCGCAGGAGCATAGCGGCATCATCAAGCATGGCGCCAAGCTGCTGTTCGCTTATGGCGAGGCGACCGTGCCCAAGATCACCGTCATCACGCGCAAGGCCTATGGCGGCGCCTATGACGTGATGAGCTCGAAGCATCTGCGCGGCGACCTCAACTATGCCTGGCCGACCGCCGAGATCGCGGTGATGGGCGCCAAAGGCGCGGTCGAGATCATTTTCCGCAAGGATATCGGCGACAAGGACAAGATCGCCGCGCGCACCAGGGAATATGAGGACCGCTTCACCAACCCGTTCGTCGCGGCCTCGAAGGGCTTTATCGACGAGGTGATCATGCCGCATTCGACCCGCCGGCGGATCGCGCTGGGCCTCCGCAAGCTGCGCAACAAGCAGCTCGAGAACCCCTGGAAGAAGCACGATAATATTCCGTTGTAATGTCCTAAACCCCTCCCCTTCAGGGAAGGGGTTGGGGTGGGGCTTCTCCGCGCGCCGTGCGTCTGTGGCTAGGCCCCACCCCTACCCCTCCCCTGAAGGGGAGGGGCTAAAGAAGAGAAGGTCACGTGATGAAACTCGGCCGTTTGAACCATGTCGGCGTCGCTACGCCGTCGATCGAGAAGGCGATCGCCTATTGGCGCGACATCATGGGCGCGACGAAGATCCACGCGCCGTTCGATCTGCCCGCACAGGGCGTGAAGGTGTGCTTCGTCGATACGCCGGGCGAGAACGGCACCGTGGGCACGCAGATCGAACTGATCGAGCCGCTCGGCGAGAACAGCCCGATCCACGGCTTCATCGCCAAGAACCCGGCCGGCGGGCAGCATCATATGTGCTATGAAGTCGCCGACATCCACGAGGCCAAGGCGTATTTCGAGGGCAAGGGCGCCAAGGTGCTCGGCGAACCGCGGATCGGGGCGCATGGCACGTTGATCTTCTTCGTCCACCCGAAGGACATGGGCGGCGTGCTGACCGAGATCATGGAAACCCCGAAGGAAGGCACCGGCCATTGAGCTATACCACGCTCCGCTATGATCTGACCGGCGCGGTCGCGACGATCACGCTCGATCGCCCCGACCGGATGAACGCGCTGTCGCCGCCGCTGCTGGCCGAGCTGGCGCGGGCGCTCGACGCCGCTATCGCCGACGGCGCGCGCGCGCTGATCCTGACCGGCGAGGGCCGTGCCTTCTGCTCGGGCGCCGACCTGATCGGCGAGGATGGCCAGATCGGCCTGCCCGAAGATCTCGGCGCGCTGCTCGAAAACTATTATGAGCCCGTCGTGAAGCGGCTCGCCGAGCTGCCGATTCCGATCGTGACCGCGATGAACGGCCCTGCGGTCGGCGCCGGCCTGTCGATCGCGCTCGCCGGCGACATCGTGATCGCGGCGCGTTCGGCCCATCTGCTGCTCGCCTTCGTCAATATCGGGCTGGTGCCCGATGCCGGGGCGACCTGGCTCGTCGCCAAGAGCGTGGGCCGGATGAAGGCGCTCGAGATGGCGCTGCTCGGTGAGAAGATGTCGGCCGAGGATGCGCTGGACGCAGGGCTTATTACCCGTGTCGTCGATGACGGCGAGGCGCTGGCCGAAGCGCAGAAGATCGCCGGACGGCTCGCGACGATGCCGACCCGCGCGATCGGCATGATCCGCCGCCAGATCGCCAGCGCGCTCACCGCCACGCTGGCCGAGACGCTCGCCATCGAGCGCGTCAACCAGCAGGCCGCCGGCCGCACCAGCGATTTCGCCGAGGGGGTTCAGGCCTTCATCGAGAAGCGCAAACCGATCTTCCAGGGGAAGTGAGATGACCGACAAAACTCTTGCAGAGTGGCAGGCCGCCGCAGCGAAAGAGGTCAAGGGCAAGGACCTGACCTGGAACACGCCAGAAGGCATCGCGGTCAAGCCGCTCTACACCGCCGAGGACGTCGCGGGCATCGATCCCGGCCTGCCCGGCTACGCGCCGTTCACGCGCGGCGTGCGCGCGTCGATGTATGCCGGACGCCCCTGGACGATCCGCCAATATGCGGGCTTCTCGACCGCTGAGGCATCGAACGCCTTCTACCACCGCAACCTGAAGGCCGGACAGAAGGGCCTCTCGGTCGCCTTCGATCTCGCCACCCATCGCGGCTATGACAGCGATCATCCGCGCGTGACCGGCGATGTCGGCAAGGCCGGCGTCGCGATCGACACGATCGACGACATGAAGATCCTGTTCGACGGCATCCCGCTCGATCAGATGTCGGTTTCGATGACGATGAACGGTGCGGTGATCCCGATCCTCGCCTTCTTCATCGTCGCGGGCGAGGAGCAGGGCGTGCCGCGCGCGCAGCTCGACGGGACCATCCAGAACGACATCCTCAAGGAGTTCATGGTCCGCAACACCTATATCTATCCGCCCGAACCGAGCATGCGGATCATCTCGGACATCTTCGGCTATACCAGCCGCGAGATGCCGAAGTTCAATTCGATCTCGATCTCCGGCTATCATATGCAGGAAGCCGGCGCGACGCAGGTGCAGGAACTCGCCTTCACCATCGCCGACGGCCAGGAATATGTGAAATATGGCGTGGCCTCCGGGCTCGACATCGACAAGTTCGCCGGGCGGCTGAGCTTCTTCTTCGCGATCGGCATGAACTTCTTCATGGAGATCGCGAAGCTGCGCGCCGCGCGCGTCCTCTGGCATCGCGTGATGACCAATCTCGGCGCGAAGGATGAGCGCTCGAAGATGCTGCGGACGCATTGCCAGACCTCGGGCGTGTCGCTGACCGAGCAGGATCCCTACAACAACGTGATGCGCACGACGATCGAGGCGATGGCGGCGATGCTGGGCGGCACCCAGTCGCTCCACACCAACGCGCTCGACGAGGCGATCGCGCTGCCGACCGACTTCTCCGCCCGGATCGCGCGCAACACGCAGATCGTGATCCAGGAAGAGACCGGGATGACCAAGGTCGTCGATCCGCTCGGCGGGTCCTATTATGTCGAGGCACTGACCCAGGAGCTCGTCGACAAGGCCTGGGAGATCATCGAGAAGGTCGAGGCCGATGGCGGCATGGCGAAGGCCGTGGCGGCGGGCTGGCCCAAGGCGATGATCGAGGAGGCCTCGGCTGCCAAAGCCGCGCGGATCGATCGCGTCGAGGAAGTGATCGTCGGCGTCAACAAGTTCAAGCTGGCGCAGGAAGACCCGATCGACATCCTCGACGTCGACAATGTCGCCGTCCGGGAATCGCAGATCGCGCGGATCAAGCAGGTGAAGGCGGGCCGCGACGAAGCGGCGTGCACGGTCGCACTCGATGCGCTGCGCGAAGGCGCGAAGGGCAGCGCCAACCTGCTAGAACTCGCAGTCGAATGCGCGCGCAAGCGGGCGACGCTCGGCGAGATTTCGCTGGCGATGGAGGATGTGTTCGGGCGCTACGGCACCAATCCGACCCCGGTGAAGGGCATTTACGGCGGCGCTTATGGAGACGACCTGGCCTGGGCCGGGCTGATCGAAGGCGTCGCCTCGATCGAGCGCCGCAAGGGCCGCAAGCCAAAGATGCTCGTCGCCAAGATGGGCCAGGACGGCCATGACCGCGGCGCCAACCTCGTGTCCTCGGCGTTCGGCGACCTCGGTTTCGAGGTGGTCGCAGGGCCGCTGTTCCAGACGCCGCGCGAAGCCGCCGATCTGGCGATCAAGGCCGATGTCGATGTCGTCGGCGCATCGAGCCTCGCGGCGGGGCACAAGACCTTGATCCCGGAGTTGATCGGCTATCTGCGCAATGCCGGCCGCAGCGACATCAAGGTGATCGCGGGCGGCGTGATCCCCGCGCAGGATTATCAGTTCCTCCGCGATGCGGGGGTGCAGGGCATTTTCGGGCCGGGGACCAATCTGGTGTCGGCCGCCACCGAAGTGCTACGGCTGCTCGGACATAACCAGCCGCCGGAAGGCGTCGAGGAGGCCGCGGAATGAACGCTCCAAATAAAACCCCGTTCGTGTCGAGCGAAGTCGAGACACGTTCTCCCCGGCCAACGTCCCTCGACTACGCTCAGGACGAACGGAGCGGGGCAAGGACCGACTGGAGCCGCGAGGAGATCGCGGCGCTGTTCGACCTGCCATTCAACGATCTGCTCTTCCGGGCGCAGACCGTCCACCGCGAGCGGTTCGCCGCGAACGAGGTCCAGCTCTCGACCCTGCTGTCGATCAAGACCGGCGGCTGTCCCGAGGATTGCGGCTATTGCAACCAGTCGGTCCATGCCGAGACCGGCCTGAAGGCGACCAAGCTGATGGACGTCCGCGCGGTGCTGCAGTCGGCGGCGCAGGCGAAGGACAATGGCTCGTCGCGCTTCTGCATGGGCGCGGCGTGGCGCAACCCCAAGGATCGCGACATGCCCGCCATCGTCGAGATGGTGAAGGGCGTGCGCCAGATGGGGATGGAAACCTGCATGACCCTGGGCATGCTGACCGAGAGCCAGGCGAAGACGCTCGCCGATGCCGGGCTCGATTATTATAACCACAACATCGACACCTCGCCCGAGCGCTATGGCGACGTGATCACGACGCGCACCTTCGAAGACCGGCTCGACACGCTCGAACATGTTCGCGATGCGGGGATCAACGTGTGCTGCGGCGGGATCGTCGGCATGGGCGAGACCCGCGCCGATCGCGTCGGCTTCATCCATGCGCTGGCGACCCTGCCCAAGCATCCCGAGAGCGTACCCGTGAATGCGCTGGTACCGGTGAAGGGCACCGTCCTCGGCGACATGCTCGCCGACACCCCGCTCGCCAAGATCGACGAGATCGAGTTCGTCCGCACCGTTGCTGTGGCGCGGATCACGATGCCGGAGTCGATGGTGCGGCTGTCGGCGGGGCGCGAGAGCATGTCGGATAGCGCGCAGGCGCTGTGCTTCATGGCAGGCGCCAATTCGATCTTCACCGGCGACAAGCTGCTGACCACGGGCAATGCGGGTGATGACAGAGATGCAGCGCTGTTCGCCCGGCTTGGGGTTTCGCCGATGGCGGCCGAATGCAAGTTCGAGCTGGCCGCAGAGTGAACCAAGTTCTTCGTCATGCCGGACCTGTTCCGGCATCCACTCATCAACAAAAGCCGTCTGCGCCTGTGTCGCGGTGGACCCCGGAACAAGTCCGGGGTGACGGTTCCGGAGAGTTCTGATGTTCAAGAAGATCCTGATCGCCAATCGCGGCGAAATTGCCTGCCGTGTGATCAAAACCGCGAAGAAGATGGGGATCGCGACGGTCGCCGTTTACTCGGATGCCGATGCGCGCGCGCCGCATGTGCAGATGGCGGATGAGGCGGTGTATATCGGCGCGTCGCCCGCGTCGGAATCCTACCTGATCGCCGACAAGATCATCGACGCCTGCAAGCGCACCGGCGCCGAGGCGGTGCATCCGGGCTATGGCTTCCTGTCCGAGCGGACGAGCTTCGCCGAGGCCCTCGCGGCGGCGAACATCGCCTTCATCGGCCCGCCGGTCGGCGCGATCGCGGCGATGGGGGACAAGATCGAATCGAAGAAGCTCGCCAAGGCCGCCGGCGTCAACGTCGTGCCCGGCTTTGTCGGCGAGATCACAGGCACCGATCATGCGGTCGAGATCGCCAATGGCATCGGCTATCCGGTGATGATGAAGGCTTCGGCCGGCGGCGGCGGCAAGGGCATGCGGCTCGCCTTCTCCGAAAAGGACGTGCGCGAGAATTTCGAGAGCGTGAAGCGCGAAGGCCTCGCCAGCTTCGGCGACGATCGCGTCTTCATCGAGAAGTTCATCGAGAGCCCGCGTCATATCGAGATTCAGGTGCTCGGCGACAAGCATGGCACGATTCTCTACCTCAACGAGCGCGAATGCTCGATCCAGCGCCGCCACCAGAAGGTGGTCGAGGAAGCGCCGTCGCCCTTCGTTACGCCCAAAATGCGCAAGGCGATGGGCGAGCAGGCGGTCGCGCTGGCGCGTGCGGTCGGCTATTTTTCGGCGGGTACGGTCGAGCTGATCGTCAGTGGCGCCGATGTGACCGGCGAAGGCTTCTACTTCCTCGAGATGAACACGCGGCTGCAGGTCGAGCATCCCGTGACCGAGATGATCACCGGGCTCGATCTGGTCGAGCAGATGATCAGGGTCGCTTATGGCGAGAAACTCGCCTTCGCGCAGGAGGATATCGGGATCAACGGCTGGGCGATCGAGAATCGCGTCTATGCCGAGGACCCCTATCGCGGCTTCCTGCCATCGACCGGCCGTCTGGTGCGCTATCGCCCGCCCGCCGAGGTGGACAATGTCCGCGTCGATGACGGTGTCTACGAAGGCTCCGAAATCTCGATGTTCTACGATCCGATGATCGCCAAGCTGATCAGCTGGGCGCCGACGCGCGAGGCGGCGATCGACAAGCAGATCAGCGCGCTCGATCGCTTCGAGCTCGACGGCATCGGCCATAATATCGATTTCCTGTCGGCGATCATGCAGCATCCGCGCTTCCGCGGCGGCAACATCACCACCGGCTTCATCGCCGAGGAATATCCCGAGGGCTTCGTCGGCGCGCCAGCGGGTGACAGGTTGACCGTCAAGCTCGCCGCGATCGCCGGTGTGCTGGCGACGATCGATGCCGGCCGCGCGGCGCTGATCGACGGCCAGCTCGGCAGCCCCGCCGATCCCTCGCAGAGCTGGGTCGTGACGCTCGACGGCGCCGAACATGATGTCGATATCGAAGGCGATTCGGTGTCGGTCGATGGCACGATCGTCGTCGTCGATGCGCCATATGCGCCGGGCCAGCGCCTCGTCGAGGCGATGGTGGATGGCGAATCGCTGTCGATCCGGGTCGTGCGCAAGCGGACCGGCTGGGTCTTCACGACGCGCGGCGCGAGCCACAGCCTGCGCGTGCTGACCCCGAAGGTCGCGGCGCTCTCGCATCACATGATCGAGAAGATCCCGCCGGACATGTCGCGCTTCCTGCTGTGCCCGATGCCCGGCCTGATCACCGCGATCCACGTCAGCGAAGGCGACAAGGTCGAAGCCGGCCAGCCGCTCGCTGTGGTCGAGGCGATGAAGATGGAGAATATCCTGCGCGCCGAGAAGGCGGGCACGGTGAAGACGGTTGCTGCCGCGGCCGGCGAGAGCCTGGCGGTGGATGCGATTATTCTCGAGTTCGAGTGATTCTACCGCTCCCTCTCCCCATCTGGGAGAGGAGTTGGGGGGGCGAGGCGAAGCCGGGCGTCCGACCTCATGGTTCGGAACCCTTCACCCAAACCTCTCCCAATGGGAGAGGGCTTTAAGTTACCGCCCCAATTTCGACGCCGCTTCGGCTAGCGCCTGAATCTTCGCCACATCGGGCTCGCCGGCCGGTATCACCCAGCTTCCACCGACGCACAGCACCGCCTCCAGCGCGAGCCAGTCGGCTGCGGTCGCTTCGGAAATGCCGCCGGTCGGGCAGAAGCGGGCTTCGTAAAAGGGTCCCGCCAGCGCCTTCAGCGCCGGAATGCCGCCGTTCGCCATCGCCGGGAAGAATTTGAAATGGGTCAGGCCCATGTCCATCCCGCGCATGATGTCGCCCGCGTTGGCGGTCCCGGGCAGGAAGGGGACGCCGCTTTTGATCGCCGCCTTGCCGAGTGGCTTGGTCAGACCCGGGGAGACGATGAAGCGCGCGCCGGCGTCGATCGCGTCGCCAAGCTGGCGTTCGTTGAGCACGGTGCCCGCTCCGACCACGGCGCCCTCGACCTCCGACATCGCGCGGATCACATCGAGCGCGGCGTCGGTGCGCAAGGTCACCTCCAGCGCCCGCAGACCGCCCGCGACGAGCGCTTCGGCGATCGGCCGCGCATGAGCAACGTCGTGGATCACGAGTACCGGAATGACCGGCGCGAGCGTCATGACCTGTTCGACATTCATTGGCGATGTTCCTCCTGATAGGCGGCGGCGGCACCGAGCAGGCCCGGATCGGGATGCACGGCGAGGCGTATAGGGATATCGGCCATCCGCCGCGCAAAGCGGCCCTTGGCGCGAAAGCGATCGTTGAACAACGGCCCTGCGAGCCTGTCCCTGATACGGTTGGAAAGCCCGCCGGTGACGACGACGGCGTTGCTGCCATGCGCAAGCGCGAGATCGCCCGCCACCGATCCGAACGACATCACGAAGCGGTCGAGCGCCTGCCGGCCATAGTGATCCGAACCGTCGATCGAGCCCGCCCATAAGGCCGCGTCGTCGCGCGGCACGATGGCGGCACCGGCGAGCCGCGCCACCGCCTCGCGGATCGACGCCAGTGCCGGGCCGGAGACGACACGCTCGGTCGACACCCGCCCGTGATCGACGCGCAGCTTCGCCAGCAGCGACTCCTCGAATGGATCCAGCGCCGCAAAGTCGAGATGGCCACCTTCGGTGGGGATGACGATGCGACGGCCATGGCGGCGGATAAGCTGCGCGACCCCGAGCCCGGTACCGGGGCCAATCACCGTGGTGACACCCTCTGACGGCAGCGGGCCCGCCGGCCCGCCAATATGCGCCAGCTCGTCAGACCTGAGCACACCGACCGCGGCCGCCATCGCGGCAAAATCATTGAGCAGCAGCAACCCGCCATCGACACCGAGCTCGTCCGCCAGCACTGTTGGCCGGATCGTCCAGCTATTGTTGGTGAAGCGGATCAATTCGCCTTCGACCGGCCCTGCGATGGCGATGCTGGCAATAGCGGGAAGCTGCCCACCCTCGTCCCTGGCGAAGGCCGCCCATGCGGCGGCGAGGCCCGCATATTCGGCAGTCCTGTATTTGCGGGGCTCGCCGAGCGCCGGGCGGCGATCGGGGTGCAGCTCGGCAATCGCGAAGCGCGCATGGGTTCCACCGAGATCGACCGCGACGATCTTCACGGCGCTTTAAAGCCCCGCTGCGTCGAGCATGGCTGAGCCGCCATGTTCGGCGGAGTCGGCGCCGGCGCGCATGAAGGCGAAGAGTTCGCGGCCCGTGCCAAGCTGCGTGGGCGGCGCGATGGCGTCGCTGCGGGCGGCCCACTCGGCGGGATCGACCAGCGCCTCGATCTGCCCGCCATTGGCGCAGAGGCGGACGATGTCGCCATCGCGCAGTTTCGCGATCGGGCCGCCGCCCAGGGCTTCGGGAGTGAGGTGGATCGCGGCGGGCACCTTCCCGCTCGCGCCCGACATGCGCCCGTCGGTGACGAGTGCCACCTTGAAGCCGCGATCCTGAAGCACACCGAGCGCTGGGGTCAGCTTGTGGAGTTCGGGCATGCCGTTGGCGCGCGGCCCCTGAAAGCGGACGACGACGACGACATCGCGTTCGAGTTCGCCGGCCTTGAAGGCGGCCAGCACCTGATCCTGTTCGTCGAAGCAGCGGCATGGCGCCTCGATCGTCCAGCGCTCCTTGTCGACGGCGCTCGTCTTGAAGGTGCCGCGGCCGAGATTGCCGGTGACGAGCCGCATGCCGCCGTCAGGCAGGAAGGGCGCGGTCGCGGGGCGCAGCATCGTCTCATCCAGCGACTCGGTCACTGGGCCGGACCAGACCAACGTCTCGCCGTCGAGCTTCGGCTCGCAGGCATAGTCGCCGAGATCCTTGCCGCTGACCGTCAGGATGTCGCGATGGAGGAGGCCGTTTTCGAGCAGGGTTCCGATGACATAGGCCATGCCGCCCGCCGCCTGGAAATGGTTCACGTCACCCGAGCCATTGGGATAGACGCGCGCGATCAGCGGGACCGCGCCCGACAGCTTGTCGATATCCTCCCAGTCGATGACGATCCCCGCCGAGCGCGCAATCGCGGGCAGATGGATCGCATGGTTGGTCGAGCCGCCGGTCGCGAGCAGGCCGACGATCGCATTGACGATCGCCTTCTCATCGACGCAGTGCCCGAGCGGCCGATAATCATTGCCGTCCCAGCCGATCTCGCCGAGCCGGTGGACCGCAGCGCGGGTCAGCTCCTGGCGCAGTTTCGTACCCGGATTGACGAAGGCGGCGCCGGGCACATGGAGGCCCATGACCTCCATCATCATCTGGTTCGAATTGGCCGTGCCGTAGAAGGTGCAGGTGCCGGCGCTGTGATAGCTGGCGCTCTCGCTCTCGAGCAGTTCCTCGCGGCCGACCTTGCCTTCGGCATAGAGCTGGCGGACTCTGACCTTTTCCTTGTTGGCGAGCCCCGACGGCATCGGGCCCGCGGGCACGAGGATCGTCGGCAGATGGCCGAAGCGCAGTGCACCGATCAGCAGCCCGGGTACGATCTTGTCGCAGATGCCGAGCATCGCCACGCCCTCGAACATGCCGTGGCTGAGGCCGACGGCGGTCGAGAGCGCGATCGTGTCGCGGCTGAACAGCGACAACTCCATGCCGCGCTCGCCCTGTGTCACCCCGTCGCACATCGCCGGCACGCCGCCGGCGACCTGCGCGGTGAGACCCACTTCGCGGGCGAAGAGCTTCATCTGCTCGGGATAACGGCCATAGGGCTGATGCGCCGACAGCATGTCGTTATAGGCGGTGACGATGCCGATATTCATCGCCTTGCCCTGGCGAATCGCGATCTTGTCCTCGCCCGCCGCGGCGAAGCCATGCGCCAGATTGCCGCACGAGAGCCGTGGGCGATCAACCCCGGTCTCGCGCTCGCGCGCGATCAGATCGAGATAGGCCCCCCGCCCCGGCTTCGAGCGCTCGACAATCCTGGCGGTGACGGCTTCGACGACTGGGTTCAGTGCCATGAGGGACGCCTTCTGAAGAGGGGGCTTATTCGTGCCAGTGGATGTCGATCGCCTGCTCGGCATCGGCAAGTACGCGGCCAATGGGCACGGTGGAGAGCGCACCGTCCTCGATCGCCTTTTCGATGATCGCGCGCTTTTCCTTGCCGGTTACAGCAAGCACGATCGTCCGCGCCGACAGGATCGAAGCGCGGCTCAGGGTGACGCGCGCGACCGGCGCATCGGCAGGCAGCGGATCAGGCATCACGCCGAGCGCGCGCCGCTCCTTGGGCCCGTTGAGCGCCTCATCGAGATCGGGACCGGGGAAGATCGAGGCGGTATGGCCATCGGCGCCGACGCCGAGCCAGACGAGATCGAGCGGCCAGTGCAGCTCCTGCAGTCGCGCATCGGCGGCTTTGCCTGCCATCTTGTAATCGGCCGCCTTGTCGGTGGTGATCGGCAGGACACGAGCGCCCTTGGGCAGAAACACCTTGGCGATCATCGCGGCATTCGACAGCGGATCGGTCATCGCGACGAGGCGATCGTCGGTCGGGATGATCGTGACGTTCTTCCACTTGATCTTCGCGTTCGCGAGTTTGGCAAACACTGGCGCCGGGCTCTTGCCGCCCGGCAGCGCGATCAGCGCCTGGCCGCGCGCATCGAGCGCCGATTCGATGATGAAGGCGACATCGCCGGCAACAGCCTCGGCCCACTCGTCCGCATCGTCATAGTCCCACCATTCGGCTTCGATCATTCTCTGTCCTTCAAACTTGAACTCCCCCCTTACCGGAGGGCAATCGCATTCATCGTCATCCCGGACTTGATCCGGGATCTCATTGCCTTTCCGACGTCGAGGAGAAGAAGCGCGATCCCGGATCAAGTCCGGGTGACGTTTCTTTTTAGAATAGGACGCTCGACTCGCATCGTTCCTTATACGCCGGTCCCCCTACCCGTTCCGGGCGGGGATCCAATACTCAGCCCTTTAGTCGTGCCATGTGACGCCGTCACGCTCCGTCAGCGCAATCGCCGCCGATGGGCCCCAGGTGCCTGCCGTATAAGGCTTGGGCCGCATTGCATTGGCGATCCAGCCCGCACGGATCGCATCGATCCAGTCCCATTGCGCCTCAACCTCATCGCGCCGCACGAACAGCGTCTGGTTCCCTTCGACCAGATCGAGCAGCAGTCGTTCATAGGCGATCCTGCGGTTGCTGTCGGCGAAGGCATTGGCCATCGCGATGTCGAGCGGCACTTCGCGCAGCCTGATGCCATCACGGTCGAGCCCCGGCTCCTTCGACATCAGCAGCAGCCGGACATTCTCATCCGGCTGCAAACGGATGACCAGCTTGTTGGGTTGCAGAACCGCGCCGCGCCCTTCGAAAATAGAATGGGGCACGCCCTTGAACTGGATGAAGATTTCCGACTGGCGGCTGGGCAGGCGCTTACCGGTGCGCAGATAGAAGGGAACGCCTTTCCAACGCCAGTTGTCGATATTGGCTTTGATTGCAACGAAGGTCTCGGTGTCCGAAGGCTTGCCCAGTTCTTCGATATAGCCCGGCACCGCGCCACCGGCGACGGCGCCGGCGGCATATTGGCCGATCACGCTATGCGTTGCCGCGGTCGCCGCGTCGATGCGGCGAAGCGAACGCAGAACCTTGACCTTCTCGTCACGGATCGCCGTCGAATTGAAATGCGCCGGCGGCTCCATCGCAACCAGCGCGACGAGCTGGAGCATATGGTTCTGCACCATATCGCGGATCGCGCCGGCGCCGTCGTAAAATGCGACCCGGCTTTCGAGCCCTACGGTTTCCGACACGGTGATCTGGACATGATCGATCCCGGCGGCGTTCCACAGCGGCTCGAACAGCGAATTGGCGAAGCGCAAAGCGAGCAGATTCTGGACGGTTTCCTTGCCCAGATAATGATCGATGCGGAATATCCGGTCTTCGGGGAAGACCTTGGCGACATCGTCATTGATAGCCCGGCTCGTCGCCATGTCATAGCCCAGCGGCTTTTCGAGGCCGATGCGGACGCCGTCGCCGGCGAGGCCGGCATGGGCGAGGCCGTCGATCGTCGCGCTGAACAGCGACGGTGCGGTCGACAGGAAGATCGAAAGCCCCTTGTCGGTCGATCCCACCACTTCGGCCAGCGCGGCGAAATCGTCCTCCTTCGACGCATCGACCGAGACATAGCGCAGCCGGGGCAGAAAAGCGGCGAGCGCTTCGTCGTTCAGCCGTTCGGCGGGGACGAAGCGGCGCAGCGCCTTCTCGGCAAAGTCGCGAAAACCGGTATCGTCATAGGCGCTGCGTGCGGTCGCGACGATAGCGAGATTGGCGGGCATCAGCCCGTCGGCGGATAGACCGTAGAGCGACGGCAACAACATGCGCTGCGACAGATCGCCGGTTGCGCCGAACAGCAAAAGCTTCTCGCTGGCAGTCACCTGGTCAGTCCCCTTTTCTCGCCGATTGCCGCCAACGATACGGCAGCGTCACAGGAATTGCATGTCTTTGTAGCAAAAGCATCGCGTGCCGGTCGCCGCGATGTCGCAAGCCTCTTCTATCGGAGATGAAGGTTACATGACGAGGGCAAAATCATGTCCGATCTTCGATCGGTGGAACGGCAGCTCGCGGTGCGTCTGGCGGCGAGCGAAGCCGATATCATCGCCGCGCAGAGGCTGCGGTACCGCATATTCTTCGACATGATGGGTGCCGCGGCAGCCAAGGCGCCCGATGCGCGCGACATCGATCGCTATGATCCGCTCTGTGACCATCTGATCGTAGAGGATCTTGCCCGGCCGGGCGCGCCGGTGATCGGCACCTATCGATTGTTACGACAAAGCGTGGCGGATGCGTATCACGGCTTTTATTCCGCCGACGAATTTGATCTTGGCCCCATGCTGAATCACGCCGCGCGCGAGGGCGTCGAGCTGCTCGAGCTCGGCCGATCCTGCGTCGACCCCGCCTATCGCGATGCGGGCACGATCCAGCTATTGTGGCGCGGCATCGCCGATTATCTGGTTGGCCATCGCATCGGATATATGTTCGGGTGCGGCAGCTTCCCCGGCACCGATCCCGCCGAACATGCGGAAGGGCTGTCGCTGCTCGCGCACGATCATCTGGCGCCGCCGGAGCTGCGCGCCCGTGCGATCGGCCACGACGCTATCCCGCTCGCAACCTTGCCGATCGGCGGTTACGATCCGCGCGTCGCGCTTCGCCGCCTGCCGCCGCTGGTAAAAGCCTATCTGCGCGTCGGCGCGACGATCGGCGACGGGGCCTTCGTCGATCATGATTTCAACACGATCGACATCTTCGTGATGATGCCGGTCGCGCAGATCGCCGCGCGCTACGCCCAGCGCTTCGACGTGGCAGCCTGAGGGGGCAGCGTGAGCCGCTTGACGGCACCGCCATAGCGATACCATGGACGCACGCGGGCAGCTTTGCCCGCTTGCCAGATGGAAGGCGAACCGTGCGGACATCAGCGCTCTTTCTCGGGGTAGCCGTTATCGCGGCACCTGCCCTTGCAGCGCCCGACGAGATCGTGGTCACCGGCCTCGGCCTCGCCGGGTCGCCGGGCGACGCGGCTTATGATCTGGTGGTGATCGATCGCGACCGCCTGACCATGTCGGCGTCGGGCCGGATGGAAGACATTTTGCGCGATGCCGCGGGCTTTCAGCAGTTCCGCCGGTCCGACGCGCGATCGGCGCACCCGACCAGCCAGGGCGCGACCCTGCGCGGGCTGGGCGGAAACGCATCGACCCGCGCGCTCGTCCTGCTCGATGGCGTGCCGATGGTCGATCCGTTCGGCGGCTGGGTGAGCTGGGCGAGCTTCGATCCGGCGCGGATCGGCCATGTCAGGGTGACGCGCGGCGGCGGCAGCGGCGTCCATGGCGCCGGCGCGCTTGCGGGCACGATCGAGATGTCGAGCGTGACCCCCGATCAGGCATCGCCGTTCGAACTCGGCCTGGCCTATGGCAGCCGCCAGTCGATCGATGCCGACGCGACGGGACCGGCGCAGCTCGGCGATGGCTTCGCGCTTATATCCGCCGGCTATGCGCGGGGTGATGGTTTCATCCCCATCGTCGCCCGGAATCGCGGGCCTATCGACCATGCCGCCCCATATGAGCAGCTACGCGGATCGGCGCGGGCCGTGTTCCCGGTGAACGGCGTCACCGAATTGCAGGTGAGCGGCGCAGGGCTGTACGACAAGCGCGACCGTGGCGTGAACTTCACCGGCAACAATAACCTTTCGTTCGACGGCAGCGTCCGCCTCGTCGGGCGTGGGCATTGGGGCTGGGAGGCGACGAGCTGGGTGCAGATTCGCAAATTCGCCAGCGGCTTCGCGAGCATCGGCGCAGGCCGGGCGACTGTCAGCCCATCGCTCGATCAATATAATGTACCCGCGCTGGGCGAAGGCGCACGCTTCGAGCTGCGCCCGCCCGTCGGCGAGGCGATCCTGCTGCGGCTCGGCGGCGACGTGCGCCATGTCGATGGCCGGACGCAGGAGTTCGTGATCTCGTCCAACATCCATCGCAAGGCGGGCGGCGATCAGACGATCTTTGGCGGGTTCGGCGAAGGATCGTTCGATCCGGCCGAGACTGTCACGCTGACCGCCAGCGGCCGTATCGACCACTGGTCGCTCGATAATGGCTTCCGTACCGAGATCAACCGCGCGACGGGCGCGCTGGTGGCGGCGAACAGCGCGACCTACGCCGATCGATCGGGCACCGAGACGACGGCGCGCGGCGGCATCGCCTGGCATCCCGCAGGCGCGATCACTTTGCGCGGCGCGGCCTATACCGGCTGGCGTCTGCCGACGCTCAACGAACTCTACCGCCCGTTCCGCGCGGGCAATGACAGCACCGTCGCCAATCCGCTGCTCGATCCCGAACGGGTGAAGGGCGTCGAGGCCGGCGCCGAATATCATCCGCTGCCGGGATGGAAGTTCGGTGCAACGCTGTTCTGGAACAAGCTCGACGGCGCGATCTCGAATGTCACCATCGCCGCCAACACCCGCCAGCGCCAGAATGTCGATGCGATCCGCAGCCGCGGCATCGAGATCGACGGATCGGCGATCTATGGCCCCTGGCAGGTGACCGGCAGCTATTCGCATGTCGATGCCCGCGTCCGATCGAGCGGCGCGGCGATCGCGCTCAACGGGCTGCGTCCGGCGCAGGTGCCGAAGGACCAGATCAGCACCACGATCCAGTGGAACATACCCGATCGGCTGCGGCTCGGCGCGACGGTTCGCTATGTCGCGCGCCAGTTTGAGGATGATCAGAACAGCCGGTCGCTGGCCGATGCGTGGACGGTGGACGCGATCGCACAGGCGCCGATCGGGCGTGGTTTCACGGCAGAACTGCGGGGCGAGAATATCACCAACACGCGGGTGGAAGCGACGATCGGTTCGGACGGGGTCATCGAGCGTGCGGCGCCGCGGACTTTGTGGGTAGCGGTGCGGTATAGTTTGAAGTGAATTCCAGAAATCCGTTCGTGTCGAACGCAGTCGAGACACGTTGGCACATGACAACGTCCCTCGACTTCGCTCGGGACGAACGGCGCGTTATGTTCAGCCGCTATTCCTGAGCGCCGTGGCAATCGCGTTGATCGAAAGCTGGATACCCTCGCGCACGCGCGGATCGTCTTCGCCCGCGCGGTGGCGCTTCAGCAGTTCGATCTGGAGCAGGTTGAGCGGCTCGATATAGGGCAAACGCAGCCGGATCGACTGATCGAGCGCGGGATTTTTCTGCAGAAGCCGCGTCTGGCGGGTGATCGAGAGCAGGCAATCATGCGTTTCCTGCCAGCCCTCGCGGATCTTGCCGAAGATCGCCTTGCCGAGATCCTGATCCTCGACCAGCGCCACATAGCGTTCGGCAAGTGCCATATCCGATTTCGCCAGCACCATTTCGAGATTGGCGAGCGTCGACTGAAAGAACGGCCATGCTTCGAGCATCTCACGCATCAGGCCGATATCGGCGCCCTTGAGGCCCTGCCCCATCCCATACCAGCCGGGCAACATTACCCGTGCCTGCGCCCAGCTGAACACCCAGGGGATCGCGCGCAGATCCTCGATCCGGTCGCTCGTGGTGCGGCTGGCCGGGCGTGATCCGATCTTGAGATCGGCAATCTCGGCGATCGGGGTCATCTGGCGGAAGAAGGTGCGGAAGTGATCGGTTTCGTAGACCAGCCCGCGATAGGCCTTGAACGCCCGATCGGAGATCGCATCCATCGTCGCGTAGAAGCGGGTGGCATCGTCGTCCTTGAGCGCGGCGGCGTCGAGGCTGGCAAGCAGCGTTGCCGATGCCATCGCTTCGAGATTGGCCATCGCGCTTTCGCGCGTGCCATATTTGGCTGCGATGACCTCACCCTGTTCGGTGATGCGAATGCGGCCCTGCACCGTGCCCGGAGGCTGCGCGCGAATTGCGGCGAAGCTCGAACCGCCGCCGCGGCCGACCGCACCGCCACGGCCGTGGAAGAGCTGCATCGCGGTATTCGCCCTGGCGAAAACCGGTGCCAGCGCGCTCTCCGCCTGATGCAGACTCCATACCGAGGTCAGATAGCCGCCATCCTTGTTCGAATCCGAATAGCCCACCATCACCTCCTGATGGCCGCGCGCCGCAGTGACGGCCGCGACTTCGGGCAAGGCGAACCAGTCGGTCATCACCTTCGGCGCATTCTGCAGATCGCCGATCGTTTCGAACAAGGGCACCGCCATGATCGATGTCGTCGGCGGATCGCCGGGAACATAGAGACCGGCTTCCTTGAGCAGGATATTGACCTCGAGCATGTCGGACACGCTCTCCGCCTTGGAGATATTATAGGTCGTGATCGCTTGCGGACCGTAGAGTCGATGCGCCTCCGCCGCCGCCTCGACGATCGCCAGTTCGGACAATGTCTCTTCTTCATATTGGCCGAAGGGCGTGCGCAGCAGCCGCTTGCTCGAGAGTTCGCTGCGCAACAGTTCGACCCGCTTTTTCTCAGGCAGCTTCTGATAATCGGCCTCGACACCGGCTACCTTGAGCAGATCGGCGATGACCCGTTCATGGACATCGGCATTCTGGCGCAGATCGAGTGTCGCCAGATGGAAGCCGAAGGTTTCGACCGCACGAATCAACCGGCCGAGCGAGCCGCCGCCCGACAGCGAGCCGGCGCCGGTACGGTTGAGCGCATGCGCGAGATCGACCAGATCAGCGCTGAGCGCGGCGGGGCTGGGATAGGCGCCCTCGTCCGCTTCGGTTGCCGGCAGGCGCGCCGGCTTGAGGCCGGTGAGCTGTTCATAGGTTTTTGCCAGGCGCGAATAGATGCCGGTGATCGCGCGACGATAGGGCTCGTCGCTGCGGGTCGAGCTTTTGTCGCCCGATGCTTCGGCGAGCTTCTCCACCTCCCAGGTCACCTCGGCCAGTTCGGTCGAGATCGACAGCTCGGCGCCGAGCTCATGAAGCTGCTTCAGATAATAGCCGATCACCGTCTCCGCAGCGCGGCTGAGCGCGAAGCGCAGCGATTCGGCGGTGACGAAGGGATTGCCGTCGCGATCGCCGCCGATCCAGGTGCCGGGGCGCAGGAAGCTCGCCGGGCGATGGCCAAGCGCGCGTTGCCAGCGCGAATAGAGCGCGGGCATCGTCGGCAGGAAGATATCGCGCAGATAGGCGAGCGACGTTTCGACCTCATCGGCGACATAGAGCCGCTCGCGGCGGAGCGGGCGGGTCTGCCACAAGAGCGCGATCTGGCGGTAGATCGCCTGATCGATCAGATCGCCATCGGCGGTTTCGACCCGGCCGATATCCTTGAGCAGCATCAGTTCGGATATCTTGTTGCGGTGATCGATCATGCTCTTGCGCCGCACCTCGGTCGGGTGTGCGGTGAGCACCGGCGCGATCAGCGCGCCGCCCAGAAAATCGACGACGTCGGAGCGGGAAATGCCATGCTGCTCGAGCTTGTCCAGCGCCGAGGCGAGGTCCGCCCCCGGCTCCGCCGCCACGCCCTGCCGATCCTCGGCGAGATTGGCGAGCATCGAAAAGAGCATGAAGCCGCGCACGAAGGCGAGCGTATCGTCGAGGCTGAGCGCATCGAGCCCCGAATCGATATTGTGCGCGTCGACGATGCCGCGCGCGCGATCGACCGACGCCGAGCGGATATATTCGATCCGCCGGAACAGCGCCTCCCCGCCATAGGCCTTGATCACGTCGCCGAGCAGGCGCCCCAGAAAGCGGATATCGGGATTCTGGGTGATGGGAGGTGCGCTGGACATCGGGCGATGCTGCGCCGCCGCATGGGCTGGCGTCAAGACCATGCGGTTAGGCTCTTCAGGCGAACAGCTCTTCGAGGAAGTTGCCTAGCGCCTGCCATGACCGGGTCGCGACGACAGGCCGATACATTTCGGGGCGCTTCGGATTCGTGAAGGCGTGGCCGGTGTGGCCGTAGCTGTGCAGCTGCCAATCGACGCCTGCCTGGGATAGCTCGGAAGCCAGCGCGCGTTTGGCGTCGGGTGGGCACAATGTATCGTCCCAGCCGTCGAGAATCAGCGCCCTGGCCGTGATCGGCGCATTGGCGAACGGCGGCGCGTCGTACACGCCGTGAAAGCTCGCGACACCAAGCACGTCGGCACCGGCACGGGCCAGATCGAGCACGCATTTGCCGCCGAAGCAGAAGCCGATCGCGGCGACCTTCGACGCATCGACCGGCGCGTCGATCGCCCGCACGGCCGCGAGCGATCCGATCATCCGCGCCTTGAGCAACGCGCGATCGTCGTTGAGTACCGCCATCGCGGCACTTGCCGACGCGACGTCGCTCGGCTTCGTACCGACGCCGTAAAAGTCGATCGCCACGCCGACATAGCCGGACGCGGCAAGCGCCTTTGCCTTCTCATCCTCGAAATCGGTGCGGCCCATGAAAGTGCCGGCAACCAGCACAGCGGGACGGACAACCGCCTGTGCATCGTCCCAGGCGGCGAGCAGCTCAAATGTGACGCCACCTATATCGTGGCCTATCGTCTTCGTGATGATGGGCATGGGCTGTTCCTCAATGGCGATGCGCTCCCTCTCTCCGCTGATCGGCGCGAAAGCAAGGGTGACAGGCCGGTTCCTCATGCTAAGAGCGGCGCAAACTCACAAAACAGGGAAGCCCATGCCCACGCTCGTCCTGATCCGCCACGGCCAGTCGTCGTGGAATCTCGAAAACCGCTTCACCGGCTGGTGGGACGTCAACCTGACCGATCAGGGGATCGCCGAGGCGAAGGCCGCCGGCGAATTGATGGCCGCCAAGGGCCTCGATTTCGACATGTGCTATACGAGCTTCCAGACCCGGGCGATCAAGACGCTCAACCTGGCACTCGAGGCGATGGGGCGGCTGTGGCTGCCGGTCGAAAAGGACTGGCGGCTCAACGAGCGCCATTATGGCGGACTGACCGGCCTCAACAAGGCCGAGACGGCCGCAAAGCATGGCGAAGATCAGGTCAAGATCTGGCGCCGCAGCTTCGATATCCCGCCCCCCGTGCTCGAAACCGGCAGCGAATATGATCTCGGCAAGGATATCCGTTACGCCGGCATCGCCATTCCAAACACCGAGAGCCTGAAGGATACGATTGCGCGCGTGCTGCCTTATTGGGAGGCGCGGATCGCGCCCGATCTGAAGGCCGGCAAGCGGGTGGTGATCTCGGCGCACGGCAATTCGCTGCGCGCGCTCGTCAAGCATCTGTCGGGGATTTCGGACGACGAGATCACCAGCCTCGAAATTCCGACCGGCCAGCCGATCGTGTATGAATTGGCGGACGACCTGACGGCGAAGGACCGCTATTATCTGTCCGAGCGCTGAAAAAAGCGCGGATCAATTTTTGACGCGATTTCCGAGCCGCGGGATGAAGACATGCGGCGTGAAATCGCCAGGTGGGGGACGACATGGCTGAGGCGCCGCTGATCGGCATCATCATGGGCAGCCGCTCCGATTGGGAGACGATGCGCCATTCCGCCGAGACGCTCGCCGCGCTCGGCATTCCCTATGAAACGCGCGTCGTTTCAGCGCATCGCACGCCTGAGCGACTCTACGACTATGCCAAATCGGCGGTCGATCGCGGGCTGAAGGCGATCATCGCCGGGGCTGGCGGTGCCGCGCATCTGCCGGGAATGACGGCGGCGATGACGCGGCTGCCCGTGCTGGGCGTACCCGTCGAATCGAAGGCGCTGAAGGGCATGGATAGCCTGTTGTCGATCGTCCAGATGCCCGGCGGCATTCCGGTCGGCACGCTTGCGATCGGCAAGCCCGGCGCGATCAACGCCGCGTTGCTCGCGGCGGCGATGCTGGCGAACTGGGATGAGGCGCTGGCCGAACGGCTCGATGAATGGCGGGCGAAGCAGACTGCGGACGTCGCCGTCGAGCCTTTCGACTGAGATGATACCGCCGGGCAGTATCATCGGCATCGTCGGCGGCGGTCAGCTTGGGCGGATGCTCGCGATGGCAGCGGCCAATCTCGGCTATCGGGTCGCGATCTACGCGCCCGAATCGAGCGGCCCCGCCGCCGAGGTGTCGACGCGCTGGGTGCAGGGCGATTATGGCGACGTTGCCGCACTGCGCGCTTTCGCCGCGGGCGTCGACGTGCTGACCTACGAATTCGAGAATATTCCGGTGGCACCGCTCGAAGCGCTCGAGCAGCGCCTCGCGCCGCATCCGCGCGCGCTCGCGATTGCGCAGGATCGGGCGCTGGAGAAGCAGTTCGTCACCGATCTGGGCGGCAAGACCGCGCCCTGGGCGCCGGTGACATGGCTCGAGGATATCCCCGCTGCGCTCGCGAAGACCGGCGCACCCGCGATCCTGAAGACGCGGCGCTTCGGCTATGACGGCAAAGGGCAGGCGCGGCTTCACTCCTTTGCGGATGCCGACACCGCATGGGCCACGATTGGCGGACAGGCCGCGATCCTCGAAGGCTTCGTCCGCTTCGAATGCGAATTTTCGCTGATTGCGGTGCGGTGCGCCAAGGGCGGAATGCATTTCTGGGATCCGGTGCTCAACGTGCACCACGATGGCATATTGGCGCGATCAAGCGTGCCTGCGGCCGGCGTGTCGGAGAACAGCATGATCGTGGCAGGCGACCTCGCCGCGCGGATCATGGCGAAGCTCGATTATGTCGGCGTGCTCGCGATCGAGTTTTTCGAAACGTCGCACGGCCCGATCTTCAACGAGATGGCGCCGAGGGTGCACAATAGCGGCCACTGGACGATCGAGGGCGCGGTGACCTCGCAGTTCGAGAATCATATCCGCGCCGTCTGCGGCCTGCCGCCGGGCAGCACCACGCGCGCCGCATCGCGGGTCGAGATGCGCAATCTGATCGGCGAGGAGGCCAATGCATGGCCCGAAATTCTCGCCGATCCGACGGCGCATCTGCATCTCTACGGCAAGAGCCAGGCGCGACCCGGGCGCAAGATGGGGCATGTGACGAAGCTGTTTTTCGACTGACCGATGCCGTCGCCCCGGCGGAGGCCGGGGCCGCTACGATCTACGCGACAACGTCCGAGCAAGAGCCTCCTGCGGCCCCGGCCTCCGCCGGGGAGACGATTATGCGCTCCGCCGCCTGCCGCTCATCGCCGCCTTGCCGAACGCGCCCATCGTGATCGATCCGACCAGCATATCGCCGTTTACGATCGCCTTGCCGACCAGGGTCATCTTCATCGGCTTGTCGGTAGGCATCTTCCAGGTCAGCCGATTGCCCTCGATCCGGCCATCGATCACGTCCAGCTCGCCGATCGACGCGGCGTTGGTGCCGGTAAAGCTGTTGCCGTCGCGCACGATCGTGAACACCGATTGCTGCTCGCCGAACGGCGCCTTGGTCGTGCAGTCCCAGATCTCTGTCATTTTGAGGCGCTGACTTTCTCGATCGGCAGGCCGACCTGTTTGAGCTGGGGTTCGACCTTGGCGGCATCCCCGACGACAACCCAGAGCAGATCGCCCGGCTTGATCTCCGCGCGCGCCGCCCGATCGAGATCGGCCGCCGTCATGGCGCGGTAGCGATCGGCGAGATGGTTGTAATAATCGTCGGCGCGTTTCGCATAATAGTTGCGCTGCATGCCGCCGAGGACATCGCTGGCGGTTTCGAAGCTGCCGGGCAGTTCGCGGATCTTGCCGCCAATGGTGCGATCCCGCTCGGCCGGGGTGACGCCCTTGCCGGTCAGGAAATCCTTCATGTCGCTCTGCATCGCCATGATCGAATCGCCGGTGCGATCGGACTGGACCGGCGCATAGACGAAATAGGGCATCCGACCGTCGACCCGGCTGAGGAAGGACGACACGCCATAGGCCCAGCCCTTGGTCTCGCGCAGATCCGAATTGAGCCGAGACAGGAAATCGCCGCCCAGGACGTCATTCGCCGCAAGCAGGGTTGCCAGCTCCTGCGTCCCCGTCGCCTTGAGCACGGTGCCGCCGAGGATCAGCGATTGCGGTGAGCCGGGGCGATCGATCAGGATGATCTTCGGTGTCGGCGCGGGCACGGGCGCTTGATCGGCTTTGGTGCCGGGCTTGCCTTCCGCCTTCCAGTCGCCAAACGCAGTGTTGAGTTCGGTGGTGATGCGATCGAGCGGCAGATCGCTGACGACGAAGATCTTCGCGGTATCCGGGCGGATCCACGCGCGATGGAAGGCGATCATATCGGCCGGGGTCAGGGTCGCGACGATCTTCGGATCGCCGGTGCCGCTGAACGGCACGCCATAGCCATGCGCCGTGCCATAGAGCAGCGGCGGCAGCATGCGCAGCGCAAGGCCCTGCGGCTCGGTCATCTCGCTGGCGATGCGGTTGAGCTGCTGGCCCTTGAGGCGCTCGACCTCCTTCGGTTCGAAGGCCGGGTTACGGACGACGTCCGCGAACAGCGCCAGCGACGAGGCCAGATTGGGGCTGAGCGCCGACAGCGACACGCCAGTGCGATCCATCGACGCGCCCGCCGAAATCGATGCGCCGAGGCGCTCCTCTTCCTCGGCGATCTGCGTCGACGACAGGCTTTTGGTGCCTTCGTCGAGCAGCGCCAGCATCAGCGACTGGGTGCCGAGCTTCGCCTTGGGATCGGCAGCATTGCCTGCGTCGAACGCCATCGCAATTCGCGTCACCGGGACGTCGCCGCGCTGCGCGTAGATCAGCTCGATGCCGTTCTTCAAGGTCGTACGGCTGACCTTGGGGAAGGTCAGGCTCGCATCCGGGCCGATCGCCGGCATCGGATCGCGCGGCTTGTTCTCCACTTTCTGAGCGGGCTTCGCAGCCGCGACCGGAGGGGCCACGGGCGCAGCGGTCGTTTCCTCATAGCCGCCGCGCTTGCCGGGATTGACGATCATCGTCAGCGCCGGACGGCTCATCCATTTGCGCGCGGCGGCGGTGACCGCAGCGGGCGTCGCCGCAGCATAAGCCGCGAGCTGCTTCTCATCAAAGCCGGGATCATTGGCATAGACCGCGCCTTCCGCAAGCGAGCTGGCCTTGCCCTGAAAGCCGCCGACACTTTCGAGTTCGCCGATGCGGTTACGCACTTCACCGGTGACGACGCGCTGCACTTCATCGGCAGTCGGCCCCCTGGCGAGCAGTTCGGCGATCACCGCATCGAGCCGCTGGCTGACGAGCGCCGGATCGACGCCGGGGCGGACGTCGGCCGACACGCGCAGGATGCTGGATCGTTCCTGCCCATCAATGCCGGACGACACGCTGACCGCGACCTTCTCAGTGCGTACCAGCGCGTTGTCGAGCCGCGACGAGGACAGGCCACCGAGCACCGTCGATGCGATATCGAGCGGGATGAGTTCGGCATCGGTGAAGCCGGGCACTGCCCACATCTTCATGATCCGGGTGGTGGAGATCTGATCGGTCAGCACGATCGTCTTCGGCGCCGGCAGGGTCGGCACCGGCGCGGCGGCCGGCACCACCTCAGGCCCGCGCGGAATGTCCGCAAAATATTTGGTGACCAACGCCTTCGCGGTGGCGAGATCGATATCGCCTGCGAGGACGAGCGTCGCGTTGTTCGGGCCATATTTGGCGCGGAACCATCCCTTCACATCGTCGAGGCTCGCCGCGTCGAGATCGGCCATCGATCCGATCGTCGAGTGCCGATAGGGATGCCCCTCCGGAAACAGCCCTTCGAGCATCGCATATTGGGTCATGCCGAAAGGCTCGTTGTCGCCCTGACGCTTCTCGTTCTGGACGACGCCGCGCTGGTTATCGAGCACCTTCTGATCGATGCCGCCCAGCAGATGGCCCATGCGATCGCTTTCGAGCCACAGCGCGCGCGGCAGCCCGGCCGTCGGCACCGTCTCGAAATAGTTCGTGCGATCCGCACTGGTCGTGCCGTTCATATCGGTCGCACCGATCACCTGCATCGGTTCGAAGAAATCGCCCGGTGAATTTTCCGATCCGTTGAACATCAGATGTTCGAACAGATGGGCAAAGCCCGTCTTGCCCGCAGGCTCATCCTTCGATCCGACGTGGTACCAGACCGACACCGCAACGATCGGCGCCTTGCGATCGGTGTGGACGATCACGCGCAGCCCATTGGGCAGCGTGAACTGCTCATAGGGAATATCGATCTTCGCGACGAGTTGCGAGATCGGCACGGCCGGCAAAGGCGCTGCGCAGAGTGGCGCTGCGGCGACCGATGCACAAAGCGAGGCAATGAAGGCTGTGTGCCCGAGCTTGATATTGATCAAATAGCCTCTCCAGATAATATGCAACGTAGAATAGCGGTCGGCACGATACTGGCAATCTCTGCTGCGCGACATCTTGTGTTGCATATTAGCAACACCATATGGTGCGGATCAGGAACAGGGATCAGACATGAACCTCGAGAAATTCACAGACCGCGCCAAAGGCTTTCTCCAATCCGCCCAGACCGTCGCAATCCGCCTCAGCCATCAGCGGATTACGCCTGAACATCTGCTGAAGGCGCTGCTCGAAGACGAACAGGGCATGGCTTCCGGGCTGATCAAGGCGGCGGGCGGCGATGCCGCGATCGCGATGCGTGGCGTCGATGCAGCGCTTGCCAAGATGCCATCCGTATCGGGCAGCGGCGCGCAGCAAACCCCTGGCCTCGACAATGATCTCGCGCGGATTCTCGATTCGGCCGAGCAGATCGCGCAGAAGGCGGGCGACAGCTACGTCACCGTCGAGCGGATGCTGCTCGCGCTCGTTCTCGCTTCGACATCGGCCGCAGGCAAGGCGCTCGCCGAAGCCGGCGTTCGTGCCGACGCGCTCAACAGCGCGATCAACGAACTGCGCGGCGGCCGCGCCGCCGATACCGCCGGCGCCGAAGACCGCTATGACGCGCTCAAGAAATTCGCGCGCGACCTGACGCAGGCGGCGCGCGACGGCAAGCTCGATCCGGTGATCGGCCGCGACGAGGAAATCCGCCGCACGATCCAGGTGCTGGCACGCCGGACCAAGAACAACCCCGTCCTCATCGGCGAACCCGGCGTCGGCAAGACCGCCATCGCGGAAGGGCTGGCGTTGCGGATCGCCAATGGCGACGTGCCCGACGGTCTCAAGGACCGCAAGGTGATGGCGCTCGACATGGGCTCGCTGATCGCGGGCGCCAAATATCGCGGCGAATTCGAGGAGCGGCTGAAGGGCGTACTCGACGAGGTGAAGGGCGCCGAAGGATCGATCATCCTGTTCATCGACGAGATGCACACACTGATCGGCGCGGGCAAATCCGAAGGCGCAATGGATGCGGGCAATCTGCTCAAGCCCGCGCTCGCGCGCGGCGAGCTGCACTGTATCGGCGCGACGACGCTCGACGAATATCGCAAATATGTCGAGAAGGACCCGGCGCTGCAGCGGCGCTTCCAGCCGGTGTTCGTCGGCGAACCCACCGTCGAAGATACGATCTCGATCCTGCGCGGGCTCAAGGAGAAATATGAGCTGCACCATGGCGTGCGGATCACCGATGGCGCGATCGTCGCCGCCGCGACCCTGAGCAACCGCTATATCACCGATCGCTTCCTGCCCGACAAAGCTATCGACCTGATGGACGAGGCCGCGTCGCGGCTGCGGATGGAGGTCGAGTCCAAGCCCGAGGAGATCGAGAATCTCGATCGCCGGATCATCCAGCTCAAGATCGAGCGCGAGGCGCTCAAGCGCGAGACCGACGCCGCATCGAAGGACCGGCTCGATGCGCTCGAGGCCGAGCTTGTCGAACTCGAAGAACAGTCGGGCGAACTGACCACGCGCTGGCAAGGCGAGAAGGAAAAGATCAACGCGGGCGCGAAGATCAAGGAGTTGCTCGATGGCGCACGGCTCGAACTCGATCAGGCGCAACGTCGCGGCGATCTCGCCCGCGCCGGCGAGCTGAGCTACGGCACGATTCCCGGTCTGGAGAAGCAGCTGGCGGAGGCCGAAGGCGCCACCGCGGGCGCGATGCTGCGCGAGGAAGTGACGAGTGAGGATATCGCGGGGGTCGTCGGCCGCTGGACCGGCATTCCGGTCGAGCGGATGCTCGAAGGCGAGCGCGAGAAGCTGCTCAACATGGAGGCCGAGCTCGGCAAGAAGGTGATCGGACAGAAGGACGCCGTCGCGGCGGTCGCGCGCGCGGTTCGGCGTTCACGCGCCGGGTTGCAGGATCCCAATCGTCCGCTCGGCAGCTTCCTGTTCCTTGGGCCGACGGGCGTCGGCAAGACCGAGCTGACCAAGTCACTCGCCGAATTCCTGTTCGACGATCCGGCCGCAATGGTCCGGCTCGACATGAGCGAATATATGGAGAAGCACTCGGTCGCCCGGCTGATCGGCGCACCCCCGGGCTATGTCGGTTATGAAGAGGGCGGCGCGCTGACCGAGGCGGTGCGGCGCCGGCCGTATCAGGTCGTGCTGTTCGACGAGGTCGAGAAGGCGCATGCCGACGTGTTCAACGTGCTGCTGCAGGTGCTCGACGACGGGCGGCTGACCGACGGCCAGGGCCGCACAGTCGACTTCTCGAACACGCTGATCATCCTGACCTCGAACCTCGGCAGCCAATATCTGTCGAACCTTACCGACGACCAGGCGGTCGAGAGCGTCGAGGATCAGGTGATGGAGATCGTCCGTGGCCATTTCCGCCCCGAATTCCTCAACCGGCTCGACGAGATCATCCTGTTCCACCGGCTGGCAGCCGAACATATGGGCCCGATCGTCGATATTCAGGTGAGCAGGGTCGGCAAGCTGCTCAAGGATCGCAAGATCAGGCTCGACCTGACCGACGGCGCGCGCTCCTGGCTCGGGCGGGTCGGTTATGACCCGGTCTATGGCGCGCGGCCGCTGAAGCGCGCGGTGCAGAAATATCTGCAGGATCCGCTCGCCGACGCGATCCTTCGCGGCGACGTGCCCGACGGATCGACACTCAAGGTCGATGAGGGTGACGGTAAACTGGAGTTGAAGGTGGCTTGAGCTCCCCTTCGCCCTAGTTTACCCGTTGATGTTTATGCCGCCCCGGTTGTGCATGATGATGTCATCCGCATTCTTCTTGCCATTGTCATTGCTCTGACGCCATTCGGCGTTCGTCCTGCAAATCTTGGTCTTGCTCACCAGCGAGCCGGTTTCGAGCACCTTTACGCACCGTACATAGTTCGGTGCCGATTTATCGATGGGTTGCACGGGCGGTTCAGAGGCCCGCGTCTGCTGAGCAAAAACCGCAGGAGCGACAGACAGCATCAGGGCGCACAGGGTGAAACGAAGAATCGTCATGGTATGACCTCAAACAAGTTGCCCTGTTGTTTCCGTGAATGGATTTTGAATTGCAATGCCCAAACGCGGGTGAACCACGCCTTTCACTTCGGTCCGGCCAGATTAGCCACCGTGCCTTTATTCGCATCGGCAAGCTCGAAAAAGTGCCGCATCAGCCGACATTCGTCGGCGGTCATATAGGGGTTCCACACATCAAAGATCAGGACGGCACGCAGCTCATCGCTGTCATTCCATGCTTCATGCTCTATCGTGTCGTCGAACGCGAAGGCCTCACCCACCTTCCACGCGCGCGTTTCGCCTCCTACGCGGAATCCGCAGGCGGGTGGGACGACCAGTGGAAGGTGGATGATCGTTCGCGTGTTCGTTACGCCGCTATGGGGAGGGATACGCGTTCGCGGTTTCAGGATCGAAAAAAAGGCGGTGGGTGCACGGCCGGCAATCTCGGTCTGCGGAATTTGCGACAGCGCAGAAGCTGTTATCGGACAGCGTGCGCAGAGTGCTTCGTCCCGAACGCCATATTCCCAGAGAAATTTGACGCCCCAATCCAGTGAACCGTCGAGCGGGGTCCATTTGTTCTCCGGCGTGCCCGATGCCTGCTGCACATAAGGGCGCAAAGCCGCATCACCATCAGCCATGATGCCGTGCAATTCTTCGGCGATCTCGCCCGTCCTGGCCTCGAGCGCGCCTAGCCACGGGAAAAGCGCGCGATCGAAGAATTCCTCGGCCGGCAGAAACGGGAAATGCACGCCATGGCATTCATTGAAGTAAATTCTGCGCCGGCCAAGCGCATGATCGATGCAGGCGTCGGCGCGCCGGCGTGCCGCAGGCGACAACGCCGATCGCGCCGCCGCCATCTGCGCATCGATCGTGCTGCTCAAACTGTGGCGATAATCGGCCACGAATGCACCGGCGTCCGCCAAGGTGTGAGCAAGTGCGGGTGGCATGTCACCGGCGCTCCGCGCCAGCGAAAGCACGCCTTCCCAGTTCTGCACGGCCTCCGCCACTTCGCCGCGGCGCTGATGCAATTCGGCCTTTCTGAGCAGCGCCATGAAATGCCTCTGGTCGCAGGATAGCGCGCGGGCAAGGCTGGATTCCTCGCCCGCGTCGTCGCCTATCGCGCGCTGAGCAGACGCCAGATTCAGCCATAAGGCCGGTTCGGCAGGATCGTTCAGGGCGGCTCGGTGAAACCAGCCCGCCGCCTCGGCCGCCCGCCGGTCGCCGAGCGCCAGCATACCCAGCGCGTTGAGTATCTGAGGATCCTCCGGGTCCAGCGCGAGCGCGGCTTCGAGCAACCGCTTTTCTTCCCTGCGATCGCCTGTTTGCCGCGCGTGCGTCACAGCTGACAGAAGTCCGGCTACATGCCGTTCGTTGGTGCTCATGGCTTCCTTGCTCGACAGCGGCGCCAGACCGACCGGGTTCAGATGATAATCAGGGTAGAACCTGACATCGACCTTGGCAAGAATCGCGCCGCGGCAGCGCGCTTGCACGCTCCAATGCGACATGCGATCAGGCCCGATGACCAGACAAGATGATGTGGCGGCAATCGTTTGCAACCCGGACTGGTTCGCCTATCGATATGACCCGCAGCATGACGCGATCCAGTTCATCCAAGCCGATCGCGCGGCACAACGCGCCGCTGCCTTCCTGCGCGACGAATATCTGCCAACTGCCGCGGCTATGATTCCACTGGGTCGGGAGGAGGTGCTGAGAGCTGCGCCGCCGCCCGGCAAAGTCCATTATATCTTCCATTCCGCTTATTGCTGCTCAACGCTGCTCGCGCGAGCATTCGATGCGCCGGGACATGCGATGGGATTGAAAGAACCGCCGATCCTCAACGATCTCGTGGGCTGGAATCTGCGCGGCGCCGATCGGGCGCGGCTTGCGATGGTGCTCGATCAATCGCTGAGCTTGCTAGCCCGGCCCTTCGGCGCTGGTGAAGCTACGATCATCAAGCCTTCGAACATAGTCAATGGCCTGATCGCGGCGATGTTGGGGCTCAAGCCGCAATCCCGCGCGCTTCTGCTCTACGCGCCGCTGAGTGTATATCTGCCGTCCATCGCCAAGAAGGGCTTGTGGGGCCGGTTGTGGGTTCGCACGTTGCTGCTCAATCTGATCAAGGAAGGCAGGATCGATCTGGGCTTTGCGCCCGAACAATATATCGAATTGTCGGATTTGCAGGTCGCCGCGATTGGATGGATCGCGCAGCAGGCCCAGTTCCGGGATATAGTCGCGCGTCATCCTGGTCGGGTTGCGACGCTCAACAGCGAAGTGCTCCTCGCCTCGCCTCAAGAGGCGCTAACCGCGCTCGACGCGCTGTTCGGCACGGGCCTCGGGCCAGGAGAGATCGACAGGATCGTCGCAGGTCCGGCCTTTACCGAGAACAGCAAGACCTTTGCTCGCTACGGTACGGCGGCGCGCGATGCGGAGAATGCCGCTTCAGCTCTCTTGCATCAGGATGAACTGGAGCAGGTGCTGCAATGGGCGACGGAGCTTGCTCGGACGCGTGGAATCCCATTGAATCTGCCTGCGCCACTCGTGACGCGCCGGGCTTAGAGCAGGGCGCAATAGCGGTTCGATCGATTGCGCGGGGACAAAAGAAAAGGGGCGGATCGGCGATCCGCCCCTCTCTTGATACGCTTTGACCAGAACGAATTGGTCAGAATTTGACCTTCGCGGTCACGCGGTAGGAGCGACCCAACGGATCATATGTCGACGGATAGGTGTTGCCGCTATTGTACGTCGTCGAACCGATGGTGTTACCCAGCAGCGGCGGATCCTTATCGAACAGATTGGCCACCGTCATCGTCAGCGTCATATGCTCGCTGGCGAAGAACTGCGCAGTCAGATCGAAATAGTCATAGGCTTTGATCTTGTTGAAGTTGGCCGATGTACCCGCGAGGGTTCCACCCGTGAGCGTACCGTTGAAACGGACCCGGTTGGCAGCAGTGAAACCACGTGCTGCGAAGTCAGAGGCCGCACCTTCGAACTTCATGCTCGAAAGGTGACGCCACAATAGCGACACATCGACGAAGCCGAAGCCGAGGGTCGTGCGCTGGTTCCACGAGTATTCCGGCTGGAGTGAGAGACAGTTGGTGCTGTAATAGCCGACGCAATCCCGGTTGTACGACGTCGGGGTTGCCTGAAACTTGCCCGATGCCGTGTAGTTTCCGCTGAAGCTCAGACCCAGCTTAGTGAAGCCGAGATCGCGGCTGTAGTTGACCGAGACATCAATCCCATCAGTGGCCAGCTTGCCCAGGTTGGACAGCGGCACCGGCAGACCGAAGGTGGTTGCCGGGCTACCGCTCAACTGGCCGGTGCCGGGGTTACGACGGATGCTCGTGCAAGCGGCTGAAGTTGCCGAAGCAGGCGTCAGGTTGCTGAAGCAGGCGGCGATGACGTCGCCTGGCGTGGGCGTGGTGATCGCGCCTTTCACCTTGATGTTGTAGTAATCAACCGAGATCGTCAGTCCGGGGACATACTCACGTGGCTGCAGCACAACACCGAGCGTGTAGCTGTTCGATACTTCCGGCTTGAGCAGCGGGTTACCGCCACCAGTCGCATTTGCCTGGCCCGAGTTGGGGTTGGCGATCGAACCGATCGAGCTAGCCGGTGCACCCTGAGCACGGCAGACCGCGGCCAAGTTGGCATTGGTGAGCGGCGCTGCGCCGACGCAGGGCTCCGTCGAAAGGTTGGTCAGGCCGGTTGTGATCGGCGTGAATAGCTCGTTGATGTTCGGTGCCCGAACGGCGTGCTGATAGTTACCACGAAGCTGGATGGCGTCGACCGGCGCCCACTTCAGCTCACCCTTCCACGTGGTGGTGTTGAATGATGGCTTGCCGACCGTGTCGATGGTGTAGCTGGAGTAGCGGATGCCGCCGCCAGCCTGCAGAAGATGGGCGAAAGGCTTATCCTGCACGAGCGGAACGATCAACTCGCCGAAGGCTTCATAGACATGATAGCCGCCCGAGAAGGTTGGTGCCGCGCCGCCGGCGCCGCCGAGCTCACCGGCGGTCTGCGCCAGCAGATCCGAGGACTGCGAAGCGACATATTTGCGGAACTCGCCGCCGACCGCGAAACCGATGGCGTCAGTCGCGAACGGCGAAACTGCGCCGAAGTCACCCGACACCGTGGCGTGCGCCTGTGCCAGCGACGTTTTGTTGGTCGAGGTGCTGTTTGCCGACAGATATGACGCCATCCCAGGAGTGATCGTGCCCGCGCCACCGAATATGTTCAGCGGAACGCATGTCGTGCCTCCCGTGATGCAGCTCGTGGTGTTGGTGGCGTTGACCGCGTTCACAGCGCGCGACAGCAACACATAGTTCTTGATGGTCTGAACGTTCTCGCTCTCGCCATATGAGCCGTAAAGATCATACTGAATGTTGCTGGTGATATCGCCGCGCAGACCGGCCTTATAGTCGAAGAAGGTCGTAGTATATTCGGAGATACGCGGGCCAACGTCTGGCGTACGGCGCAACGTTTCGATACCGATCACGGTGTAACCCGCTGCTGCCGGATTGGTGATGCTAGCCGAAGCGAGGCATCGCGCGCTGCCTGCAGCGTCATGCGTGATGCTGTTGCCCGCGGAGTCGAACAGCGGCGTATTGATGTCGTTACAGAACTGTGTCCGTGCTGCTGCCGGCAGATAGGGGTTAGCCGAGGGCACGTTCAGGACTTCGTCGAAGATACCCGACGGCGCGATGATCGTGTTCACGGTGTTCTTCGAGAAGATGCCGCGCGTGTAGACTTCGATGTTATCCGAAACCTGATAATTTGCCTGCGCAAACATGTTGAACCGCTTGAACGGCGTCTGAAACACGTTGAACGGGTTGAAGTTAAACTGCGAATAGACCGGCACGAGGCTGCCCGACGCAGGATCGATCTGGACGAGCGCGTTGTTCAGCACGAATTCGGCGGGAACGGTGACGTCCGAACCGGCCGAACGACCGGTGATCGAGTTGTACTGCGTGTTCGAAACGCTGCGTTCACCCTGATAAACAGGGTCGGCCTGCTGATAACCAATGCTAAGAACGGCATTGCCGCGGCCATCGTCGAAGTTGGCGCCCACAGTGACGTCGGTGCGGAAGATGTTGCCATCGCCACGCTCGGTGATCTGATTCGAGCTTTCGACCTCGACGCCCGCAAAATCCTTGCGGGTGATGAAGTTGACGACACCTGAAACCGCGTCTGCACCGTAAGTGGTGGAAGCGCCGCCGGTCAGAACGTCGACACGCTGCACGAGCGCGAGCGGAATGTTATTGAGATCGACGCGGCCAACGGTGTTCGAGGGAACGAGGCGGTTGCCATCGAGCAAGACGATGTTGCGGTTCGAGCCGAGACCACGAAGGTCGACATAGGATGCGCCGTTGTTGCCGTTGTTCACGGCCGAACCGATATTCGCGACCACACCGGGAATCTCGCGCAGCAGCGATTCTGCGACGTTGGACTGGCGAAGGCTGATTTCCTGTGCAGCGACGGACGTTACGGGCGCCGCGGAAACGAGGTTCGGATTCTTGATGAGCGAACCGGTCACGATGATGACGCTGTCGTCACTCGCTGCCGCGTCGCCCGCCGCGGGCGCTTCCTGGGCGAAAGCCGCGGTGGCGGTGAGCATAACGCTCAGCGCAACCGCGCTGGAGCTCAGCCCGAAACGGCTGATCTTCTTGAAATTATTGTTCACTTTCCAGTCCCTTTTCTGGAGAGAGCAGGGACGAGCATTCCGCCCCTTACTCAACCCTCCGGACGGCGAATCTGGCGCTGGCACACCATTTCGCCCCTTCAGGCATGGCGGTAGCTGTGCAAGAAATCTGATCAGCCTGTAAAGCAGAGGTTAAGATTGAAAACGTGTTGCGCCGCAGATGTCGCCTTTTTGCAACAGTCGTGAAATGTCGTTGCTTAGATCCGCGCGGACAGAGTTATATTGTTTCAAAGGTATGGAGATCAAGATGACCCTTGCAGGAAAATATATGACGTTTGCGGCGATGGCGGCTGCCCTCGCCAGCGCGGCGCAGGCCAAAAGTGGCTCCGACGGTGTCGCCGGCCGGCCCGAACTCCTCAATCGCCTGGTAGACTGTCGATCGCTTGCCGACGCCACAGCGCGGCTGGCCTGTTACGATACCCAGGTCGGCGCGATCGACCTTGCCGAGAAGAAGCAGGATCTGGTGGTGATGGATCGAGCCCAGGTTCGCGAGACGCGCAAATCGCTGTTCGGATTCACTTTGCCGAAATTCTCGCTCGGCGGCCGCAAGCTCGATGAGCATGACGATATTGCCGAGATAAACAGCACGGTCGCATCAGCGCGCCAAACCGCGAACGGCTGGATCGTTACGCTTGCCGACGGCGGCATATGGGAAAGCAACGAACTGAATACCCAGCCGAGAGTTGGCGAGAAGGTTCACATCCGCAAGGCGTCTTTCGGCAGCTATCTGGGCAGTATCGACTCTGGCCGGGGAGCGAGTTTCCGTCGGCTTTCCTGATCCGCGCAAAGGTCAAGGCACCTCATGCCCGTCATCGGCCCCGCCAGCGGCGCGGGATCGATGCGGGCATCGCGCCATTTGATTGCCCAGTGCAAGTGCGGCCCGGTCGCGCGGCCGGTCATGCCGACCAGGCCGATCGGCTGCCCCTGACGGACGATCTGCCCCGGCTTCACATCGATCCGCGACAGATGGAGGAAGGCGCTGTTGAGCCCCATGCCATGGTCGATCATCAGCAGATTGCCCTCCAGCGTGAAGGGTGACGCGGCGGCGAGGATGACGACGCCATCGGCCGGCGCGACGATCGGCGTTCCCGTGGGGCGGGCGATATCGACGCCGGCATGATAGGCGCCAGGCTGGCCCGCATAGATGCGCTGCGATCCGAAGACGCCGCTGATCCGGCCCGTCGCCGGCCAGATGAAATGCTGGCGCCAGCCGGTGCTCGCCGATTGCGCCGCGCGTGCCGCGCCGATCTGATCGAGCTCGATCTTGCGGCGGGCGAGGAATTCAGGGGTGGGCGTCGTGCCTTGCTGCAAGGTCGGCAAGGATTCGATCGACCATCGATGGGGGCGGACCACGATCGTCCTGACCCGGCGCGAGCCGTCCGCGATTTGCGCCAGTAATGTCGCGTCCGGCGCGTGGTCGCGATCGAAGGCGATAAGGAAACGGCCATCGGCGGCAAAGCCGACCGGGGCGCCATCGAAATCAAGCCGCACGGTGCCGGACGGCACGATGCCCGAAGCAAGGCCGCCCTGCTCGATCGATCCGGTAAGGGTGAAGTCCGCCGCCAGGGTCGGCATGACCGGCGCGGGTGCCGGCACCGCTGGGGGCGGTGCTGGCGGCGGCACCGCCGCAGTACAGCCGGCGAGCGCGACGAGGAGCGGCCAGGCGGCGAGCCGCCCGGCCCGCATCACGCGGTCTGCTCCGCCTTTGTCGCGACAATCGCCGTCGCATAGGGCTCCTGCCGCGCGACATTCCAGTAGCGAAGATTTTCGAGCGGGATGGCGACGCCGGTGACAGCGCAGACGACATGGTCGCCCGGCACGAGCACGCGGAATCCGTTCGCCAGATAATGGAGCTTCGCGGTGCGCCCCGAATTCATCAACATGGTGGGCTCCTTATAGCGATTTCGAGGCAGATGGAATCATCTGCCGGTTTGGACATCGCGGCTAACAAAAGCTGCCCTTCCATATGGGCCGATCCGATCGAAATTAGAAGAGATCGGGCTGGCTGACTCCCTCTATTGTCTTCTTTCGCGGCTTCGCTGGCGGCGGCGTGCCATCCTGGACCCGGACATCGACCGCGCCATCGGCAAAGTTGAGCCTGAGCGCATTGGCCGCCGTCGCCGACCGCGCATCGACCACGACCTGACCATCGGCCGTCTCGACCCGGACATAGCCGCGCTTGAGCGGCTGATCGGGATGGAGTTGCACCGCGAGCCGCCAGACGCGATCGAGCGCGGCATGGCCTTCGGCGATCCGGGCCCTGATCGGATCGGGGCGAAGCCGGACGGCTTTCAACCGTTCCTGACTGCGCGCCAGTTTCTGCGCGAGCAGCGCCGGGCGAAGCGCTCCGGCGGCATGCGCCAGATCGCCGCGCGCCACCGCCAGCCTGCGCGCCAGCGCGCGCGGCAAGCGTTCGGCGATATCGTCGAACCGCTGCGCCTGTGGCGCGAACAGCAGCGCGGCTTCGGGAAAGCGATCGGCGACGCTGTCGAAGCGTTCGTCGGCGCGTTCGAGATAGCGCCGCGCCAGCCGTTCGGCGCGCGCGCCGAGCTCGCGGACATGCGCCATCAGATCGGCGCGGACCGGCACCGCCATCTCGGCGGCGGCGGTCGGCGTCGGCGCCCGGCGATCGGCGGCGAAATCGCACAGGGTCGTGTCGGTCTCGTGGCCCACCGCCGAGATCACCGGGATCGATGATTCGGCAACCGCGCGGACGACTTCCTCCTCGTTGAAGGCCCAGAGATCCTCGATCGATCCGCCGCCCCGGCCCACAATCAGCAGATCGGGGCGCGGGATCGGCCCGCCTTCGGCCAGCGCGCCGAAGCCGCGTATGGCGCGCGCGATCTGCGCGGCGGCGCCCTCACCCTGAACGATCACGGGCCAGAGCAGGACATGCGTCGGGCAGCGATCTTCGAGCCGATGGAGGATGTCACGGATCACCGCGCCGGTCGGCGAGGTCACCACCCCGATGATGCGGGGCATGTAGGGCAGCGGACGCTTGCGCTGATCATCGAACAGCCCTTCGGCGGCCAGCATGCGGCGGCGCTGATCGAGCAGCGCCATTAGCGCGCCCTGACCGGCAATCTCCATCCGATCGATGATGATCTGATATTTGGAGCGGCCCGGATAGGTGGTGAGCTTGCCGGTGGCGATCACCTCGATCCCGTCTTCGGGGCGAAAGCGCATCGCGGCGGCCTGCCCCTTCCAGATCACGCCGTCGATCGCCGCGTTTTCATCCTTCAGGGTCATGTAGCAATGGCCCGAGCCGACCCGCTTGAATCCCGAAATCTCGCCGCGCACGCGGACATGGCCGAAGGCCTCTTCGACGCTGCGCTTGAGGGCGCCCGACAATTCGGAAACGCTGAGCGCTGGTGCGTTGTCGCCCGGCGACTCCTCCGCTAACAGGCGGGGCCTGTCGCCTTGGGCACCGGGGAGAAACTCGTCCATGATCGTCCTGTTGCTTGGATCGGGGGGCCGCGAACATGCGCTCGCCTGGAAGCTTTCACAATCCGAACGGCTGACGAAGCTCTACGCCGCGCCCGGCAATCCGGGGATAGCTGAGGTCGCCGAATGCGTCGACCTCGATCCGGGGCATATCGAATCGGTGCTCGCTTTCGCGCGCGACGAGAATGTCGGGCTGGTGGTGATCGGCCCCGAAGCGCCGCTGGTCGCGGGGCTCGCCGACCTGCTGCGCGAGAACGGAATCCTGACTTTCGGCCCGAACAAGGCGGCGGCGCAGCTCGAGGGGTCGAAGGGCTTCACCAAGGATCTGTGCACGCGCGCCTGCATCCCAACCGCCGGCTATGGCCGCTTCACCGAACTTGCCGCAGCAAAGGCGGGGCTCGATCGCTTCGATGCGCCCTTCGTGATCAAGGCCGATGGGCTGGCGGCGGGCAAGGGCGTGGTCATTGCCGAAAGCCGCGCGGACGCCGAGGCCGCGCTCGACGACATGTTCGGCGGCGGCTTCGGCGGCGCGGGCGCCGAAGTGGTGATCGAGGAATATATGACCGGCGAGGAGGCGAGCTTCTTTGCGCTGACGGATGGCAAAACCGTGGTGCCGTTCGGATCGGCGCAGGATCACAAGCGCGTCGGCGATGGCGACATCGGGCCCAACACCGGCGGCATGGGCGCCTATAGCCCGGCGCCGGTGCTCACGCCCGCGCTTGAAGCGCAGGCTATGGCCGAGATCGTCGAGCCGACCGTGCGCGCGATGGCCGCAGCCGGCATCCCCTATTCGGGCGTGCTCTATGCCGGGCTGATGCTGACGGCGCAGGGGCCGAAGCTGATTGAATATAATGCGCGCTTCGGCGATCCCGAGTGCCAGGTGCTGATGCTGCGGCTCGAAGATGATTTGCTTACGATCCTGCTCGCCATTGCCGAGGAGCGGCTCGCCGAGCTCCCGCCGTTCAGTTTCTCGGCCAACAGCGCGCTGACGGTGGTGATGGCGGCAAAGGGCTATCCCGGCGTTCCCGAAAAGGGCGGCACGATCGGCGGCATCATCGCAGCCGAGGCAAAAGGCGCCAAGGTCTTCCATGCCGGCACGGCGCTAAACGACGGCAAGCTCGTCGCCAGTGGCGGCCGCGTGCTCAACGTCACCGCGCTCGGCAAGGACATCGGCGAGGCACGCGATACGGCCTATGCCGCGGTGGACGCGCTCGATTTTCCCACGGGCTTCTGCCGGCGCGACATCGGCTGGCGCGAACTGGCACGGCAGCGGAACGATTGAGCCGCTGCCGCATTTGAATTGAAACGGAGAGACGCGACAGACGATCGCGTCCCGCGAACGACTAGAAGGATATCTCATGTCGAACACAGCCCTGATCGTCATCGGCGCGATCGTCCTCATCGCGATTATCGCGTTCGTGCTGCTGATGCGCAAACCCCAGTCGGTTTCACTGAGCAGCCCGACCCAGCCGATCGTCAGCGCCAAGCCCGCCGCCAAGGAAGGGCATGGGATCAGCGACGGCGCTGCGGCTGCGTTCCTTGATGTCTCGACCCCGATCATCGGCGTCGATGCGCATCAGGATCTTCCCTCGGACGAACTCACCCGGATCAAGGGCCTCGGCCCCAAGGCGGCGGCGATGCTGAACGGCCTCGGCATCCAGCGTTACGCGCAGCTCGCCGATCTGGATCCGGGCCAGGCGGCCGAGCTGGACGCGCGTCTGGGCGCGTTCAAGGGACGGCTGGAGCGGGACCGCTGGATCGAGCAGGCTCGCCTGCTGGAGCAGAACGATACTGCCGGCTTCGAAGCGAAGTTCGGCAAGCTGGGGTGATGGCGTGCTCGCTCCGGCGTAAGGCTCACGAGGGTCAAGTCACGTATCCCTGCCCGTTCGCGTCGAGCGCAGTCGAGACACGTTCGCCCGTGCCGACGTCCCTCGACTGCGCTCGGGACGAGCGGACCTTTTGGATCTGACGTAACTTGCTCAGCCCATCCCTGGGACGGCGGCAAACTTCTTCACGACTGCGGCCGGGCCGTCGGGGTCATTCCATACGGCGCCCGACACCGCCAGGAAATCCGCACCCGCCGCCACCAGCGGTGCGGCATTGTCAGGCGTGATACCGCCAATGGCGACACTCGGCATTTCGAACAAGGTGGACCACCAGCCGAGAATCGAAGGATCGGGCCGATGCTCGGTCTCCTTCGTCGTGGTGGGGTAGAACGCGCCGAAGGCGACATAGTCCGCGCCTGCCTCGCCGGCTTCCATCGCAAGATGGCGGCTGTCGTGGCAGGTCACGCCGATCTGCGCATCGGGGCCCAGCTGCTCGCGTGCGTCGCGCGGATCGCCATCGTCCTGGCCGAGATGGACGCCGTCGGCGTCAAGACGCTTGGCAAGGCCGATGCTGTCATTGACGATGAAAGCGACCTCCCGCGAGCGGCACACCGCCAGGAGAGGCCCAGCCAGTTCGGCGATGCGATGGTCGTCGATCCCCTTGAGCCGCAGCTGAAACGCCGCGACAGGCCCGGCGTCGAGCGCCATCGCCAGCGTCTCGGCAAAGTCTGCGTCGATCGAGGGCGGCGAGATCAGATAGAGTTTGCATGGCGGACGCTTCGCATCGCGCTCAAACCGATCGGCAAAGCCGGGATCGAGGTTCAGGTCTTCGCTGTCGGTATCGAAATCATCGGTCATGCGCACGCCCTAGCTCTTCCAGAGCCGAGACGAAAGCGGCGGGATCGTCGAGCCGATGTGCGACCGCCACCACAGGCCGGCCCCTTATCTCTCCGCTGGAAACAGGACCACGCAGGTCTACAACGATATTGGGATAGGCGATCAGCGCGAGATTCAGAACCGATCGATCCTTCAGCGACGCCGCATCCCAGTTCGCTCGCAGCCCGGCGACGGCGGCCAGCGGAATCTCGATCCCGCGCAACCTGCCCACCCGCATCACCAGCCGCCCATCGCCGATCTGCACCGGCAGCCTGGGGAAGGATCGGATGAGTCCGATCAGCCAGAGCAGGCCGGCGAGACTGGCGGCCGAGAGCGCGATCGCAATCCATGGGCGCCATAAGGCGACCAGCAAGTGGACCACGACCAGCTCGACACAGCCGATAACGACGAGCACCCACATCATCGGCGCTATGCTGCGGTGATAGGCAAAGTCGATCATGCCCGTGCGAGCGCCCGCTGTCGCAATGCGAGGAAGAGCGGCAGTCCACAGGACACGCCGATCGTCAATGTCGCGACGACGGGCAGCCAGCCGTAGCGGATGCCCACGCGCCGTCCCTCGATCGCGATGAAGACGAACAGTACGACGGCCGAGACGATCACGTCCCAGCCGAAGAAGGCGCCGATGCGGGTCGAGAAGAGTTCGGCGACGAAAGCCGGAACATCGAGCCCATGTTCGGCGAACCAGGGCAGGAAGGCAGAGAGCGGCAGGACGGCGCCGAGAAGAGCGAGGGCGAGATAGAGGATGACCATCTATCCCGCCCCGCTTCCCATTGCCCGATCGATCAGGCCGTTTTCTTCGTCGAGGCGGTATAGATCTCGTCGATCGCGCCGCCGAGCGAGGTGTTGAACTCGGCATCGCTCATCTGGAAGCGCAGGTCCGAAAGCAACGCACGGCTGAAGCTTGCGATCATGCCGCGGTTCTTCGCCAGCTCGGTGCAGGCATCGGTGCGGCTGAACCCGCCCGACAGTGCCACGACGCGCAGCACACGGGGATGATCGACCAGCGGATCGAACAGGCCGGACTTGGCCGGGATCGACAGCTTGAGCATCACCTTGTCGTCGCCGGGCAGCGCATCGAGCGCCTTGAGCAGTTCCTCGAGCAGTATCTGATCCGCCTCGGCGCGCTCCGGGCTCTTGATGTTGATTTCGGGTTCGAGCATCGGCATCAGCCCGCCGGCGAGGACCTGCTGGCCGACTTCGAACTGCTGCTTGACGATCGCGGCGATGCCCTCGCGATTGGCGAGGTTGATTACCGAACGTTCCTTGGTGCCGTAGACACCGAGGCCCTTGGCGCGGGCAAGGAGCGCATTCAGCTCGGGCATCGGCTTCATCAGCTGGACGCCGTTCGCCTCATCCTCGAGACCCTTGTCGATCTTGATGAAGGGCACGACGCCGCGCTCCTTGAGCACCTGCGGCACCGGCTTGCCATCGGCCAGGCCGTCCATCGTCCGCTCGAACAGGATTGCGCCGATCACCTTCGCCCCGGTGAAGACCGGCGAGGTGATGATGCGGGTGCGCATCTTGTGGATCTCGCCGAACATTTCCTCGTCGTTCGAATAGGCGTTTTCCTCCACGCCATAGCCCTTGAGTGCCTTGGGTGTCGAACCGCCGCTCTGGTCGAGCGCCGCAATAAAACCGTTTCCGCCGGCAATTTTCGTCGTCATGTCCTGATCGAGCATTTGTACTGCCTCCTGTTTGTGTGTGCGCCCCCGCGCCTAAAAATTATCGCCGTTGTGTCAGCGCTGCAGCGCCGTCACCCCCGGCAGTTCGCGCCCTTCCATCCATTCGAGGAAGGCGCCGCCTGCGGTCGAAACGAAAGTGAAATCGCCGGCCACGCCGGCATGATTGAGCGCCGAAACGGTATCGCCGCCGCCGGCGACCGAGACGAGCGAGCCGCTCTTGGTCAGCGCGGCTGCCATCTTCGCCAGCGCCACGGTGGCAGTATCGAAGGGTGGGATCTCGAACGCGCCCATCGGGCCGTTCCACACCAATGTGCGGCAGTTCTTGAGCGCATCGCCAAGCGCCTCGACAGCGGCCGGGCCGACATCGAGGATCATCTCGTCGGCGGCGACCTCATGCACGTTGACGGTGCGGATCGGCGGATTGGCGCGGAATTCCTTCGCGACGACGACGTCGTAGGGAAGATGCACGGTGCAATCGGCCTTTTCCGCAGCATCGAGGATTTCGAGGACGGTGTCCTTCAGATCATGCTCGCACAGCGACTTGCCCACATCGACGCCGCGTGCGGCGAGGAAAGTATTGGCCATGCCGCCACCGATGATCAGATGATCGACCTTGGCGACGAGATGCTTAAGCACATCGAGCTTAGTCGACACCTTGGCGCCGCCGACCACCGCCGCGACCGGATGTTCGGGCTTGCCCAGCGCCTTTTCAAGCGCCTCGAGTTCGGCCTGCATCGAGCGCCCTGCATAGGCCGGCAGGATATGGGCGAGGCCTTCGGTCGAAGCGTGCGCGCGATGCGCCGCCGAGAAGGCATCGTTGACGTAGAGATCGCCGAGCTTCGCCATCGCCTTGGCCAGGTCGGGATCGTTCTTTTCCTCGCCCTTGTGGAAGCGGGTGTTTTCGAGGATCGCGATCGTGCCGGGCGCCAGCGAAGCGACCGCCGCCTCGGCCTGCTCGCCGACGCAATCGCCGATGAAGCGCACTTCACGGCCCAGCACCGCTTCGAGCGGCTTGGTCACCATCGCGAGGCTCATGTCGGGATTGCGTTCGCCCTTGGGGCGGCCGAAATGCGCGAGGATCAGGACGATCGCGCCTTTGTCGGCGAGCTCGGCGATCGTCGGCGCGGCAGAACGCAACCGCATGTCATCGGTCACCTTGCCGCCGTCCATCGGCACGTTGAGATCCTCGCGAACGAGAACCTTCTTGCCCTGTACATCGCCGATATCGTCAAGTGTCTTGAAGCTGCTCATACGGATACCCCAATCTCGATCTCGTCGCCGAGCGCGATCGTGCCGCCCTCGATGACTTTTGAAATGCGTCCGCCTCTCCAGCCGGGGATCAACGCCCCCTTCAACCCGGTTGCGATCTCCTCCATGCGGCTGCACGGATCGCATTCGCCGGTGATCTCCAACACTACCCCGCCGATGCGAAGCCGGGAACCCGGCTCGCGGGGCAGATCGATCCCCTCGGACAGCAGGTTCACCCGCCGCTGTTCCCAGCCGATCGTCTTGCCGAGCTCGGCAGTCACCGCCACCCAATCCTCGGCCGCCATGATCGTCACCTGACGCCGGCCCGATTTCCCGGGCCGTATCGCACCACGGTGATCGCCCGCGATACCCGTGTCTACGCCGACGGCCGCATGATCGAGTAGCTCCACCTGCCCGCGCGAACGCGGCTTGCGGGCAATACCGATCAGGCGGCCGGGCACAGCTCTTAGAGGAACTTCGCCATCGCCCCGGCGGTATCGACCATCCGGCTCGAGAAGCCCCATTCATTGTCGTACCAGCTCAGCACACGGACGAGCTTGCCTTCGATGACGGCCGTTTCGAGGCTGTCGACCGAGGACGAGTGCGGATTGCCGGTGAAGTCGATCGAAACGAGCGGCTCGGTGACATATTCGAGAATGCCCTTGAGCGGGCCGCTCTCGGATGCTGCCTTGAGCACCGCGTTGACCTCTTCGACGCTGGTGTCGCGCTTCGGCGTGAAGGTCAGATCGACGACCGAAACATCCGGGGTCGGCACGCGGATCGACGATCCGTCGAGCTTGCCCTTGAGCTCCGGCAGTACTTCGCCGACGGCGCGGGCGGCGCCCGTGGTCGTCGGGATCATCGACATCGCAGCCGAACGCGCGCGGCGCATGTCGCTATGGATCTGATCGAGGATGCGCTGATCGTTGGTATAGCTGTGGATCGTCGTCATCAGGCCACGTTCGATGCCGATCGTGTCGTTCAGCACCTTGGCGATCGGCGCGAGGCAGTTGGTGGTGCATGAGGCGTTCGAGACAATGTTGTGGTCGGCCGTCAGCTTGTCGCTGTTGACGCCGAAGACGACCGTCAGATCCGGATTCTTCGCGGGCGCCGAGATCAGAACCTTCTTCGCACCGGCGGCGAGATGCTTCTCGGCCGAAGCACGATCGGTGAAGATGCCGGTGCATTCGAGCGCGATATCGACGCCATTCGCCTTGTGCGGCAGATTGGCAGGATCACGCTCGGCCGAAACCTTGATGCGCTTGCCATCGACGATCAGATCACTGCCGTCGACTTCGACAGTGCCCTTGTAAGCGCCGTGGACCGAATCGCGCTTGAACAGCAGCGCGTTCGACTTGGCATCGCCCAGGTCGTTGATCGCCACCAGCTCGAGTCCGCTGTCGGGACGCGCCAGGATAGCCCGTGCCACCAGACGACCGATGCGCCCGAAACCGTTGATCGCAACCTTAACTGCCATGCCGAAATACTCCTCGTTCTCAGTTCGTGAGCGCCCCGATGATCTTCGGGGCAATCTTGTCGGCGGTCAGGCCGAAATGGTCATAAAGCGCCTTTACCGGTGCCGAAGCACCGAAGCTGTCGAGGCCGAAACGCAGGCCCTTGCGGCCGACATAGCGCTCCCAGCCGATCGTCGTGCCGGCTTCGATCGATACCAGTAGCGCATCCGATGGCAAAATGTCATCGCGATAGGCGTCGGTCTGCGCATCGAAGCGCTCCCAGCTTGGCATCGACACGACGTCGGCGCCGAAACCGGCCTCTTCGAGCTTCGCTGCGACGGCCACCGCGATCTCGACTTCCGAACCGGTCGCGACCAGCACGGCCTTGCGCGGGGCCTGCGCTGCGCGGAGGCGATAGGCGCCCTTCGCAGAGAAATTCTGCGACGCATCGGTGCGCAACTGCGGCAGCGCTTCGCGCGACAGTGCGAGCAAAGACGGTCCGTCGCTCTTCTGCAGGCTGAGCTCCCAGCACTCGGCGGTTTCGATCACGTCGCAAGGGCGATAGACGTCGATATTGGGCATCACCCGCAGGCTCATCAGATGCTCGACCGGCTGATGCGTTGGCCCGTCCTCGCCAAGCCCGATCGAATCATGCGTCATCACATAGATCACCCGCTGCTCCTGCAACGCGGACAGGCGAATCGCGCCACGGCAATAGTCGGAGAAGACGAGGAAGGTGCCGCCGTAGGGAATGACGCCGCCATGCAGCGCCATGCCGTTCATCGCGCAGCTCATGCCGAATTCGCGGATGCCGTAATAAATGTAGCGGCCAGCATAGTTGTCGGCGTTGAATGGCGCCTGGCCCTTGGTCTTGGTGTTGTTCGATCCCGTGAGATCGGCAGAGCCGCCGAGCGTCTCGGGCAGCTGATCGTTGATCGGGCCGAGCACCATTTCCGATGCCTTGCGCGTCGCCACCTTCTGCGGATGGGCGAGCAGATCGTCGATATAGGGCTTGAGCGAGAAATCGCGCGGAAGCTGGCCGGCGATGCGGCGTTCGAACTCGGCGCGATGGCCCGACGCGACCAGCCGTCCCTCCCAGGCGCTGCGCACCGACGCGCCGCGATGACCGGCTTCGGCCCATGCAGCCTTGATATCCTCGGGGATGAAGAAGGGTTCCGACGTCCATTTCAGAACGGTGCGCGCGGCAGCCACTTCGTCGGTGCCGAGGGCCGAACCGTGCGTTGCCGACGTCCCCTGCTTGTTCGGCGCGCCATAGCCGATGATCGTGCGGCAGGCGACGATCGAGGGCCGCGGATCGGCCTTGGCGGCTTCAAAGGCGCGCGCGACATCGGCGGCGTCATGGCCGTCGCAGCTGATCGTGTGCCAGCCCGTGGCATCATAACGCGCGAGGACGTCTTCGGAGGACGACAGCGATACCGCGCCATCGATCGTGATCTTGTTGTCATCCCACAACACGATCAGCTTGCCGAGTTTCAGATGCCCGGCGAGACCGATCGCCTCGTGGTTGACGCCTTCCATCAGGCAGCCGTCGCCGGCGATCACCCAGGTGCGATGATCGACCAGATCGTCGCCGAACACCGCGTTCAGATGACGCTCCGCGATCGCCATGCCTACGGCAGTGGCGAGGCCCGAGCCGAGCGGACCCGTCGTCGCTTCGACACCGGCCAGTTCGAAATTCTCCGGATGACCAGCGCAAGGGCTGTTCAGCTGTCGGAAATTGGCGATGTCCTCGATCGTCGGCCGTGCATAGCCGGTGAGGTGCAGCAGCGCATAGATCAGCATCGAACCATGACCGGCCGACAGCACGAAGCGATCGCGGTCCGCCCATTTGGGCTGCGACGGATCATATTTCAGATGCCGGGTGAACAATTCGGTCGCGACGTCCGCCATGCCCATCGGCATGCCGGGGTGACCCGAATTGGCGGCCTGAACCGCATCCATCGACAGCACGCGAACGGCGTTGGCGAGCTGCTTCGACGACATCGTCATGAAAAGACCTTTTGCAATCACGGAATCTGAGGACAGCCTGTATCGTGCCCGCGCGGGACCCTTTGTCGTGCCAATCGTCCATCGTCAACCGCATGGCGCACGCACGGCGCTTGCGGGAGGTCGCAAGACTGCTATTTCTGCTACGGATGACAGATCGACGCCTCATTCTTGCACTGGGCCGACTCGAACGCGCCCTTGCCCGCGTCGAAGCGGATATCAGCACCTCGCCCCGCCCGATGACTGCTGACGAAAGCGAGGCGCTCTTTCGCCTGGCCGAACGCCACAGATCGCTGCGGGAGGCCACCGAATCGGCCATTGCGCGGATCGACCGCCTGTTGGGGAGCGACTGATGGCTGAAGTGGATGTGTCGGTCGCGGGCCGCAGTTACAAGCTCCATTGCCGCGATGGCGAAGAGGATCAGCTGCGTGCGCTGGCGCGCATCGTCGACCAGAAGGCGAGCGAGATCACAGGCGCCCTCGGCGAAATGACCGAGGCCCGCACGCTCGTTCTATCGGCATTGCTGATCGCCGACGAGCTCAACGATCTGCGCGGTGCGGCGGCCGTGGCCAGGAACGAATCACCCGCAGATCTGGCGCCCGACCCGGCCTATGCCGTGGCTATCGAACGGATCGCCGAGAGGGTCGAACGGCTGGCGACGCACCTTGAAAACAGCGCATCATAGTCCACCCCTTGAGCCGAAGCCAAACAGGGCCTATCTTGGCGAGTGGCGGGCACTGCCCGGCACGATCTGCTGAGAACATCCCTGAGGCGATTCACTTCCTAAGGGCGCTGTCCCTGTCCGGACCCTGGTCCGATGCATATGGTGCCCACCTGATGCTTTTGGCGTCAGAGGATATTCCAGAAAACGACCATGGTGGTCCCGCCAACCCACCCGTCTTCCATGGCTGATCCGGTCAAGGCCGCCCTGCGCGCCGAAATCCGGGCTCGCCGCGATGGCTATGTCCTCGCGTTGAGCGCTGCTGAAAGAGCGGCGCAGGAGCGCCGCGCCGCCGATCACGCGTGGCACCTGATCGGTAATGCGCACACGATCGCCTTGTATATCGCGCTCGGCAGCGAGATGTCGTGTGCGCCGCTGATTGTCCGCGCCCGTGCGGCAGGGCGTGTCATCGTCCTGCCGCATGTCGTAGCGCGGGCGGAGCCGATACGTTTTCTGCGCTGGGACGCGGATGTTCCACTCGAGCAGGGCTGGTACGGGTTGAGCCAGCCGCCGGCCGATGCCGCGGAAATCGTGCCGGACATCGTCATCACGCCGCTGCTCGGCTTCGATTCGCAACTATGGCGAATCGGGCAAGGCGCCGGCTTTTACGATCGTGCGTTTTCTGCCCTCCCGCTTACGCAAAAAATCGGACTCGCCTGGGCCGTACAGCATTGCGAAAAGGTGCCGCGCGACCGGTGGGACGAGCGGCTCGACGCTATCGCCACGGAACAGGGCATCATCGAAGGAACGCCTGAATCATGAACGAACCCAGCTGGCGTAAACCTGCCGGCATCTTCCTGATATTGTTCATTATCGCTGTCTGGGCGACGATCATATTATTCGCGTCGCCGCTGATTGAAAAGCTGCCGGTCCTGCTCCAGGCGCTGGTGTATATTGTCGCCGGTATCGTCTGGATACTGCCGCTGCGGCCCCTGCTCGCCTGGATGGAAACCGGCAAACTCCGTCCGGGCAAGGACGCGGCCCGGCATTAACCTGATATAATCTTTCGCTGGCTAGACCCTTATCCAGACACAGGGGTTTAATGGTGCGCGAAGAAAATATAGCCCAGAAATCTGCCGCACGGGATGAGTGGCGCCGACTCTACGACATGATCGGCGGGCTGTTGTTCGAACATGGCCTGGAGCCTTCTCCAGCCAATTTCGAGCTATGCCATCGCTATCTTTCCGGCCGCGACGGCGCACTCAACAGCATGATCGACCGCGCGATTGCACGCGACGGCAGCCTGACCGAAGCGGTCGCGGCGACGATCTCCGCGCAGCGCGATTCGGGGCTTACTGCCGACGAGCTGGTCCGCATGTCGACCGACGCGCAGGGCTATCTCGATCAGATGAGCGCGATTCTCACCCAATCCGGTGACGACGCCCGTGAATATGGCACTGCGCTGGAAAACGAAGCGGCCGAACTTGCCACGACGCCGACGCCGGCGCTGACGATCGACACGCTGATCGCGCTCACAAAAACGATGATCGAAAAGGCCCGTTCCGCCGAGGACGATCTGCGCAAGACCGAGGTTCAGGTGACATCGTTGCGCAAGGATCTCGCAGCGGCGCATCAAAAGGCGAACAGCGATCCGCTGACCGGCCTGCCGAATCGCCGCGCCCTCGATCAGCATCTGCGCGCCGCGTTCGAGAATGCGCGTCGCGGCGCAAGCCCGATGACCCTGGCGATATGCGATATCGATCACTTCAAGATCTTCAACGACACCCACGGCCATCAGATCGGCGACGAGGTGATCAAGTTCGTCGGCTCGTCGCTCGGCCGCATGGCCAACAACGATGTCTTCGTCGCACGCTATGGCGGCGAGGAATTCGTGGCGGTGTTCCAACGCGCCGCCGCGTCCAATGCCACCGCCGTGCTCGACAAGGTACGCGCGGCCATCGCGGCGCGCGAACTCAAGGTCACCAATACCGGCCAGTCCCTCGGCAAGCTCAGCTTTTCCGGCGGCGCCGCCGAGATCAATATGCAGGATTCCCCCGGATCGCTGCTCAAGCGCGCCGACGCAGCGCTCTATCGCGCCAAGCAGGAAGGCCGGAACCGCATTCTTTCGGCCGAGTGACATCCTAGAAAGACAATATGTGCTTTCATGGCACATATATTGTGCTAGAGCCGCGACGTTATTCATGTTGTCAGGCCGGTACTCAAGATGCGGACACATGCCCAGATCGTTCGTGATTATGGCGCGCAGGCGCTTCGCAGTCACCTGATCGGACGGGGTTACGACCTCGGCAACGCCAGCACGACGCAGCGCTGGGCGGACCGTGACAGCATCCCCGGCGAATATTGGAACGCGATCGCCGACGCAGGAATCGCGTCGCTCGACGAACTCGCAACCGCTGCCGCCGGCCGCAAAAGACCCGCGCCTGCCGCAGCCGAGGCTGCGCCAATGCCACCTGCTTCGTCGTTCAAATCGATCCACCGGCATGGCTTCGTGCGGATCGGCGCAGGCACGCCCGTTGCCAGCGTGGGCGATGTCGCCGCCAATGCCGCGGAGATCATCGCGCTGGCGCGGCGGGCCGACGCGGAAGCGATCGATCTTCTGGTTCTGCCCGAGCTGTCGCTGTCGTCCTACGCGCTCGACGATCTTCATCTACAGGATGCGCTGCTCGATCGGGTCGAGGCCGAACTGGCGGGTGTCGTCGCGGCCAGCGCCGATCTGCGCACCGTGCTGCTCGTGGGTGCGCCGATCCGCCGCAGCGGCCGGCTCTATAATACAGCGGTCGTCGTCGCGCGGGGCCGCATCCTCGGGATCGTGCCGAAAAGCTTCCTGCCCAATTATCGCGAATATTATGAGAAGCGCTGGTTCGCGCTCGGCCATGGCCTGACCGGGCAGGAAATGGCGCTCTGCGGCCAGACGGTGCCGTTCGGCCCCGACCTGATCTTCGCCGCCAACGATCTGGCCGACTTCATCTTTCACGTCGAGATCTGCGAGGATTATTGGGCACCGCTGCCGCCTTCGACGATGGGCGCGATGGCCGGCGCGCTGATCCTCTGCAATCTGTCGGCATCGAACATCATCGTCGGCAAGGCGCGCGACCGGGCGCTGCTCGCCGAATCGCAATCGATGCGCGCGGTCGCTGCCTATGCCTATTCGGCGAGCGGCCCCGGCGAGAGCACCACCGATCTCGCCTGGGATGGCCAGGCGATGATCTACGAACTCGGCGCGATGATGGCCGAATCGGGTCGCTTCGGCACCGAGGCCGAACTGATCTCGGCCGATATCGATATCGCGCGGCTGCGTCTCGAGCGGATGCGGATGGGCACCTTCGCCGATTGCGCCGCCGCCAACGGCCATCCGGAGACGCGCTTCCGCCGGATCGCGTTCGATCATTGCCCGGCCTTTGCGGACATCGGTCTGCGCCGACAGATCGCCCGCTTCCCGTTCGTGCCCGCCGAGCCGGCGAAGCTCGACGAGGATTGCTACGAAGCGTTCAACATCCAGGTCGCGGGGCTGGTGAAGCGCTTCACCGCGACGCATGGCGACAAGATGGTGATCGGCATTTCGGGCGGGCTCGATTCGACCCATGCGCTGATCGCCGCGGCCAAGGCATGTGACAGGCTGGGCATCCCGCGCACGTCGATCCTGGGTTACACCATGCCCGGTTTCGCGACGAGCGACGGCACCAGGGCCAATGCCTGGGCGCTGATGAAGGCGCTGGGCATCACCGCTTCGGAAATCGACATCCGCCCCGCCGCGACCCAGATGCTCGCCGACATGGGCCACCCCTTCGCGCGCGGCGAGAAGGTCTATGACGTCACCTTCGAAAATGTGCAGGCGGGGCTTCGCACGGACTATCTGTTCCGTCTCGCCAATCATCACAACGGCTTCGTCGTCGGCACCGGCGATCTTTCCGAACTCGCGCTCGGCTGGTGCACCTATGGCGTCGGCGATCATATGAGCCATTATGCGGTCAACGCCGGTGTGCCCAAGACGCTGATCCAGTACCTGATCCGCTGGTGCGTCGGCACGAACCAGTTCGACGCCGCGACCGACAGGATCCTGATCGATATCCTCGGCACCGAGATTTCGCCCGAGCTGGTGCCGGCCGATGCGAGCGGCGCGATCCAGAGCACCGAATCGAAGATCGGGCCCTATGCGCTGGCGGATTTTTATCTGCACCATGTCGTGCGGCTCGGGCTCAAGCCGTCGAAGATCGCCTTTCTCGCCTGGCACGCGTGGAAAGATGCCGGCGCCGGTTTATGGCCCGCCGAATTTCCGGATGCGCTCAAGCAGAGCTATGATCTCGCGACGATCCGCCGCTGGCTCGAAAGCTTCTTGTTCCGCTTCTTCGAGATCAGCCAGTTCAAGCGATCGGCGATCCCGAACGGGCCCAAGGTGTCGGGCGCAGGCGCACTATCCCCGCGCGGCGATTGGCGCGCGCCGTCGGATGGGACGGCGAAGCTGTGGCTCGATGAACTGGCGGCAGCGCTGGATGGCGTGGAGGAATAAAGCTTTCCCACCGTTCGTCCCGAGCGAAGTCGAGGGACGTTCGCGCTTGCCGACGTGTCTCGACTTCGCTCGACACGAACGGTTTTTTGTTACCGCGCTTCTTTTCTGCGGCTGATCGCCGCCACGCACGATGCCCGGTCGATATCCTCGCCGCTGGGCAAGCGCGCATCGATATGCGTGACGACAGCCTCACGCCCAGCCGCCGACGGATAGAGATAGGCGTCGAGGACGCATACGCTGCTGATATATTGCAGCTTGCGGGCGCTTTCCTCGCGGATATCCTTGTCGGGCGTGCCGAACAGCACGATCAGAGCGCGTGCATCGCGGCCCATCACGCGATCGAGCCCCGCCTCGATCCGCACCGGCGGCGGCGTGGCCGATACCATGGGCACCGTCTCGCCGGCGCAGGCGGCAAGCAGCAGGAGAGGGGCGAAGGATGGCAGGCGCCTCGTGATGGTCATCGCCAAGTCCTGCAGCGATCTCCTCATCTTCGCAAGGCACGCGCGCCCGACGGCCCCGTTGCGGGGCCAGCCTCCCCTTTCCGATAAACCTGCAATCGGCTAGTCGTCGGCGATGCGCCCCACCCGCTTCGATATCGTCGCCATCGGCAATGCGCTGGTCGATGTACTCTGCCACCAGGAAGACGCCTTCCTCCAACGCTTCGCGCTCGCCAAGGGACTGATGAGCCCGATCCCGCCCGATCACGCAGTCGCGCTGCATGCGGCGATGGGCGATTGCGACGAGGTCAGCGGCGGATCGGCCGCGAATACGCTCGCCGCGCTCGCCACGCTCGGCCCGCGCTGCGCCTTCATCGGTCAGGTCGGCGAGGATCGGCTCGGCCGGTTGTTCATCGATGACATGAGCGCGAACGGCATCCACTTTCCGATGCCGCCGGTCAGCGTGCCAACGGGACGCTGCCTGATCATCGTCAGTGCCGATGGCCAGCGCACGATGAACACCGCGATCGGCGCCTCCGAATATCTGCCGCCGCAGGCGCTCGACCGCAATCTGATCGCCGACGCCGCGATTCTCTATGTCGAAGGCTATATGTGGCGCACGGCCGAGCCACGCGCCGCCGTCTATGAAGCGATCGAGATCGCGCATGCTCATGGCCGCAAGGTCGCGCTGACCCTGGCGTCCGAATTCGTGATCGGCGCGCATCGCGCCGAACTGCTCGAGCTGATCGAGGCGCGGAAGATCGATATACTGTTTGCCAATGAGGGCGAGATCGCCGCGCTCAGCGAGTCCGAAGACTTCGATGCCGGCGTCGCCTGGCTCGCCGATCGGGTGCCGTTGCTGATCGCCACACGCGGCCCCGATGGTGCCATCGCGATCGAGCAGGGGCAGCTTTACGCCACCCCGGCCGAATCGCTGGGCGCGATCGTCGATACGACAGGCGCCGGCGATCTGTTCGCCGCGGGCGTGTTCGCCGGATTGATCGGCGGCCGCGACATGACGACGACCTTGCGGATGGGATCGATCGCGGCCGGGCGGATTATCACCTTGATGGGCCCACGCCTGTCCGCCGATGACGATCTCGGCGCGCTCTTCGCCGAACGGCTCGGCTGACACCAAAAAGCCCCGGCCGTTTCCGACCGGGGCTTCGCTTCCGAGCTTTCCAGACCTCAATCGATCGGCGGAACCGGCAAAGGCGGAATGCCCTCATCGCCTTCGTGCGTCTCGATGATGCCGCGGGCGACATTGCTGTTCCGGTAGCCGTAGAGATAATAGACAACGAGGCCGATGGCCGCCCAGCTGAAGAACAGGGTGATCGTGTAGACCGACAGGCTGTAAAACAGATAGATGCAGCCCGCGATCGCAAGCGGCGCTACGACGAGCACCGCCGGGGTACGGAACGGACGGCGACGATCCGGATCGGTCTTGCGCAACACCATCACCGCGATGGCCACCGCGCCGAACGCGAACAGGGTCCCCGAATTGGAGATGTCGGCCAACGCGCCGACCGGGAAGAGCGCCGCGAAGAGCGCCACGAACACGCCGGTCATGATCGTGATGACGTGCGGCGTCTTATATTTCGGATGCACCTTCGACAATTTGGTGGGCAGCAGGCCATCGCGGCTCATCACGAAGAAAATGCGCGTCTGCCCGAACATCATCATCAGGATGACCGAGGGCAGTGCGAGCCCAGCGGCGAGGCCGAGCAGATTGCCGATCTGCGGATAGCCGATCTGACGAAGCGTCCAAGCGAGTGCTTCCTTCGAGCATACGACCTTGTTGTCGCCGATCGCCGAACAGGCGGCCGAGAGTTCGCGCGATCCGGTGGCCAGAGCATGGCCGGTGCTATCGAGCATCGGCTGCGCACCGACGCCGCCGATCACGCCGGCGGCCACGAGCATGTAGAAGATCGTGCAAACGCCGAGCGAGCCGATCAGGCCGATCGGCATGTTGCGCTGCGGGTTCTTGGTTTCCTCGGCTGCCGTCGAGACCGCGTCGAAGCCGACATAGGCGAAGAAGATCGATGCCGCTGCCGCCGAAATGCCACCGAAGCCGGTGGGTGCGAACGGGTGGAAATTTTCGAGATGCATTACCGGCAGCGCCAGCACGCAGAACAAGGCGAGTGCTGCGATCTTAATCGCGACGAGGACGGCGTTGACCGTGGCGCTTTCCTTGGTGCCGAGCACGAGCAGCCAGGTGACGAGCCCCGCGATGATCGCGGCCGGAATATTGACGATGCCGCCATCGATCGGGCCGAGCACCAGATCCTTGGGCACCTGTATCCCGCTCAACGCCTGGAACAGCCCGACGACATAGCCCGACCAGCCGACCGAGACGGCGCCGGCCGCAACGGCATATTCGAGCACCAGCGCCCAGCCGACCATCCAGGCGATCAGTTCGCCCATCACCGCATAGCTATAGGTGTAGGCCGAGCCCGACACCGGGACCATCGCCGCCATCTCCGCATAGCACAGCGCCGCCACCGCACAGACGAAACCGGCGATAATGAAGGCCAGGATCATGCCCGGCCCCGCCTTCTGCGCGGCCTCGGCGGTGAGCACGAAGATACCGGTGCCGATGATGCCGCCGATGCCCAGCATCGTCAGCTGGAAGGCACCGAGCGAACGGTGAAGCGACTTTCGCGACGCCGTGGCAAGGATGGCGTCGAGTGACTTAACACGCCCAAATATCATTCGGATTCCCCTTGTCGGCCAGGCGTCTCGCCGTCGACCGGTCATGGGATATGGAGCCTAACTTCTATTTCACGCCACGCAATAGAATTGCGCGGCTCCCGCTTTCGCCTAGCCCGCGATCATCGCACCGAACTGACGGCCGCCGAAAATATGGACGTGGAGATGGGCGACTTCCTGATGCCCATGCCCGCCGATATTGGCGAGCAGGCGGTAACCGGGCTCCGCCAGTCCCGCGTCACGCGCGACCTGCCCGACGGCGCGGATGAAGCCCGCGATCTCGGCATCGCCCGCCTTGGCCGAGAAATCGTCCCATGAAACATACGGTCCCTTGGGGATCACGAGCAGATGGATGGGCGCCTGCGGATTGATGTCGTGAAACGCCAGCGCATGTTCATCCTCGAAGACCTTCCTGCAGGGCAGCTCCCCGCGCAGGATCCGCGCGAAGATATTGCTGTCGTCATAAGGAAGCGTCGAATCGATCGGCATGGCAATCTCTAACTCAGCTTTTGGGCCGCGCGGCCTTTTCGTCGAGACCGGAAATGCCTTCGCGGCGATCGAGTTCGGCCATGACGTCGGCCAGCGGCACATCGGCCGCGGCAAGCAATATGGTGAGGTGGAACAGCAGATCGGCAGCCTCGCCGACCAGCGCCTCAGGATCGCCTGCCATCGCGGCGATGACCGTTTCGACGGCCTCCTCGCCCAGCTTCTGGGCGATCTTGGGCATGCCCCTGGCGAACAGGCTCGCGACATAGGACGCCGACGGATCGGCGCCCATCCGCGATCGCACGGTCGATTCAAGCTGTTCCAACGTTCTAGTCATCGCCGCCTGTTAAGCCGGGGGCGAGCTGGAAGGTCAATCGGTTACGCAACTCGTACAAAAGGCTAAGCAACAAAAATCAAGGATCGCGCCGCTGACGGCTGGCGAAACGGCCAACCAGCAGACCGCCGATTGCGATGACGAACAACATCATCGCGCTCGGCTGCGGCACATCATTCAACCAATTCGAAATGCCTTGGAAACTGGCCAAGGCAGGAGAGGTGATCGCGACGGCAGCAAGCAACGCAACTACCCCCCGGATTACGGAACTCGCCATCGGATCACCTCCCCTCGCCTCGCCCCCGTGACGAGACAGCTAACGGGTTTGGCTCTTCCTTAGCGAATATCGTGCCAGTTTTGCGAAAGCCCGGAATCACTGGCGATCCGACGAAAACGCAACGGAATGTAAGCTTTGTCTGTAAAATTTACCGACAGCGGTGGCGCGTCAGGCGCGAACCGGCAGCCCGGCTTTGGCCAGCGCCTGATGCGCCTCCGCGACACTGAACGTGCCGAAGTGAAATATCGATGCGGCGAGCACCGCGCTGGCCCCGCCGCGGATCACGCCTTCGACCAGATGATCGAGATTGCCGACACCGCCGCTGGCGATCACCGGCACCGATACCGCATCGGAAATCACGCGGGTCAGCGCCAGATCATAGCCGTCGCGGGTGCCATCGCGGTCCATCGACGTCAGCAATATTTCGCCGGCGCCGAGCGAAGCGAGCCGCTTCGCATGCCCGACCGCGTCGATGCCGGTCGGCTTGCGGCCGCCATGGGTATAGATTTCCCACTTGCCGGGCCCGACCGCGCGCGCGTCGACCGCGCCGACGACGCATTGCGCGCCGAAGCGGTTGGCCATTTCCGCGCACAGCTCGGGCCGCGCCACCGCCGCCGAGTTGACCGCAACCTTGTCGGCACCGGCCAGCAGCAGCGCGCGGGCATCGTCGGCAGTGCGCACACCGCCGCCGACTGTCAGCGGCATGAAACAGACCGCCGCCGTCCGCGCGACGACATCGATGATCGTGCCGCGCCCTTCATGGCTGGCGGTGATATCGAGGAAACAGAGCTCGTCCGCGCCCGCCGCGTCATAGACTTTCGCCTGTTCGACCGGATCGCCCGCATCGGCGAGATCGATGAAGTTGACGCCCTTGACCACGCGTCCGCCGGCCACGTCGAGGCAGGGGATGACGCGGACACGGACGGTCATGCGCGCGCGACCTTGAGCGCTTCGGCCAGATCGAGCCGTCCGTCATAGAGTGCGCGGCCGGTGATCACGCCTTCGATGCCGTCGGTCGCATGGGGAACCAGCGCGTGAATATCGGCGATAGAGGCGACTCCGCCGCTCGCGATCACGGGGATCGTCGTCGCCTTCGCGAGCGCCACGGTCGCCTCGACGTTGCAGCCCTTGAGCAGCCCGTCGCGCCCCACATCGGTGAACAGAAGCGCAGCGACGCCCGCATCGGCGAAGCGTTCGGCCAGATCATAGATGCTCACCGTCGAGACATCGGCCCAGCCATGGGTCGCGACGAAGCCGTCGCGTGCATCGACGCCGACGACGATCCGTCCGGGCAGATCCTTCGCCGCCGCCTTGACCAGATCGGGATTTTCGAGCGCTGCGGTGCCGATGATGACACGCTCGACGCCGAGGCTCAGCCAGCGATCGATCCCGGCGCGGTCGCGAATGCCGCCGCCGAGTTCCACCTTGCCGGGGAAAGCCTTGAGAATCGCCTCGACCGCGCCCGCGTTCACCGCCTGCCCGGCAAAGGCGCCATCGAGATCGACGACGTGCAGCCAGTCCGCGCCCTGATCGGCGAACTTGCGCGCCTGATCGGCAGGATCGTCGCCATAGACGGTCGCGCGCGCCATATCGCCCTCGGCAAGGCGGACGACCTGACCGCCCTTGAGGTCGATCGCAGGGAAGACAATCAGGCTCATCAGGGCTTCCAGGAAAGAAAACGGGCGAGGAAGGCAAGACCATAGCCCTGACTCTTCTCGGGGTGGAACTGCGAACCGACGATATTGTCGCGCCCGACAGCGCCGATAAGCGGGCCGCCATGATCGGTGGTCGCAAGGCAATCGGCGGGATCGCCCACCTCGAACGCGTAGCTGTGCAGATAATAGGCTTCGCCCGGTTCGATCAGCGGGTGATCGCGGGTCGGCACCACATCGTTCCAGCCCATGTGCGGGATCTTGAACGCCGAATCGCGTTCGAGCAGCCGCACGTCGCCGCCAATCCAGCCGAGCCCCGCTGTCGTGCCATATTCATGGCCAGCGTCGGCGAGGAGCTGCATGCCGACGCACACGCCGAGAAACGGCGTCGCGCGTTCATGTACAGCCTCGTTGAGCGCTTCGATCATCCCGGGAATCGCGATCAGCCCGCCCATGCACGCCGCAAAAGCACCGACTCCTGGCAGCACGATGCGATCGGCGCGGGCGACCAGAGCGGGATCGGCGGTAACGGTCGGACTGCCCCCGGCCGCCCGGAGCGCATTTTCGACCGACCTCAGATTCCCCGCGCCATAATCGATGAGCGCGACGATCTCAGGCACCCCCCGCAACCTCGCCACCCAACGTTCCCTTGGTGGAGGGAATCGCGTCCGCCTTGCGTGGATCGATCTCGACCGCGACGCGCAGCGCCCGCGCCAGGCCCTTGTAGCAGCTCTCGACGATGTGATGATTGTTGGTGCCGTAGAGATTCTCGACGTGCAAGGTGATCCCCGCCGCCTGCGCGAAGCTGTGAAACCAGTGCTCGATCAGCTCGGTATCCCATTCGCCGAGGCGCGGGCCGGTCAGCGCGACCTTCCATACCAGATAGGGGCGCGCCGAAATGTCCATCGCAACGCGGGTCAGCGTCTCGTCCATCGGCGCATAGGCATGACCGTAACGGGTAATGCCCTTCTTGTCGGCAAGCGCCTTCGCCACGGCTTCGCCGATCGCGATGCCCGCGTCTTCGGTGGTGTGGTGCTGGTCGATATGGAGATCGCCGTTCACCCTCACTGTCAGATCGATCAGCGAGTGGCGCGAAAGCTGCTCGAGCATATGATCGAGGAAACCGATGCCCGTTGAGACTTCGTACGAGCCGCTACCATCGAGATTCACCTCGACGAAGATATCGGTTTCGCTGGTCTTGCGCGTGATCGTCGCGGTCCGCATCGCCCAGATCCATTCCATTTACCGACATGGTGTCGCCCCCGACACGATGACGGCGCCGCTATAGCGTCGTTACGCCGCGCTGCAACGCATGACTTGACCATGTGCATCCCAACGTTCACCAAAGCACCATATGACCGACCAAGCGCCCGACAGTCTGATTCCCTATGACGAGATCGTCCAGGAGGCGTTGCGTGCCGTCGTCGGCCGCGTGCTCGGCGAAGTCGAAGCCAATGGCGGCCTGCCGGGCGAGCATCATTTCTATATCACCTTCAAGACGCAGAGCGCCGGGGTCGATATCCCCAAACATCTGAGCGATCGTTTTCCGGACGAGATGACGATCGTCATCCAGAACCGCTTCTGGGATCTGAAGGTGAAGCCCGACGGCTTCGAGGTCGGCCTGTCGTTCAACCAGGTGCCCGCGAAGCTGATCATCCCTTTCGCTGCGGTCACCGGCTTCGTCGATCCCGCCGTCAATTTCGCGCTGCAGTTTCAGGCGCAAGCCGACGATGACGCCGATCAGCCCGCGCACAGCTCGGCCGGCAACGATGCGCCGCTGGCCGCGCCTGTCGAGGACGGCTCGAACGTCGTCTCGGTCGATTTCACCCGCAAGAAGTGACGGTGCCCGCGCGGCATATCGTAAGCGCTCATACCAAAGTCGTGATTGCGGATATCACCATATGGCGCTGATGATCGCCGGCTTCGGCCCGATCGGAGCGGCGCTGCGCCGCAGCCGCGCGCTGCTTCTGCCATTGTCGCGCTGGAGACCTTCGCTTAAGCGCGAGGCGTGACGCCAACGCAGAAGCTTTTCCTCGCCCGCTATGGATGGATTGCCGCAGCCGCTTTGCTCGCGGCTGCCGGGATCTGGGCGCGGCTCTGGGGCATCGGCGACGAGCCGATGTGGCTCGACGAGGGCTATAGCGCCTATGCCGCCGCCAAGGGCTGGCACTTCCTCTGGAATGTGGTGCCGCGTTACGAGACGCATCCGCCCTTCTATTATTCGCTGCTGCGCGGCTGGACGCTGATCGCGGGCGACGGCCTGATGGCCCATCGCATGCTCGGCGCGATCGCCGGGATCGCCGCGTTGCCGGTCGCGGCGCTCGCCGCCGACCGGATGGCGCGAATCACCGGCCTGTCGCGCGGCTGGACGATCGCCGGTGCGGTCGGGATCGTGGCGCTATCGCCGATGCTCGTCGAAATGGCGCGCGAGGTACGGCCCTATCCGCTGATGATCCTCGTCTATGCGAGCGCACTCGCCGCGCTAGCCAAAATTGCGGGCCGCAGCGCACAGAGCCTGCCGATCGCGGGCCGTGCCTATGCCGCCTATCTCGCGGCGTTCGCGCTTATGCTGTGGCTGCACAATCTCGGGCCGCTTTACGGGCTCGCGCTCGGCCTTGCCCTGCTCACCGTGACGGTGCGCCGGGGTATGACGCGCGCCGACTGGGCCTGGATCATCGGCGGGCATGCGATCGTGCTGCTGATCTGGCTGCCCGCGCTGCTTATCCTACTCGATCAGGCGCCGATGTGGGTCAAGGCGACCTGGCTGAAGTTCAGCACAGCCAATTTGTGGCGCCGCGTGACCGTGATCCATGCCGGGCCTGCAGACGACATGCGCGCGGCGGCCTTGTTGCTCGCCGCGCTGGGCGTCGCGGTGCTGTGGCGAAAGCCATCGGGGAAGCGGCTTGCCGCGATGCTGCTGATCCTCGCCTTCGCGCCGGTGCTTTTGTCGCTGCTGATCTCGGCGACCGTCGCGCCGGTCTTCATCCCGCGCACGATGACCGCACTTGCTGTGCCGGCGGCGGTGCTGATCGCGATCGGCCTCAATTTCGGGCGGGGCTGGCTGCGCGTCCTCCCGATCGCCGCGATACTGTGGCTGCTCGGGCAGCAGTTTGCCTTCGATATCGCCGCGCGCGAACATCCGAGGCGTGACTGGTATCGCGCGCTGACGTGGCTCAAGCCGCGCTTCCAGCCCGGCGATCAGCTCTTTGCCTACCCCAATGAGGGCGCGCTGCCGTTCGATCGCGCTGCCCGCGACATGGGGCTGGCAATGCCAAGCCGCGCGATTCCGACCGAGATCCCATCGCTGAACCCGCCGCCGGGGAGCTGGTATGTCAGCGGATCGCGGGGCGTGCCGTCGCTCGACCAGTCGCATCTGCGCGCGATTGCGGAGGAACCGCGCACGAAGGCGGTGCCGACGATCTGGCTGCTGCGGCTCGGGCCCTGGGCCTATGACAAGGGCGACGTGTTTCTGATCGAGCTATCGCGGGGACGGCATGAGGTCGGGATTTATCGCGCGGGGGCGATCGATATTGTGGGGCTGCGCAAGGGCGAGCGCTGACCTTAGAGCCTGTTTCGGTTAGATGGAAACGCCGTGATTGTGTCTGGAAGCTCGCTGGGTAGGAGGAACGCGCAGCACGGGCTGGGAGCTCCCGCGCAAGCGTTCCGACGCCCCCAGCGGGCTTCCAGACACAACCCCGAAGGGGCGGGCCCCTTTTGGCCCATCGCTACGTTGCTCGTCGGTCACAATGCATCAACATTGCTCCCTCCTCGCGCCTGGCGCTGGGCCAAAATCGGCTCCGTCCCGGCGCTTCCATCTATCCGAAACAGGCTCTAGCGCCTCTCCTTCAGCGGAGAGGCTTTGGAGCTCACTTCCCGTCGCGACGCCCGAGCAGCCGCAACCGCAGCGCATTGAGCTTGATGAAGCCCGCCGCATCGCGCTGATCATAGGCGCCGGCATCGTCCTCGAAGGTGACGACCTTCTCCGAATAGAGCGTGTAGGGCGACTTGCGCCCGATCACATAGACCCCGCCCTTGTAGAGCTTGAGGCGGACCGTTCCGGTTACCTTGTCCTGGCTGTAATCGATCGCCGCCTGCAGCATTTCGCGCTCGGGGGTGAACCAGAAACCGTTGTAGATCAGCTCGGCATAGCGGGGCGCGAGCTCATCCTTCAGATGCGCCGCGCCGCGATCGAGCGTGATCTGCTCGATGCCACGATGCGCGAGATGATAGATGGTGCCGCCCGGCGTTTCATACATGCCGCGGCTCTTCATGCCGACGAAGCGGTTCTCGACGAGATCGAGCCGGCCGATGCCATGTTTGCGGCCATATTCGTTCAGCGTTTCCAGCAAGGTCGCCGGGCTCATACCCACGCCGTTGATCGCGACGCCGTCGCCGCGCTCGAAATCGATCGTAATGATCTCGGCTACATCGGGCGCGTCCTCGGGATTGACGGTGCGCGAATAGACATAGTCGGGGACCTCCTCCCACGGATCCTCGAGCACCTTACCCTCGGACGAGGTGTGGAGCATGTTCGCGTCGGTCGAGAAGGGCGATTCGCCGCGCTTGTCTTTCGGCACAGGGATCTGGTGCTTTTCGGCGAACTCGATCAGCGCGGTGCGGCTGGTCAGATCCCATTCGCGCCATGGCGCGATCACGCGGATATCGGGGGCGAGGCCATAATAGCCAAGCTCGAAGCGGACCTGATCATTGCCCTTGCCGGTCGCGCCGTGACTGACGGCGTCGGCGCCGACTTGTCTGGCGATCTCGATCTGGCGCTTGGCGATCAGCGGCCGGGCGATCGAGGTGCCGAGCAGATACAGGCCTTCATAAAGCGCGTTGGCGCGCATCATCGGGAAGACATAATCCCTGACGAATTCCTCGCGCAGATCGTCGATGAAGATATGTTCGTCGGGCACGCCCATCAGCTTCGCCTTGGCGCGCGCGGGCTCAAGCTCCTCGCCCTGGCCGAGATCGGCGGTGAAGGTCACGACCTCGCACTGATAGGTCTGCTGGAGCCATTTGAGGATCACGCTGGTATCGAGCCCGCCTGAAAAGGCCAGAACCACCCGCTTCACGTCCGTCGCCATCACTCATCTCCAGCTTGCGCGCCATGCCATAGGCGGCGCGCGGCCCTTGCCATGCGCTTGCGGCGTGTTCAAGCGCGATACAGATGCGGCGTGGCAGGCCGCGTGAAAGGAGATAGCAATGCGCAAGACGATGTTCGCCGCGATCCTGTTCGCCGCGCTGCCGGCAGGCCCGGCATTGGCGCAGGACCTACCGGCGACGCGGGCTCAGCTCGACCTCGCCGTCGGACAATATTTCACCGGCGCCGATCGCAATGGCGACGGCCAGCTCGACCGTGCCGAGACGGCGGCGGTGCTGGGTGTCGCGCGCGGTGCACTGGCGCAGCGCGATCAGATGCCTTTCTCGCTGGAGACAGACGCCGATGGGCGGCCGCGCATCAGCGTCGATCAGGGCGGCGTGCTCAACGTCCTGTATCAGGGCGTCGATCGCAACGGCAACGACCGGCTTTCCCTCGCCGAAGTCCGTGCCGCCGCGCGCGAACGCTTCGATGGCGCCGATGCCAATCGCGACGGCAAGCTCGACAAGACCGAACTCGCAGCAGCGAAACGCCAGTTCGGATCGATCGAACAGGCGATCAAGGCAGCGCGTTAGACTAGGCTCGCAAAACCGGCGCTCCTGCGGACGCAGGAACACGAAGAGCGAGATTCAGATTTCAATATCGTAATGCAAGATTTCAGCATCGAACTACGGGGCATCGAATCACGGTGTAGAGAGAGACCCAGGATGGGCCGGCGGCTTCCCAGTTGTTCGCTGGTCCGTCCACCGATTGCTCTATGAGGATGCTCGCAATGAAGAAGAAGCTTTTGATCGGCGGCGCGATCGGCGCGACCATCGCCGTTGCCGCCTTTGCGCAGATGTCGCCGCATGACAGCCGGCCGCCGGGGCCAAAGACCCGCGCCGAGGTGCAGGCAATGGTCGCCGATCACTTCAAGGCGGCCGACACAAACAAGGACGGCTTCGTCACCAAGGTTGAATTCACCGCCGCACGCGATGCCATGAAGGCGAAGATGGACGCGATGCGCGCGGAGCATCGCGGCAAGATGTTCGCGAAGCTCGACAAGGACGGCAATGGTTCGCTCTCGAAGGCCGAGTTCGACGCGCCGCCGCCGCCCGGTGGCCACGAGGGTCCAGGTGGACCCGGACCTGATGGCCCCCGCCACGGCCATCGCGGTCGCGGAGGCCCGATGATGTATCGGGGCATGATGGGCGGTGGCTTTGGCGGTGATCGCTGGTTCGATCGGGCCGATGCCAATAAGGACGGCAAGCTGACGCTCGCCGAAGCCTCGGCGGGGCCGCTGGCGATGTTCGACAAGGCCGACACCAATCATGACGGCACGATCAGCCCTGAGGAACGCAAGGCCGCGTTCGAGGCGATGCGCGGCCGGTGGAAGGATCGCAAGGCCGACTGATCAGCCTTCGGCCTCCAGCCGATAGGCTTTCGAGAAGGCGCGGGCGAAGGCGGAGAGATCCGCCTCGCTCGCGCCATCGCGCGCCGAGCTCGAAAGGCCATTGAGCGCGACCAGCGCAATCGCCGCAAGCCTGTCGGCTTTGTCGGGCAAGTCCTGCGCAATCCGCGCCGCAAACATTGCGCGCGATTGCGCCTTGCGCCTCGCCGTCAGCGCGACGGCTTCGCTATCCTGACTATTGCGCGCGCCATCGAGCACGAGGCAACCCGACACGCCATCACACAGCGCATAACGATGCGCCGCCTCTAGCAGCGCCCTTTCGATCGCGTCGGTGCTGCTGCCGGGCTGGTCCAGAATTTCGGGCATGAAGCTTGTGGCCGAATAGCGATCGAGTACGCGATCGAACAGGGCCGCCTTGCTGCCAAAGGCGTTGTAGAAGCTCGGCGGCGTGATTCCCAGCGCGCGCCCGATATCGGCAACCCCCACGCCATCATAGCCATGCTCGACGAACAGCCGCTGCGCGACGTCGATCGCCTGATCGACGTCGAAAGATCGGGGCCGCCCACGGCCGGCAGTTTTTTTTGTAGTCATTGCTATAAATTCTTGCGTGAGCCCTTCCGATATTTATATAGCAACGACTATAGAAATTGAAAGGCACTTTTCCGATGACCAGCTTCTCCCAGTCCAAAGTCCTCGTTCTCGGCGGCAGTCGCGGCATCGGCGCCGCTATCGTCAGCAAATTCGCGGCAGATGGCGCAAATGTCGCTTTCACTTATGCAGGATCGGCCGATGCGGCAGCGGCGCTGGCGGAAAAAACGGGCGCCCGCGCCATCAAGGCCGACAGCGCCGATCGCACGGCGCTGACCGGCGCGATTGCGGCGGAAGGCCCGATCGACATTCTCGTGATCAATGCCGGTACGCTACAGCTTGGTGATCCACTCACGCTCGATGCTGACGCGATCGATCACATGATCGACGTCAATATCCGGGCGCCCTACTTTGCTGCGGTGGAAGCCGCGCGGTCGATGCCGGACAATGGGCGTATCCTCGTCATCGGTTCGACCAACGGCGATCGCGTGCCATTCGAGGGCGGCGCCGCCTATGCCATGACCAAATCGGCAATGCAGGGCATGGTCCGGGGGTTGGCACGCGACTTCGGCGCACGCGGGATCACCGTCAACTCGGTCCAGCCGGGGCCGACCGATACCGATATGAACCCGGCGGAAGGCCCGATGGCGGAAACGATGCATGGCTTCATGGCCATCAAGCGGCATATCCACGATCGGGAGGTTGCCGATTATGTCGCCTTTCTCGCCAGCCCGCAGGGCGCGATGATCACCGGATCGATGCAGACGATCGACGGCGGCTTCGCCGCTTGATCATTTGCAATGGGCCAGGGCCTGCCCTTTCGGAACATTAACGCAACTTCCGGGTTCGATACGTCACCAAAACAAACGAACCCGGAGACGCGTGATGCTCATTCACATCCTTATCGTACTGATCATCGTCGGCGTGCTGTTGTGGCTCGTCAACAATTACATACCCATGGACGGCAAGATCAAACAGATCCTCAATGTCGTGGTTGTGATCGTGGTGATTTTGTACCTGCTCCGGGCATTCGGTGTCCTCAGCGGCGTCGGAATCTAACCTCCGCATATGCACCGCGCGGCTTCATTTCGCCGCGCGGCGCAAATCTGCGACGAAGCGCGCATATTCCTCATCCTTCTTCGCGGGGTCAGGTAGGCGCAGCAGGAAACTCGGATGGACGGTCGCATGGCCGACCGCCCCATCCGGCAATCTGATCTCCCGATCCCGCTGCGACGTCAGCGTCAGCGCCTTGCCCATCATCGATTGTATCGCGGTCGTGCCCAGCATGATGATCTTGGCCGGCTTCACGATCGCACGCTCCTGATCGATCCACCAACGGCATGCCTTGATCTCTCCGGCATTGGGTTTGGCATGTATGCGCCGCTTGCCGCGCTGCTCGAACTTGAAATGCTTGACCGCATTGGTGACATAAGCGCGGCTGCGATCCACCCCGGCATCGGCCATCGCACGATCGAACAGCTGCCCGGCCGGCCCCACAAACGGCTTGCCCGCCAGATCCTCCTGATCGCCCGGCTGCTCGCCGACAAACATGATGTCGGCATCGATCGGCCCCTCGCCGAATACAGTCTGCGTCGCGCACCGATACAGTCCGCATCGCGTGCAATGCGACGCTTCCTCGCGTAGCGCTTCCCACGATCGGTTCGCATTGCCGCCGGTCACAACCCGATTCACCATCGCCGCCTCGCGCGCCTGCGCCCCCGCGATCAATTCCGGGATCAACGCCGTTTCGGGCATGTTGGCCCAGTATTTTCGCGGCATCTCCTTGACCATCGTGCCGACCTTCAGCCGCGCCGGATTGAAGATCGAGGCATAATAGCCCTTCCATAGATCCTCGACCGGGTCACCGGCGGGCGCATCGGCGCGTGTCGCGCCTGGCGCTTCGGTCAGCCGATCGCCATCCCAATGGACCGATAGCTCTGGCGTCAGGATCGACCAGCGCATCGTCGCATAGCGGCGCATGAAGAAGCCGGCATTGGCGCGGACGATGTGATGCGAAGGTTCGAACCAGGCAACGAACGCACCGTCGATTTCGCGAAAGCGGACGAAAGCGCGCATCTTGTGGATATCGCGCCGAACCTCCTTGGCGAGAAGATCGAGCCGCCGCCGCAGCGGATCGGCTTCATCATCGATCAGCGCCGGATCGTCTTTGAGACGGCACAACATCGTATAGAGCAGCCCGAAGCGCTCGGGCTCGCTATGGAGCACAGCGCTCGCCGCGAGATCGAGAAAGCGTTTCGATACGGCGAAGGGCGGCGATACCGGCGGTGGCAGCGCATCGGAGGATACACCACCAAACAGATCGCCCGTCTCGCCTTCGATCTCCCATGACACAGCATGAGGCGCGACTTCCGCCAGCGCCAATGCCCTCGCAGCATAGCGCCACCCATCAATATCGTCTGGCCGGGAAAGCTTGATCCGTATCATCGATGCCTAACGCTTCAGGCGGCGAAAAGCTCGAACTGTTCGACAATGCGCTTCTTCAGATCGATCCGGTCGATCAGCCCCGTCGGCCGCCAGTCGGCGGTGACGATGAACGGCCGCAGTTTCGCGATCGACCGCGACAGCCGCGCGACGTCGTCGAGACGCAGCCGCCGCCAACGCCGCGACGTGAGGATCGCATTTACAGCCTTCAGGCCGAGCCCCGGCACCCGCAGCATCATCTCGCGCGGCGCCCGGTTGATATCGACCGGGAACATCTCGCGGCTCTTGAGCGCCCAGGCGAGTTTCGGATCGATATCGAGCGGCAGCATCCCCGCATCGTCGGTCGCCTTCGCCACTTCGGCCGGCGCATAGCCGTAAAAGCGCATCAGCCAATCGGACTGATACAGCCGATGCTCGCGCATCAGCGGCGGCCGGCTGAGCGGCAGGATCGCCGACGCATCCGGGATCGGGCTGAACGCCGAATAATAAACGCGGCGCATTGCATAGCGATCGTAAAGCCCGCTCGCGGTCTTGACGATATCGCGGTCATTAGCGCTGTCGGCGCCGACGATCATCTGCGTCGACTGGCCGGCGGGCGCGAATTTAGGGGCGGATGGATATCGCCTCGTCGCATCCTTTCCGTCCTCGATCGCGGTCTTCATCCCCGCCATCGAGCCACGGATGTTGGCCGCCGATTTATCGGGCGCGAGGCGCTGCAGGCCCGGCTCGGTCGGCAGCTCGATGTTGATCGAAATCCGATCGGCATAGCGCCCGGCAAGTTCGATCAGTGCGGGATCGGCATCGGGGATCGTCTTGAGATGGATATAGCCGCGAAAACCATGATCCTCGCGCAGCGACCGCGCGACTTCGCCGATCTGCTCCATCGTATAGTTCGAGGAGCCGATGATGCCAGACGACAGGAACAATCCCTCGATATAGTTTCGCCGATAGAAGGACAGCGTCAGATCGACGACCTCCGTCGCGGTGAAGCGCGCGCGGCGGACGTTCGAGCTCTTGCGGTTGATGCAATAATGACAGTCGAAGATGCAGCTGTTGGTCAGCAATATCTTCAGCAGCGAAATACAGCGCCCGTCGGGAGCGTAGGCATGGCAGATGCCCATGCCCTCTGTCGATCCGATACCCGTTTTCGCACCCGCCGAATCCCGTTTCGATGTTCCCGACGAGGAGCAGGACGCGTCATATTTGGCCGCGTCGGCGAGAATCTCGAGTTTCTGCCGGGTGTCGAGTTGCGCCATATGTTCTATCTATGTTCCCGATAATCGGCTGTCCAGTCAGCGAGTTACTTTCCGTCCTAACATGCGTTGGCCCAGCCCGATCAGCTCGCCGAACAGCGGATGGCGAAGCAACGACAAGGTCACCAGCCATAGCAGCAGGCCGAGCACGACATGCCCGGCGATCATCGTCAGCGGTGTTTCCGCATCCCAGCCATGCGCGATCATCAGCATCGCCGACGGCAGCACCGCCGCGACCGTCAGTAACGCACTCTGGCCATATACCCTGACGAGATCGGCCGTGCCCGTACCCGCCATCCGGTTCATATGGGGCAGGTAGAGCGCGAGACCCACCAGCGCATCTGCGATCCGGCTGGTCGCGGCGGCGGCGATGCTGATCGAACAGCCGACCACGAAGAAAATGAGGCTCACCACAGCGCGTATCGCTTCGAACCGCGTCTGCCGTGCGGTTTCGTCGCGCAACACGAATAATTCCCAGTTCATCCCGAACGCCAGCACGATGAACTGCGCGACGAGCAGCAGCGCCATCGGAATCGCAGCCGGCAGCCACTGCGCGCCGAACATCACCAGAATGACCGGCTTTGCCAATATGGCGAGGCCGATCAGCAGCGGCCACATCACCGCGGTTATCATCTGGATCGATCGCAGAAACGTATCGCGCAGCACGCCGCGCTCGCGATAATCGCGCGCGAGCTGAATGAAGGCGACCCTGGTCGCGGTGCCGTAGAAATTCTGGAAGATCAGATTGGAGATGCTGGTGGCGCGCGAATAGAGGCCGAGCGCGGCAAGGCCCAGCATCCGCCCGAGCACGATATCCGACAAGCGCACCACCAGATTGGCAAGGCCCGAGATCGACATCATGCGAATCCCGAAGCTGCTCATGACCCGCCAGTCGGCGCGCGACAGCCGGATGCCGACATGCTGCCACCCGAGCAGATTATAGGCGATCACGCCGAACGCCGCATAGGCAAGATTGCCATAGGCGAGGCTCATATAGCTGTGGCCCGTCCAGGCGGTCAGCACCGTGACGATCGCGCCGGTCGCCGTCTTGCCGGTGGTGATCGCGGAGATGCGTTTGAACTGCATCGACCGCTGCAGCATGGCGGAGGGACGGAACTCGAAGATCGAGATAAGCGGCCCGAGCGCGAGCAGCTGGAGCGCATAAGCGACGGCAGGCTCATGCAGAAAAGCCGCTCCGGCAAAGCTCAATATATAGGTCGTCATGGCGAGCCCGACGCACAGCACGGCGTTGACCGTGAAAGCGCCATCGAGCGTATGCGGCGCCAGCTCCTTCTCACGCACGATATAGGTCGCCATGTCGAACGCGGCGACCATCTGCAGCACACCAAGCGCCGCGAACGCGACCGCAAAGATGCCCATTTCACGCGGTGTGAGCAGGTGGGCGACGATGATCGACGAGCCGAGCGTCGTCGCGAACGACACGAACTGCCCGATAAATGCCCAGAAGACCGACTTGCGCACCGACATCGCGAACTGACTAACACAGGCTGCTTGGCGCGTATCGACTTATCGGCCTATCGTCGGGGCATGGCCGGCCTGCGCATCTCGGTGATCATCCCCACCTACAACAGCCCCGATCGCCTGAAGCGGACGATCGCTTCGGTGATCGACCAGAGCCATGCCGCGCATGAGATCATCGTGATCGATGACGGATCAACCGATGACACGCCGTCCATCGCGGCTTTTTTCGG
>Ga0268264_10000142_pt1 | contig 170046 bp, 153 predicted proteins | sample KBSSwiS32_FD_190357 | JGI IMG/M metagenome (GOLD analysis project Ga0268264, IMG submission 190357) | Switchgrass rhizosphere microbial communities from Kellogg Biological Station, Michigan, USA - KBS Switchgrass S3-2 (SPAdes) (version 2) | ecosystem: Host-associated > Plants > Roots >... | reverse complement strand
CGCGCAGGTAGTAGAACGCGCCGACGACGGACATGGCGGCCGAGATGACGACCAGCCAGAAGTGGTTGGTTTCCCAAAGCGCCTGGAAGATACGCAGCTTCGCCCAGAAGCCTACGAACGGCGGCACGCCGGCGGTGGAGAACATCAGCATCATCATCGCCAGGGCGAGCAGCGGGTCGCGCTTGTAGAGGCCCTTGTAGTGATCGAGCTGATCCGCCTCGAAGCCCTTGCGGCTCGCGATCAGGATCACACCGAAGGAGCCGAGAGCGACCAGGATATAGATCAGCGTGTAGTACAGCGCCGCGGTGTAACCGCCAGGTGTGCCGGCAGTGAAGCCCAGAACGATGAAGCCGACGTTCGAGATTGTGGAGTAAGCGAGCATGCGCTTCAGGTTGGTCTGCACGATTGCGACCACGTTGCCGACCACCAGTGTGAGCACAGCAAGCGCGCCCAACATTTGGGACCATTCCACCACGACACCACCGAGACCGTGCGCAAGCAAACGCAAGGCCAGAGCGAAGTATGCAATCTTCGGCGCCGTACCAATGAACAGCGTGACGCTGGTTGGAGCGCCCTGGTACACATCCGGCAGCCACATGTGGAATGGCACGGCACCCAACTTGAAGGCCACCGCAACGACTATGAATACGAGGCCGATCGTGACACCCAGATTCGGCTCGCCCTGAAGCTTCTGCGCCAAGGTATTGAGGTCCAGCGTGCCGGTCATGCCGTAGATCATGGACATGCCGTACAGCAGCGCACCGGAGCCGATGGCACCCAGCACGAAGTACTTCATGGCTGACTCGGCAGCCACACCGGAGTCGCGGTCAAACGCGGCCATGGCGTAAACTGACAGCGCCAGCAGCTCAACGCCGATGTAGACCGTCAGCATGCTGCCGGCCGACACCAACACGAAGATGCCGAGCAGCGCGGTCAGCATGAGAACGAAGTATTCGCCTCGCAGGATGCCCCGCTCTTCCAGGTAATCACGCGAATACAGCAGACCAAACGCGACGAACAGATAACCGAACAGCTTCAGCGTGTACGCGAGTCCATCGGCCACAAACATGCCGTCGAACAGCATGGTGCGTTGATCCACGTTGGCATACGCGACAGTGAGAGCTGCGCCGACGGCCAATGAAATGAGCGTCAATGTGGGGGTCAAACCGCGGCGGGTCTGGCCGGCAAAGGCATCCACCAGCAGAATGATGCAAATGGCCGCGACCAGCCAGATTTCCGAGATGGCGGGCGCCAGCGTTTGCCAAGTCATGGTTGTTTCGGGCATGTTGAACCGGTTTTCCGCTGCTCGTTAGACTGGAATCTTGCTGGCAACTGCCTGGTCCACCAGGTGATGGATGGTCGGTTGCATGACCTTCAACAAGGGCGCGGGCCAGCACCCCACCAGCAGCACGGCCACGGCCAGCACTGCCAGGATTCCGAACTCCCGTCCATTCAGGTCCGTCAGGTGTTCCACCTTCGCGTTGGCCACGGGACCGAAGATCACTCGCTTCACCAGCCACAACGTGTAGGCGGCGCCGAGAATGAGGGTGGTCGCAGCCAACAGCGAGTACCAGAAGCTCGCCTTGAAGCTGGCGATGATGACCAGGAACTCACCGACGAAGCCGGAGGTGCCGGGCAAGCCGGTGTTCGCCAGGGCGAACAGCACCATGAAGGCTGCGAAGATCGGCATCTTGTTGATGACGCCGCCGTAATCGGAGATCTGCCGGCTGTGCACCCTGTCGTAGAGGACGCCGACGCACAAGAACAACGCGCCTGACACGAGGCCGTGCGAAATCATCTGCACCATCGCGCCGTCCATACCCATGCCAGCGCCCTGCAGGCTGCTGGTGTTCCTGACGATTTGATAGACGATGAAAGCGCCGAGGGTCACGAAGCCCATGTGCGCAATGGACGAATAAGCGATGAGCTTCTTCATGTCCTGCTGCACGAGCGCCACGAAGCCGATGTAGACAACGGCTATCAGCGACAGAGCAATGATGAAGAGATCGAGCTCACGGCTGGCATCAGGCGTGATCGGCAGGTTGAAGCGCAGGAATCCATACCCGCCCATCTTCAACATGATGGCCGCCAGAATCACAGAACCGCCGGTAGGAGCCTCGACGTGCGCATCAGGCAACCATGTGTGAACCGGCCACATCGGCACCTTCACGGCGAAGGCGAGGAAGAACGCGATGAAGATGTAGCGTTGCTCAACCAACGTCAGCGGCAACGACTGAAAGCTGGCAATCGAATAGTCGCCCGCCTTCACGTACATGTAGATCAGGGCGACGAGCATGAACACGGAGCCGAGGAACGTGTACAGGAAGAACTTGATCGTCGCGTACACGCGGCGTGGGCCACCCCAGATGCCGATGATGAGGAACATCGGGATCAACATGGCTTCCCAGAAGAAGTAGAACAACAGCGCGTCCGTCGCGGAGAACACGCCGATCATCAGGCCCTCCATGATCAGGAAGGCCGCGAAGTACTGGGCCGGACGGGCTTCGATCACCGTCCAGGCGGCAACAATCACTGGAATGGTGATGAAGGCCGTCAGCACCACGAGCGGCATGGAGATGCCGTCCAGGCCGAGCGCGTAGTAAGAGTGGAACCGGTTAATCCAGTCCATTTTCTCTACGAACTGGAAGTCGGCGGTGGCAGTGCCGAAGTGCGTTGCCACCGGCAAAGAGATGAGGAACGTCACGACAGAGGCGGCGAGTGCCACCCAGCGCGCGGTCCCAATGTTCTTATCGCCGATCAACAGCACCGCGATGCCGGCGGCGATGGGTAGCCAGATCAGAACTGACAGGTAGGGAAACATTCAATGACCGCCGTGTTGACTACCGCACCAGGAACCAGCCGAGCATCACTGCCAGGCCGATGACCATCCAGAACGCATACGCATACAGATAACCGTTCTGTACGCGGCGCACGATACTGCCTATCCATCCCACCGTCGCTGCCGATCCGTTGACCAACGCGCCGTCAATCAGGACCTGGTCACCGGCCTTCCACAGGGTGAAGCCGAGACCGCGGGCCAATGTGGAAAGGATCTTTTCGTTGAACCAGTCGAAGTAGTACTTGTTCAGCAACAGATTGCGGATGGGCGCCAGGGCCTTGGCCCAGGCATCCGCCCACTCGGGCTTCTTCAGGAAGAACAGCCAGGCGAAAAACACGCCGGCCGCCGCCAACCAGAAGGTTGGAGGAGCAAATCCAAAGCCGTGAAACGCCATCTGTGCCGGGCTCTGGAACTCCTTGCCGAGCTCGCCCACCACGTCGTTGGGTTCGAGGACACGGATCGCGTCGCCGAAGTAGCCCCCGAACAGGACGGGGCCGACGGTGAGGTAGCCGATCAGCAGGGACGGTATGGCCAACGCGATGAGCGGGCCGGTGACCACGAGCGGGCTCTCGTGAGGCTCGATGGGACCATGGTGGCCGTGGTCATCGTGGCCGTGGTCGTCATGCGCATGGGCCGCCACGGCCGGCGCATGAGATGCAGCGCCGTGGCCATGCGAGTCAGCGCCGTGCGATGCATGAACGCCCGCGGTAGCCGAAACAGCAGGCGCCGCCGGCGTAACCGCCGTCTCGTGGCCATGCCCCGCGTCCGTCTGACGGAAGCGCTCCGGTCCATGGAACGTCATGAACACCAACCGGAACGAATACAGCGCGGTGACAAACACCCCGGCGAGCACGCACCAGTAGGCATAGGTGTGGCCCCAACGGTGGGACTCACCGACCGCCTCGATAATGGTGTCCTTGGAATAGAAGCCGGAGAAGAACGGCGTCCCAATCAACGCCAGCGACCCGATCCAACTGGTGATGGCCGTGATGGGCATGTACTTGGCCAGGCCGCCCATCTTCCGCATGTCCTGCTCGTGATGCATGCCAATGATGACCGAACCCGCGGCCAGGAACAGCAGCGCCTTGAAGAAGGCATGGGTCATCAGGTGAAACATGCCGGCGCTGTAGGCCGACACGCCCAACGCCGTCACCATGTAACCGAGCTGCGAGAGCGTCGAGTACGCAATGACCCGCTTGATGTCGTTGTTCACGATACCGAGCAAGCCCATGAAGAACGCGGTGGTGGCACCAATGACCATCACAAACGACAGTGCCGCATCTGACTGCTCAAACAAGGGTGACATTCTGGACACCATGAAGATGCCCGCGGTCACCATGGTAGCTGCGTGGATCAGTGCGGAAATCGGGGTGGGACCTTCCATCGAGTCCGGCAGCCAGACGTGCAGTGGCACCTGCGCCGACTTACCCATCGCGCCAATGAACAGGCAGATGCAGATCAGCGTCATTGCATGGACGCTGGTATTGGAAGTCAGGGGCAACATCGCGCCGGCAATCTTCGGCGCAGCCGCGAAGGCATCCGCGTAGTTGATCGAGTTCGTGAAGTAGAAAACACCCGCAATGCCGAGCACGAACCCGAAGTCACCTACCCTGTTGACCACGAAGGCCTTGAAGTTCGCGAAAATGGCGCTCGGCTTCGTGTACCAGAAGCCGATCAGCAGGTACGACACCACGCCCACCGCTTCCCAGCCGAAGAACAACTGCATGAAGTTGTTCGACATGACCAGCATGAGCATGGAGAACGTGAACAGTGAGATGTAGCTGAAGAACCGCTGATAGCCCGGGTCATCGCTCATGTAGCCGATGGTGTAGACGTGCACGCAGAGCGACACGAACGTCACGACCACCATCATCATCGCGCTCAGCCGGTCGATCAGGAAACCGACATCCATCTTGACGCTGTCAGTCACCAGCCAGGAGTAGACCGGACCATCGAACGCCGGCACGCCATCGAGATAGATCTGCTTGAGGATGTGGAACGACAAGGCACAGGAGATCGCCACACTCAGGATCGTGACGGTGTGAGCGCCAATGCGGCCGATGACGCGGCCGAACAATCCAGCGAGGATTGCGCCGATCAGCGGCAACAGGGGAATCAATACGAGTTCGGTCAGATTCATGCTCGCATCAGCCTCGCAGCGTATTCATATCTTCGACGTTGATGCTGCGACGCTCGCGGAACAGCACCACGAGAATGGCCAGCCCGATCGCCGATTCGGCGGCCGCCACGGTCAGCACGAAAAACACGAATACCTGGCCATGGATGTCACCCAGGTAGCGTGAGAAGGCAATGAAGTTGAAGTTCGCCGCCAGCAGCAGCAGCTCGACGCACATCAACAGCAGAATGACGTTCTTGCGGTTCAGGAAGATGCCCGCCACCGACAGCGCGAACAGGATGGCCGAGAGGGTGAGCAGCTGAGACAGCGTGATCATGAGCGCTTCTCCGACTCCATCTTCACAATACGCACGCGGTCCTTGGCATTCACACTGACCTGCTTGTTGATGTCCTGGACTTTGAGGCCCGGACGCCGTCGCATGGTCAGGGTAATCGCCGCGACAATCGCAACGAGGAGCAGCACCGCCGCCAGCTCGAACGGATAGGCGTACTTGGTGTACATCACCTGGCCGAGCTCGAGAGTGTTGCTGTAATCCGCTGCCGTCGGCGTCGGCCCTTTCGAGACATCGACACCGATGCCCTTGACCCACACCACGCCAACAATCTCGACGATGACCACCGCGGCGGTCAGCCAGCCGAGCCAGGCAAAGCGTGTAAAGCCGGCGCGCAGCTCCTCGATGTTGATATCGAGCATCATGACGACGAACAGGAACAAGACCATCACCGCGCCGACGTAAACCAGCACGAGGATGACGGCGAGGAACTCCGCTTCGATCAGAAGCCAGATGGCGGCCGAAGTGATGAAGCAGACGACCAGCGACAACGCGGAATACACCGGGTTGCGTGAGGTGATCACGCCCAGCGCGGCCAGGACCAGAAAGGTCCCGAAAACATAGAACAGAACTTCTACTAACACGGTCTCCCCTAAGCGCCGTCGGTCTTCAGCGGTACGGCGCGTCGGCCGCTTTGTCGGTTGCAATCATGGCTTCGTAGCGCTCGCCCACCGCAAGCAGCTTGTCCTTGCTCATGATGTTCTCGCCGCGATGCTCCATGTGGTACTCGTGGATACGGGTCAGCACGATCGCGTCCACCGGGCAGGCTTCCTCACAGAAGCCGCAGTAAATGCACTTGAACAGATCGATGTCATACCGGCTCGTGCGCCGGGTGCCATCGGGCGCGACTTCCGAGTCGATCGTGATGCAGACCGCGGGGCACACAGCCTCACACAGTTTGCAGGCGATGCAGCGCTCCTGGCCGTTCGGATACCGGCGCTGGGCGTGCAGCCCACGGAAGCGAGGCGACTGCGGGGTCTTCTCCTCGGGATAGTTCAGCGTGTACTTGGGCGCAAAGAAATTGCGGCCGGTGACCGTCATGCCCTTCACGAGCTCGGTCAACAGCAGTGTTTTAAACAACTTGGCCATGCAACTAACCTAAACCTTTTCAGTGCGCCCACAGGGCGGCTTTGGCCCACGGGCCCACCTTGTACCAGGCCAGGACCATCTCGACACCGATCCAGACGATCGTGACCGGAATCAGCGCCTTCCAACCCAACCGCATGATCTGGTCATAGCGGTAACGGGGGAAGGTGGCGCGGAACCAGAGGAAGAAGAACAACACTACGAATGTTTTCAGGATCAGCCAACCGAGGCTCGGCTGACCGATGAGGGTGTCGCCCAGAGCGCCATAGCCGGCCACCGGCGAAAGCCAGCCGCCGAAGAAGAACACGGCAGTGAGCGCGGAGATCAGGATCATGTTCGCGTATTCGGCGAGGAAGAACAGCGCGAACGCGATGCCCGAATATTCGACGTGGAAACCCGCGACGATCTCGGACTCACCTTCCGCCACGTCAAAAGGCGCGCGGTTGGTTTCTGCAACACCCGAGATGAAGTACACGATCACGAGCGGGAACAACCAGAACCAGTTCCAGGCCAGGAAGCCACCCTGCTGGCGCTCGATGATTTCGCCCAAGTTGAGGCTCTGCGAGGCGATGATGACGCCCACGAGGGCAAACCCCATCGCGATTTCGTAAGCAACCATCTGTGCCGCGGAGCGCATGGCTCCGAGAAACGCATACTTCGAGTTGGACGCCCAGCCGGCGATGATGACGCCGTAAACACCCATTGAAGACAGCGACAGAAGATACAGCAGGCCTGCGTTCGCCTTCGATACAACAATCGTGGCCGACAACGGGATCACGGCCCAGGCCGCGAATGCCGGAATCAGCGCGATCATGGGTGCGAAGTGGAACAGCACCTTGTTGGCATTGGTCGGAATGACCACTTCCTTGGTGAGCAGCTTTACGACGTCCGCGAAGGGCTGACCAAAGCCAGGCAACATTCCCAGGATGCGCACGCGGTTCGGGCCGCGGCGCAACTGCATCCAACCGATGACCTTACGTTCCCACAGCGTCGTAAACGCAACGCACAGGATGAGGACGATGGTGATCGCAATGGTCCAGACAGTCGTCCAAACGGTGTGTTGACCGAAAGGCGTCAGTGAGTTCCAGGTGTCTGTGAGACTTTGCAGCACGCGATCCAGATCCTGTATCAGTAAGTGACAGCCAAGGTGCGACCTTCGCGCGTCTTCTGCAGAGAAGGCGCACGACGCACGAGGGCATCGATGTGGTACATGGAAACGTCAACCACGTCCGCTCCGGCGGAACCTGCGGTAACCCGATGGCTTCCCTTGTAGGCAGTCGCCGAGCTTCCAGCGCTGGCCGCTCCAATCGCAGCAACGTCCGTGCACGATTTCCGGAGCTCTTCGCGGACATCCTCGGAGGATTGATATTCAAACCCGCTGATGTTCGCCAGTGTCCCGAGAACACGCAGGATCTTCCAGCCCGGACGAGCTTCGGCGAAGGGCTGCGCAGCGCCGGCATGGCTCTGCCAGTTGCCTTCGAGGTTCACATAGGTGCCGGAAGTCTCCACGTACGTGCCCATGGGCAACAGCACGTGAGCGATCTCGCGAAGCTGATCGTTGGCGAACGGCGTGATCGCAACAACAAACTCGGCTTTCCCGATGTTGCGCGAAGCGTCCGTGGCGACAGAATCGATCCAAGGCTCGACGCCACCAAACAAAACGTAGGCCTTCAGTGTCTTCTGGACCATCTCCAGAGCATTCAGACCTGTCTTGCCGGCGGCTTTGCCACCTGCGTCACGATGCGGTACGGCGCCGGCGAGGAAAGCACCGGCAGCGTTTCCGCCTTCGGCCAACACTCCAAACGAAGCACCTGTGACTTCAGCGATGGCCGAAGCCAGCGCACGGATATCAGCGTACGCAGGATGGCGCAGCGCCAGTGAGCCCAGCCACACCGCCCTCTTCTCGCCGGCAACCAACGCTTCGGCGGCGGCACGGTGCGTGTCGTTGACCTTGGCCTGCTGCACGAACGAAGCGAGATGCTCCGGCACGGACTTGCCCGCGCCCTGTGCGGCCACGGACAGAATCGCCGCGAGGTCATCAACCTGGTGCGCAGGTGTCGACAACATCTTTACCGCCACCGGGAACAAATACTCGGTGGGGACCGGCGTCATCGAAATCACCTTGGCACCCTTCAGGGCAGCCTTGCGCACGCGGTGTGCGAGGATGGGGACTTCGCGACGGAGGTTTCCGCCGATCACCAGCAAACTGTTGAGAGAATCTACGTCGACGACGCGCATTCCGAGGTTCGGATACACCGGATCGGCGTCCTGATCCCGGAAGTCACGCTGACGCAGGCGGTGATCGATGTTGGCGCTGCCCAAGCCACGTGCGAGCCGCCCCAACAGGTAAAGCTCCTCCAGCGTGCTGGTGCTGCTCGCCAACACACCGAGCTCTGCAGCGCGCGGCTTGATGCCTTCAATCGCTTTCGTCAGAGCCGTTTCCCAATCCGTCTCGACCCACTCCGAGCCCTTGCGGATCATCGGCTTCTGGATACGGTCCGGGCTGTAGACGCCTTCGTAGCTGAAACGATCGCGATCCGGAATCCAGGTCTCGTTGATCGTCTCGTTCTCACGCGGAATCACACGCATGATCTTGCCGCGCAGCACGTGGCCAAACAGGTTGGTTCCCACCCCATCGTGCGGCGAAACCAACGGGAGCGAATTCATTTCCCAGGCCCGTGCGCTGAAGCGGTACGGCTTGGAGACCAGCGCGCCCACCGGGCACAGGTCGATGACGTTGCCTGACAGCTCATGGTGAACTGTCTGCTCGATGTACGTGCGGACCTTGACGTTTTCGCCGCGGCCGATCATGCCGAGCTCCTGATAGCCGGCAATCTCCTGCGTAAAGCGAACACAACGTGTGCACTGAATGCAGCGGGTCATGTCCGTTGCAATCAACGGGCCGAGGTTCTCGTCCTGCACCGAACGCTTGCGCTCGTGATAGCGGGACAAATCGCGGCCGAACCCAACGGCCAGATCCTGCAGCTCACACTCGCCACCCTGGTCGCAGATCGGGCAATCCAGCGGGTGGTTGATCAGGAGGAATTCCATCACCGCGCGCTGTGCACCGATGGCCTTGGCGGACTTGGTGAAAACCTTCATCCCCTCGGTCACGGGAGTCGCGCAAGCCGGCAGCGGCTTCGGCGCCTTCTCAACTTCCACCAGACACATGCGGCAGTTCGCCGCAACGGTCAGCTTCTCGTGATAACAGAAGCGCGGCACGTACGCGTGATTGGCGTCCGTGACCCGAATGATCATATCGCCCTTGCGCGCCTTCACCGGCACGCCGTCGATTTCCATGTTTACGAATTCGTCGCCGCTCATGCCGCTTTCGCTCCAGCCTGGTCGGTCACCATGCTGCGGCCGCCATGATCAATCATGTATTCAAACTCGTGCCGGAAGTGCTTGAGCGCGCTCTGCACCGGCCATGCCGACGCATCGCCGAAGCCGCAGATGGTGTGGCCTTCGATACGGCCCGCGACATCCAGCAACAGACCGAGATCTTCGCGGCGTGCTTCACCTGCCATGATCCGCTTGACGAGTCGGTTCATCCAACCCGTGCCTTCACGGCACGGCGTGCACTGCCCGCAGGATTCGGACTTGTAGAAACGGGTGATGCGCTCGAGGACCTTCACCATGCAGGTGGTCTCGTCCATCACAATGATTGCCGCCGAGCCGATGGCCGAACCCGCGGCTTTCAGCGAGTCGTAATCCATGTTGGTCTTCATCATGACATCGCCGGGGACGACCGGAACCGAGAGCCCTCCCGGGATGACGGCCTTCAGCTTGCGGCCACCCTTGACGCCGCCACACAGATCCAACAGGTCCTTGAACGGAATGCCCAGCGGGACTTCGATGTTCGCCGGCTTTTCGACGTGACCCGAGACGGAGAAAATCACAGTACCCGCGGCGTTCTTGGGCCCGAGGTCCACGAACCACTGCGTGCCCTTGCGCAGGATCGCGGGCACCGAGGCGAAGCTCTGTGTATTGTTGATGGTCGTCGGCGCGCCGTACAGGCCGAAGTTCGCCGGGAACGGCGGTTTGAACCGCGGCTTGCCGGGCTTGCCCTCGAGCGAGTCCAACATCGCGGTCTCTTCACCGCAGATGTAGGCGCCGGCGCCCACGAACGTATAGATGTCCATGTCGATGCCGCTGCCACGGATGTTCTTGCCGAGCAGGCCCGCGTCGTAGGCTTCCTTCAGCGCCGCTTCGAAACGCGGAATGGGCTCACCCAGGAACTCGCCGCGGATGTAGTTGTAGGCAACCGTTGAGTTGGTCGCGTAGCCGCCGATGCACAGGCCTTCAATCAGGGCGTGGGGCGTAAATCGCAGAATATCGCGATCGTGGCAGGTGCCAGGCTCGCTCTCGTCCGAGTTGCAGACGAGATACTTCTGAACCGGGGAGTTGCGCGGCATGAAGCTCCACTTCATGCCCGTGGGAAACGCGGCGCCGCCGCGACCACGCAGACCCGAGCCTTTCACGAGGTCGATGACGGAGTCGCGCGTTGGCTTCTCTTCCAACATCTTTTCCCAGGTGCTGTAGCCACCGACCTTGCGATAGCTCTCCATCGTCCAGGGCTGGTCGTACTTCAACACCTCAAACAGAAGCAGGTTCTGTTTGGCTGCCCACTCGTTCGTACTCATTTCAGGTCATCCAGAATCTTGTCCACTTTCTCTTTGGTCAGGTACTCGTGGAATACATGGTCGACCATCATCATGGGCGCGCCCGTGCAGGCGGCCAGGCACTCTTCCTCGTTCTTCAGGAAGATGCGGCGGTCGGGAGTGCTCTCGTTGAGCTTGATTCCCAGCTTCTTCTCGGCGTGCGCCACGAGGTCCCAGGCGCCATTCAACATGCACGAGAGGTTCGTGCAGATGCTGACGTGGTGGCGGCCGCAGGGATGGGTCTCAAACATCGAATAGAAGGCGGCGACCTCATAGACCTGGACCGGCGGCAGGTTGAGATACTCCGCCACGGCATCCATCAGCTCCGGTGTCAGGAACCCCTGGTTCTGCTCTTGAGCAGCGCGCAGTGCCGAGATGGTCGCCGAGCGCTGACGGCCGGGCGGAAACTTCTTTACCCACTCGTCGATCTCGTGACGGGTGTGCTCAGAAAGCAGCTTCAGTTTACTGGTCTTCTCTGTACTCAACGGTCGATTTCCCCGAACACGATATCCTGGGTGCCGATCACAGCCACGACGTCGGCCAACATGTGGCCCATGCACATCTCTTCGAGCGCGGCGAGGTGCGCGAAGCCCGGCGCACGGCATTTCAAGCGATACGGCTTGTTGGCACCGTCCGAAACCAGGTAGATGCCGAACTCGCCCTTTGGCGCTTCGATCGCGGCATACGCCTCGCCCGCCGGCACTTCGTAGCCTTCAGTGAAGAACTTGAAGTGATGGATGAGCGATTCCATGTCGTCCTTCATCCGCTCGCGGCTGGGCGGCCGGACCTTGCGATCATCGATCATGACCGGGCCCGGGTTTGCGGCGAGCCAGTCGGCACACTGCCGGATGATGCGGTTGGATTGACGCATCTCCTCGACACGCACCAGATAGCGGTCGTAGCAGTCGCCGTGCACGCCAACGGGAATGTCGAAATCCATCCGGTCGTAGACTTCGTAGGGCTGCTTCTTGCGCAGATCCCACTCGATGCCCGAACCGCGCAACATGGGGCCCGAGAAACCGAGTTGCATGGCACGCTCCGGAGTCACAACTCCGATGTTGACCGTGCGTTGCTTCCAGATCCGGTTGTCGGTCAGCAGCGTCTCGAAGTCGTCGATGTTTTTCGGAAAGTGATCCGTGAAGTCCTTGATGAAGTCGAGCATCGTGCCCGAGCGCGCCTGGTTCAGGCGATCGACTTCCTTGTTGGAACGGTACTTCGAATACTGGTACTTCGGCATCGAGTCAGGCAGGTCGCGATACACGCCGCCCGGACGGTAGTACGTCGCGTGCATGCGCGTGCCGGATACAGCCTCGTACAGATCCATCAACTCCTCGCGCTCCTTGAAGCAATAGAGGAAGACGGACATTGCACCGATATCCAAGCCGTGAGCGCCCAACCACATCAGGTGGTTCAGGACCCGGGTGATCTCATCGAACATCACGCGGATGTACTGAGCCCGCTCGGGGGGCGTGATGCCCAACAGCTTCTCGATCGCGAGCACGTAGGCGTGCTCGTTGCACATCATGGAAACGTAGTCGAGGCGGTCCATGTAACCGATCGACTGGTTGAAGGGCTTCGATTCGGCGAGCTTCTCGGTTCCCCGGTGCAGCAGACCGATGTGCGGATCGGCCTTCTGAATCGTTTCGCCGTCCATTTCCAGGACGAGGCGCAACACGCCGTGAGCCGCCGGATGCTGCGGACCGAAATTCAACGTGTAGTTTCTGATTTCACTCATCAGCGCGGGCCCTGCAATTCTTTGGGGACCACGTCGCGCAGATTCGGGTCATAGCGGTGATCGTGACGGATCACCTTGGGAACCAACACGCGGGGGACGATGCTCACAGGCTGATACACAACGCGCTTCTTCTCGTTGTCGTACTGCACTTCCACATTCCCGGCCAGCGGGAAATCCTTGCGGAACGGATGGCCGATGAAGCCGTAGTCGGTGAGGATGCGGCGCAGGTCCGGATGACCGCGGAACACGATGCCGAACAGATCGAATGCTTCGCGCTCGAACCAGTTGGCGCAGGCCCATACATCGATGACTGAATCCACCTGAGGATCCTGCGTGTCAGCACACTTCACCCGCAGACGCATGCGGCGGTTGTGAGTGATCGACAGCAGGTGGTACACGACCGCGAAGCGGCCCGCCATGTTCGGATCGGGTGCAGTGGTCCGCGCTACGCGGCCACGGCTGAACCCCGAACGGGTCGCCGACTCTGTCTGCCACTCGTCGCGCCCGTGATGCAGATAGTCGATGCCGGCGACGTCCATCAACATTTCAAACTTCAATTCCGGCGTGTCGCGCAACGCACGGCAAACCGACAGCAACTGCGCCGGCTCGACCTCGTAGGTCACTTCATCATTCAGCGAAGCAACGCGCTGCGCCCTGCCACTCAGGTGCGCATCGATCTGAGACGCTAAAGCATCTGTTCGCTCACTCACAGTGAGATCTCTCCTAACGGGCGATCGTGCTAGTGCGTTCGATCTTTTTCTGAAGCTGAATGATGCCGTACACCAGCGCTTCGGCCGTCGGAGGACAGCCGGGCACGTAGACATCTACAGGTACAACCCGGTCGCACCCGCGCACGACCGCATACGAATAGTGATAGTAACCACCGCCGTTCGCGCACGAACCCATGCTGATGACCCAACGGGGCTCAGCCATCTGGTCGTAAACCTTGCGCAGCGCCGGGGCCATCTTGTTCACCAGCGTACCGGCGACAATCATCACGTCCGACTGCCGCGGGCTCGGGCGAAAAACCACACCGAAACGGTCCAGGTCATAGCGGGACGCGCCCGCGTGCATCATCTCGACGGCGCAGCAGGCAAGTCCGAACGTGACAGGCCAAAGAGATCCGGTACGGGCCCAGTTGACGAGGCTGTCGACCTGGGTGGTCAGGAAGCCGCGTTGGGCGAAGCCTTCCGCGCCTTGGGGATCGGCTACAGCTTCTAATCCCACTCCAGCGCTCCTTTCTTCCATTCGTAAATAAAGCCGACCACCAGGATGGTGAGAAACACAGCCATGGCGATCAAACCGAAGCCGCCGATCTTGCCGAGCGCCACCGCCCACGGAAACAGGAACGCGATCTCGAGGTCGAACACAATGAAGAGAATGGCCACCAGGTAGTAGCGCACGTCGAACTTCATGCGGCTGTCTTCGAATGCTTCGAAGCCGCATTCGTACGGCGAGTTCTTCGCCTTGTCGTCGTGGAAGCGTGCGAAGTAGCGACCGAGGCCGGTGCCCAGCACGAGCATGACAACCGCCAGCGCGGTGGCTATCCCTAAGAAAATCAGAATCGGCAGATAATTTGAAAGCATTACCGTTCGCCCGCAAACAAAAGGGACAGGCTCATCAACTGCAGCCTGTCCCCCTCGTAGTTATTCACGTTAGCCACCTATTGTAGCAGCGCGTAACGACATTTGGTGCCGACGGCGAGATTCGAACTCGCACACCTCGCGGCGCTAGCCCCTCAAGCTAGTGTGTCTACCAGTTCCACCACGTCGGCAAATCAGAACAATTACTTGGGCGGTGCGCCCTCCGGCGGCGCGGTCCCCTGAGGCGCAGCCGGCGCAGGCGCCGGGGCCGTTGCCGGGCTCGGCGTCGTTGGAACCGGTGCGGGCACCGTCGCCGTATTCGGCGCCGGAGTCTTTGCCGCACCTGCAGGCGTCTTCTGAACCTCGCCCGCCTGGTCGAGAATCGTCCGCGGCTGCGAGTCGGAAATCTTCATTCCCACGTAGGTCAACAGCAGGCTGTTGATCATGAACACGGCCGCGAAGATCGCAGTCGCACGCGATAACGCCGTGGTTACGCCACGCGCACCGAACACTGTGCCTGAAGATCCCGCGCCGAAGCCTGCGCCCGCCTCAGCACCCTTGCCGCGTTGAAGCAGCACGAGGCCGATGATCGCGAACGCCGAGAACACCTGCACCACTGTCAAAATAATTCGCCACATAGTCCGTTCAACTCGTCCTGGGCCGGCACGTGCCGGCTACCGCCATTCGGGGCCGCTATCCCGCAGCCTTCAGAATGGCCAGAAATTCATCAGCCTTGAGCGACGCGCCGCCGATCAGACCACCATCCACATCGGGCATCGCAAACAGCTCCGCCGCATTACTGGCCTTCACACTGCCGCCGTACAGAATGCGGGTTGCACCCGCTATCTTAGCATCCCGGGCCCCTATACGGGCGCGGATGGCAGCATGGACTTCCTGTGCCTGCTCCGGTGTCGCGGTGCGGCCAGTCCCGATCGCCCACACCGGCTCATAGGCCACTACAGCCTGGCCGAGCGTTTCCACGCCACTCAGCTCCAGCACAGCATCGAGCTGACGCGACACAACCTCGGCCGTACGGCCCCCGTCCCGCTCCGAGAGCTGCTCCCCCACGCACAGTATGGGAATCAGCCCCTTCGAATGGGCCCCCGCAAACTTCCGCGCCACCAGTTGATCGGTTTCCCGATACAGCAGGCGCCGCTCTGAATGACCGACGATTGCGTACTCGCAACCGACGTCCTTCAGCATTGCCGCTGAAACCTCGCCGGTGAACGCTCCGTGCGTGTCTGCACACACGTCCTGCGCACCCAGCCGGATCTGCGTATCACGCAACATCCGACCGATCTCCTGCAGATACACCAGGGGCGGACACACAACGCAATCCGCAACCGGATCACGCGGGTAATGAGCCCCCAGCTCTTCGATCAGCCGCGCGTTATCGGCGCGCGAGCCGTGCATCTTCCAGTTTCCGACGACGATGGGGCGGCGCATTGACCGACCTCCAGATTTCGCGGGCGCGCGATGATAGCGATGCGCTCCCCGTGGTGCAATCGTTCTACTCGGCGGCGGCCCTGACCACCTCGGCCAGCTCGGTCGCGGCTGCCTTGGTAGCGGCCTCCCCTTTACCCTCCACCATCACCCGGATCACTGGCTCCGTACCGGAGGCGCGCAAAACCACCCGTCCGTCCCCGCCCATGCGCTTTTCGATCTTCTGCACCGCTTCCTGTACAGACAGCACCGTGGAGGGATCGAACCGCTTCGCCACCTTCACGTTCAGCAGCACCTGAGGAAACTTCCGCATTCCGGAGGAAAGTTCAGCCAGCGAACGCCCGGTCTTTTTCATGACGCCCAGCACCTGCAGGGCGCTGACGAGGCCATCACCCGTGGTTGTCTTGTCGAGACAGAGAATGTGTCCCGAGGTCTCGCCGCCCAACGAACCGCCGGAATCGCGAAGCATGGCCAGAACATAACGATCGCCCACGGGCGCCCGCATGAATTCAATGCCGGCTTCCCGGAAGGCAACCTCCAGGCCGAGGTTGCTCATGACGGTGCCAACCACCGGCCCCTTCAGAGTTCCTGCTTCCTTGCGAGCGCGGGCGATGACGTACAGAAGCTGATCGCCGTCGACGATCCGCCCGAGGTGATCGACCATGACGAGACGATCACCGTCCCCGTCCAACGCGAGTCCCACATGAGCCCGAACGCCCGGCACCGTCAGCTGGAGTAAGTCCGGAGCGGTCGATCCACAGCCGTCATTGATGTTGCGGCCGTTGGGAGAGCAACCGATCGGAACGATCTCTGCGCCGAGGTCCGCCAGCACGCGCGGGCCGACCTTGTAGGCCGCGCCGTTTGCGCAGTCGACGACAATCTTCATACCGGACAGGTCGATGCCGGCCTCGATCGTAGCGGCGCAGAACTCCTGATAAAGCGTGCGTGACCTGTCGACGCGGGTCGCACGTCCCAGGCTGCGGGAAATCTGCGTAATGGGCGGCTGCGCCAGCTCTGCTTCGATGCGCTCTTCCAACTCATCCGACAGCTTGCCGCCGCTGGCATCGAAGAACTTGATGCCGTTGTCATCATACGGGTTATGGGAGGCACTGATGACAACGCCGAAGTCACAGTTGAATCGGCGGGTCATGTACGCAATGCCGGGTGTCGGCAGCGGTCCGATCAGTTGTACGTTGACGCCGGCAGCGACGAATCCTGCTTCGAGAGCGGATTCGAACATGTAGCCCGACAGGCGCGTGTCCTTGCCGATGAGTACGGTACCGCCCTCAGGCGCCAACACGCGAGCGGCCGCGCTCGCCAGATGTAGTGCGAAATCCACGGTCATCGGGTGCTCACCGACTGTGCCTCTGATGCCGTCAGTTCCGAAATATCGTCGACTCATTCACCTAGCCCCTGCACAGCCATGACTGTTTTCAACGCGTCCATTGTCGGGCCGACGTCGTGCACGCGCACGATGTTGGCGCCGTTGAGCACCGCCATCATGGCGAACGCCACGCTCCCATGGACTCTCTCGCCAGATGCTCGCCCGGTTATCCGACCTACGAAGGATTTCCGCGACAAGCCCACTATTATCGGCCACTCGGAGCCCAATTTGCGCAGCTGCCGCAGCAGCTCGAGATTGTGCTCGAGGGTCTTTCCAAACCCAAAGCCCGGGTCGATGGCAATCCGATCAGGCGTGACGCCCGCAGCCCGGCAAGCTCCAACGCGTTCCAGCAGGAACGCTCTCACCTCATTGACGACGTCGTCGTAGTGAGGAGCCAATTGCATGGTTCGGGGGTCGCCCTGCATGTGCATGACACAAGTGGCGCACTGGGTCGCGGCCGCGGCTTCCAGTGCGCCTGGCTCGGAAAAGGCACGGACGTCGTTCAGGAGGCCCGCTCCGGCCTCGGCAGCCGCGCGCATCACCTCGGGCTTACTGGTATCCACGGAGATAACCGCGCCGGTTTGACCGCGGAGCTGTGCGATTACAGGGACAACACGACGTATTTCTTCGTCGGCGCCGACGGGGTCGGCTCCCGGACGTGTTGACTCGCCGCCCACATCGATGATTGCCGCGCCCTCCTCGGCCATACGCAGGCCATGAGCTACCGCAGCTGCGATGTCGCGAAATTTCCCGCCGTCTGAAAAGGAATCAGGGGTGACATTGAGAACGCCCATGACAGCGGGCCGCGCCAGGTCGAGTGTTTGCGTTCCACATCGCAGCAACATATTGATATCCGGCTGCGAAAACGGCATCGGGGCGCGAACGCCCCGATGCCTCTTCAGCGACTACCCGTATCGGCTCAGTGTTGGCCGGCCGGTGACCCGATCGGGCCGCTCGGCGCGCCTTCAGCCGGTGGGACCTTGGGCGGCTTGTTGGACAGGTTCTCATCCCAGTCACGCGGCGGACGTGGGACTTTGCCTGCCATGATTTCCTTGAGCTGCTCTTCGTCGATGGTCTCGTACTTGATCAACGCATCCGCCATCAAGTGCAGCTTATCCAGGGCGGCCACGAGGATCTGCTTGGCTTTCTGGAAGTTGCTCTCGATAACGCTACGCACTTCTTCGTCGATCGCGTGCGCCGTACCGTCCGAAACCACCTTGTGCTGAGTGACGCTGCGCCCGAGGAAAACCTCGCCGTCGTCCTCGGAGTACGTGAGCGGACCCAGCTTGTCCGATAAGCCCCACTTCGTGACCATGTTGCGAGCCAACTCGGTGGCGCGCTCGATGTCGTTGGAAGCACCCGTCGTTACGCCCTCGCGTCCGAAGATCAACTCTTCCGCGATACGACCACCAAACAGTGTCGCAATGGCGCTTTCGAGGCGACGCTTCGACATGCTGTAGCGATCCTGCTCGGGCAGGAACTGAGTGACACCCAACGCGCGGCCGCGCGGGATGATCGTGACCTTGTAGACCGGGTCGTGCTCGGGAACCGTCATGCCGACGATGGCATGCCCTGCCTCGTGATAGGCGGTCATGCGCTTCTCTTCCTCGCTCATGACCATGGAACGCCGCTCGGCGCCCATCATGATCTTGTCCTTGGCACGCTCGAACTCGTCCATGCCGACAATCCGCTTGTTGGCACGGGCGGCGAACAAGGCAGCCTCGTTGACCAGGTTGGCGAGATCGGCACCGGAGAATCCGGGAGTACCGCGTGCAATCAGGCTCGGCTTCACATCGTCGGACAGCGGCACACGGCGCATGTGAACGCGGAGGATCTGTTCGCGGCCCCGAACATCAGGCAGCGGAACCACAACCTGACGGTCGAAGCGGCCCGGACGCAACAGCGCCGGATCCAGCACGTCAGGACGGTTCGTGGCAGCGATGACAATGATGCCCTCGTTACCTTCGAAGCCATCCATCTCGACCAGCAACTGGTTCAGGGTCTGCTCACGCTCGTCGTGACCACCACCGAGGCCCGCGCCACGATGCCGGCCGACGGCGTCGATCTCGTCGATGAAGATGATGCAGGGCGCATGCTTCTTCGCCTGCTCGAACATGTCGCGCACGCGTGAGGCACCGACACCCACGAACATCTCGACGAAGTCGGAGCCGGAGATGGTGAAGAAAGGCACCTTCGCTTCGCCCGCGATCGCGCGAGCCAACAGCGTCTTGCCGGTACCCGGCGAGCCGACCATCAGCACGCCCTTCGGAATCTTTCCACCCAGCTTCTGGAACTTGCCCGGGTCCTTCAGGAAGTCGACGATTTCGGACACTTCCTGCTTGGCTTCATCGACACCCGCGACATCCGCGAACGTGACGTTGACCTGATCCTCACCCAACAGGCGCGCCCGGCTCTTTCCGAACGACATCGCGCCGCGTCCACCGGATGCACCCTGCATCTGGCGGAGCATGTAGACGAATACGAGTATCAACAGTAGCGCCGGTGCCAGCTGCAACAACAATTGCGCCAGGAAGTTGGGCTGCTTCGGCGGGCGGCCCTCGATCGCAACGTTCGCCTTCTGCAGCGCGCCGATCAGCGCGGTGTAGTCGGTCTCTGGATTGAACGTCTTGAATTGGGTCTTGTCCTTGCGGGCGCCGTAAATCATCTCGCCCTGCAGAACTACAGAGTCCACCCTGTTCGACTTCACGTCGTCCAGGAAGGTGGAGTAACGCACCTCTTCCGGCTGTCCGACCGTGGGCATGTAGCGGCTGAAAACCGCCAGCAGCACCAGGACGATCACCACCCAGAGGAGGATGTTTTTAGTCAAATCGTTCAAAGGGTTCGACCTCTATTAGCTCGCAGTGAGGTGGCTAAAAAGCAACCTACACCATCGTAAAGTCCTTAGCCAGCAAATACATTTAGGGCTGCGGGCTACTGCTGGATGTCCATCAGGGCACAGGCCCAGGTTTCAAGACCCGTTCAGGGTTAAAGTTCCCGATCGGCGATCCGTTTACAATGGGGGGATGATTCAAAAATACATCCCTTCCCGTCGTGTCCGTCCGTCTCATTCCGCTACTGAACGTCCAGCTGGAACCAGCCTGTATAAACGCAAGCGCGTGCGGGCTGGCGGAACGCCACCCAAGCCACGCAAAAAGCGCACTCCAGGCCAGGGTTCGGCCGCCGAGGCAGCGCCTCCGGTCGCGCCTGAGCTTTCCGAGAAGCAGCGGCGCCACCTGCGGGGCCTCGCCCACGAGCTGAAGCCCCTGATTCGCCTCGGTAACGCCGGGCTCACCGAGGCGGTCGCCGCAGAGACTGCCCGTGCGCTGCACGACCACGAGCTCATCAAGGTGAAAGGGCCCGGCGGGGATCGGGAAGCACGGGATGCCGTGTTCACCGACCTGGCCCAACGGACAGCCAGTGCGTTGGTGCACCGCATCGGGAACGTGGCGGTCCTCTACAGGCCGAACGCCACGTTGCAACGCATCATTATTCCGGACTGATTTCATTGGCGCGGCAGTATCCCTGGACAGGGACACGGCCGCGCGGAACCCGGGTCCGAACTTTATTCGTAGCGGACGGCGACGATCTCGTAGGACTTGATCCCGCCCGGGGCGGTAACGTCGACCACGTCGCCCTCGGACTTGCCGACCAGCGCCCGGGCAATGGGCGAGGTAATGGATATGCGCCCTTCGCGAATATCCGCCTCGTCCTCACCGACGATCTGATAAGTCACGTGATGCTGGGTGTCGTCCTGGTCGTCGAGCTCCACGACCGCGCCGAACACCACCTTGCCGTTGGTCACGAGCTTGGTGGGATCGATGATTTCAGCCGACCCCAGTTTGGCCTCGATCTCGCCGATCCGGCCTTCGATGAACCCCTGCTGCTCACGCGCGGCGTGATACTCGGCGTTCTCGGACAGATCCCCGTGGCCGCGTGCCTCCGCGATCGCCTTGATCACGTTCGGCCGCGACTCGGTCTTCAACTTCTTCAGCTCAGCCCGCAGCGCCTCAGCGCCGCGGATAGTCATTGGTGTGCGTTTCATGCACGTACTGCCTCTTTGTGCAGGTCTTGCAGTCGATTGACCTCAACGTCATCGACATGATCCAGGGCCTCGCACGTTGCGAGCCCCGCCGCGAGCGTCGTGTAGTACGTCACCCGCCGGTGAACGGCTTCCCGGCGAATGGAGTTCGACTCCCGTACCGCCAGCTTCCCCTCCGTCGTGTTGACGATGAGGTCGATCTCGTCGTTCTTGATCATGTCCACTATGTGGGGCCGGCCTTCCCGGACCTTGTTGACCCGGCGGCAGGCAATCCCGGCTTCCTTGAGAGCCCGCGCCGTGCCATCGGTCGCAAGGACCTCAAACCCCCGCTCAATGAGCTTCCTGGCAAGCCCGACTGCCCCCGGCTTGTCCCGATCCCTCACACTGATAAAGCATACGCCGTTACGAGGCAAGGTTACGCCTGAACCCGCCTGCGCCTTCGCATAGGCCTCGCCGAAGGTACGGCCCGTGCCCATGACCTCCCCGGTCGACTTCATCTCGGGACCGAGTATGGGATCGGACTCCGGGAACTTGTTGAAGGGGAAGACAGCTTCCTTCACCGAATAATAGTGGGGCACGTGCTCGACCGTCGCGCCCAGCTCCTTCAGCTTGCGGCCGGTCATCACCTGGGCGGCAATCTTCGCCAACGCCACTCCCGTGGCCTTGGAAACGAAGGGCACCGTGCGCGAAGCGCGTGGATTGACCTCGAGCACGTAGATGACACCGTTCTGAATCGCGAACTGCAGGTTCATCAGGCCCACGACATTGAGTGCCTTGGCGAGCTTGCGGGTCTGCTCGCGCAGCTCCGCCTGAGCTTCGGGACTCAGACTGTTGGGTGGCAGAGAGCATCCGGAGTCGCCCGAATGCACACCCGCCTGCTCGACGTGCTCCATGATCCCGCCAATCAACACATCGTCGCCGTCGCACACGGCATCGACGTCGACTTCGATGGCCACATCGAGGAAGCGATCCAACAACACGGGGCTGTCGTTCGAAACCTTCATCGCGTGTGTCATGTATGAGCGCAGGTCATCTTCAGTGAAGACGACTTCCATCGCGCGGCCGCCCAGCACGTAGGAAGGCCGCACCACGAGGGGGAAACCCACCTCACGCGCGAGGCGCACCGCCTGATCCTCGGTCCGCGCGGTCGCGTTGGCCGGCTGCTTCAGATTCAGCTTCTTCACGAGGGCCTGAAAGCGCTCGCGATCTTCAGCGACATCAATGGAATCCGGGGTCGTGCCGATGATGGGCGCGCCCGCCTCTTCCAGGGCACGCGACAGCTTGAGGGGTGTCTGCCCGCCAAACTGCACGATGATGCCCTGCGGCTTTTCCTTGTCCATGACCTCGAGGACGTCCTCGAGGGTCAGGGGCTCGAAATACAACCGGTCCGAGGTGTCATAGTCGGTCGACACCGTCTCCGGGTTGCAATTGACCATGATGGTCTCGAACCCGTCTTCACGCAGCTGCAGGGCCGCATGCACGCAGCAGTAATCAAACTCGATGCCCTGCCCGATCCGGTTCGGGCCACCGCCCAGAATCATGATCTTCTTGCGGTCGGTCGGGTTGGCTTCGCATTCCTCCTCGTAGGTGGAATACATGTACGCGGTCGATGTGGCGAACTCCGCCGCGCAGGTGTCGACCCGCTTGTAGACGGGGCGAATGTTCATCTCGTGGCGCTTCTGGCGGATGGCCTTCTCCGGCATATCCAACAGCCGGCCGAGCCGCGCGTCGGAGAAGCCTTTGCGCTTGAGCAAACGCAGCCGATCCTCCGTCAACGCGCCGAGTCCGTCGGAACGCACCAGCCCTTCTTCCCTGATGATGTCCTCGACCTGAGCGAGGAACCAGGGATCAATGTGAGTCAGCTCGAAGATGCGCTCGAAGGACCATCCGGCGCGGAACGCATCCGCCACATACAACAGCCGATTGGCACCGGGCGCACGCAGCTCATACGCGAGCTTGTCCTGGTTCTCATCGCTCAACGGCAGCGGGAATTGCTCGGTCAGGCCATCGAGGCCGGTCTCGAGCCCGCGCAACGCCTTCTGCAACGACTCCTGGAACGTGCGTCCAATCGCCATGACCTCGCCGACCGACTTCATCTGAGTGGTCAGGCGGTCGTTCGCGGCAGGAAACTTCTCGAACGTGAAGCGCGGGATCTTGACTACGACATAGTCGATCGACGGTTCAAATGATGCAGGCGTCGCACCGCCGGTGATGTCATTCTTCAACTCATCCAGCGTGTAACCAACAGCGAGCTTCGCGGCGATCTTCGCGATCGGGAACCCGGTAGCCTTCGAGGCCAACGCCGACGAACGCGATACGCGGGGATTCATCTCGATCACCAGCAAGCGGCCGTCACGGGGGTTGACCGCGAACTGCACGTTCGAGCCGCCCGTATCAACACCGATCTTGCGCAACACGGCGATGGAGGCATCGCGCATGCGCTGGTATTCCTTGTCCGTGAGCGTCAGGGCCGGCGCGACTGTTATGGAGTCGCCCGTGTGCACGCCCATCGGGTCGAGGTTTTCGATCGAGCAGATGATGATGCAGTTGTCCTTGTGATCACGGACCACCTCCATCTCATATTCTTTCCAACCGATCACCGATTCTTCGAGCAGCACCTCGCTGGTGGGCGATGCGTCGAGCCCGCGGGCCACGATGGCCTCGAGCTCTTCCCGGTTGTACGCAATACCACCGCCCGAGCCACCCATGGTGAACGAGGGACGGATGATCGCCGGGTAACCCGTGTCCGCCACGATTTCCAACGCGTCTTCGATGCTGCGGGCAATCTGCGACCGCGGGCACTCGAGACCGATCTCGCGCATGGCGTTTCGGAACAGCTCCCGATCCTCCGCCATATCAATGGCAGCGCGGGAAGCGGCAATCAACTCAACCTCGTACTTCTCCAGCACGCCTTCGCGTACGAGATCCAACGCAGTGTTGAGTGCAGTCTGCCCTCCCATCGTCGGCAGCAGCGCATCGGGCCGCTCCTTCTCGATGATGCGGGCCACGGTCTTCCAGTTGACGGGCTCGATGTAGATGGCATCCGCCATGCCCGGGTCCGTCATGATGGTGGCCGGGTTCGAGTTCACCAGAATGACCCGATAGCCTTCTTCCCTGAGGGCCTTGCACGCCTGGGCGCCGGAGTAATCAAACTCGGCCGCCTGGCCGATGATGATCGGACCGGCACCGATGATGAGGATGCTCTGGATGTCAGTACGTTTGGGCATTACCGACCTCCCGCGGCTTTCAGCTGGGCTTGCAGCCGGCGCAGCATGAGGTGATTGAAGCGCTCAAACAGGGGCTTCAGATCGTGCGGGCCCGGGCTCGCTTCCGGATGCCCCTGGAAGCTGAACGCCGGCTTGTCCTTCAACGCGATTCCCTGCAGTGAGCCATCAAACAGTGAACGGTGAGTGGCTCTGACGTTCGCGGGCAGCGTCGTCTCGTCCACGGCGAAGCCGTGATTCTGGCTGGTGATGAATACCCGGCCGGAGTCGAGATCCTGCACGGGGTGATTCGCGCCGTGATGGCCGAACTTCATCTTGGTGGTTTTCGCGCCGACGGCCAGACCCAGTATCTGGTGACCGAGGCAGATACCAAACACCGGCAGGTCCGTCTCGAGGATTCTGCGAGTAGCATTGATCGCGTAGTCACAAGGCTCCGGATCACCGGGACCGTTGGAAAGAAACACACCATCCGGATTCAGGGCGATGACCTCTTCCGCGCTCGTTTGCGCGGGAACAACTGTGATGCGACAACCGTAGTCCGAAAGAACCCGCAGGATGTTGCGCTTGACGCCGAAATCGTAGGCGGCGACATGCATGCGCTGGTGAGAGCGAATGGGTGCGCGCAGATTTTCCGGCCACACGCTGCCTTCGTTCCACTGGAAGGTGCGCTTCGCAGTGACCACCTTGGCGAGATCCATGCCCTTCAAGCCGGGAAATTTCTTCGCAAGCTTGACGGCCGCGGCCTCATCAACTTTGTCGCCGGTCATGATGCAACCGGCCTGCGCGCCCTTCTCGCGCAGAATGCGTGTCAACTTGCGCGTGTCGACGCCGGCGATGGCCACGACCTTGCCGCGCTCGAGAAATTCCGACAGCGACTCGTTGGAGCGCCAGTTACTGCGCAGCAGCGGCAGATCACGGATCACGAGCCCCGCGGGATAAATCTGCGCGGCCTCGAGGTCCTCCGGTGTCGTACCGGTGTTGCCTATGTGCGGAACGGTGAGAGTGACGATCTGACGGGCGTATGACGGGTCGGTGAGAATTTCCTGATAGCCCGTCAATGCAGTGTTGAAAACGACTTCGCCGGTTGTGTTGCCTTTGGCTCCGATTGACTGGCCGCGGAAGATGGTTCCATCCGCCAGCGCCAGCACAGCGGTTACGCTCACTAGTGACTATCCCCTGACAAAAAGCTTGAAAAGACGCGAGATCTTCGAGGGGCAGATATACAAAGCGGGAGGAGTTCTCTCGAACATCCTCCCGCCTTGCATTGGACTAACCCGAACTCGGATTAGGCGGAAATTTTACGGGCATACAGCGCGATGTGTCCATGGAAAATCGTATGCACGGACCTTGGTAAAAAAGGGGTAAAACTCCGCAGGGTTCGTCTCAACTGCCTGATTTACTAATGAATAAATCGCGCATGAAATATCTGCCCGGCGCCCGGGACTGGAGCCAGACAGCAGCTCGGAGGGCGCCACGGGCAAAGATTGCCCGGTCGGTCGCGCGATGGCTCAGAGTGAGGCTCTCCCCCAATCCGGCGAACAGCACGTCGTGCGCGCCGACAATGTCCCCTCCCCGGACCACCGCAAAGCCGATCTCGCTGCCCTGGCGAGGCGCGTTGCCTTGGCGCGATCCATCCCCGTGCCGGGCCGCGCCGCCTTGGACGACCTCGGGCTGGCTGCCGATGCCGTGGAGCGTCTGGCACCGACCCTCGGCAGCGGCCTGCCCGAGCGCTAATGCCGTTCCGGAGGGGGCATCCTGCTTCTTCCGGTGGTGCGCTTCGATGATTTCGATATCGAATGACGGGGGCAATGCGGCTGCGGCCTGACGGACCAGCTCGACCAGGACGGTCACGCCAAGACTGGTATTCGGAGCAATGAGGAGCGGAATCTCCCTGGCGGCGGCCTCGAATTCGGCACCCGGGGTAAAGCCGGTAGTGCCAATGAGCAGCGGCTTGCGCGCCTGGCGGCACGCCGCCAGGTTGCTTTGGGTGGCGCTGGCGTTCGAGAAATCGATGGCCACGTCGGCCTGGGCGAGCGCGGCGGCGAGATCCGAAGTGACGGTAACACCCAGTCGGCCCACAGCTGCAAGTTCCCCTGCATCCTTTCCGAGGGCGGAGCTATCAGGCGAAGCCACGGCTGCCGTGATTGATACGTCCTTCGACTCAGACGCGGCGCGCACGAGCGCGAGGCCCATGCGCCCAGTAACGCCGATGATGGCGGCCCGAGTCATACGCCGCCGGCAACCGGCAGCAATGAGGGCCAACGCCAGAATCGCAGTGCGTGCCCACGGCGAGCCGTCAGCAGCGGATGCCGACCGCGACGCCGCGGGATCACTTGGCGCCGCTCGAGAAGAACCGCTTCACGCCCTCAAAGAATCCCTGTTCACGAGGAGCGTGGCGATCTGAATTCTGCTTGAGCGTGTCTTCGAGCTTGCGGATGAGATCCTTCTGCTCGGATGAAAGATGCACGGGCGTCTCGATGACAACACGGCAGAACAGATCACCGCGAGCGCCACCGCGGACTGGCTTCACGCCCTTATCCCGTAGGCGAAACACACGGCCTGACTGCGTTTCCGCCGGTACCTTCAAAGTAACGTCGCCATCGAGAGTGGGCACGTCAACCGTGCCGCCGAGAGCCGCCGTTGCGAAGCTCACCGGCACCTCGCAGCTCAGGTGTTCACCTTCACGTTCGAAGATCGCGTGCTCACGCACGTTGACTTCAACATACAGGTCCCCTGGAGGACCGCCGTTACGTCCCGCCTCACCCTCGCCGCTCAGGCGAATGCGATCTCCGGTGTCGACACCGGCAGGGACTTTGACTGAGAGCTTGCGCGTCCGGCGCACACGCCCCTGGCCGAGACAGGTGTCGCACGGGTTCTTGATGATTGTGCCGTTGCCACGGCAACGGGGACACGTCTGCTGAAGTTGGAAGAATCCCTGGCTGATGCGGATCTGTCCGGAACCGCCACAAGTGTCGCAGGCCGCGGCCGTGCTGCCCTTCGCGGAGCCGCTGCCATGACAGGTCTCGCATTCCGACAGCTTCGGCACTTCGATCTCGGCCGCATAGCCAAACACCGCCTGATCGAGATCGAGCTCCAGCTCGTAACGCAGATCGGCGCCGCGAAACTGCTGCGTGCGGGGATCCCCGCCGCGCCGCGCGCCGAAAATGTCACCAAACACATCGCCGAAAATATCGCTGAACGCATCGCCGCCGGAGAACCCGGAGCGACCACCGCCGCCACGTGAATGGGCTTCGATACCCGCATGACCATGCTGATCGTAGATGGTCCGCTTGTTGGCGTCAGTCAGGACCTCGCACGCTTCCTTGGCTTCCTTGAAGCGCTCTTCCGCTTCTTTGTCATTGGGGTTGCGGTCGGGGTGAAATTTCATCGCAAGGCGTCGGTACGCCTTTTTGATTTCCGCTTCAGTCGCGGTTTTAGGTACGTCGAGTACCTTGTAGTAGTCGCGTTTGGACATGCGTGTTGATCAGAACCCCTGCGGAATGAGCACAGGGCTCACTATGTTTAATAGTGAGCCCTGTCAGACTTCGTAACTTTACGAAGCTTTCCGGTCCTTGTCCTTCACTTCTTCGAACTCGGCATCGACGACATCGTCGCGGCCGGCCGCGCTACCCTGCGCACCCGCACCACCCGCACCACCCGTCGCTCCGGCGGCACCCGGGCCAGGGCCTGCACCCGCACCCGGCGCTCCCTGTTCGGAAGCATAGGCGCGCTGTGCGATGGCCGCGGAAGCCTGTGCCAGTGCATCGGTCTTCTTCTCAATCACGTTCTTGTCGTCGGTCTTCAGCGCAGAACGCAGATCGGAGATGGCCGACTCCACTTTGGCACGCTCGGCTGCATCCACCTTGTCACCGAGGTCCTTGAGTGTCTTCTCGACCGAGTGGGTCATGCTGTCCGCCTTGTTGCGGACGTCGACCAGCTCGCGGAACTTCTTGTCCTCTTCGGCGTGCGCCTCGGCATCGCGCACCATCCGCTTGATCTCTTCCTCGTTCAGACCGCTCGAGGCCTTGATGACGATCTTCTGTTCCTTGCCGGTGGCCTTGTCTTTCGCCGACACGTTCAGAATGCCGTTCGCGTCGATGTCGAAGGACACTTCAACCTGCGGCATGCCACGCGGCGCCGGGGGAATTTCAGTCAGGTCGAACTTGCCCAGTGACTTGTTGTCATGCGCGCGATCACGCTCACCCTGCAGGACATGGATGGTCACCGCAGTCTGATTGTCATCGGCGGTCGAGAAGGTCTGCGATGCCTTGGTCGGAATCGTCGTGTTCTTCTCGATCAACTTCGTCATCACGCCACCGAGCGTCTCGATACCGAGCGACAGCGGGGTCACGTCGAGCAGCAGAACATCCTTCACTTCACCAGCCAACACGCCGCCCTGGATCGCCGCGCCAACCGCAACAGCCTCATCCGGGTTCACGTCCTTACGCGGCTCCTTGCCGAAGAAGTCCTTCACGTACTTCTGGACGAGCGGCATACGAGTCTGGCCACCGACCAGAATGACCTCGGCGATGTCGCTCGAGGACACACCGGCGTCCTTCATGGCCGTCTTACAGGGACCGATGGTCTTCTGAACCAGGTCCTCGACGAGTGACTCCAGCTTCGCGCGGGTCAGCTTGATGTTGAGATGCTTGGGCCCTGAGGCATCAGCCGTGATGTACGGCAGGTTGATGTCGGTCTGCTGGGTCGAGGACAGCTCGATTTTCGCCTTCTCAGCGGCTTCTTTCAGGCGCTGCATGGCGAGGGGGTCCTTGCGCACGTCAACGCCGGACTCCTTGAGAAACTCTTCGCCCAGGAAATTGATGATGCGCAGGTCGAAGTCTTCACCACCGAGGAAGGTGTCACCGTTGGTGGAGAGCACCTCGAACTGACGCTCGCCATCGACTTCGGCGATCTCGATGATGGACACGTCGAACGTACCACCACCCAGGTCGTACACCGCAATCTTGCGGTCCTTGCCCACCTTGTCTTCGCCATAGGCGAGCGACGCCGCGGTCGGCTCGTTGATGATGCGCTTTACATCCAGGCCCGCGATGCGGCCGGCGTCCTTGGTCGCCTGGCGCTGCGAGTCATTGAAGTACGCCGGCACGGTGATCACGGCCTCGGTGACCGTCTCACCGAGATAGTCCTCGGCGGTCTTCTTCATTTTCATGAGAACGCGAGCGGAGATCTCCTGAGGGGCCATCTTCTTGCCCTGGACCTCGACCCACGCATCGCCGTTGTCGGCTTTCACAATCTTGTAGGGGACCATCTTGATGTCCCGCTGCACGATCTCGTCGTCGAACTTACGGCCGATGAGACGCTTGATGGCGTGAAGGGTGTTCGCCGGATTGGTGACCGCCTGGCGCTTCGCCGGCTGGCCCACCAGAACCTCGCCGTCCTTGGTGAATGCAATAACTGAAGGAGTGGTGCGGTCGCCCTCGCTGTTCTCGATCACGCGAGGCTTGCCGCCCTCCATGATGGCCACGCAGGAATTCGTGGTCCCGAGGTCGATGCCGATTACCTTACCCATTGGTTTACTCCGCAAGAATTCTGTTGTGGTCCAGTAGTCACACTTGTTGGGTGCTTGCCCCTACCTATTCAAGTAGAGGCCCTTGTAAAAAATGTTGCTCGAGCGGGGGCCCCTCAAGCCTTCGAAACGATGACCCGCGCCGGCCGCAGCACCCGGCCATTCAGCTCATATCCAGGCTGTACGACCTGGAGAACCGAATTCGGCTCCGCGGTGGCCGACTCCTGCGCCAGCATGGCCTCGTGACGCGCCGGGTCGAAGGGCTCGCCCTGAGGGTTGATGGGGGCAACCCCGATCTTCTTCAGTGCCGTCGACAGAAGCTGCAGGGTGGCCTCCTGGCCCTGAACCAGGGTTCGCACGTCCGCCGCCTTGCCGGCGTTCTGCACCGCCAGATCCAGGCTGTCCCAGACAGGCAGCAGCTCCTGCGCAAATTTCTCGAGGCCGTAGCGGTTCGCCGCCTCGATATCGCGCTGCGCGCGCTTGCGGACGTTGTCGAGGTCTGCGACTGCCCTGAGATATTGATCCCAATGGTTTTTCGCACGCTCTTCAGCTTCAGTCAAAGCCTGCTGCAACCGCTCTAGCTCGACGAGCTGGGCCGCTGTCTCGGGGAGGACGGCTGTGGGCTCTCCGGCTGCCCCGTGCCGCTCTTGTCCGGGCTCGTCACCGTTCATTAATACCTCCTAAACATATTGGCAAAGGGCTCTCACACCCCCGGGCGGGGGCGCAGGATGCCTGAAAACAATATTTGCGCCTACTTGAGGTTCAGCGGCGGGAGTTCAAGGCGGCGCCGAGCAACTTTGCAGTCATGTCCACGATTGGAATAACGCGCTCGTAGGCCATGCGGGTGGGGCCGATGACACCGACCACGCCGACGACGGAGTCGCCGGCCGCATAGGGCGCGGTAACGACACTGCAATCATCGAGAATCTGGTAACCCGACTCGTGGCCGATGAAGATCTGCACGCCTTCGGCCTTCAGGCTGTTGTAGAGCAGGTGTAGAAAATCGCGCTTCTCATTGAAGGCTTCAAACAGGCGGCGCAGCTTCTCGACATTGGTCAGCTCGGCGGCGCCCATCAGGTTGGTCTCGCCCTTGATGACGTACTCGAGCCGGTCCTCGCCCTCGCCTGCTTCGAACACGTGCTGCGCCATGGAGATGGCATCCAGCATGATCTGATTCATGTGCGCGTGGGTTTCAGCGAGCTGGCGCAGGATCTCATCGCGCACCTGGTTCAATGTGCGCCCGCGGAACTGCTCGTTGAGGAAATTCGAAGCGCGTCGCAGCTCATCGGGCGGGTAGTACCGCTCCAGCTGAATGATGCGGTTCTGGACTTCGCGGTCGTTGAATACGAGAACCGCCAGCACGCGATTCTCGGACAGGATGACGAACTCGATGTGCGTGATGGAGGCCTGCTGGGTGCGCGGCACTGTCACGACCCCCGCGAGCTTCGTCACCGAGGAGAGCAGCTGGGACACGGAGGCGATCAGGTCCTTGGAGCTGTCGCGCTTGCTATCCACCTGCCGGCGAATCTCGGCCACCGCCGATTCATCGAGGGGTTGCATGCGCAACAGCGTGTCGACGAAGAAGCGATAGCCCTTGTCGGTGGGGATGCGTCCAGCGGAGGTGTGTGGCGAGGAGACGAATCCATACTCCTCCAGGTCCGCCATGACGTTACGAATCGTGGCTGAGCTCAGCTGCAAGCCGGAGTCACGCGAGAGCACGCGGGAACCGACGGGTTGGCCGTCGCGGATGTAGCTTTCTATCAATATCCGGAGGAGAGTTTGAGCGCGGTCACTCAAAGCCTCGTGTTCTCGACCTTCGTGCGCCATGTTTACGGGTGTTCGCGTGCCTTTTCGCTAAAGCCTGCCCATTGCCTGACCCAAGCTAGCGATGGCGGCCCTCAGCGTCAAGCAATGGAGAAAAAGTCGCCGCTGGCGGTCAATTGGCCGCATTGGCCCTGCCACAGGGTCGTGCTACAAAGACGCCGCTTCGTAACTCTCTAGGATCCCGATGGGCTTTCCCGTTCGACTGTGCGCGCTGGTCGGCAGATTCTCGGACCCGCGTGTGGCGGAATCCGTGAACGTGCTGATTCCGCACCTTCTGTCCCGACAAATCCAGGTGATCATCAGCACCGAGACGACTTATTCGGGCGATGCGGCGGGCATCGTACGCATGCCCGAGGCGGAAATCGGAACGGCCGCGGACCTGGTCATAGCCATTGGCGGTGACGGTACCCTGCTCTATGCAGCGGGCCTGGTCGCGCGCCATGGGGTGCCGTTACTGGGTGTCAACCGTGGCCGGCTCGGGTTTCTGACCGACGTGATGCCCACGAACATGTTCCCCTGCATTGATGCAGCGTTGGAAGGTCGGCTGACGCCAGATGAGCGCCCGCTGCTCGCTGCGTGTGTCTACTACGCAGATGGCAGGGTGTCTGAAGCGCTGTCGCTCAATGACGTGGTGATGCAGAAGCTGGTGACAGGTCGAATGCTGGACTTTGAAACGCATCTGGACGGTGCGTACGTCAACACTCACGCTGGCGACGGGATTGTTATTGCGAGCCCGACCGGCTCGACCGCGTATGCCCTCTCCTGTGGCGGACCTATCATCGAGCCGCACCTGGATGTACTCGTAGTCGCGCCTATCTGTCCCCATACTTTGTCTGATCGCCCGATCGTCGTGTCGGCAAAGGCACAGATAGAAGTGAGGCTGCTGGAGCGGCCGGATACCCGGGCGCAGGTCACCTGCGACGGGACGGTGCTGGGAGAGCTGGAGCCGGGCGACCGGCTGTGTATCAAAGCGGCCTCGGAATCCATAACCCTGCTGCACCCGGCAGGCCATGATTACTACAAGTTGCTGCGCTCCAAGCTCCACTGGGGCCGAGGCAGTTTCGAGCGTTAGACATGCTGACTTATCTGCAGATCCGCGATTTCGCCATCATCGACGCCATCGAGCTCGAGGTACATCCGGGATTGACCGTACTGACCGGTGAAACCGGCGCGGGCAAGTCGATCCTGGTGGATGCGCTGCAGCTCCTGGCCGGTGGCCGGGCCGGATCTGAAGTCGTACGGCATGGCGCCGAGCGCGCGGAAATCACGGGCACGTTTGATCTGAGCAAGACGCCGCGCGAGTTGAAGCGCTGGCTGGAAGAGCAGTCGATTGACGCCGGCTCTGCGGACGAGTTGTCCATTCGCCGGGTCGTCTCGAGCGATGGACGATCGCGGGCGTATTTGAATGGGCAGGCGGTGGCGATTCAGGCACTGCGCGAGGCTGGCAACATCCTGATCGACATTCACGGGCAACACGAGTTTCAGTCACTCACCCGCTCGGCCGCGCAGCGCGAGTTGCTCGATGGCTACGGGCGCCTGGAACAGGCGGTATCCCAGGTTGGAATCACCCACCGGGTGTGGCTGGGATTGTTGAATCGCACGCTGGAGCTGGAAAGCAAGGCGCGCGATCGCGACGCGAAGTTGGAGCTGCTGCGCTACCAGGTGTCGGAGCTCAATGCGTTGCAACTCAAGGAAGGCGAGTTTGAGAGCCTGGTCGATGAGCGCGCGCGTCTTGCGAATCGCGGCAAGCTCGCGGATGCGACTCAGACCGCGCTGACTTTGTTGTACGAGGGTGAGGAAGGTAGCGCGCATGCGGGTGTCAGCCGCACTCTGCAGTCGTTGCAGGTGGTTGCTGCCGTGGACCCGAAGCTCGCTGCCGTAGTGCCGATGGTCGAGGAGGCGGCGATCCAGATTCGCGAGGCCGCTCGCGAGCTGGCGCACTATCGCGATGGGCTCGACCTGGATACCTCGCGTCAGGCTACCGTGGAGAGCCGGCTGGCGGCTATTGAGGAGCTGGCGCGGAAGAACCGTTCTGGTCCGGGCGAGTTGATTGCGCGCACCGCCGAGTTGAATGCGGAGCTCGCCTCGATTGAGCGGGCCGACACCGATTTGGCCGCCTTGCGCAAGGATCTTGCGGCGGCATTGGAAGAATTTAAGACACTGGCCGGTCAGTTGTCGGCGAAGCGTGCGACTGCGGGTCGGGCGCTGTCCAAGGACATTTCGACGAGGATGCAATCGCTGGGCATGGCCGGCGGACGGTTCCAGGTCGACGTAACACAGGATGGCACGCAGGAGCCGGCGCAACACGGCGTCGATCAGATCGAGTTCCGCGTAACGGCCAACCCTGGCCAACCGCTGCGCCCTCTGTCGAAGGTCGCATCAGGTGGCGAGTTGTCGCGTTTGTCGCTGGCTGTGCAGGTTTCCGTGGCTGCACGCGAGACACGCTGCATGGTGTTTGACGAAGTTGACTCCGGAATCGGCGGCGCCATCGCGGAGATTGTGGGTCGCGAGTTGCGCTCGCTCGGGGAGCGCGGCCAGGTGTTGTGCGTGACGCACTTGCCGCAGGTTGCCTCGCAGGGGCATCACCACCTGCGGGTGGCCAAGTCCAATGACGGCCGCACTACGCGCACTTCTCTGACAGAGCTCGCGCCGACCGACCGGGTCGAGGAGATCGCACGAATGCTGGGTGGCGTCGAGGTCACCGGCAAGGCGCGTGAGCACGCCAAGGAGATGCTCCGCACCCACCTGGAGCTGCCGGCAGATCCCACGCCGACTGATCGGATGCCGGCGCTGAAGGTAAAGGGAGTGTTGGCTCAGGCGAAAGTTGCGGCGCAGGAGGGGAAGGATCCGGGCGTTGAACCCAAATCACTGGGAGTGGACCCGCGGGCCACAGCTGTTGGCTCACGCACTGCGGCAGACCAGAAGTCCGCTGGCGGCGAGTCGCGCGGTGCGGGGCGTGGCATCGATCCGCGGGTGGCGGCCGGCGGAAGCTTACGGGGCGCTGCTGGCGCCAATTCCGGCGAAGAAGCCAAGGCGGCCGACGGCAAGGCGACTTCAGCAGCCAAGACCGGTGGCAGAGGCGCCGCGGAGGCCAAAGTGTCAGCCACCGGCGATTCGAAGCCCGCCACCAAGGGTGGCAAGGACAACGACAAGATTATCGACCTGAATGCTGCGAAGGCGGCCGGACGGCCTGCCTCTAAACGGCGCTGAGGAGTGGCGACGGCCGGTGCCCTGGGTACCTTGCGCCCGGGCCGCGGCCGGGGCGCGCTAGTTGCGCGCCGACGTTGCTCACGCGGATGGCCCGGACCGTGCGCCGGCGTCAGCTCGCCTTCTTCTTCCGGTACGCACAGTTCGTACGTTTGCAATGACCGTACATGATCAGCGAGTGGTCACGGATCGTGAATCCCAGCCGCTGGGCGACCGTGGTTTGCCGCTCTTCGATACCGGAATCCATGAACTCTTCGACGCGGCCGCAGTCCAGACACACGATGTGATCGTGGTGCGTGCCGTGATTGAGCTCGAAGACGGCCATGCCATCCTCGAAGTGATGCCGGGTGACGAGGCCCGCCGCCTCAAACTGCGTGAGAACGCGGTAGACGGTGGCCAGTCCAATGTCCTCATTGCCGTCGAGGAGGGTGCGATAGATGTCTTCGGCTGAAAGATGGCGCGTAGTGCTGCTTTCGAGAATTTCCAGAATCTTGAGGCGCGGCAGCGTTACTTTCAGGCCGGCTTTGCGGAGGTCTTTACCTTCCACTGAGGCTCTCCGGTATTATCCAACCCCATTATTGCCTATTGGAACCCGATGCGCTCAATAAATAAAAAGCTACTGGTGACGCTGGCGCTTGGCGCTGTCGTCTCAGCCTCTTCCGGCTGTGTTTACCGGATGAACATCCAGCAGGGAAATTTCCTGGAAGCGCGGACCGTCAACCAATTGCAGGTGGGAATGACTCGCAGTCAGGTCCGCTATCTGCTCGGGACCCCCATGGTGCCCGACGCGTTCGACAAGGAACGTTGGGACTATCTGTACTTCTTCAAGAAGGGCCGTTTGCGCAAACCCGAAGAGCGGCACCTGATTGTGTTCTTCAAGGAAGACAAGGTGGACAAGTTCGAGAAGAACAACGTGCCTGACAAGTCGCCCACGGCGCCGGAAAACGGTCCGCCGATCGAAAAGTTTCCCGTCATCTAACGCCAGGGGGTCGCCGATGCAGCGACCCCGTGATGACGTGTGGCTACTTTCCCCCGGCTTTGCGTTGTTTCTGAACGCTCGCGCGGCGTCGGTCGCGCGGGTCGTTAGCTAACGGGCGATACAGTTCGATGCGGTCACCCTCTGCCGGAAGGTCTGAGCGCTCACGTGGTTCGCCGAAGATGCCTACGGGTGCTGTATCCCACGGCACATCCGGCTCGTCCGCCAACTGGCGAGCCGCTTCGATGACTTCGGCGATGGTGGCATCCAGCGGCACATCGACAGCCCATAAATACTGTCGATCGCGCGTGGCGTAAGCCACTACGCATCGCTTCCGGCCATCGTGTGTCATGGAGGCAAAGTGCGTGCTCTTGCAACGAACGCATCCATTAATGCTGATGCCGTCTCAGCAAACTTCTGCTCGAACAAGACTGCTGTCAACGCGTTTTTGAACGCGAATTTCATGGTCAGTTGAACTCGGCAACCAGTGCCCTCATTGACGGCGATCGGCGTCAAGAGCCACTCGCCTTCCAACATTTTGAAAGGCCCGTCGACCAGGTGCATGAGGATGCGGTTGTCGGGCTCGAGCTCGTTGCGAGTCGTGAACTCGCTCTGCAGGGGGCCGCGTTGAACTCCGATGGTCGCGACGATTTCGCGGTCCGAGCGGGAGATCACTTTGGCGCGCGAGCACCAGGGAATGAAGCTCGGATAACTGTCAATGTCGTTGATCAGGTCGAACAACCTGCGGGGTGGCTGGGCAACCAGCGCCGAGTGCTTGATTTCTCGCATACGGTACAATTATCAGATGGCCAAGCCGGAAAAAACAGAACGTGTCATTGCTGAGAACCGCCAGGCGCGGTTCGAGTATTTCATTGAGGAGCGTTACGAGGCGGGCCTGGTGCTGCATGGCTGGGAAGTCAAAGCCATGCGCGCGGGCCGTGCGCAGCTCAAAGAAGCGTACGTTTTCATACGTGGTGCCGAAGCATTTCTATTTGGCGCGCATCTCTCGCCTTTGAATTCGGCGTCCTCCCATGTCGTCGCCGATCCCACGCGGACGCGCAAATTGCTCCTCAACGCCGCGGAGCTGTCACGTCTCATCGGGGCGGTTGAACGAAAGGGATACACGCTCGTTCCCTTGGAGCTGTACTGGAAAAACGGCCGCGCCAAATTGGCCATTGGTCTTGCCAAGGGTAAAAAACAACACGACAAGCGGGCTGTGGATAAAGACCGTGACTGGCAGCGCGATAAGGCGCGCATCATGAGGGGCCGCTGAGGCGCGGGTCCTGCTCGCCAGCTTGGGCGGGGCCTTGAAACGGCGCAGCCCACCCATATCTGCTATACTGATCTCGTTTGGGGGCGACCGGTTTCGACGCGGGTAGTGAACCTCCAAGTGCGTGCCGAGGCGCAGTGCCCTCGTTAATAATGCTGCAAACTATAGTTGCCAACGAAGACAACTTCGCTCTAGCCGCTTAACCCGGCTGACCTCTGACCAGTTTGTGCCTATGCAACTGAATCAGGGGTAGCGCTCATAGGATCGCGGTACCGTGTGCGACAGGCGGTATCGTTAAAATCTACTTTCGCTGGCCGAGCGTTTTCCCTGCTCCTCGGGTAGCGCAAAGCGAGAAAATAAAGAGAGAGCTATGTACGTAGGTCTTGGAGTCTAGCGCTTGCGGACGGGGGTTCGATCAAGGGTCGCACCAACCCGTGAGGGTTGGTTGATAACGGAGCTCACATCGGTGAAACCTGACGGCATCTTTCGCGAGAAAGATGGCATGGCAACGCCGAGGGGTAGGAAGAAGGCCAACTTCAGGCCTGCCCTGTAGAGACTCATAGACTCGCCGACGGCGAAAGCCTGGGCGGGCACTAGGATTCGACTGATTCGATCGGTTGGATAACACGCTCCGCATCCATTTGCTCCCTGGGCAAATGGATGAAGGCATAGTCCAGGCCGCGGCGAAAGCCGTGGATGTACTGTCCCCCCGCCTCCACCAGTGGTGGTTCCCGGCTGCAACGCCGGGAACCACAACCTGGCACCGCTTCCGAACTTCGCCGCGCAAATTGGCGCAAACACCTCAGTTTCATCATCTGCCCAAGTCGGCGCAGCACCTGTAGCTTCCGTGGCTCGAGCGTAGGCCTTGCCAGCTTCATCCGCGCATGCACCACATGAATCCATTGTCAGTTTGCGACGCCGCGTATTTGGCAGGAATCATCGACGGCGAGGGAACAATCACCCTTACATGCAAGCACAGGGGCGAGAATCGCCGCCCTGTGCTCAGCATCAGCAGCACGGAACCCGCGCTCTTGCGCTATGCGCGAGCAGCAATTGGCGCCGGTCGCATTACAAGCAAAACGTGTTCGCGGCCACACCACAGCCCGAGTTTTGCCTATGTGATTACAGGGAGGCAGGCGCTGGCCGTGCTGTCGCAAGTCGCACCGTATTTGCGAAGTTACAAGCTGGAACGCGCCCGACTACTACTGGACGAGTATGTCGCATCAACACCGCGCAATGGACGCTACACCGCAGCCCAGCAGGCCAAGCGGGCGGAATTCGAGCGTCGATTTTTCGCCATATCGACACGCGCACGCTCCATGAAATCGGACGTACAGAAACGGGAACCATCGGCTTTGCCTGTCATTGATTCGACAGGATGAAGCACGAGGACGAACACGCACGCCCCTACTTAGCGCGCACGGCCCGCGGGGGTGATGATGCGCACGGGCTTACGGGCGCGAAGACACTGAAGTCGACGCGGGAACTGCCGGAAGCGGTTAACGCGTGTAAGCGTTGCGACCTGTGGAGGTCAGCGACGCAGGGTGTGCCGGGTGAAGGCAAAGCACCGAGCGGGCTCATGCTCGTCGGTGAGGCGCCTGGCGACTCTGAGGACCTGAAAGGCCATCCGTTTGTCGGGCCTGCCGGCGCGATGCTCGATCGAGCGTTGGAAGAGGCAGGAATGGACCGAAAGTCGGTTTACGTCACGAACGCGGTCAAGCATTTCAAGTTTGAGCCGCGCGGCAAGCGGCGGCTGCACGTCAAGCCCAGTGCCGAGGAAATCAGCGCCTGCAACTGGTGGCTCGCGGAAGAAATGCGCCTGGTTTCGCCCAAGCTCGTGATCGCGTTGGGCGCCACTGCGGCGCGGGCTTTGCTGGGGCGCGTCGTCACCATTGCGCAGACGCGCGGCTCAGCAATCCAACTGAGTGATACAACACACCTGTGGGTCACGATCCACCCGTCCTTCCTGCTGCGGATCCCTGATGAGGATAAGAAGCGAGCGGAGTATCAACGGTTCGTGAAGGAGCTGACCGCAGCGCACCACTGGGTCACCCACGGCAAGTAGGTCCGCGGCGGCAGCAGCGCGCGGGAAACCACTAGCGAGCGGTCGACCGCCCGTCCAGCGTCACCAGATTCCCATACAAGTCCGGTCGCCTGTCCCGAAATACAAACCAGTTGTTCCGCATCTGCGCCAACGCTTCGAGATCGAACGTAGCGGTCAACACCGCATCGCCCTCCTCGCCCGCTTCCGCGACTTTCGCGCCCATGGAATCGGCGATGAACGACGAACCATAGAACCGAATGTACAACCCCTCGGGATCCTGTAAGGACTTCTCGAGTCCATAGCGGTTGGACGCAATCAACGGCATGAGATTCGCCGCGGCATGGCCCTGCTGGGTTCGCTGCCAATGATCCCGTGAATTCACGGGCACCGCCGGTGGCGGTTCGGAACCGATCGCAGTTGGAAACAACAGCAGCTCGGCTCCCATCAGAGCCATCGAGCGCGCGGTCTCCGGGAACCACTGGTCCCAGCAGATACCCACACCGAGCCGCCCGAAGCGCGTGTTCCACACCTTGAAGCCGGTGTCGCCGGGGCTGAAGTAGGTTTTCTCCTGGTACCCGGGACCATTGGGAATGTGCGACTTGCGATACACGCCGAGGTTGCGGCCATCGGCATCGATGATGGCAATGGTGTTGAAGAACACCTGCCCTGCCCGCTCGAAGAAGCTGATGGGCAACACCACCCCGAGCTCGCGAGCCACGGCACTGAAGTGGCGCACCGCCCGGTTCTCTTCCACCGGGCAGGCGAGATTCAGGTGCCGGTTGTCCTGCTCGATACAGAAATACGGCGCCTCAAACAACTCGGGCAGCAGAATGACCTGCGCGCCGCGGGCGGCGGCTTCGCGGACGAGCTTCTCTGCCTTGGCGATGTTGCCGGCGACATTCCAGTCGCAGGACATCTGCGTGGCGGCGACCGTGACCTGGCGCGGGCTGCGCCGAAAATGCTCTGGCTCAGTGGACATCGATGACTTTTCCCGGATTGAGAATGCCGCGGGGATCGAGCGCGGCTTTCAGGGCGCGCATGGTCGCAATTTCGGCCCCCGTACGCGAGATTTCAAGATACGGCTTGCGCTCGAGGCCAATCCCGTGCTCGGCGGAGATGGAACCCGGGATGGTGCGCAGGGGCTCGTAGACGCACTCTTCAATCGCGCGCACATCCACATCGCCCGCGCAGACCGAGATGTGCAGATTGCCGTCGGCAACGTGCCCGAATACGAACGAACGCGCATCCGGAAACCGGGCCCGCAGCGCTCCATGAAATGCATCCAGGTATCGAGGCATGTCGGCGATGGCCAGACTGACATCGAAACTGTGGCTCGTGCCGTAGCGATCCATCTGGAATACATCTTCACGGGGCGCCCACATCGTGTTGCGATCCGCCTCGGACTTCGCGATCACCGCATCCACGATCAGACCGTTCTCCATCGCGTCCGACAATACTCGCTCGAATCTTTCGCGATCGGCGTCCGGATCGGCCCCGAGCGCTTCGATCAGCACATAGACACCGTGCCCGTACGAAAGAATCGGGGAGCTGCGAGCAGGGGGAGTGGTCGTGAGCTCATAGAACTCCGGCCACATGGCCTCGAACGCGCTCAACTGGCCGCCCAGCCGGGCATCCAACATGCCCAGCAACGAAACCATGGCGGAGAAGTGCTTGCACCCCACAAAGGCCGCACAGGCAGACACCGGCCGCGACACCAGCCGCAGATCGGCCCGAGTCACGATCCCCAGAGTCCCCTCGGTACCGATAAACAGTTGTTTCAGGTCGTATCCCGCGTTGTTCTTCAACATCCTGTTGAGGGAGTGCAGAATGGTCCCCTCAGCCAACACGACCTCCAGTCCCAACACGAGACTGCGTGTCATACCAAAACGAACGACTCTCATTCCACCGGCGTTGGTTGCGATGTTGCCGCCAATGGTGGCAGAGCCCCGGGCGCCCAGGTCGAGCGGAAACATGAGGTTGAAACGCTCGGCCTCCTCCTGAACGCGCTGCAGCGTCACGCCGGCCTGGACGCGCATGGTGCGCCCGGCGACATCCACGGACTCAATCTGATTCAGACACTCGAGGGACAGCAACAGCTCGTTCTCGCGAGCGGAACATCCGTATACCAACCCTGTCAACCCACCGTGAGGAACGACCGGCTGACCGCGCGAGTGGCACAAGCGCAGGACCGCGGAAACCTGCTCGGTGCTGGACGGCCGTACCAACACACGGGCCGCCACCGTACCCACGTGTTTGTCATAGACGCGGCTGGCGAGACGCTCACCGGTGAGGACCCCGTTCTCACCCACGATCGCCCGCAGATCTGCGAGCATCGTCTCCTCCGGCGCGGCGGCCGGAAGCGAGCTCGAACCTCTGGTATCAGTCACCACGCGCCCCTGCGTCAGCTTCGGGGCGAACGTTCGGCGAGCGACTTGTGTACCTGCTCAGTAATGCGCATGGCTGTTTCCAATGCCCGCAAGCCGGCTTCGCCACTGACGACAGGCGGTTTCCCCGTGCGCACGCAGTCGAGGAATGACTCGATCTCGGCCTTCAGGGCGTCACCCTGCTCGAGCGACTGTTCTTCAATGTTGACCGGCAAGGGACCGGGCGCGTCCGTGGGGCTGCGTTTGCGAATCAACGTCAGAATCTTCTGCTGCAGGTCCAGCGAAAGGTAGGCATCGTCCTCAAACACCCGCATCTTGCGCTCGGTTTTCAGACTGACCCTGCTGGCCGTCGCGTTGGCAACACAGCCGTTGGTGAACCGGATGCGGGCGTTGCAGATGTCGATTTCCTCAGAGAAAACCGGCGTGCCCACGGCATCGATGGTGGCAATCGGCGCCCCGACTATCGTCTGCACGATGTCGATGTCATGAATCATGAGATCCAATACGACATTGACGTCAGTGCCACGCTCCCGATAGGGCGCGAGCCGATGACACTCAACAAACCGCGGCGTGCGCAGATATGGCTCCGCGGCCAGGATCGCGGCGTTGAAACGCTCGAGGTGCCCGACCTGGAGGATCCGCTTCTGCCGGGCCGCGAGCGCAATCAACTCGCGCGCTTCTTCCGCGGTTTCGGTAATCGGCTTCTCAACCAGCACGTGCGCGCCGGCGTTCAGGAAGTCGCGTGCGATTTCGAAGTGCGCGGGTGTTTGCGTGACGACGCTGACTGCGTCGACTGAACCCAGCAACTCGCGGTAATCAGCCACCGTGCGGACTCCCAGCTCTCCGCCGACCTGGTCGCGGGCCTGCTGTCTCGCATCGGCGACGGCTACGAGCTCGCAACCCGAAGCTTGTGCGTATTTCTGGGCGTGAAATCGGCCGAGATAGCCGACACCGATGACTGCTGCTCTGATTTTTTTCATCACAAAGGTATTATGCCCCGCCTCGCCGCCAAGGAGTCCGCCCGCTGCAGCCACTAGAGCGCATTCGTCGCCTGTTTTACGTCCAGTCCCGGATCGGGCGCGAGTTGATCATCTTCGGAGCCGCCATCCTGTTGGGGTTCGTCGTGGTTCCGCTGCTCATCTGGGTGGTGGGCAACCGGATCCTGGGTCCGTACACCCATGGCAGTAACCTGCATGCCGGACCCATGGCCCTGCTGGGCGACTATTACGAGGGTCTGAGCAAAGGCTGGCTGAGCTACTGGATCGTGGCGCTCGGCCCGCTGGTGATCATTGTCGTTGCGCGAGCTGCCTGGGAGCTGATCGTGCCCAGGCGCGGTGGGGGCTCGACTGCGCCGCCCCCGGCCGCCAAGTCGTCGCCGCCCCCGAATAAGTCCAATCAGAGACAGGCCCGGATCGAGCCGTTTGTAGCCAAAGACAGACTGTGACGCACGTCATACCTTAGTCGCAAACCCGGTGCCAAGCTTGGCCTCAGGAAAGCACGCATTCAAAGACGTGCTCTGGATCGGGGAAATGAAAGAAAAGACCAAGGCGGCTCAACCGCCGAAAGACGACGTTCTCAAACGGTTCAAACTGGAGCTTCTGGACCAATACGTCTGTGAAAAAAGGGGCTATGACCCCTACGACACCTCGAGCGGCCGCGCTCCCGATATCTGGGCTACGAAGCGGAAACGCGCCTGACGCGCTTTAAAGGGCCAGAAAGGGCCAGATTCGCATTTGGGCCTGTCACCCTTTAACTCGGCCAGTAAAGCCATATGGTAACTGCAAGTAGAAGCAGCGACAGAGCGTGCGCGCCCAGGCGCCACGTCCGGGAACGCAGGTCGCCGTAGAAGCTGAACCCGCTGGCGGCGGCCAGCGCGGTGAATATAGCTATAGACTGCAGGAGCGCTGCGTGCTCAGGTGCAAAGCGTTCGGCGTCCTGGGGCAGGAACAGGATGACTATCCAGGTGCCGAGCAAGCCGATGGCGAGCGACACCGTCGAGCCCATCACGATTCCGAGCAATATGGTTAGAGGACGCATGCCTGATATTGATAGAACGGAAATGGATCGACCTGGCGGTTCCCGCACTTGCTGAGCTGAACCGCACGCTCTAGCCTTACTCCAAAGTGTAATGCCTTTACGAACCTGCGAGCGTCATGAATGATGCCTAAACCTTCTCGCCGTATAGCCGGGTGGCTGACCGCCTCCATTCTGGCAACCCTGGCCGTCCTCGTGCTTTCCGAGTCCGGCTCGGCCCGTGCCCCCAGCAGCCCTCCTGCCGCCATTCTCCCAGCGGGCGCCATAGCGCCCACCGACAACCAGAAGGCTACCGCCCGCAAGGTCGGCCGCATCCTGGAGGAAGCGCACTACAGCCGCGCTCCCATCGACAAGAAGATGTCGGAGCAGGTGTTCAACCGCTACCTGGATTTCCTGGACGGCCAGCACAGCTACTTCCTGGCGAGCGACATCACCGAGTTCCAGGCCTACAAGTTCAAGTTCGACGACATGATCCGCACCGGCGATGTGGAGCCGGCTTATGCGATCTTCGCCCGCTTCCAACAGCGCAATCGCGAACGGATCCAACATGCCATCGGCTTCCTCGCCAAGGAGCCCGACTGGACGGTCAATGAAACCTTCGAGTTCGAGCGCCAGAAGGCGGCGTGGCCCGCCAGCGAGACGGAAATCAACGAGTTGTGGCGCAAGCGGGTCAAGAATGACGCGCTGTCGCTGATGCTCATCGGCAAGCAGTGGCCGGAAGTGACCGACCTGCTGAAAAAGCGCTACGAGCGCGTGTTGAAGCGCGTCGACCAGGTCACTCCCGAGGACGTGTTTGAAAACCTGATGAACGCCTACGCGCGCTCGTTCGATCCGCACTCGAGCTATTTCTCGCCGCGCAATTCCGAGGAATACCGCATCCAGATGAGCCTCAACTACGAGGGCATCGGTGCCTCGCTGCAGCTCATCGATGACTACGTGACCATCATGAATGTCATCGAGGGCGGTCCGGCCGCTATTGCTCAGACCCTCAACACCAATGACCGCATCACCGGTGTCGGACAAGGCAAGGATGGCGAATTCAAGGACGTCATCGGCTGGCGCCTGGATGATGTCGTGCAGTTGATTCGGGGCAAGGGCGGCACGACGGTGCGTCTGCAGGTACTGCCCGCGGGCGCCGCGCCGGGCTCGCCGGAGAAGGTCCTCGAGTTTGTGCGCAACAAGGTCACTCTCGAAGCCCAGGCCGCTCACAAGGAGGTCAAGAACATCACGCGTGATGGCAAGACCCTCAAGGTCGGCGTCATCACGGTTCCGGGTTTCTACCAGGATATTGCCGCGCAGAATGCCGGTGACCAGAACTATCGCAGCACGACACGGGATGTGCAGCGGCTGCTGAACGAGCTCAAAACCGAGAATGTGGCCGGCATCGTGCTGGACCTGCGGGGCGACGGCGGCGGTTACCTGCCTGAGGCGACCGCCCTCACCGGCCTGTTCATTGACCATGGCCCCGTCGTACAGCTCAAAGACACCTCAGGGCGCCTGGAAGTGCTCGATGACCCCGAGCCCTCGGCTGCCTATACCGGGCCACTGGCGGTCCTCGTAGACCGTTTCAGCGCCTCCGCCTCGGAAATCTTTGCCGGCGCCATCCAGGACTACCACCGAGGGATCATCCTGGGCCAGCGCACCTTCGGCAAAGGCACCGTGCAGAATCTCGTTCCCCTGGATCGCTGGTCCCAGAAGCCCACGAGCGGGCAGCTCACGGTGACCATCGGCAAGTTCTACCGGGTCACTGGCGAAAGTACTCAGCACCGGGGCGTCGAGCCTGATGTGCCGCTGCCATCCCCCATCGACATGAAGGAAGTGGGTGAGAGCGCCCTCGAGGCCGCCCTGCCCTGGGACCGGATTGCGGGGGTGCCTTTCCAGGCGAGCGCGGTGAACGTGACGACGCAGCCGGTTGCGGCGCTGACCTCGGATGAGGAAGGTCGCGCACAGAAGGATCCTGACTATCGCTGGCTGCTGTCCGACATCGCCGCCATCGACACGGTCCGTGAACAACACAGCGTGTCGCTGAACCTGAAGGCGCGCAAGGAAGAGCGCACGCGGCTCGAGAAGGAACGGCTCGATCGTGAGAACAGCCGGCGCGCGGCCAAGAACCTCGCGCCGTACAAGACGGTCGAGGAAATCGACAAAGACAAGACTGTGTTGCCGGATGTCGTGTTGTCGCAGGCGGCCGAGATCATGGCGGACATGGTCACGGGCGCGCGGCCGGCACCGGGAGCTCCGAATCAGAAGACGGCGCGGCGCGGTTAAAACCCGCGACCGCAGCGGCGAAAGGACCCGGGCTCGGCGCGGCCATTGCCGCGCCAATTGAACTATCGCAGTAGGATCCGGAACAGATCCCAGGTATCTTCAGCGAGCACGTTGGGCATACGAGCGCCCATCGGATCGTTGGACATCACATCGCCTTCGGAGAAGGCGATCGAGTCTGGCGTGGGTGATGTGTCGCTGGGGCTGCGATATTTCGCAACCTTTTTGAGTCGCTCAGTGCGGCTGGCGATTTCCTGCCCGATGTTGGCGCGGTTCTGAATCAACGTCAGCGCTTTTTCGATCTCGCGCATCAGCGCTTCGCACTCAGCCTGATCGCCGTAGTCATCAGTGCACTCACGGCGTTGCGTTGCCTCGCGCGCAAGCTTTACCAACTGCGTCTTGATCAGCCGCAGGCACAACGTCTCCGCATAGGCGAGCGCCGCGAGGTTGATCGCACGGCGGCTCTCGATCGTCAGCCCCGGAAACTCCGGAACCGGCTCTTTCTCCAGGTCCTCCGCGGCAGCGCGCGCGTCCGCCAGAGTTGCATTCGCGGCCACCGCTTTCGCCACGGCCTCGGTAATACGGTGCTCGAGGGCGCGGCGTTTGAAGTAGTGCCAGAAGCGCGTCAGCCGCTCACGCTCGGCTTCGAGCTCGGCAACCCGGTTGGCTTCGTCAGCCGCGCTCGTCTCGGCGCCACGCAACTGCTGCTCGACCGCCTGACGTCGTGGAAACTGCCGGCGATTGTGATCGGCAAGGTGTTGGCGGCGTTCCCGGTCTTCCTGTTTGCGCGCGAGATCGGCGACAAACTGCTCGATCAGCTCGCGGCCGGACTGCCACAAACGCCGCAATTGGTAGAACACGAGCGCGGGATACCCCGTGTCGGACATACCCAACCGCGTCTCGAGCGCATTGAGCATTTCCTGCACACGCTGCGTTGCACCTTCCTGCTGCTTGATGCGGTCCTTGAGGCGATAGATCTCGTCCTCGAGCGCGCCGTACTGTTTCTTGAGCTCGGCGCGGTTGCGGAACAGGGTGAGGACGCGATCCTCCGCGGCTGGAGGAGGCGCTTCCTGGCGAAAGTTGAGCTTGAGAAAACCTAGTTGACGCAACGCCTTCATGATCCGAAGCGAGGGACCGCTTCATCTCACGCGGCCGCTCACTCGACGCTGGCGAGCCTCGTGGCGCAGGAGAAGCGATGGCCCCGCTCTACACAATATTCCAGCCACTTGTTTAGCATCACGTTGCGGGCCCAGCGCTGATCCAGTTCACGCTCCGCATGGGTACGCAGTGCTTTCAAAACAGGCTGCGAATGGCTTCCAGCCCACTCGTGGGCCTCGGCCAGGTGGGCGTCGTGGTAGACCCGAACCTGCATGTCCGGCAGGCGCAGTATTTCGGTCTTTCCCGGGGCGCCTTCCTCGGCAAATAAATACGTCAAATTAACGGTGGTGGTGTAGGGCGAGCGATCCGTCAACGTGAGAAGAAGATCACAGTCGCCGGGAACTTTCGAGCGGTGCTGGCCATCGAGCGCCAATACCTCGCCGGCGAGCCAACCGAGGCGAATGTAGTTGCTCTCGTACAGTCCCATGAGCGCCACGAAGCTGCGAGGCCGCGCGCGCCAGGTAACGGGTGTCAGGGTGTCATTCAGCATTCTGTTGACTATAACTCAGGCAGGCGTTCGTGCAAGCCACGCAGAGTGTGAAACTCGAGCCGATTTTTGAGTGAAACGACAGGCATGAATCGTGCCACTCACAACCATTTTCAAGGGTCGAGCGCCCAAGGATATTTACGAGAGATATTTACGGGCGCAGACGCCGCTCGATCCCCGAGGTGTTTAAAATACGGCTGGCGATCTCTTCGATGGAACATTCCGTCGTGTCGAGACATGGTATTGAGTAGCGCGTAAACAAGGCCTCGGCCGCCCGCAGCTCGTATTGCACCTGCTGGGGGGACGCATAACGGCTGGCGGGACGGCGCTCGTTGCGTATTTGTTGCAGTCGTTCGGGTTTAATTGACAGCGCAAACAGCTTGCGCCGGAAGGATTCGAGACGGCGGGGAAGTTTGCCGGACTCGAGATCCTCCTCGGTGAGAGGATAGTTGGCAGCGAACACTCCGTACTGAAGCGCCATGTACAGACACGTGGGCGTTTTGCCGGAGCGTGACACTCCGACCAGAATGACATCAGCGTGCGAGTAGTCACCGCCGGTGCCGTCGTCGTTGGAAAGAGCATAATTTGTAGCGTTGATCCGCGCCGTGTAGGCAGCGGTGTCGGCCATTCCATGCGCACGGCCGGCACGATGCGTGGATCGCGTGTTGAGCTCGCGCTCCAGCGGCCCCACGAAAGCCGCGAAGAAATCGAGAAACAGACCGTTGGCAGTCATGACAATACCACGAAGGTCATCCTGCACGAGCGTGCTGAAAATGATGGGCCGGATGCCCTCTTCCTCGGCCGCCCGGTTGATACGCCTGACAGCCTCCTGTGCCTTGTCAACGCTCGCTACAAATGGCAAAGTGACCGGTCGAAATTCCATGCCTTCAAACTGCGTCATGAGACTGTGCCCCATGGTTTCCGCAGTGACGCCTGTCTGGTCCGAAACGAAGAAAACGGTTCGACGACTCACAACGCGAGGCCCGTACGGTGAACAGATGAAACCACAGTGTTTCACCGCCGTGTCCCTGGAGCAAGCGCCGTGCTCGTACGAACAAATGTCAGTTGAGGAATGCCTTTGAATACATACGTGATCCCTTTTGAACGTCTCGGCATGCACGATGTGGAGACTGTCGGTGGCAAGAATGCATCCCTGGGAGAGATGATCGGCTCGCTGGCCAACCTGGGGGTGCGCGTGCCGACCGGATTCGCCACCACGGCCCAGGCGTACCGGGACTTCCTGAAGGAAGGCGGCCTGAATGAGCGGATCCGGAACGAGCTCGCCAACCTGGACGTGGATGATGTCAGCACCCTCGCGGCGACCGGTGCCCGTATCCGCGGCTGGATCATGTCAACGCCCTTCCCGGCCACCTTGCAGAAGGCAGTGATTGAAGAGTTGCGCAAGATGAGCGGCGGCAAGGAGATTGCGGTAGCCGTGCGCTCTTCAGCAACAGCAGAAGATCTGCCGGAAGCCTCGTTTGCGGGACAGCAGGAGACGTTTCTCAACGTCCGCGGTGAAGAGAATGTATTGAAGGCGATGCACGAGGTGTTTGCGTCCCTGTTCAATGACCGTGCGATTTCCTATCGCGTGCACCAGAACTTCGATCACAACGCCGTTGCTTTGTCAGCCGGTGTCCAACACATGGTTCGCAGTGACCTGGGCGCGAGCGGTGTCATGTTCACGCTCGACACGGAGTCGGGTTTCCGTGATGTTGTGTTCATCACCGCCTCGTATGGGCTGGGCGAAACGGTCGTACAGGGCGCGGTCAACCCCGATGAGTTTTACGTTTACAAGAAGGCGCTGACCGCGGGCAAATTCCCCATCCTGCGGCGCAACCTCGGTGGCAAAGCCATCAAGATGATTTATGCGCCGGCCGGTTCGGCCGAACGCGTGAAGACGGTGGATGTGCCGCAGGCCGAGCGGATGAAGTTCTGCATCACCGACGAGGACATCCTGGCACTGTCGCGCATGGCGCTGACCATCGAGAAGCACTACAAGGCTCCGATGGACATCGAATGGGGCAAGGACGGCTCAACCGGTGACATCTTTATTCTCCAGGCGCGCCCGGAAACAGTTAAGAGCCGCGCGGGCCGCTCCATCCAGCGCTTCTCGTTGAAATCCCGCTCCAAGGTGTTGGTCGAGGGGCGCAGCATCGGTCAACGCATCGGCTCCGGCCCCGTGCGCGTGATCAAGGACGTGTCCGAGATGGCACGCGTGCAGACCGGCGACGTGTTGGTCGCTGACATGACGGATCCGGACTGGGAGCCCGTCATGAAGCGCGCGTCGGCGATTGTTACCAATCGCGGTGGGCGCACCTGCCATGCGGCGATTATTGCCCGCGAGCTGGGTATTCCTGCCGTCGTCGGCTGTGGTGATGCCACGGAGAAGATCCGCGAGGGTCAGGAGGTGACCGTGTCCTGTGCCGAAGGCGACACCGGCTACGTCTACCAGGGCATGCTCGAGTTCGAGCAGAAGAGCATCGAGCTCGACTCGCTGCCGAAAATCGACGTCAAGATCATGATGAACGTGGGGAACCCGGACCGCGCGTTCGACTTTGCCAGCATTCCGCATCGCGGCGTGGGGCTGGCGCGCCTGGAATTCATCATCAATCGCATGATCGGCGTGCATCCGCGCGCCCTGCTCGAATTCGACAAGTTGGATAGCGAGCTGAAGGACCAGATCCGCACACAGATGGCCGGATATTCCGACCCGGTGGGCTTCTACGTGGACAAGCTGGCTGAGGGGATCTCGCAGATTGCCGCGGCGTTTGCGCCGGAGCCGGTGATTGTGCGGTTGTCGGATTTCAAGTCCAACGAATATGCCAATCTGATTGGCGGGTCGTTGTATGAGCCGGACGAGGAGAACCCGATGTTGGGTTTCCGTGGCGCCTCACGCTATGTGGATGAAACCTTTCGGCCGTGCTTCGAGCTCGAGTGCCGTGCGCTGCTGAAGGTTCGCGAGACGATGGGGCTCACCAACGTTCAGGTGATGGTGCCGTTCGTGCGGACGCTGAAAGAGGCCAAGCAAGTGACCGAGCTGTTGGCTTTGAATGGCTTGAAGAGCGGAGTCAATGATCTCAAGGTGATCATGATGTGCGAGCTGCCTACCAACGCGCTGCTTGCCGATGAGTACCTCAATCATTTCGACGGCATGTCCATCGGCTCAAATGACATGACGCAGCTCGCGTTGGGATTGGATCGCGATTCGTCGATTGTGGCGAAGGCGTTCGATGAGCGGGATGAGGCCGTGAAGATCCTCCTCGGGATGGCGATCTCAGCCTGCAAGCGGCGCAAGAAGTACGTCGGCATCTGCGGCCAGGGACCTTCCGATCATCCGGAGCTCGCTCACTGGTTGCAGGAGCAGGGAATCGAGAGCATGTCACTCAACCCGGATACCGTGGTCGAGACGTGGATGTTCCTGGCCCAGAACCAGCCGGGCAAGAAGCCGAACGATCAGACGATTCTGTAGGCGCCCGACGCCAAGGGCTTGGACGCGCCTGGCCGCTTTTGCGCGGTCAATTGCCGCGTTCGATCGAGAGGTCTCTGACGCTGGCATCGGAGGCCTCCCGATCGTTGTCATCGAACAGTTGAACTTCGATGTGCTCGATGGTGCGGGCGTCCAGGCAGCGGACATTCACGCTGTAACCATCCGGGTTTGACCGCGGCACGTAGAAGGATTTGATGCCACAGCGGCTGCAGAACAGGTGCCGCGCAGTCCCTGTGTTGAATTTGTACTCGGTGAGCTCATCCGCGCCCTGCAGCAGGTGGAAGCGGGACCGCGGGACGATGAGATGCAGAAATCCACTCATTCTGCAGATCGAGCAGTTGCAATCGCTGGCGACAATCTTCGCGGGTGCCTCAACTTCGAATGCAACCGCCCCGCAATGGCAACCGCCACTGTGGGTGACAAATTCATCGCTCATGTGACAGTTGCCCCCATCAGAAACGGACACTGTTCCAGATCAACGTTGCCGCCGGAAATGATGATACCGACCTGCTGACCGCTGCTGCCCAACTTGCCGGCCAGCAGGGCCGCGACCGCGACGGCCGATGACGGCTCGATGAGCAGCTTCAGGTCCTGCAGCATGATCCGCATCGCGTTCACGATTTCCTTCTCGGTCACGGTCACAACATCATCCACGTGACTTTGCAACAGTGCGAAATTCAGCTTGCCGATCGAGCCGCGCAGGCCGTCAGCGATCGTAGCCGGCGCGCTCACCGGCAAGCGCTTGCCCTCGCGGAACGATCGATAGGCATCGTCTGCTTTTTCGGGCTCGGCTGCAACGACCCGGCACTGCGGCGCCATGGCCTTCGCGGCCAATGCCGTCCCGCCGATCAGTCCACCACCGCCCACGGGCGCACAGACAACATCGAGATTGGGCTCTTCGGTGAGCAGCTCGAGGGTTGCAGTGCCCTGCCCCGCAATCACGCGCGCATCATCAAACGGATGCACGAGGTGAGCCCCCGTGCGTTGGATCACTTCCGCCAGCGCGGCTTCGCGGGCCGGCAGCCCGGGCTCGCAGAAAACCAACTCGCCCCCCGCCTGCTCGATGTTGGCGATTTTCGGGCGCGCGGAATCACGCGGCACGACAACGTAGGCATCCAGGCCACAGATCTTTGCGGCGAGGGCAACTGCAGTGCCGTGGTTGCCGGAGGAATGTGTTGCAACCGCACTGACGTCGCCTTTGATCGCGAGCGGAAGAATCGCGTTGAGGGCGCCTCTATATTTGAACGCACCGCCGTGTTGAAGGTTTTCGCACTTGAACACGACTTTTCGGTCTACCCGTTTGTCGAGGGCTGGGGAGCTCATCACGGGCGTACGGACGAGGCGCGAGCTGATGCGGTCTGCGGCCGCCGCTACGTCTGCGAAGGTAGGGACTTTGGTGGCGTCGGTTTGCATAGGGGTTCGCGTCGTTGGCGGTGATGTGGCCGGTTTGCTGTGGCTGACGACTTACTGTGGCTCGCTTGCTGTGGCTCGCTTGCTGTGGTCGGTCGCTACGGGCCGGCATAGGCGGGGGCGAAGAGCTTCGCACGATAGTGCTTCAGCTCACGGATGGACTCGTGGATGTCATCATGTGCCAGGTGGGTGCCCTGCTTCGAGAAGCTTTCAGTCACTCCTGGCGCCCAACGACGTGCCAGCTCCTTGAGCGTGCTCACGTCGAGATTGCGGTAGTGGAAAAAGCGTTCAAGCTTCGGCATGTGCCGCGCCAGGAATCGTCGGTCCTGGCAGATGCTATTACCGCACATCGGCGAGGCGCCCGCCTTGACGTGGGGGGTGAGGAACTCGATGGTTTTCGCCTCGGCTTCGGCCTCGGTAATCGTGCTTGCGCGAACACGCGCGGCCAGTCCGGATGAGCCGTGCTGCTTCTGATTCCAGTCATCCATCAGCGCGAGCACTTGCTCGGACTGATGAATCGCGAACACGGGACCGTCGGCAATGACGACGAGCTCCTTATCCGTCACCACGGTGGCGATTTCAATGATGGAATCGGATTCGGGCTTGAGGCCCGTCATTTCGAGGTCGATCCAGATGAGATTGTCGCTGCTCGGCATGGATGCGCGCCACCGCGATTGGGGAAAGTTGAGGTGGAGTTTACCAGAGGCTAGGCTCCTGCCTGATGAATGACACCTTTAATGCTTTGGTTATCGCCACCTTCGGGCGCCACCTGCTGGTGCGCGACGCGGCCGCACGCGAGCTGAAGGCCCGGCCATTCGGGCGCAATCTCGTCGTCGTGGCGGGTGACTCTGTTCTCTGCGAAGACGACGCGCGCACCAGCGAGACACATGTTCTCGAGCTCCGTCCCCGCAGGAACGCTTTGTATCGATCCAACCTGCGCGGCGGATCGGAGCCGGTGGTGGCCAATCTCTCGCAACTTCTGGTGGTCCTGGCGCCGAATCCGCGGCCGGATCTGTTTGTGCTGGATCGATATCTTGCGGCCGCGACGTCGGGTGGGATTGCGGCAACGCTCGTGTTGAACAAGAGCGATCTCGGAGTGGCTCCGGAGTTACAGAAGGAACTGGAAGTTTATCAGGCGATCGGCTACGAGTGCCTCGCCGGCTCGACGCGATCTGGCACTGGGATGGAGGGTGTGCTCGCTGCCTGTGCTCACCAGACGTCCGCGCTCGTGGGCCAGTCCGGGGTTGGAAAGTCTTCGTTGATCAGGCGCCTCGTTCCTGCGGCGGAAGTGGAAGTTGGTGACCTGGTGCGTGAGGAGGAAGGTCGACACACCACTACGGCCTCGCGGTTGTTTGATCTCGCCGATGGCGGAAGCCTGATCGACTCACCCGGCGTTCGGGATTTCGCACCGGCAATTGACCGGCTCGACAGTGGACACCTGGGGTTTATCGAGGTGGCGCGGCTGGCGCCGGAATGCCGGTTCATGGATTGCCGGCACATGCGGGAGCCGGGGTGCGCGGTGATTGCGGCATCCGAGGCGGGCACCATGCATCCGCGACGGTATGAGAGCTATCGGCGGCTGCGGCGGTTGTTTGAGGAGTTGACGGAGGCGCGCGGACCTCAAAAGCGCCGGTGAGGCTACTGCCGCCTGCGGATTTCCCCAATGCTGCGTCCGCGCCGCGCGGTGTTGCGGTTGCGGTATTAATCCGCGCGGGCGTATGGGCCTACCATTGCGCCAACAAAGCCCCCTGCTACGTCGGTGCTCAGGATTGAGCCGTCCTCGTGTTCTTTCAGCGGCTTCCAACCCTTACCGTTGGCGTCGAAATAAAATGAGTAGTCACGTTCGTGAGCGGAGATTCGTAGTTGGATGCGCGCGGCTCTGCCGTTGACTTCAATTTGCTCCGCGGCGTCGCTCACTTCCGCAGTAGCAACCGTTTCGGTTTTCTTGCCCGCGCGCTTTTCCAGAAATAGCTGTAGTTGGCTGGCGGTTTTGCGGCGGACGCCCAGGAAAAACCAGTAGTCCTGGTTTTGGAAGGCGACCAATCCGGCGGACACCTGTTGGTTGCCAGCCGGTGTCTCCAGCTCAGTGGTGGCATCGTAGGTCAGATGCTGTTGGCGACGCGCCAGGAACGACATGTTCTGCTTGCTTTCCAACGGAACATGCAGGGCATGGATCGTCAGCCAGCCTGGGCGTTGAGCCAGATCAGCCCAATCGGTTACGGGTGTTCTGACATAGAGCCATTGTTGGCGCAGGACCGGGCTGTTGAATTCGTCGCGCCACGTAAAGTTGCCTGTTGTGGGAACGTGTGGGCCGTCGGCGGCGCCACCGAACTTCGGCGCCTCGACCACGTACGGAATCGGCTTTCCATGGGACAAAATGATCGGCCAACCATCATGCCACGTCACGGGGAGCATGAATGTTTCACGGCCTGTGTTGTAGTGAAACTGCTCAAAGGCACGGGATGCGAGGAACACAGCCCACCAGCTTCCATCTGGCGCTGCCACGAGATCAGCGTGGCCGGCGTTGATGATGGGATCCGGCCGGTCTGCCGGCAGATCCCGCTGAGTCAGGATGGGGTTGCCTTTGAACGGTTTGAAAGGCCCCCATGGCGACTTCGAGCGCAACACAACTTCAGAGTGTTGGGTGCTGGTGCCACCTTCGGCACACATCAGAATGTACCAGCCATCATGGCGATACATATGGGGCCCCTCGATCCAGATCGGCTTCTTCGCCGGGTCAACGCCCCCGTTGACCAACATCTTGCGCGGTCCCACCAACTTCCGCGTGGCCGTTTCGAACTCCTGGATCCAGATCGCCCGGTGCCCTTCATACCTGGGCCCGCCCTCGGGTAATCCATTGTTGACCACGTAGGCCTTGCCGTCGTCATCAAAGAACAGTGAGGGATCGATGCCACCCTCGAGTGATGGCAACAGGAATGGATCGGACCAGGGACCCGCGGGGTTTTTGGCCACAAACACCTCATTGCCACCCGCATCAACCGCGGTGGTTATGAGATAAAAAAGGCCTTTGTTATAACGAATGGTGGGCGCAAAAATGCCCCGCGACACATCCTTGTTGTCGAAATTCAACTCGCGCGGACGGTCGATCACATTACCGATCTGGTGCCAGTGCACCAGATCCCGGCTTTCAAAAACCGGGATGCCCGGGAAGAAGGTGAACGTGGAGTTGACCAGGTAGAACTTGCCATCCACCTGCGTGATGCTGGGATCTGGATAGAAGCCAGCGAGCACTGGATTGCGATATGTGCCGGGTCCGGCAGGTTGGTCGAAAACGGCGTCGTGGCCGTCGTACTGGAAGTATTTGAAATAAGCCGATGGGTTGAGGGCCACCGTGGGGGATGGCTTCGCTATTTGCGACGGCCCGGAGGACGTCGATGTGGAAGGCGTCGACGTGGAGGGCGCCGATGTGGAGGACGTCGGTCTGAGGGAGGTTGGCGCAGCGAGTGTCGACGCGGGCGCTGACGCTGGCGCTGGTGCGGGCGCTGGCGCTGGTGCGGGCGCTGGCGACGGCAGCTTTGTTTCGGCTGCGTGGCCGGCGGAGGCCACTGCCAGGACCAACGAGCCGATGAGTGCCCTCACCGGCCGCTCAAATGACTGACTGACGACCCGCCAGCGCGTGCGCAAGCGTGCCGCCATCGACATACTCCAACTCTCCACCGATGGGCACTCCATGCGCGATACGGCTGGCACGAATTCCTCGCCTGGTCGCGAGCTCGCCAAGAAAATGCGCGGTCGCTTCCCCTTCCACCGTCGGATTGGTTGCAAGAATCAACTCCCGGACGAGCCCTTCATTGAGAATCGCTTCCAGCTCACGGACACCGAGTTGCTCCGGGCCGATTCCATCGAGCGGCGACAAGTGCCCCATCAGGACGAAATATCGGCCCCGGTAACTTCCTGACTGCTCGATCGCAACGACATCTGCCGGCGACTCAACGACACACAACAATGCAGAGTCCCGGTGCGTCGCCGTACAGGTGGAACACAGCGGCTCTTCCGTGAGCATCCGGCAGCGGCCGCAGCGGACGACCGATGTTAATGCAACATCCAGTGCACTCGCTAACGCACGCGCCCCCGACCTGCCCTCCTGGAGCAGGTGAAACGCCATGCGTTGAGCCGTCTTGGGACCAACACCGGGCAAGGCGCGCAGAGCGTCAATGAGCTGAGTCAGATGAGGGGAATGCTTCACTGGAGATCGGAATCACTTCGGCTCAGAAAGGCAACTTCATTCCGGGCGGCAGTTGCATGCCGGCGGTCACGGCGGCCATCTTTTGTGAGACCTGGGCTTCCACCTTGTGGACTGCATCGTTGATTGCAGCGGCCACCAGGTCTTCGAGCATCTCACGGTCTTCACCCGAGACGGTCGGCTCAATGGTGACCCGTTTCACTTCGTGCTTGCCGGTCATCAGCACCTTCACCATGCCACCGCCGGACTCGCCGGTGACTTCCAGGAGCGCGATCTCGGCCTGCACCTTCTGCATGTTGGCCTGCATCTGCTGAGCCTGTTTCATCATGTTGCCGATATTGCCGCGCATGGTTGGGCGCTCCTGAGAACTGAATAAACGATTACTTTACGGGACGAATGGTTTCGGGCAATAGCGTAGCGCCAAAGCGCTCCCGCAACCCCTGTACGCCAGGGTCGGATTCGAACGCGCGGCGCGCGGCGTCGAGATCTTCCATGCTTGCGCGTTGATCAGCCTGTGCGGGTGTTTCGATGCCGCCTGAGGCCATTTCAAATTCCAGCCGGATCGGCTGGCCAAAGTGACGGGACAGGGACTGCGCCAGCTTCTCTTCTTGAGAGGGCGTACGCATGTGCTTGTTCCGCGTGTCCAGCGCCAGGCGAATGACGCTGCCTTGACGGCCAACCATATGGCAGTTGCTTGCGAGCTGGCGGGCAGCGCCGCCTAGCTCCAGCCTGCTGATGAGGGTGGACCACGCTTCTTCGGTGTCGGTAGCGGGTGTTTCACCCCCCTTGGACATAGGGCTCACAGGGGGTGCGTCATTGGCTGCGGACGATCGGGCCGAGGCTACGTTTCCGGCAGTGACCCCTCCGCTAAATGCGGCATTCCCGTCGCGACTTGGCGTACCCCCGGCTCCTGCTCCACCAGAGAATGGTCGCGCAGCACCGCTCGTTCCGGTACCCGACGCTCCGCCACCGCCGACCCCTCCACCGCCCCCGGCACCCCGACCAACAAGGCCAGCTGCCGCGGCCCGGGCGGCTGCGGCGCCCGACAATGGCGCCGCGCCGGATGCAGGCGCAACGGTCAATGTCGTGCCAGCGCCAGACGCACCCGCGAGTGGCATGCCCGCACCCAACGCCGCAGCACCTGACGCGCCCGCGGCGCCAGCTCCGAACGACGCCGCAGCACCTGATGCGCTCGCGGCGCCAGCTCCGAACGACGACGCCGCACCTGACGCGCCCGCGGCGCCAGCTCCGATCGCCCCAGTACCCGGCGCGCCGTCGCCAGCATCAACACCCGCACCCGATGCACGCGTACCGCCGGGACCACCTCGGCCTGCGCCAGCGGCCGCAGCGGCGCGTGCGGCCGCGGCGCCACCTCCGGAGCCGGAGGCAGCGGCACCGCCGCCACCCGATCCGCCAGCGGAAGGACTACCGCGCGTGTGCTCCGCTTCGCCCAACGGGCGAAACGCGATCATCCGCAGCAACGTCATCTCAAATCCGGAGCGCGGATCAGGCGCGAGCCCCAGGTCGCGGCGGCCAGTGATGGCCGTCTGGTAAAACAGCTGAACGTCTTCGGGTGCGATCGCCTTGGCGAGGCGCGTCAGCACCTCGGGGTCGTACAGCTCGTCCCCTTCGAAATCACTCAACGCCTGCTTCATGGCGATGCGAACAAACAGCGACGACAGCTCGTCGAGTACCTGCGCGTAATCGGGCGCAAACTCCTCGAGCGAACGTGCGCAACTCAACAGCTCCGGCACGTTCATCGCGCCCAGCAGCTCGGCCAGTCGCACCACGTGGTCGCGGGCAATCGTGCCCAGCATGGAACGCGCTTCTTCCTCGCCCGCCTTGCCATTACCGAACGCAATCAACTGATCGAGCAACGACAAGCCATCACGCATGCTGCCATCGGCCGCCTGCGCGACCAGCCGCAACCCGGCGGACTCGAAGGGGATGTTCTCCTTCTCGAGGATCTCCTTCATCCGATCCGCAATGAGCGCGACCGGTAGCCGCTTCAAATTGAATTGCAGACACCGCGACAACACCGTGATTGGCAGCTTCTGCGGATCAGTCGTCGCCAGCAGAAACTTCACGTGAGGCGGCGGCTCTTCCAGCGTCTTCAGCAATGCGTTGAAAGAGTGCGTCGAGAGCATGTGCACTTCGTCGATGAGGTAGACCTTGTAGCGGCCTCTCGCCGGCGCGTACTGCACGTTGTCCAGCAGCTCGCGCGTGTCATCGACTTTGGTATTCGACGCCGCGTCGACCTCAACCAGGTCGACGAATCGTCCGGAATCAATTTCACGGCATGCGCCGCAGGTTCCGCAGGGGGTCGCGGTAACGCCGACCTCGCAGTTGAGGCATTTGGCGAAAATGCGCGCGATGGTGGTCTTGCCGACGCCGCGAGTGCCGGTAAATAGAAACGCGTGATGGACCCGTCCGGTCTCGAGCGCGTTCGTAAGCGCCCGGCGCACATGCTCCTGTCCGACGAGCTCTGCAAATTTTTTGGGGCGCCATGTCCGCGCCAGCGCAGTGTAGGCCAATCTACCCTTCTTCCCCGGCGCGCCAGCGCCGCTACGTCTTCGCGGGGTCCGCGCCCTACGCGGATCCCCGTAGAATCCCGCGCAGCGCGTGGAGATGACCCGTATCAGCCGGAACTCCGGCACCCGACATCATCGCTGCCGCTGCTGCCTTCCGGCCCTGACGGAATTCACGACTGGTCGTCGCGGAGAAGCCGATACGGGCCACCACAACTGAAAAGGCGTGCAGTAACCGACCCCCGCCCTTCGCGGGGCCGGCGATCCTACCACGTATGCCGTCCGCGGGGTCAGGCCGGCAAATGCTCAAACAAGGGGCCGAGCACTTTGTCAGGGCCTTCGGCTCCGCTTCGCCAGGGCCGCGTGCCCCACCATCTGGCGCATCATCTGAAAACCGGCAATGAGCGCCCACATCACCCAGTACGTTGGGGCGCGAGCGCCCCGCTCAAAGACCCCGCGATATTTTTTGATGGTGGCGCTCGATCTGCTGACGAGCGATTTGGGGCCGCACGCTCGTTCGATGCCGAGCGCCGCACGGTCTGGAATCCCTCCAACGGCGCATCGCCATGCTTAGTGATGCCAACGAGCGCAGCGTCGATTGCTTCGCCCGAAGCATCCGGCTTCACGATCTGCGGCGCCAGAACGCTCGTGATGGCGATCGACTCGGTGAGCATAGCCATCGCCAAAGCGGTGATCGAACGGGGACACGCAACCAACATCGCCCGGGCGTCCCGCTGTCGCGGCCGAGCGTCGACGTTGTGCCGCAGTCGAGCGCCAATGTAGAATGAGAAGCATTCTCGTCTAGACCTTGGTGCCGCCCCATCGTGACCCGAGCGCCGCCTCGCGATTCGTCCACGCCTCGTAATTCGTTGACACCTCGCGACACATTGACACCCGGGCCCCGCGATTCATCGAAGCCCCACCATTCATTGAAGCGACGCAATGCATTGAAGCGCCGCGGTTCCCGCCGGATCGCGCTCGCCCGGGTGCGGCAAGCCTTGTCCCAGGTGCATTGGTTCATCGGCATCACGGCGGGCACCCTGCTCATGCTGATCGGGCTTTCGGGAGCGACCTTGTCGTTTCGCGAAGAGATCCTCGACGCCATGAATCCAGGCAGTCGGCACGTGCCATTGCAAACTCACGTGCCATTGCAAACTGTGGAGCCGCTGCAACCACAGCAGGTGCTCAATGCCGTCCGACAGTCATTCGGCGACCGACCGGTCGCGGCGGTTACCCTGTTCTCAAACACCGGCCAGGCCACCCGAATCAACTTCGCGCCACGCGAAGGCGAACGACGCGGCGAAACGGTCTACCTCGACCCGTACAGCGGATCAGCATTACCACCGGCGAAAGGAGCGGAGTTTTTCGAGTGGGTAGAGAGCCTGCATCGTTGGCTTTTGCTGCCGCGCGAACCCGGCCGCATCGTCGCGGGCATTCTCGCCTCGATGTTGTTGACTCTGGCATTGACAGGGATCTACCTCAGATGGCCGAAGCGAGCGCTCAACTGGCGAGCCTGGTTCACCTTCGATACGGCGCTCACTGGGAGATCGTTCCTGCGCGGCCTGCACTCGGTGATCGGAACCGTTGCGCTTGTCCTTTACCTCGTGTCGACGTGCACCGGCATTTACTGGTCATTCGATGCTGTGAGGGACCCTATCGACGCAGCACTGGGCTCACCACCCCGTTCAGCGGAACGCGCCGGAAACCTTCTCAGGGGTCCATCAGCCAATGTCGATATGACATCGGCCTGGCATACGTTCGTGGAGAAAGTGCCCGCGTGGTCGGAAGTTCAGATTCGCGTACCGTCAGGCAACACACGAACGCTGTCGCTCAACTGGTTGGACGCCAACCCACCACACGAACGAGCGCGGAATCGGATGTTGGTGCAACTTTCAAACGGCGCCATCCTCGAAGATGAGCGTCACGAAGCGAAATCGGCCGGCGGGAAATTCCTGGCCGCCATTTACCCGTTGCACATGGGAACGTACCTCGGCCTGCCAGGCCGAATCGCCATGACACTGGGCGCCCTGATGCTGCCAGTGTTCGGTGTTACAGGCTGGATGATGTACCTGCAGCGGCGACCGCTCAGGCAGCGAGGGCGGCGAAGGCAACCAGCCGGCGCGTCCGCAGGCGCAACGCCTTAAAGCCCTGCGAGGTGGCTGCGTATTCCTACAACGAAGCCGCCGCCGTAACGCTCCTGCTACGAAGCCGCCGCCGCGCACTCTTGTGAGGCCGAAGCACGGGCAGTCACCGCACTCGCGGCAACGGCAGTAACAGCAACACCGGCGACGGCTCCTGCGGCAGCAGCAACGACACCGGCACGAACGGGAGCGGGACTAACGGCCGTGGGAGCAACGGCACCGAGGCCAACGGCAGCAGCACCGGTACCAGCGGCACCGGTACCAACATGCCGCACCTGCCACCTCCCGAGTCCCAACAATCGAAGCTCATGCTGGTGAAAGTTGAGAAGCGACTCGCGATGCCCCACGCTGACACAAGTAATGCCTGAAGCCCCGAGCGCTCCATAGAGCGACCGTTCGGTCGCGAAATCAACGGCACTGGTTGCTTCATCCAGGAACAGAAAGCGTGGCTGAATGAGCAGAGCCCGCGCGATCGCAATTCGTTGTTGTTCGCCGAGCGACAAAACCCGCGACCAGTCGGTCGAGGTGTCGAAGCCTCCACAGCGCGCAGCAAGGTCCGCAAGACAGACCCGCTCCAGCAGCGATTGCAACTGAGCGTCGGTCCGGTCCGAAGGCTTGTGCGGATAGAAGAGCTGCTCACGCAGCGTTCCCGGCAACATGTAAGGCTTCTGGGGCAGAAACAGCATTTCAGAAGACGGCGGCATGGTGACAGCCCCATTCCCCTTGCACCACAACCCCGCCATCAACCGCAGCAACGAGCTCTTGCCAACCCCGGTCCGCCCCGAGATCACCCAGTTATCCCCTGGCCCGACGTGCATCGACAACTTCGACACAATGAGCTGTTCACCGCCCGGGGTGGTCAAATCGATGTTATCGAGGCGGATATCGCGCCCCTGTTTGAACTCAACGATCCCCGGCTGCCGGGTGGGATTCGACGCTTCGAGCACGTCAAAGGCCTCGGCGATTTCGCCGAGCCGCGCTACCTTGTGTGAGCTCAGGCTCAGAGTCGGAATGAACTGCATGAACAATGACAGCGACTGCAACAACAGCGCCGTCGCGGCAATGCCCTGGGCGATGGTTCCATATTCGAGCTCGTGCCGGAAATACGCGGGCGCCAGAAACACGAACGGCAACACCAGCCAAATGGTGCTGAAGCCACCTTGAGCAAGATTGATCCACATCGCATACAGTGCGCGCCGCAAGCGTAACCGCACAGCGCTCCTCAGATGTTTGATGATGACCCACCGCTCAGGGTCCTCCCCACCGTATAACGCAACAGTTTCGGCATTGGTCATCACGTGACGAATGCTGGCCCTGAAATCACCCTCGGCATCGACGACCTTGTAGTTCTGTTCGATGACGGGATTGTAGATCCATACCAACAGGCCGAACTTGATGACCACAAACGTAGTCACAGTCCAGAACAGCTCCTGGGAGATGGACAGCATCAGGGACAGCTGTACGGCGGCATCCACGAGCGTGCCCAGACCCAATCGCGGAAATGACGACATCATCGTGCAGAACGGGGACAACTCCTCCTGCATGCGCTGATCAGCATTGTCCACCGTCCGGTCGACGGTGATCTTGTAGTACGCCCTGCGATTGAAATACCGGCTCAGAAAGTACTCACCCAGCCACTGGTGCCAATGGAGGTCGAGACAGTTGTCGACGGCCGTCTGAATCGTGGAAATGACGTAGCGCACTCCCGTCAGGACGGCGACGACCGCGAGCAAATGCCAGAATGCCGAGATGTCCCGGTTGACGAGCGCGTTGGTCTGATCCTTCGTCAGCTCCGTGATCCAGGCACCGCAGACGCTGTAGGCCACCACTGTGCCGAGCAGGAACAGCAGGGCCAGCCAGGACCCGATCGACCCCTTGCGGACCCAGTAGGGTTTGGAAAGCTGATACAAGCGCCTGAAGAAGGTCTGATCGTATCGCAGTGTGCGCGACACCGAGACCGGGTCGGGACTGACAATCGCCGCTGACGCCCTCGACATGGGCCCTGCGTGCGATCGCATCACGTCGTTCGCCAGTGCGGCCGCGCCAACCAGAGCGCCACAACCGTCGCAACGGCAAGCGCGCTCCCGAATCCGAACGTCGCTTGTGGCCCAACCTTGTCCCACAGAATGCCCGCGGCCACGCTTGCTGCCAGGAGCACCAGGCCGCGCAGGAGGTTGAAGATACCGAACGCACTACCACGCTGATCCTTCGGCGCGCTATTGGCGACCATCGCCGCAAAGATCCCTTCGGTGAACCCCATATGCAGACCCCACAACAGCGATCCCACGACGAGCAGCACGGGGGTTGACGCGAATGCCAGCGTGAAATTGGCCATTGCGAGAATGGCGCAGCCAAACACCAGAAGTTGCGGCTTCTCCATTCGATCCGAAAGCTTGCCAACTGGATAGGCGGACAGCAGGTAGGCCAGGTTCATGGCAACGAGCGCGATGGGCGCGAACGCCGGAGTCAGTCCTGCGCGAGTCCCGACCAACACGAGGAATGCCTCGGAAAATCGCGAGAGCATGAACACGCTCGCCACCGTGCATACGACCCAGAAGCTCGCCGGCATCGCGCGCACGTTCAGGTTGACACTGCGTGGCTTTGCGCCAGGCTCCGATTGGACTTTCGGCTCGCGAACGCCAATCCACAGAACAATCACTGACAGGAAAGCAGGTATGACTGCGATCCAAAGAACAGTACGCAGCTCACCTGTAAAAGCTACGGCGAGGATCATTGCCAACACCGGGCCTGCGAAGGCGCCAACGGTGTCGAGCGACTGCCGTAGGCCGAATGCCGCGCCACGCTGATCAGGAGGAGTCACGTCCGCTACCAGCGCGTCACGGGGCGCACCTCGAATTCCCTTTCCGATGCGATCAATGAAGCGCGCCAGGAATACCGTGCCGGCACTCGATGCCAGCGGAAACAGAGGCTTGGTCAGCGCCGCCATTCCGTAGCCGAGCAGCGCGAGGGGCTTGCGGCGCCCCATGTAATCAGACAACACGCCTGAGAAGACTTTCACGATCGAGGCGGTGGCTTCGGCAACGCCTTCGATGACACCCAGATACACAGCGGATGTGCCGAGCCCGACCACGAGGAATGTCGGGAGCACCGAGTGAATGGTCTCCGACGAGATATCCATTAAAAGGCTCGTCAGACCAAGAGCCCAAACAGCGCCGGGAAGTCCCGCGGATCTGACTTGCGGGGCCGTCATACCCGCGGCGGGAGGAATCGGTACATCGGCCATGGCGCCCCTGACGGTCTCTTTATGAACATCGAAATGTAGTCGTTCAGCATTTCAATGTTGTTAACGCACATCGGCTAGTCGACGAATGGCCAAAGACAGACATCAGCGAGTAACACAGCGCCGATAAGTTGCGGGGCTGTCCCGCGATCGGGTTATGGATTTGCGCTGAATAATGAGAACGAGACTATCCTGCTGCTTGCCATTGTGCGTAGTGCTTTTTTTCCTCACATCTGCCGCTCGCGCGGCCCCGGATGACGATGTAGACAGTGCGGCGAACGCCGAGACGGTCAATCGAAGGACCATAACGGTCCAGTCAGACCGCGACAGCGGGTTTCTGGCGCAGGAATCCACGGTGGGTAGCAAATTTCCCACGCCGGCGCGCGATGTCCCGCAACAGCTCACCGTCATCACGCAGGAGTTGATGACAACTCGAGCGGACGCTTCGCTGTATGACGCGCTCGACAATGTCCCGGGCATCGTCCTCACCCCGTCGGCGGACACCGCCACCGGAAACAACATCAATCTGCGTGGATTCCCGGCGCGCACCGACATTTATCTGGATGGCATCCGGGATCGTGGCCAGTACTACCGTGACACCTTCGCGCTCGAGCGCATTGAGGTGCTCGAGGGCGCGGCTTCCCTCCTCTTCGGTCACGGCAGCACCGGCGGCATCATCAATCAGGTCACCAAAAAGCCCCAGTTGGAGCCCATCGCCAGCGTGAGCGTGTCCGGCGGAACGGATCATTACATTCGTGGAATAGCCGACGTAGGCGCGCCCCTGGGACAGGACTCGGCAGTGCGCCTCCTTCTGATGGATCAGGACATCGACGGTACGCGCCCGAACGTCAACACACGCAGCTACGGCGCATCTCCTTCGATCGCGTTCGGTATTGGAACACCCACGCAAGTGAACCTGTCCTGGCTCACCCAGCACAACAAGGACCACGTCGACTACGGCGTCCCGCTCTTTCAGTTCGAGGACGATCCCATTCTTCAGCCCATGAAGGCGCCCTTCGATCGGTCCTTCCAGTACACCAACTCCATCGTGCGGACCGATGTGAACATCTACAACATCGGCATCTCGCACACGTTCCAGCCGAACATCCTGGTTCGCAGCGTCACGCAGTATGGCGTTTACAACGTCAATCAGAATACTTCGCCGCTGAATACCGCCTTCGAAGTGCTGGACGCCAACGGCAACTGGCAGCAGGTGCAGCCGGCAACCCTCCTCGCGCCTCCGACGACACCGCTCGATCAGCTCTACATTGCGCCTCAACAGAAGCAGCGTACGGCGCGGGACACATCGATCTTCAACCAGACGGATTTATTGCTCACTTTCAGCACGGGCCCCGTGCACCACGAGCTCGTCGTCGGCGGTGAATTTGGCCGTGACGAGTATGACCAGACGTTCTTCAACAACTACAATTTCAACCTGAACAACGGCGCGTCACTGGGCGCCAATCTGGCGGGCATCATCAACCTGGGCTCGACAAACACGCAGCCCTTTCCCTCTGGCGCGAACGTCTACCAGGTACCGGGCAACATCACGAGCATTGGTGCCACCACGGTTGCGGGGTATTTGAATGATACCCTGAGCTTCGGCCCGAACTGGAAGTTGGTCGCGGGTTTGCGCCATGATGATTTCAATGCCAGCCAGACGTACGCGGTCTATAGCTATCCCGCGCTGGTGACCTCCAACACCAATCCGGCGAGGACGGCCGCCGTACAGGCTGCCAACGCCGCTGCACTCAATCAGCCGCTGATCAGCGCCCTCCCCTTCAGCCACCGGGACAAGCTGTTCAGCCCGCGCGTGGGTGTGATCTGGCAACCCACCGATTGGCAGAGCTACTACGTTTCCTACAGCACCGCATTCAATCCGCAGGCGCTCGAAGGAGCCGCCACGACGGGGCAGCTTCCGACCTCGACGGCGCAGGTCAAAGCCTTTGTGGAAGGCGGAGGCCTGAAGCCGGAGGAAACCCGGGTCGCCGAGGTGGGTACGAAGCTCGACCTCCTGGCGAAGCGGCTGTCGGTCTCCGCGGCAGTGTTTGACGAAGAAAAATATCGAACCCGGTTTACCGATCCCGTCACCGGAGACATCGGTGTGAACGGCAAGGAGCGCGTCATCGGCTCCGATCTCAAGCTGGTTGGACATCTGACCTCGACGTGGCAGGCGCTCGCCGCCTACACGTGGCTCGATGGAAAGATCCAGTCCTCGCCGATTCCGCGTGCTGTTGGGCAGACGATCCCGGAAATCGCGCGCAGCTCGGCCAGCCTCTGGACGACGTACGACTTCCTCCAATTGGACACCGGACGATTCCAGGTCGGTGGCGGTCTGAAATACTCTTCGCGTCAGTATGTGATCAACAGTCCCTTCACCCTCTATGGCAGCGCTGCCGGCTACACCCGGTTTGATGCCACCGCTGCCTACCTCGCGGGCAACTGGGACTTCAGGGTGAACATTCAGAACCTCTTCAACCGTGACTACTTTGCGGCAGTCAATGCCGGTCGTGCGGTTCCCGGTGACGAGCGCCGTGCCATCTTCACAATCCGCTATCACCTGTGATCAAACATTACGACGCGTATGACATTTGTAAGCTCGCCGCGGACTACGGCGAGCATGGCGCCGTCCACCTGCCGGGCTTCCTGGGACACGAGGAGCTGAGCCGGCTGCAGAATATCGTTGACACCACAATCGACCAGGCACAAACCCCTGACCGGCTGTTCCCGTTTCAGCGGTCGGAAGGCCGGCTCACAATGCGCTATCTCTGGCGCGACAGCGCGGACGTGCGCGATGTGTTACTGCAGCGAGCCGTCGCGAAGCCGATTGCGAACATCGTCGGGACCCGCACACTGCGATTCTGGTTCGACCTGACTTTCGTACACTTCGGGACCGCGGACGGCAAAACAGGGATAGGAACGCCCTGGCATCACGATGTTCCCACGTTTGCCTTCCGAGGAGACCTGATGCCGTCTCTGTGGCTCGCGCTCACACCTACAGACTCAACGCTGAGCCGCTTGATGTTCATTGATGGCAGCCACCGGGCCAATCAGGGCTACTACCGTTCCCCCGAGCTCCCGAAGCCCCCGGACGGAAGTCAGGATGGCTTCGTCGACCTTCCTGATTTCGACGCGTTGATTGCCGACGGTACCGCCAAAGTTCTGACCTGGGACTGCCAGGCCGGTGATGCCATCCTCCTGCATCCCTCCACCATTCACGGCGCGAGGGGTAATAACGGAAACGGGAGACATCCGCGCAGAGTTGCCATGACAACCCGGTGGCTGGGAGATGACGTCCGCTTCCTGCCCCACTGCTACGAGCGCGCGATTCAACACCCCGCTGCGGCGCAGACGGGCCTCAAGCTCGGTCAGCGTCCACACGGTGACTGGTATCCGCTGGTCTACGACGCCTGCAGTGAACCAGCCTGACCGCCGCCCCGTCAATCAAGGCCGCCGCGTCCGCCGGCTCGTCCTGACCTGGAGCGAGACGTTGGCCGGATGCGAAATCGCTCCTTCGCAGGACCAACCTACGACAAATAGGGGGAGTTTGATTCAACGGACATCTCCGCTACATCTGATTGTCATCTGGGATCAACACACTTTGCCTTACGAGCGCTCGAGACAGCGTTCCGGCCCGGTCTACCATGGGAGATGACATGACAAAGAAGCCAACATTGCGAAGCCTCTGCGGGCTCGCGCTTTTTGCCTCAGCGGCGCAGATGCCGCTGGCGCATGCTGACGTGGAGGATCGCAGCCGGTCGCTGCCGATTCAGATACCAAGTGGTCAATACGTCACGCCGACCTACGTGCGCGGCGCGGTTCAGCAGTTCCTGAACCCCAATCTCTCCGCCTACCCTGATTTCGTCGCCGGCGAGGCGGTCAAGTCACAATTGAGTCCGGACGGAAAGACACTGGCCGTCATTTGCGCCGGCCAGAACTCGCTGTACAAGACCGATGGCACGGTGGACACAGCGGCCTCGACGCAGTTCATCTTCATCTACAACGTTGCGGGCAAGAACAAGGCAAAGCCGGTTCTCTCGCAGGTTATCCAGCAGACCAACGCCCACGTGGGCCTGATCTTCTCGCCGGATGGCAAGATGCTCTATGCCGCCGGCGGCAAGGACGATTCGGTCTACGCGTACACCGTGGCAAACGGGACCTGGTCACTCGCGGGAACGATTGCCCTGGGACACGCCGGCAAGGGTGTCGGCATCAGCGTTCAGCCCAATGCCAGTGGCTTGGGAATCTCGGCTGACGGCAAGACCCTGGTCGTTGCCAACAACTATAACGACTCCATCAGCGTCATCGACACCACCACGCGCACGGTGCTCTTCGAACATGACCTGCGTCCGTTCTTCACGAACAATGAAGGCATCGATGCTGGCGTTGGCGGAACGTTTCCGTTCGGGGTTGCAGTCAAGGGCAACAACGTTGTCTACGTCTCATCTGATCGCGATCGTGAAGTCGTAGCGGTCGACATCTCCTCTCGCAGCGCCGGCCATCTGATCACCCGCATCAAGCTCGATGGCAACGGTTTAGGTCTGACGCTAGATCGGTCCGGAAGCCGTCTGTATGTGGCGCAGGACAATGCCGACCAGGTTGCGGTGATTGATACGCGGAGCAACAAGGTCGTTGCCAAGATTGACGCACGGGCGCCAGCCGGCATGCTGAGCTCCCATGACGATCATGGACATGGCTTCCCGCATGCCGATGACAATGACCGCGGCGGCGACTGGGGCCACGACCACGATCACGATGCTCCGCACTACAGCGGCGCGGCCACATTCGCGGTCTCGCTCTCCCCGGATGGCAACTCACTGTACGCCGTCAACTCCGGCGCAAATTCGATTGCAGTCATCCCGCTGAACGGCCACTTCGCCAACAAGGTGGTCGGTCTGATTCCTACGGCTTACGAGCCGCACGACATCAGCTTCAGTGCCGATGGCAGCCAGATGTACATCATCAACGGCAAGAGCGTCACGGGACCCAATCCGGGACACTTGTATGGCAACACCGCACTGTTGACGAGCATCACCTACCCCGGTGGAAACGCGGCCGCCGCCGCCAACGCGCGGGCCTCCAACCAGTACCAGTTCCAACTCGAGCGCGCCTCGCTGGTCAGCGCCCCGGTGCCGAACTGGCTCGAGCTGCCCTTCTACACGGCGAAAGTGGCTCAGAACAACTTCTACGGGGCGGAGCCTTCGGAAGATGACGCCGAGGTCATGAAGTTCGTGCGCAAGCACATCAAGCACGTGATCTACATCGTCAAGGAAAACCGCACGTACGATCAGATCCTGGGCGATCTGACGAACGGCGCAAACGGCGACCCGTCGATCACGCAGTTCGGCAAGGCCATCACCCCGAACTTCCACAACCTCGCGACCAACTTCGTCACGTTGGACAACTTCACGGATCCGGGTGACGGCAGCATGGACGGATGGTCCTGGGCGTTGCAGGGCCGTGTTACCAACACCGAAACGATCACGCAGCAGATCAACTACGCCTCTGTCAACCGTGGTTTGTCCTACGAGTCCGAAGGATCAAATCGTGGCGTACCGGTGAACTGGGGCACTGTTGCGCAGCGTGATGCTGCAGGCGGTCCTGCTGGCACCACCAACTACAGCACGGCTACGGCTGCCCTCCCCGGCGGCACGTCCAACGTGTTGCCCGGAAAAGGCAACCACGCCTCGAGCGATGCTCCGTTCGGCATTCAGAACGGCTACATCTTCGATGCAGTGCTGCAGTCCGGTGGAACGGTTCGCAACTACGGCTTCCTCACGAACAACATTGGCAGCATTGGAACCCAGGCGGCGCCTGTGAGCGATCCGTTCGGCTCCAAGATCGTGCAGGTAGCTTCGCTGGTTCCGTCCCTGGCCTCGCTGACCGATGTGTACTTCCGCGGTTACGATCAGAACTATCCTGACTACTGGCGGTACAACGAATGGAAGCGCGAGTTTGATCAGTTCGTTGCCAACAAGAACCTGCCCAACCTCTCACTGGTACGCTTGAGCCACGATCACACGGGCTCCTTCGGCACGGCGCTGGGTGGTGTGAACACGCCGGAGACTCAGCAGGCGGATGACGACTATTCGGTCGGACTGCTCGTTCAGGCAGTCGCGCAGAGCGCGTACGCTGCCGACACGCTGATCATCGTCACGGAAGACGATTGCCAGGACGGCCCGGACCACGTCGATTCACATCGCGCCACGACCTACATGGTGGGCCCGTATGTGAAGAAGAAAGCGGTTGTGAGCCAGCACTACTCGCAGGTCAACGTGCTCCGTACCATCGAAGACATCCTGGGTGCTCCGCACATCAACCTGAACACGGCCTATCAACGGCCGATGGCGAAGGTGTTCGATACCCGCTCTTCGGGCAATTGGGACTTCACGGCAACGGCGTCAACCGTCCTCAAGACGACGACTCTGTTCGGACCGGCCGCAGCCACGGTGGCGTACGAGCCAGGCCCGGACGTGAAGCCGACACATGATGCGTCGTACTGGGCGAAGGCCACTGTCGGGTTCGACTTCACGGACGCTGACCAGGTGCCGCCTGCTGCGTATAACAAGGTGCTCTGGAAGGGTCTGATGGGGTCACAGCCCTATCCGATGATCCGTAATGGTAGTCATCCGCGCAGGACGGCCATGCGCGACAACGATTGACCTTCGATCGCTAGAGGCGATAACTGCAGGGGCGCTTCGGCGCCCCTGCTGCTTTCAGGGCGCCCGGCACGCGAAGTTCGCGGCTTTTTCCGAATCACCCGAGCCCTTGTAGTGAGCGTGCTGGGGGTACGGGCACAGCGGCCTGCTGCGTTTCGGGAATGCCTTACCGGTCGCCAACACCGACTGCGGCGCTTCGTTCTTCTCAACCCAGTTCACGATCGGATCGATCAAATCGAAATGATCGAGTGCGGCCGAACCGCCGGCACAATGCCCCATCCCCGGCACGAGAAACAATCTGCTCCACTGCGAGACTGCGTCGAGCCCACCGCTGGCCTGCGCAAGTTGCTGGTAATAACGTGTAGTTTCCTGTGCGGAGAACCAGGGATCGCTCACGCCATGAAAGAAGATGAGCTTGCCGCCGTGCCCCGAGAATGTGTCGAGTTGGGTCCAGCCGGCAGTGTCCCCAAGCGCAGCGTTCGCTGTGGCGGCCAGCCTTGCCTCCTGATCGACATCCATCTCGGTCGAGAAAACCGGCCCACCCACGGGGCTCGGGCCCGGGTTGAGAAGTCCCGGAATACCCTGCGTATCGGCAATGCCGGTATCGAACCAAAACCCCGGGTATACCGGATTTCCCCGCGAATCCTTGGGTCCCGCGAACCCCTTGGCCAGAGCCGCAACCTGATCGCGCCTCAGACATGAAGCTGTCTTCGGGCCCTTGCAGGCGAGCTCGGCCGGATTGAATCGACAACCCATCGGATCGGAGATCATCCCGTCGGCAATTCCGTCGTTGGCATCGCAAGCCCGGAGTAGCGAGTCAACGACGAGCTTGCGGTCACTGTCTGACAAGGCGCGCGCGGTTTGCGGCCTGCCGAGCTCGTCTTTGGGCGCTACCTGATTCAGTGAAACCGCGATCCACTTGTCTGCAAGATTGGAGTAGCTCGTACGCATGGCCGGAGCACCAGCGACGATTCCATCGAAGAAACGGGGATACCGCTGCGACATGAGCATTGCCTCGCGGCCACCAGTTGAGCACCCCATGAAGTACGAGTGTGCCGCTGCGCGTCCGTAGTACGCCATCACGACCTGCTTTCCAACCTGAGCGACTTTCCCAACGGCCTGATACAAGAAATTCACAGCCGCTTCCTGATCCGCAAAGAAGGTCGCATCGAAAGCGGTCGAGCTCTTGTGACCACTATCGGTAGTGACGACGGCGAAGCCACGCGCCAATGCAGGCACATCGCCCGCCGCAACATTGCCGATCGGCAACGCGACTTTTCCGTTGAGGCCACCGCCGCCCTGCATCAGGAGGCGACCGTTCCAGTTCTGGGGCAATGCAACTGCAAAACCAATGGCGTACGGCCTCCCATCCTGGCCGGTACGCGCGTCGATCACGCCATCAACTCGGCAGTATGCGGGCAATCCTCCAAGGAACGTCGGACCGAATGGTGTTGCCGGAGCGGGCCCCTCCGAAACAGTCACCGCTTGCGTGACGGTCATGTCGAAACCAGGCGCCTCAAATGACGTAAGCGACTCGCACGCCTTGGAAACATCGACGCCGGCAGCCCGGAGGTCGGTGGCCGCCAGCATTGAAGCTGCAGCAACGCAGGCATTGAGGAGCAAACTCGTTCTGAACATTCCGAATTCCCACCTGGTCATATAGTCACAGCGATCGGTAATGTGGAAAACTAACGGCGCCCTGAGCGCAAATGAACGCCCATGGCCGCCCCTCCAACATCGTCGCCCACCGGGCAAACCGAAACAAGCCGGCCGGTGGGGCGCGCACGTTAATTGTGATGGCTATTTCCGGCGCGCCAACTGCGCCATAAGACCAGGCGACATTCGGTCGCGGGGGGAGCGCCAGTCGGTGGGGACGGGCGCGGGGGGTAGTGATGCCTGACTTGTACGATGAACGGACCCTCTGGTCCAAACGGCGAATGCTGTGGCTCGGCGTGGCTTTGATTTTGGCGGGCGGTCTTCTCGCCCACTTCATCCAAACGGGCGGCGGCATCCGCATTCTGGATGTTCGCTTTGCAGGCACTGGCGCTGTTGGGATGAGTGCCCTCCTCTACGTTCCCCCGAACGCTACTGCCAAAACGCCGGCGCCGGGCATTCTGGCAGTTCACGGGTACTTCAATTCCCGGGAAGCCCAGGACGGGTTCGCAATCGAGCTCTCGAGGCGCGGTTACGTGGTGCTTGCACTCGATCAGCGCGGCCACGGCTACAGCGCTCCACCCGTCAGCGCAGATGGGTTTGGCGCCCCCGATGGGCTGAAATACCTGCGCGGCCTGGACATTGTGGACCCCGACAATATCGGCCTGGAGGGACATAGCATGGGCGGCTGGGCGGTCGGGAATGCGGCCGCGGCCTTTCCCGCCGGATACAAGTCGATGGTGCTCGAGGGGTCGAGTACCGGCGCGCCGTTCGCGCCCGTGGGTACGTCCACATTTCCCCGCAATCTGGCTGTTGTATTCAGTCGATTTGACGAATTCTCGGCGGTCATGTGGGGCGTGCCGACTGCCCGGGAAGTCACTCAGAGCCCGAAGCTGCGCACGCTCTTCGGATCCAACACTCCGATCGAGCCGGGCCGCCTCTATGGCTCCATCGAAGCAGGTACCGCTCGCATCCTCTTTACGCCGGGTATCACTCACCCGATGGACCACATTTCCACCGTGGCGATCGGCCACAGTCTGTATTGGTTTGGACGCACCCTGCGGGGTGGAACTCCGAGACCGGATGACGATCAGATCTGGTATTGGAAAGAGATAGGAACCTGCACCGCCCTCATCGGACTGGTCTTGCTGCTGCTGGGGGTGTTCGATTTACTGCTGGATCTACCCTATTTCGCCGCCCTGCGCTCAGGCGTGAATGGCGGTGGCCCTGGTCATCATCGAGATACGCGATGGTGGATTGCCTTCGTCGGCGGCACGCTGATCCCCGTGCTGACACTCCTTCCATTTTTTGAGCTCGGAAATCACGTCTTCCCGCCTTCGCGTTGGTTTCCGCAGTCCTTCACCAATGAAATCGCCACTTGGGCCGTACTGAACGGCCTGATCCTCCACGCCCTGTCGTTCCTGCCAGGTCGTGCGACACCACAGATCAATTCAGACTGGGCTCGATCCATCGTGATAGCGCTCCTGACCGTGGCCAGCGCGTATGTTGCCTCGGCCGTGGTGGACTTCCTTTTCAAGATCGACTTCCGGATCTGGTTCATCGCCCTCAAGCTCATGAGCCCGGGCCAGGCGACGGCGTTTCCGGCCTATCTGATTCCTTTCACCATCTATTTCGTTCTGGCACTGCGCTCCCTGCACGCCAGGCTGCAGATTCGGGGCGACAGCGCTGCCGCTCAGTACCTCAGCAATGGCGCAGCAATGACCGCCGGGCTGATTCTGTTTCTGACTCTCGAATATGGCTGGCTGTTTTCCACCGACCGGCTCCTGACACTGTTTCGATTCGATGCCCTGAGGATCATCATTGCCATACAGTTCGTACCCGTTCTGGCCACTGTTGCGATCATCTCAACATTCACGTTTCGGCGTACTCGCAGCCATCTGCCCGGCGCTTTGATCTGCGCATTGCTGATAACCTGGTACATCGTCGCAGGACAGGCAACCCATTTTCCCAGCTGAAACATGCAGGGGGGCGTTCCGGATCCAGAAAACGCCTATAATCTCGGGGGACAGAGCGAGGAGCCTCCATGTCCATCGAACCAGCGCGACAGACGTTGATTGAGGCGGCCACGGGCGATGATCTGGGTTCCATGAACCAGGCCGTGCGGCTGGTTTGCGACTTTGAGCACGAGCTTCTTCGAGGTCGGGGCGCATTGAGCGGGCCGCCTGCCAATACGGAAAGCATTCTGAATCGCGCCCACGTGAGCCGCTCCGTGCGCAACGAGGCCGTCCGTATACTTCAGTCGCGCGAGATCATCCGGGCGAAACCCGGACCGAAGGGCGGCCTTCTCATGCTTCCGCCGAGCTCAGAGCACCTCGTCGATGTAGTGTCTCAATACGCAATCTACAGCCGCGTCACTCCGGCAGCGGTCCAGGAATCACGGGAGGCAGTGGATTTCGTGCGGTCGGCTGTCCCGATTGAAAGCCCGGGAGCCGCGATCATCGAGCTGATGAGCCAGGTGGTGGACCGTCTCGCTGCCTGGGTTCAGCCGCAGAGCCCGCGGTCTCACGCGCAACGCTGCCGGCCGCGTGCCGAGAGGATTGCGCAACAGTTGGCTAGCCGAATTCTCAACTCTCAGGCGCCGACTGTTGGTGGCGAGATACTGCGCCTGGGGCACGAGGAAGGGTTGTGCGAGCAGTTCAATTCGTGCCGCCCGGTCGTCCGTCAGGCGATCCGCATCCTCGAAGCCCAATCCCTCGTCGAAACCCGTCGCGGCCGTGGCCGCGGCCTTTTTCTTACCTGTCCCAAGCCAGGCCCCGTAACGCGTCTGATCGCCTTGTGGTTGCTCGATCAAAAACTGCCTGTACGTAACATTCTCGATTTTGAGCGCCCATTGCGCACCGCAGTGGCCGTGATGGCCGTGCGAAACATGCGAAACGACTCGGACCAACACCTCCTGGAGTTGCAACAAAAAGGCGAGGCAGCCGGGACCGTGACGCTGTTGGACGTGATCGAAATGGAAAAGAACATCAGCTGGCTGTCCGGAAATGTGCTTCTCGATCTGTTCCTAAGAACAATCACCGTCTATAAGATCTGTCGCGGACAGTATCATCAGATGGACGCTCGGGGACTCGAGCTCTACCCAGGGATCAACGGGCGGTTCCTGCAGGCCTTGACGCGACGGAACGAGACCGCAATTCAAAGCGGCTGCGAGCAAAAAAATGAATGTCTTGCGCAGCTCGATCTGCGCCTGGTTCCCGTGTCTTAATATGTAACCTGCCCCGTCGCTCGAACGCTCTGCCCTCGTCCACTGCGGCGCAACTCGGGCCCCCAATTGATGTGGCTATTTTTAGCACTGCAGGCCGCTGAGACTGCACACACGGCGAGCCACGGGCTACGACCGTTCGAGGGGGTAGAATATGAGCTGCAAGATATACGCAGCCGCGCATCCGGGAATCGCTCTCGTGGCTCTTGGCATGGTGGTCCCGGCATTTGCCGAGGAAGACCGATCGGCACAGTCAGGGGCGCTGGAGGAGGTTGTCGTCACGGCACAGCGCCGCACGGAAAACGCTCAATCCGTCGCCATTGCAGTCACATCCCTTTCCAGCGACGACCTCGAGCACAAGTCGGTGCTGCGGGTGGATGATCTGCAGCTTGCCTCTCCCGGACTGTCGGTCACCGATGCCGGTCTCACACAGAACGTCAACATCAGAGGCATTGGCCTCGCCAGCGGCAATCCGTCGATTGCAAACGGTGTTGCCACCTATGTGGACGGTATCTTCCAACCACCCATCGTCACCATGGGAAGCTTCTACGACATCGCGAATGTGGAAGTCCTACGGGGACCGCAAGGCACCTTCGTCGGTTCCAACTCCACCGGCGGCGCTATTTTCATCAACACGCGCAGTCCTACGCTCAGCGACTTCAACGGATACGCAGAAGTCTCGGCCGGCAATTACTCATCGAAGAGCATCCAGGGCGCCGTCAATCTGCCCATCAATAACACGCTCGCAGTTCGATTGTCGGGTAACTATCGCCGGCACGACTCTTACTATAACGATCTTGGCCCACTGCACAATGAACCTGGCGGGCTCGACGAGCAGGACGGCCGCTTAGGTCTTTTGTGGAAGCCCACAGGGGAGTTCCAAGCCCTGTTCAAGACGGAAATACTCGCAAAGCAGACAGGCGGCTACGCGTACCGGCCGGTGCCCGGGACTTTGTATGCCCCGTTGCGCACCGCCGGTATTCGCGACGTGGCCTACGACTCTGCGACACAAAACAACGAGAACGGACTGCAGAACAGTCTCGAACTGCGCTATCAGGCCTCGAATGGCGTCACGTTCCGTTCCCTGAGTGGGTACGAAAACAAGCGGATACACAATCTATACGACCTCGACGGAACCATTCAGCCGGCGCAGTCCACACTCTATCCGCGGATTGCCGAAAACCAGTTTGTGCGCGAGCGGGTCTGGACCCAGGAGATCAACATCATCTCGCCGACCGAGGGCGTCTGGGACTGGATTGTCGGTGGGTACTATCAGCGCAACCGGATCGATGTGAACATCAACGAGCCCACGGACGGGTTCAATCAGGATATTCTCATCAACACGCACAAGCAGACGGTTGGAGTCTTCGCGCAGACGGGCTACAAATTGACTGACGCGCTCAAACTCGATGTCGGCGCCCGCTACTCGCAATACAAGAATTCACAGACTGGCGGCGTCACGATCGGGCGGGGCATTGCGTTTCCGCCGTTTTTCGGGGCTGGCCTGCAGGTCGCAGACCTGGGCGGGGGCTACCAGGACGGCCGCGCCACGGGCAAAGTCGCGCTCGACTGGCAGGTCAACGCGAACAACCTCGTATACGCCTTCGTGGCGCGCGGATACAAACCCGGCGGCTTCAACTCCGCCAGCTCGACGTTCAATCCGGAGACCGTCCTCGATTACGAAGTCGGCTGGAAACCCACTTTTGCCGGCGGCCGCGTACGCCTGCAACTCGGCGCCTTCTGGAACGATTATCACGACTTTCAGCTCGACGCCTTGAATATCAATGACGGACAGCTGGAACCTCGCAACATCGCGAACGCCACCATCAAGGGATTCGAAGCGCAAATCCAGGCGAAACTAGGCGCGTTCGGCTTTGACTTCGGAGGATCGTTTGTCAAGTCCTCGTTGAGCCACGCGGTGTTTGTAAACACGCGCGCTTTGCCGGCACCTGGAGCGACGCGTCTAGGTCCACAGTGCCCGGTGGGAACTGCCTCCAATCCGCCGGTGTGCTTTGATTACACCGGCTACTACATCAGCGAATCAGGCGGACCCAACCCGTATTCTCCCAAATGGACCTTCAACAGTGGTGTGCAATACACGCTGCAACTTTCGTCCGACACGACACTTACGCCGAGGATGGACTACGCCTACGTCGGCTCGCAATATACCAATCTGCTCTATTCCCCGGTTACGGACCTGCTGCCCTCGCGCAGCCTGCTGTCGGCACAGTTGGCGCTGGAGCGCAGAGCCTGGCTCGTGGAGGCATACGGAAGGAATTTGGCCAACAGGGAGTACGTCACCGGCCAGTTCAACAACAACGAGTTCTACGGGCCCCCGCGCGAATACGGGCTGAGAGCCTCATACCGGTTTTGAGATCTTGGGCGTCAGCCCTGCGTACGGCTACGCAAAACCATACGGGAGATTCGGAGAACTCACGATGCGCTCTCCCCTGCATTCGCCCCGCACGAACGCGAGCACCGCTTCCATCACGTCGGGTGCATCCAACACCCGGTGGTGGCCGAGCCCCTGTGTCGTCAGGAGCCGTGCGTTGTGCCAGTGGCGAGCATAGAGCTCACCGTCACCCCAGGGCACTTCGCGATCATGTAGGTCGTGCACGATCAAACAGGGCAGCCCCAAGGCCGGAAGATATCGACGCACCTCCAAATCACCCACGTTGATTCCAGTGGTACGCTCATGCCAACCAAAGAAGCGCTCACGCAGATGCTCGCCGAGCCGCATATGACGCATGAAGCGTTCGGCCTGCGCCGACATGTCAGCTGCCGGAGCGATCACCACAACGCGCTCGGCGCGCCAACTCTCCCCCTGTGCGAGCGTCAACGCAGCTCCCCCAAGCGAATGTCCGACAGCCAGTGCGGCAATACCATAGCGACGCCCGATCGCTTGAATCGTGTTGATGAAATCAGGAAGCGTGCACAACTCGCCGGTACTGCAACCATGCGCCGGTTGATCAAATGTGACGACCGCCAGGCCAGCCTGGCGTAGCTGTGCAACCCATGGCAGGAAACGAAGTCCAAAACTCGACCAACCATGCACGAGAAGAGCGTAAGGCTCCCGAGTGGGCTCACCCCACACGTATGTAGCAATGGTCTGCTCGCCCACCGTGATCTCGCACCGCTGCATTTCGTCGTCCACCTGAACAGCGCGTGCACGCGAGCGGCTGCTGTCATAGGGGGTAGCGAAGAGACGGGCCGCGAACTCTACAGTGTGTTGCGGGACGAAGTGTCCACCCAGTGCAAAGCCGAGGCGCAAAAGACCCAGTTTCAGGCTCTTGATTTGCTTACGGGGTTGACCGTACTTGATCACCGACGTGCCTCTGGTGCGCTGGGTCGATAACTGGCGAACAGTCTCTCGAGCGCTAGCTCGGTCAGGTGGCGAGCCTCGCGGTAACCGAACAGGCCGGCGTCGTGATGGAGGCCCAACATCAGACTGTAGATTTCAAACGCGAGCTGCGCTGTGTCCGTGTCCGTTCTGAGGTGCCCCTCATCGACTGACAACTGAATCGTACGTCTGACTTCGTCACGCCAACCCGCCTGTTGACGCAGCACGTGATCACGTATCGCTCCCTCGCGGCGGCCGTCGTACTCCACCGCAGCACTGAGTAGGACGCACCCGCTTCGATGAGCGCGCGACCACTCACACCATCGCTCGGCCAGTTTGCGCAGCCGCGGCAGTCCACGTGGTTCGCGCAGGGCTGGAGCCCTGACGAATTCCACAAAACGGACTCCCACAGACTCGAGCAGCGCCAACTGCAACTGCTCCTTGGATCCGAAGTGCGCAAATACGCCGCTCTTGGACATCCCGGCGCTGATCGCCACGGTCCCGATCGATAGCGACTCGACTCCTCCTTCCTGCGCAAGCTCGTACGCCCGCGCGAGAATCAATTCCCGGGTGGCGGTGCCCTTCTCAGTGCTCGAGGTGATGACCATGGCTCAAAATAGCACGACCGTTCGTGCTAAATCTAGGGCGCAATGGGTGCGCCTGGGCTGAAGTCGAACAAGGGGGGAAATCCGCGCGGCGGCGGTTGGCGGCGCTAGGGGGGGTCGTGGGCTCGAATCCCACCCATCACGAGGGCGCGAGCCGAATGTCCGTGGCGCAGCGCGAAACAGGAGGCACCGAAGGGCATCGGACAGGGTGGGATTACTCGCTGCGCTCGCCCCTGCGGGGCCGCCCTCCGGGTGTTGACGCCATCACCGGCAGATCGCAGCTAGCCACCACGGCATAAGGTGAGACGCGGACCGACGAGGGTACCCTGCGGGCGTTATCCCACCCATCACAAGTGCACCCGCCGGTCGTCCGCACTGGGGCGACTGAATGCAGGCATCGACTTGTGGCGGACAGGGTGGGATTCGAACCCACGAACACCCGTGAAGATGTTACTGGATTTCCAATCCAGCGCCTTCGACCGCTCGGCCACCTGTCCAACTAATCAGCTACTTACGCTCATTCCTTCGAGCGTTTTCGAACACGCCCGCCGCACGTGGCGGGCGGGGTGCGGATCATACACGTTCAGGCTTGCGGAGGCGCCTGCTTTGGCACGTTGAACGGCGGCGGCGCGTCCAGGCACGGGTCCTTCTTGCCCCGCCGCGGCGGCTCGGGCGTGTTGAGCGCCGGGACCTTCAGCGCGTTTGAGCTGTCCGGGGCGTCGAGGCCGGGAGGGATCTTCAGGGGCGCGACGCTCCGGGCCTTCATGTAGGGCTTGGTGTCATGGCAGGAGCCGCCCAGATTGCGCAGGTGCTGGCAACCCGAGAGACCCACTACAGCCGCTAAAACACCCAACAGCGCCAGGCGTTGCCTCGTCAAAAAACTCGTGCTCAACCTATAAAACTCCCGCAGTACTCAACGCAGCCAGGACGGCCGGCTGATACTGCGCAGACAGCTCTGTCAGCGGCAAACGGATGCCGCTCCCGATCATTCCCATCCGCATCAACGCCCACTTGGTGGGAATCGGATTCGCTTCCAGAAACAGGTCGCGATGTAACGCCGCAATCGGCTCATCGAGCTGTGCGGCTGCGGTAGCGTCGCCTTTTAATGCGGCCGCGACCATGTCCGACATCGCGCGTGGAGCGACGTTGGCGGTAACGGATATGACCCCCTTCGCGCCGGCCAGTACGGAGCGGCGCGTGGTCGCATCGTCACCGCTCAGGACCGCAAAATCCTTCGGGCAGATGTTGACCAGCTTCCGCACCCGCTCCGGGTCGGGCACGGCCTCTTTGACCGCGACGATCCCTGGAAGTTGCGAGAGTCGCTGAACCGTATCCGGGAGCATGTCGACTGCCGTTCGCGCGGGCACGTTATACATGATCACGGGTGCGCGCGCCGTACGAGCCACCGCGGCGAAATGCTGATACAGACCTTCCTGGGTCGGACGGTTGTAAGCGGGCGTAACAACGAGTACGGCGTCGATCGGCAGTTCCGACAACCTGCGTGCACGCTCGACAGTATCCGCGGTGCTGCTGGTTCCCACGCCCGTGATCACCTGCATGCGCTTGCGAACGTGAGCACAAGCTCGCTCGGTGAGCTCCCACAATTCGGAATCGCTCAAGGTCGCGGACTCGCCGGTAGTGCCGCCGACCACGACCCCACTCGTGCCGCTGGCCGCGTGGAAGTCGAGAAGCCGCTCCCATGCACCAAAATCGACGGCACCATCCGGCCGCATGGGCGTTACTATCGCGACCAGACTGCCTGAAAACATTGATCTTCCTAGATGTTCGCGGCCCGCATGTTACGAGCCGGCGCTCGGCCTAGGCAAGCTGTACGAGCTGTGGCCGGGAGCCTGTCTGACTAATGGGCGCCGTCGCGAGGGCGGCCCCCAGCGAGCAGATTCGGGCGATCCTTTCGCGCGCATAGCCCATGCTATGTAAGCGAAAGGATCGCCCGAAGATGCCGCTGCGGGCCGGCCGCAGCAGGCGAACATTAGTCAGACAGGCTCCTGGGATCCTCACCTGCTACAATGCCTGTCGTAGACGATGGAATGAAAAACACACGCAGATGAAGCAGCACCTGGCCGTTTCGGCGATCGGTGGCGACCGCACGGGGATGGTTCACGAGCTGACGCGAGTAATCAGCGAGTGCGGTGGCAACATAAGTGAAAGCCGCATGGCGAGCCTCGGGACCGAGTTCGCGATGCTGCTCCTCGTGTCAGGAAACTGGCATGCGCTTGCGAAGCTCGAAACCGAGCTCAAACGCCTCGCCGAAACCAGCAGCCTCAGTATTCACCTGAAGAGGACGGAGCCCCGTGCCGCGCGCACGGACATGCTCCCCTACTCCATTGATGTCGTGTGCCTGGACCAGACCGGGATCGTATCGGGCCTGTCGGGCTTCTTCTCGAGCCGGGGCATCGATATCGCGGAAGTTTCCACGCGGAGCTACCCCGCCGCTCACACGGGGGCGCCGATGTTCTCAGTTCAGATGATCGTGAACGTGCCGAGCCGCATTCACGTGGCTCACCTGCGCGAGGAATTCATGGAGTTCTGCGACTCGCTCAACCTGGACGCAATCCTCGAACCGGTGAAATCTTAACGAATGGCAGCACCTAAAATTGGCAGCAAGGTGAAAGACTTTTCGCTGCCCACGAACGGCGACGGCACCTGGTCACTGAAGGAGGCCGCCGGCCGCAAGCTGGTGATCTACTTCTATCCGAAGGACATGACGAGCGGCTGTACCCGTGAAAGCCAGGATTTCCGGGATCTGCACAGCGCGTTCCGCAAGGCAGGCGTCGACATCATCGGCATCTCGCGCGACAGCGTGAAGTCGCACGACAAGTTCGTCGATAAGGAAAAGCTTCCCTTCCAGCTGCTTTCCGATGCAGACGAGAAAGCCTGCAAGCTGTTCGATGTCATCCAGGAGAAGAGTCTGTACGGTAGGAAGTACATGGGAATCGAGCGCAGCACGTTTCTGTTGGATGGCACTGGCATCCTGCGGCGCGAATGGCGCAAGGTGAAAGTACCGGGCCACGCGGAGGAAGTTCTTGAAGCAGCGAAGTCTCTCTGATCCAGGACCGGCAAGCGCCCTGACGAGTACGGCGCCCGGCGATTCACGTGAAATCAAGACCAGGCCCCGCGACGGGCGCCGGTTGTTCGTGCTCGATACGAACGTGCTCATGCACGATCCCACCTCGATATTCCGCTTCGAAGAACACGACGTTTATCTGCCGATGGTCGTGCTCGAAGAGCTCGACGCTCACAAGAAGGGACTGTCGGAAGCGTCCCGCAACGTTCGCCAGGTTTCACGCTTCCTCGATGAGATGATTCGCGACGCCACGAAAGAACACATTGATCGTGGGCTGCAACTTCCGAGCGGCTACTCCGGCAATCACGGCAAAAAGCCGTCCACGGGCCGGCTGTTTTTCCAGACCCGTCAGCTGCAGGCAGTGCTTCCCGACAGTCTTCCGGGCCAGGCCGCCGACAATGTGATTCTCGGACAGACGCTCGCGCTGCAAAAGGAAAGGCAGGACGCGCGCGTCATTCTGGTTTCGAAAGACATCAACCTGCGCATAAAGGCAGCCGTTCTCGGCGTGCACGCAGAGGATTACTACAGCGACAAGACGCTGGAGGACTCGGACGTCCTCTATAACGGAATGACGGCTCTTCCCTCGGATTTTTGGGAAAAGCACGGCAAGGACATCCGCTCGTGGAAAGACGGCGACAAGACGTTCTATGAGCTCTCAGGGCCGTCCGTGGAGCAATGGCAGCCGAACGAATGTGTGTACGAAGACACTCCCGAGGGCATCGAGGGAATTGTCCGCAAGCGCTCCGGCAACCAGGCCACGATTGAGCTGCTGCGCGACTATCGGAGCGAACGCCACAACGTGTGGGGCATCGTCGCCCGTAATCGCGAGCAGAATTTTGCGCTCAATCTGCTCATGGACCCGGAAATCGACTTCGTGACCATTCTGGGTCCCGCCGGTACCGGCAAGACCCTGCTCACGCTGGCCGCGGGCCTGATGCAGACGCTGGAATCGAACCGCTTCGTCGAGATCATCATGACGCGCGTGACCATTCCGCTGGGCGAAGACATCGGCTTTCTGCCGGGCACGGAAGAGGAAAAGATGGAGCCCTGGATGGGCGCCCTGATGGACAACCTGGAGGTGCTCACGGGCAGCCAGGAAGGCGGGAATTGGGGCCGGGCCGCCACGAACGACCTGCTCCGCAACCGGATCAAGATCCGGTCGCTGAACTTCATGCGCGGGCGAACCTTCCTGAATCGGTTCATTATCCTGGACGAGGCCCAGAACCTCACGCCCAAGCAGATGAAGGCCCTGATCACCCGCGCGGGCCCCGGCACCAAGGTCGCGTGCCTGGGCAATATCGCTCAGATCGACACGCCTTATCTCACGGAAATGACGTCCGGACTGACTTATGCTGTAAATCGGTTCCGTGGCTGGCCCCACTCAGGCCATATCACGCTGGTACGCGGTGAAAGGTCGCGACTTGCGGATTTCGCCTCGGACATCATGTAGGCATCTCTCTAGGAAACTCTGACCGTCACTGCGCGGTCGAAGTGCGAATAATGCGTCCCCTGCTGCTTTGCGTTATGGCCGCCCTGACGACGTTCACTACGGTGGCGGCGGCTGACGACCCTATCACCCTACCCAATCCCCCGGAGCTGCCCGATATCGGCAGCCCCGCCTCCGCGATGCTGTCCGGCTCGGACGAGTACCAGTTGGGCGCCATGGTGATCCAGCAGATCCGCGACCAGAACGGGATTCTCGAAGATCCTGAGGTCACGGAGTACCTGAACGCCCTGGCCTCGAGGCTGGCGACTCAGGCGCCTGACGGCGCGCCCCACTTCCAGCTCTTCGCGGTGAAGGACACGGCCATCAACGCGTTCGCGTTGCCCGGCGGCTTCATCTGTATCAACGCGGGACTGATCATTCAGACGCACAGCGAGTCGGAGCTGGCGAGTGTCATGGCGCACGAAATGGCGCACGTCACTCAACATCACATCGCGCGTGCCATCCGTGCGCAGAGTCAACAGAGCCTGACAACGGCGGCCGCGATGTTGGCCGCCATTCTGTTGGGCACCCTCGGCGGCGGCGGCGGTCAGGCCATCGAGGGCGGTATTGCCGCGGCGCAGGGCCTGGCCGTGCAGCAGCAAATCAACTTCACCCGTGACAACGAGGCCGAGGCCGATCGCGTCGGCATCAGCTTCCTGGCCGGCGCCGGCTTCGATACCCGCGCCATGGCCAATTTCTTCGAGACCATCGGTCGCACCGAAGGGCTCGCCGGAACCTATATTCCGGCCATGTTGCAGGACCACCCTGTAACGGCAGTGCGTATCGCGGAGGCCCGTGCGCGCGCCGCGCAGTTCGGGCCACAGAAAGTGAAGGAATCGCTCAACTACCTGCTGGTCCGCGAGCGCGTGCGTGTTCTGACAGCGCCCGGCGATCAGGATATTGAGAAGTTCTATCAGGCGAGACTGCAGAAGAACAGCAGCGACATCGGCACCCGCTACGGCGAAGCGCTGGCATTGATGGTCGACAACCGGCCCGTGGAAGCGGAGAAGATTCTCGACAAGCTGGTTGAGCAGCACGACAGCCTGACATTGCTCCATGCCGCGCTGGGCCAGGCGCAGGTCAAAGCGGGACAGACCAACGACGGCGTTGCCACATTGAGCCATGGTGTGCAACTGTTCCCGCGCAACGTGCCGGTTACAATTCGCTACGCAGAGGCCCTGATGAAGGCGGGCCGCGCCGCCGAAGCGCACACCGTACTGCTGGATCTATTCAACAACGTCCCGCCAACTCCCGAGCAGATCCGGTTGATTGCGCTCGCGGCCAGTGCCGCGGGCGATCCGGGGGATGCGTATTTCTACATGGGCGAGTACCAGATTTCCGGCGGCAACCTCCAGATGGCCGCTCAACAGCTCGCCCTGGCCCTGTCGACTCCCAACCTGAGCTCGGTACAACGCGCGCGCTACCAGGCACGGCTGGATGAAGTGCGCGAATACCTGCAGAACTCGCGGTTGCGGCGCGTAAGTAACACGCAGTAACGCCTGGGTAACCTTGTGTAGCGGCGGCGGTAACTTTGTGTAGCGGCGGCCGGTCGCATCTGCCGAACGGGTCATCGCCGAAGCCCTCTCCCAAAGGGAGCAGGCCCGATTAGCCCGATGTAGCGGCTCCCCCATCCGGGGTGGATCGGCCGCACGACCTGACACTGCTGGTACAATCGCGGCACTATTGGCACACGGCGGCGCTATAGCTCATAAGCCGCACTACGCAGGTCTCGTCAAACGATGCACAAAACAGCCCGGGTCACTCTGCTTGCCCTCGCCTGCCTCAGCGCGTTCGGGTGCGCGTCCCTTCCACCCAACTCCAAACGCGACCCCCGGGACCCCTGGGAGCGAGTGAATCGCACGACCTTCAAGGTCAACATGGCACTCGACCATGCGATCGCGCGCCCCGTGGCACGCGGTTATCAGAAGGTAGTGCCGGGTCCCGTGCGCACGGGCGTGTCCAACTTCATGGACAACCTGTTCTATCCGATCACCATGGCGAACGACCTGCTGCAATTGAAGCTCAAGGGATTCGGCTCGGACACCGGCCGCTTCCTGTTGAATTCGACCGTGGGCATCGGTGGCCTGTTCGATCCTGCCACCCGGGTAGGACTGCAGAAGAACGGCGAGGATCTCGGGCAGACATTCGGATACTGGGGAGCTCATCCCGGTCCGTACCTCATGATTCCGATTCTCGGACCGTCGGATGTGCGGGATGGTATCGGCCGGATCGGCGACGGCTTCATGAGCCCGCTCAGTTACGTCAACAACAACTACATCCGCTACGGCATCTACGGCGTGGAAGTGATCGACATCCGCTATCGCCTGTTGCCACAGGACCGGTTGCTGGACGAGTCGTATGATCCCTACGCATTCCTGAGGAATGCCTACCTGCAACGCCGGCAGTACGAGGTCACCGACGGCAAGCTGTCGGATGAGGATCGCAAGAAGCAGGAACAGGAACGGCTGGACGAAGAGAAGCGGATCATCGAGGAGTCAGGCGGGGACGATGATAAGTCCACCCCACCGACGACGCCTCCGCCAGAACCGCCGAAGTAAACGCTCCGGCGCCCGAGCCCAATGGCCGGATGCCGGATGCCGGATGCCGATGGGCGTGTTAGACGCCCTTTTCCAGCAGATCGAGCACGTCACTGATGTGCGCGATCGCCTGCACCTGCTGGGGCAGATTCCCGTAATGCAGCGAGCGGCCGTTGCGCTTGGCACAGGACAGCCAATCCAACAACACGGTCATCCCGGCACTGTCTGAAGCCGTAATCCCACTGCAATCAACCTGCAGATCCCGGGAGCTGGCGGATCCAAACACCGTCAGCCCGGTCTCGCGAGCCAGCCGGGCCGTGGCAAATGTGAGGGGGCCGCGCACCAGGAATTGCCCCGGCGCGCTTTCAGTCAGCTCAACAGGCGCCGCGGCCTCTTCCCTCACGAGGTCTTGTCCGTGGTCTTCTTGATGCTGTCGGGCTTTTCGCCCTTCTGCAGGCGGGTGATCACCGACTCGATGCCCTTCTGGTCAATCTGTGTGCCGAAGTCCTCGCGATAGCTTTTCACGTAGCTGATTCCGTCAATATTGACGTCATAAGCCTTCCAGCCGGTCGGCTCCTTGCGCAGCTCGTAGTTGACGGCGATGCGGTCGCCGTTGTCACGCTTGACCTCGGTGCGGACCGTTGCATGGTCATCCGTAGGCGAGACATTCGTGGGAAACACTTTCAAACGATCAGCGGTGAATTCAGCCAACGCACTGCCGTAGTTGCTCAACAGCGAATGATAGAAGGCATCAATGAAGCGCTTCTTCTGATCATCCGTCGCCGTGCGCCAGTACTTTGCCAGCACGAGCCGCGCCGCATATTCAGTGTCGAAATTCGGCAGCAGGTATTTGTCTACCAGCGCGGACACCTTGGAGGGATCCTTCTTGTACATGTCCCGGTTGGCGTCCAGGTCCTTCAGGATGCCCTGGGCCGAAGCCTGCACGATTTCGCTGGGTTGCTGGGCGGTCGCGTTGGCCGCGGCCGGTGCAGGTGCCGCCTGCGCCATGACGAGATCGCAATTGAGAGCCGAGCCGGCGATCAATGCGCCTGCCGCGAGAAGCGTCGAAAGTTTCATTTCTTGGTTCCTTGCTGCTGACTGTTGTTGCCGCTGCCCTGATCGTTACCGCCGTTGCCCCCCTGATTGCCACCAGCGCCACCGTTGCCGCCGGACTTGTCGGCGAAGCTGGCAAACAGCTTGTTGATCAGGCTCTCCAACACAATGGCCGACTGGGTCTGCTCGACCCGGCCGCCGTCCTTGAGATTCGTGTCCGAGCCACCCGGGCTGAAACCGATGTATTTGCCCCCCAGCAACCCCTGGGTCTGGATGCTGGCAAAGCTGTCATCCGGGATCTGGTTGTACTGCTTGTCGATCCGCAACGACACCACCGCTTTGAACGACTTGGGATCGAAGCGGATTCCGCTCACATCACCCACGCGGACACCTGCGATAGTAACGGGCGAGCCCACCTTCAGATCCCCGATGTTGTCGAACTCAGCCGTGACGTGGTACCCGTTTTTCCCGCCCCCGAGCTTGACGCCGCTGCTGGGCAACTGGGTGGTGAGGAAAAACAGCGCCGCGAAGCCCAGCAGGACGAACATCCCCGTCCCGATTTCCAGTGTTCGATTGGCACGCATGGCTCGCCCCTAGAGAAAAAATGCTGTGAGAACATAATCGAGCAGCAACGTCATCACCGACGATGCGACCACCGTCCGCGTCGTCGCGAGCCCCACACCCGCCGCGGTGGGAGCCGCGTTGTAGCCCTCGTGGACCGCAATCAGGCTGCAACTGATTCCGAAGACGGCGCTTTTCACCAGACCTTCGTTGATGTCCCGCATTCCCACGGAGCCCTGCAGTTGCGACCAGAACGCGCCCTGATCCACGTGCATCAGCTGAACGCCGATGAGCTGAGCGCCAAACAGGCCTATCACGCTGAATATGGCGGCAAGCAGCGGCATTGCAATCACGCCGCCGAGGAACCGTGGGGCTGCGACATAACGCAGCGGATCAACGGACATGATTTCCATGGCCGTGAGCTGATCCGTGGCCCGCATCAGGCCGATTTCCGATGTCAGCGCAGTTCCCGCGCGGCCGGCAAACAACAGCGCCGTCACCACGGGACCCAGCTCCTTGATGAGGCCAAGAGCCGCGGCCGAGCCGAGCGCCTCCTCCGAGCCGAACCGCTGCAGCAGCTGAAAGCCCTGCAATCCCAACACCATGCCGACAAACAGTCCGCACAACATGATGATGATGAGCGAGCGGCCGCCCGCGTTGTAGATCTGCGCGATGATCAGGCCGGGCCGTCCGAGCGCCGGCACGCTCTGCCCCAGCAGCCGGAACAGGAACAGGAAATTCGCGCCCATCCGGCGTATGCCGCCAACGATAAAGTTGTCTTCACGGCCGTTGCTCATGGTTCCTCGCCCGTGAGCAGTTGCTCGAAATAATCAGGAGCCGGGTAATGAAAGGCCACCGGTCCGTCGGCTTCGCCGCTCATGAACTGGTGCACGATCTGCGATTCGCTCCGGTCGAGCTCCTGCGGCGTCCCGCTGGCAACCACCTTGCCGCCTGACAACAGGTAACTGTCGTCCGCGATGGTTGCGAGCTCCTTCACGTCATGGGAAACAACCACGCTGGTAATACCCAACGCGACATTCATCTGTTTGATCAGGCGCAGGATGACACCCATGGAGATGGGGTCCAGGCCGACAAACGGCTCATCGTAGATCAGAACTTCAGGATCCATGACAATCGCGCGAGCCAGTGCTACACGCCGCGCCATGCCACCTGACAACTCGCCCGGCGACAGCTCCGCCGCGCCGCGCAGGCCCACCGCCTGCAGCTTGGCCAACACCAGCCTGCGGATCAGCGGTTCGGGCAGGTCCGTGTTCTCCCGCACCGGGAAAGCTACGTTCTCAAACACGCTCATGTCGGTCAAAAGCGCGCCGTTCTGGAACAGCATGCCCATCCGCCTGCGCAGGCTGTAGATCTGGGCTGTATCCGCCTTGCCGAGGTCCTGGCCGAGCACCGTCACACTGCCGGAGCTGGCGGCGATCTGGGCCGTGATGAGGCGCAGAAGTGTTGTCTTGCCCGTGCCGCTCGGTCCCATCACAGCGGTGATGCGGCCACGGCGAGCGGTTATGTTGAGTCCGTTGAAGATGGCGCGGCCGTCGACTTCGTAGTGCGCATCGCGCACGTCGACAACTGCGTCATCAGCCTGCGCCGAAGACGCATATTTGAGCGGAACAGATTCTCTCACGCGCTGTGCTGGGTCGCCTCAGGCGGCCTGGCTCTCCATGGAGGACTGATAGCTGCCCGTGGTAGCGAGGCTGTTGAGCTTCGCGCGCTTCGCCATTTCCTTCTGACCGGCAGCAAAGTTGGCTGCGCTACCACCCCAGGTCTTCAGAGCGTCGTCCTGCAATGCGCGGCCATAGCTGAATGTCAGCGACCAAGGCAGCGGGCCCGATTTGTTCATGAGCGACAGGTGCAGAGTGGCTTCCGCTGAGGATTGACCACCCGACAGGAATGCGATTCCCGGCACCGCAGGCGGCACGTGGCGTTTGAGAGTCCGTACAGTGGCGGCCGCCACCTGCTCCGCATTCGCGCGGTTGGCGGCCTTCTTTCCGGAGATGACCATGTTGGGCTTCAACACCATGCCTTCCAGCAGGATGCGATGCTCGAACAACTGGTTGAATACGGTTTGCAACACGGCGCTGGTCACTTCCTCACAGCGCTCGATGGAGTGGCCGCCGTCCATCAGGACTTCCGGCTCGACGATCGGCACAATGTTGTTTTCCTGGCAGAGCGCGGCGTAACGGGCCAGCGCGTGCGCATTCGCCTCGATGGCAAATGAAGTTGGAATACCGTCGGCGATATCGATCACCGCGCGCCACTTCGCGAAGCGGGCACCCAGCTTGTGATACTCAACCAGGCGCTCACGCAAGCCATCGAGACCCTCGGTAATGGTCTCGCCTTTGAAACCTGCCAGCGGCTTCGCGCCGGTATCGACTTTGATCCCGGGGATGATGCCTTTCTTTGTCAGCAACTCGGGGAACGGCGTGCCGTCCTTCGCCTTCTGTCGAATCGTCTCGTCATACAGGATGACGCCACTGATGTAATCCGCAGCTCCGGGGGCCGTAAACAGCATCTCGCGATAGCTGCGGCGATGCTCTTCGGTCGACTCCAGCTTGATGCTGTCGAACCGCTTTTTGATCGTGCTCGAGCTCTCGTCCGCGGCCAAAATCCCCTTGTTCTTGACCACCATTGCCTGCGCAATCTTTGCGAGCTCACCGCCGTTCATTATTCGAATCTCCGGTTCACTTGTGTCGATCCTGAAGAATAGCAAATCCGCCCCCATTTAAGTTCTCGCCCTTCCGGGGCATGGCTACGGTTGTAATTACGGTACAGCCCGCGCTTGGTGCTTGGAATGGGCGACAAAGAGTACTAAAATGGTCCTGTATGCTGAGAATCAGTAAGCTCACTGACTACGCCACCGTGATCCTGGCCGCCCTGGCCCAGGATCCGGAGCATTTGCATACCGCGGCGGCGCTGGCCGAGCAGACCCGAGTGGCGGCTCCCACGGTCAGCAAGCTCCTCAAGCAGCTGCAGCGTGCGGGGCTCGTGGCCTCTACCCGGGGCCTGCATGGCGGCTACCAGTTGGCCAAGCCAGCCACCCAGATCAGTGCCGCGGCCATCCTGGATGCATTGGAAGGCCCGGTCGCCCTGACGGATTGTTCGGTAGGTCATGGTAATTGTGACCTCGAAGCAACATGTCACGTAGGCAAGGTGTGGCAACGGCTGAACCTCGCGATCCGGCGTTCCCTGTACGAAGTGAGCCTGGCACAGCTTGCGGGCATCGATCCCACGCAAGTCGGGTTGCCGGAGCTCGACCGAGAGATGAAGACGGCGGCCAGCCGTGGCGTTGGCCGGCCTGGAGTGATTCGACATGAGTGAGACGGCAGAACAGCTCGAAAGTTTGATGGACCGTGGCTATCGGCACGGCTTTGTCACCGATATTGAATCCGACACGGTACCGCCCGGTCTCGACGAAGATGTCGTGCGGATGATCTCCCGCAAGAAGAATGAGCCTGCGTTTCTCACGGAATGGCGGCTCAAGGCGCTGCGCCATTGGCTGACCATGCCGCAGCCGAATTGGGCGCACGTCAACATCGCGCCGATCGACTATCAGGCCATCTCGTACTACTCCGCTCCGAAGAAGAAAACGGACGGCCCGAAGAGCCTGGACGAGGTCGATCCGAAGCTGCTGGAGACCTATGCGAAGCTGGGTGTGCCGCTTCATGAACGGGCGCGCCTGGCTGGTGTTGCCGTTGATGCAGTGTTTGACAGCGTATCCGTCGCCACGACCTTCAAGGATCGGTTGGCGGCGGCCGGAGTGGTGTTCTGCCCGTTCTCCGAGGCGGTTCAGACTCATCCCCACCTGATCGAGGAGTATCTCGGCACCGTTGTACCGACGTCCGACAATTTCTTCGCGGCCTTGAATTCCGCAGTGTTTACGGACGGCTCCTTCGTGTATGTGCCGAAGGGCGTCCGTTGCCCGATGGAGCTTTCGACTTACTTCCGCATCAACGCAGCGAAGACCGGTCAGTTTGAACGCACGCTCATCATTGCCGACGCCGGTGCCCAGGTCAGCTACCTCGAGGGCTGCACGGCGCCGATGCGCGACGAGAATCAGCTCCATGCGGCCGTCGTCGAGCTGGTGGCGTTGGATGATGCCTACATCAAGTACTCGACCGTCCAGAACTGGTATCCCGGCGATGCCAATGGCGTCGGCGGCATTTACAACTTTGTAACCAAGCGCGGTGAATGCCGCGGCCGCAACTCGCGCATCTCCTGGACGCAGGTGGAAACCGGCTCGGCCATCACCTGGAAGTATCCCAGCTGCGTACTGCGCGGTGAAGGCTCAATCGGCGAGTTTTATTCCGTCGCGACAGTAAACAACTATCAGCAGGCGGATACCGGTACGAAGATGATTCATATCGGTAAGAACACTCGCAGCACCATCGTCTCGAAGGGTATCTCGGCCGGTCACGGTCAAAACACCTATCGTGGACTGGTGAAGATCCTGCCTAGCGCTGCAGGCGCGCGCAATTTCACCCAGTGCGACTCGTTGTTGATGGGCGGCAAGTGTGGAGCACACACCTTCCCCTACATGGAGGTGAAAAATCCCTCCGCCACGGTGGAGCACGAAGCCAGCACTTCGCGCATCAGCGATGACCAGTTGTTCTATTGCGTGCAGCGCGGGATTGCGCACGAGGACGCGGTCAACATGATCGTGAGTGGTTTCTGCAAATCGGTATTCAAAGAGCTGCCGATGGAGTTCGCGGTTGAAGCACAGGCGCTGCTCGCCGTGAGCCTGGAAGGCGCGGTGGGCTGAACAGTTATGTTGAAAATTGACAATCTGCACGTCGCCGTCGGCGACAACAAAGTCCTCAACGGATTGAGCCTCGAGGTTCCGACCGGTGAGGTGCATGCAATCATGGGCCCCAATGGCTCCGGAAAGAGCACCCTCGCCCACGTCCTGGCCGGACGTCCGGGCTATACGGTCACCGCGGGCTCCGTGACGCTCGATGGCAAGGACTTGCTGGCGTTGGAACCTGAAGAGCGGGCACACGAAGGTGTGTTTCTCGGCTTCCAGTACCCGGTTGAAATCCCGGGCGTCAACAATGTCTACCTGCTGAAGGCGGCGTTTAATGCCGCACGCAAGCATCGCGGCCAGCCCGAAGTGGATGCGTTCGAGTTCCTGACGCTCGTGCGCGAGAAGATGAAGCTCATGAAGATGGATGAGAGCTTTCTGTCGCGCGGCGTCAATGAAGGATTTTCGGGCGGCGAGAAGAAGCGCAACGAAATTCTCCAGATGTTGGTGCTGGAGCCCAAGCTCGCCGTGCTGGATGAAACGGACTCCGGCCTGGACATCGATGCGCTGAAGGTTGTCTCGAACGGAGTCAACACGCTGCGTTCACCGGACCGGTCGGTGGTGCTCGTCACTCACTATCAGCGGTTGCTCGATTACGTGGTGCCGGATCACGTCCACGTGTTGGTACGCGGCAGGATTGCCCGCAGCGGCGACAAGACCCTGGCGTTGGAGCTCGAAAAGCGCGGCTACGACTGGGTCATTGAAGAGGCAGCCTGATGAGCGCCTCTCAGGCAACCCCGAAGCTGGCTGCTGTCCCGGCCAGTCCGCTGATCTCACGCATTGCCGCTGAGTTCGCGGCGGCCGGATTCGCGAACGCCGGGCCTGCGAACGCCGCGCGTGCGAACGCCGGCGATGCGGCCGCCGATCCCCAACGTCACCGGGCGCTCGCCGCGCTGTCGGAGGTTGGACTTCCAACCTCGCGCGACGAGAACTGGAAGTATGTGAACCTGCGGCCGCTGGAAAAGGTGCGCTTCGCCCCGCCTTCCACGGAAGCCCGTCCGGCCATCGAGGCCAGCGATCTCCCGACCGCGATTGGCAAGTCACGCTACGTGTTTGTCGACGGCGTGTTTGACGCCGCCCTGTCGTCCGTCAACGCGCAGTCAGGCGTCACGGTCACAACGTACGCCGCCAGCCCCCGCGCGATCGAGGCTGGCAGCGCGAAAGTCGCGGCGGGTCCAGCCTCGCCCGACGTTGCCCCGGCGGTGTCCGCGCACGTGACAACCGACCGCGCCGGTGCAGGTGCGGCCAACGGCGTTGAGCCGGCGGGCGACCTGCGGTTTGCGCTTCTCAATGCCGCATTTGCCACCGACGGTGTGCAAATCAACGTTGCTCGTGGCACCGACTGCCCGATCTGCGTTGAGCTTGTGTTTGTCGCCACCGCGGAAGCCAAGGCTGGCGCTTCTTACCCGCGCATCCACTTCAAAGTCGATGCCAACGCTCGTGTTGGACTGATCGAGCGGCACATCAGCCTCGGCAGCGATGCCAACTTCATCAACTGCGCCGTTGATGTCGAGGTTGCCCGCGACGCGAATGTTCAGCATTACCGCGTCCAGCAGACTGGCGCCCGCGCCATCTGGTTCGACACGTTGACTGTGAAGCTCGCGGAGAATGCCAAGTACCAGGTGCACATGGTGAACCTGGGCGCCCTCTCCGCTCGATCCACCGTGCAGGTTCAACTCCTGGGCGAACGGTCGGAAGTGGGCGTGTTTGGTGCCTCGGTAGGTGGAAAGAACCAAGTCCACGACACCTTTGCGTTGGTTGAGCATGTAGCTCCTAATGCACGGACTGACCAGAGTTTCCGTGGAATTGCAGGTGGTCGCGCGCGCGTTGCATTCAACGGAAAGGTGGTCGTCCGCAAAGGGGCTCACGGCAGTGATTCCAGTCAGTCTTTGCGCGGGTTGCTTGCCGGAACTGACGCGGAGATCGATGTCCGGCCGCAGTTGGAAATCTACACGGATGATGTCCGGTGCAACCACGGTGCGACCGCCGGTAAGTTGGACGACAACATGTTGTTTTATCTGCTGTCCCGCGGGTTGGACCGTGATACAGCCCTGCGCCTGCTGAAGTGGGCGTTCCTGGAAGACGTGGTCAGCAAGATCGAGGTGCCCGAGCTGCGGCGGCAGATCGAGGCGAGCCTGGCGGGCCAATTGAATGAGTCCGCCGCGCTGGCAGCGTCGCAAGCTCCGCTCGCTGTCGCGCCCACCGGGCCGAAACTGGAGAATTCGTAATGGCTGCAACCGCCCCTCAGGTCGCTAAGACTCCGGCGCTGGACGTCGAGCGCGTCCGTCGGGACTTCCCCATTCTCGACCGGACGGTCAACGGCCGCCCGCTGGTCTACCTGGACAGCGGCGCCTCCTCTCAGCGTCCGATCGCGGTGTTGCGTGCCGTCGAGGAATACGAAACGCACTCGCATGCCAACATCCACCGTGGCGTCCACGCCCTCAGTCAGGCTGCAACCGAGGCCTTTGAAGGCGCGCGCGAGCGCGTGCGGCGTTTCATTAACGCCCGCTCCACCAAGGAAGTCATTTTTGTCCGTGGCACAACGGAAGCCATCAATCTCGTCGCGCAATCGTATGCCCGTCCCCGCCTGAAGGCCGGCGATGAGATCATCGTCAGCGCCCTCGAGCACCACGCCAACATCGTTCCCTGGCAGATGGTCTGCGAGCAGACCGGCGCCACATTGAAGGTGGCCCCGATCAACACGCGCGGCGAGTTCCTCTTCGAGGAATACCAGCGACTGCTGTCACCGCGCACCAGGATCGTCGCCGTCGCTCACGTTTCAAACGCACTGGGCACCATCCTGCCCGTGAAGAAGATCGTAGACGCCGCGCACGCCCAGGGTGCCGTGGTGTTGATCGACGGCGCCCAGGCTGTCCCCCACTCCCATGTCGACGTCCGCGCCCTGGGTTGCGACTTCTATGCCTTCTCCGGCCACAAAATCTACGGACCGACCGGCATCGGCGTCCTCTATGGCCGCGAAGAGCTGCTGCAGTCCATGCCACCGTGGCAGGGCGGCGGTGACATGATCCTGACGGTGTCTTTCGAAAAGACCACGTACAACGATCTGCCCGCCAAGTTCGAAGCCGGCACGCCGAACATCTCCGGGGTCATTGGCCTCGCCGCGGCCATGGACTACATCGAGAGCTTAGGTCTCGACGCCATTGCCGCTCATGAGCACCACCTCGTGGAGCTGGCCAGCGCCGAGCTTCAGAAGATACCGGGGGTTCAACTCATCGGAACTGCCCCCAATAAGGCTTCAATCGTGTCATTTGTCATGGACGGAGTCCATCCGCATGACCTGGGCACGATTCTGGATCATGAAGGTGTTGCAGTGCGCACCGGCCACCATTGCGCCATGCCGCTGATGACGTTCCTCGGCTTGCCCGCTACGGTGCGCGCCTCGTTCGCGGTCTACAACACCGAGGACGACGTCAAGAGCCTGGTGGCGGCGCTCGGCAAGGCGCGCGAGGTGTTTGGTTGATGGATCTGAAAGAGCTGTATCGCGATGTGATCCTGGATCACAACAAGCGACCCCGCAACTTCGGGAAGCTGGAGCCTTCGGACGCTCAGGCCGACGGGCACAACCCGCTTTGCGGCGACCGATTGACGGTGTTTCTGAAGATGGACGGCAATCGCGTCGAGGACATCCGTTTTGAAGGCAAGGGTTGCGCCATCTCAACTGCCTCCGCCTCTCTCATGACGGAAGCTATCAAAGGTAAGGACAAGTCGCAGATCGGCGGGTTGTTCGACAAGGTGCACTCGCTGCTGACGAAGCAGGATGCCATCGCCGATTCGTCCCTGGGCAAGCTCGCAGCACTGTCCGGTGTGCGTGAGTACCCTGCCCGTGTCAAATGCGCGAGCCTGTGCTGGCACACGTTGAACGCTGCCTTGGACAAGGGCGGCGCCACGGTGTCGACGGAGTAAGCGATGCGTAGTCACGAAAACGAACCGTTTGTGGTCAACCGGGAAGTCCCGGCTGTGATCGTGCCCGCTGGTGTGGAAGTGAAATTGAAGCCCGGTCAGGCGGGCTACATTACCCAGGCGCTGGGTGGCAGCTTCACGGTCTACATCGAGGGCAACCTGTTTCGAATTGCCGGCGAGAATGCGGACGCCATCGGTAAAGAGGCTGCCAGGGCGCCGGAGCTGCCCCCCAATGCCACTGAAGAGGATGTCAAAAAGCTGGCCTGGGATCAGATGCGTTCCTGCTTCGATCCCGAGATCCCGATCAACATCGTGGACCTGGGGCTGGTCTACGATTGCAACGTGACCGCCAATGCGGATGGTACCCGCGCAATCGACATCACCATGACACTGACCGCCCCCGGTTGCGGAATGGGTGAAGTGCTGGTGGAGGATGTCAAAGATAAAGTGCAGCGCATTCCGACCGTGAGCACCGCCAACGTTGAGTTGACCTTCGATCCGCCCTGGAACCAGAGCATGATGTCCGAGGCCGCCCGCCTCCAGACGGGGATGTTTTGAGCGCCGATTGGGTGGATGTCGGCGCCGCCGACTCACTCGATGATCAAAAATCTTTTTCCGCCGATATCGACGGCCTCGCCCTTCTTGTCGTACGCTGTGGGAGTCAACTCTACGCAGTAGAAGACCGTTGTACACATGACGGCGAGCCGTTGGAGGGCGCGGAAGTGGAGGAATGTCAGATCATCTGCCCGCGGCACGGTGCGCACTTCTGCGCGCGTACCGGCGAGGCTCTCACTCCCCCCGCCTATGAACCTTTGCGGACCTACAACGTGCGGATAGAAAACGGCCGCATCCTGGTGGAGAACCCTGTTTGAAGCGCCTGACGCTCATGCGCCATGCGAATGCACAGTGGAAGGACCCGCAGATCACAGACTTCGACCGGCCGTTGAACCGCCGGGGCATGTCCGAAGCCGAAGCCATGGGGCGCCGGCTGTTGGAATTGCAGCTCGTACCCGACAGCCTGCTGGCGAGCAACGCCCGCCGGGCAGAACAAACCGCTGAGATGGTTGCCCGGGAGCTGAGCATCAGTGCCCGGAACATCCGCGCCGAAGAATCGCTGTACCTGGCGCCGGCGGATGAGATTCTCAGGATCGTACGATCAACCGGTCCACGCATCCCGCACCTGATGATCATCGGTCACAACCCCGGCATCTCCGAAGTAGCTGCCCTGCTCGCCCCCAACCGAGGCATCGGCAATCTCACGACCGCCGCAGCCTGCTCCTTCACATTCGACACAAACAGTTGGGCAGGCGTTGCTGCAGGCAGCCTCCAGGAATCGCTGGCCGAGACACCACCTGTTGGGTTGTTTGCACTCTGGGCCTGAGGGCCGCTCGCCTGGCAATGGAACCGCCTGTGGCTCGGCCCGCGACTGAGCCGCTCCAGTCAGATCAGCACTCAGGGACGTTGACCGCCAGGCCTCCCTGGGAGGTCTCCTTGTAGATGGTCTGCATGTCCAGACCCGTCTGCTTCATCGTCGCAATCACCTGGTCCAGCGACACCTTGTGCGTCCCATCGCCACGCATGGCGAGCCGGGCGGCGTTGATGGCCTTCACGGAGCCCATGGCGTTTCTCTCGATACAGGGAATCTGTACGAGCCCGGCGACCGGGTCACATGTCAGGCCCAGGTTGTGTTCCATGCCGATCTCGGCGGCGTTCTCAATCTGCTCGTTGGTGCCGTGCAGGGCCGCGACCAGGCCCGCCGCTGCCATGGAGCAGGCAACACCCACCTCTCCCATGCAACCCATCTCCGCACCCGAGATGGAAGCATTGCGCTTGTAGAGCATGCCCATCGCCGCGGCGCACAACAGGAAGCGCATGATCCCCGCTTCGTTGGCGCCCGGCTCAAAGCGTGCGTAATAGTGCATGACTGCGGGGACGATGCCGGCAGCGCCGTTGGTGGGGGCTGTGACGACACGGCCGCCCGCGGCGTTCTCTTCGTTTACCGCCAAAGCAAACGCATTTACCCAATCCAACGCTTCGAGGGCTGACGAGCCTTTGCCTTCCGTCAGCACGCGATACATCTTCGGTGCACGGCGACGGACCTTCAGGACGCCGGGAAGATGTCCCGTCTGATGGAAGCCGCGCTCCACACACTGCTGCATGACCTTCCACAAGTGCAACAGGCCCGCGCGAACCTCCTCCTCCGAGCGCCAGGTGCGTTCGTTGGCGAGGATGAGCTCATACAACTCCAACCCATTCTCCTTGCACTTGGCGAGCAGCTCGGCTCCCGAGTTGAATGGGTACGGCGGGATTTTGTTTGCGAACACGCCGCTGGCTTCGGTCTCATCGCCGCGGACGATGAAACCGCCACCGATGGAGTAATAATCTTCCTCGCGCAACACGCGCGAATCTGCGGTCAGCGCAGTGAACCGCATGCCGTTGGAATGGCGTGGCAGGGTCTCATGGCGCATGAACAGAAGTTGCATCGGCTCATCGAAGGCAATCTCGTGCTCGCCGAGCAGTTTGATGCGTCCATCCGTCCGGACGCGACGGATGATCGGCTCGATGCTGTCAGGGTCGACGGTCTCAGGCTCAGCGCCTTCGAGGCCAGCCAGGACGGCCCGGTCGGTGCCGTGGCCGATGCCGGTGAGTGCCAGGGAGCCGTACAGGCGGACTGCGATCTGGCTCGTGGCCGCGAGCAGTCCGTCCCGCTTCAAGCCAACCACGAACTCGCGCGCGGCGCGCATCGGGCCCATGGTGTGGGAGCTCGACGGGCCGATGCCGACTTTGAAAATGTCAAAAACGCTGAGCGTCATATCATGGCCTGCGGCCAAACTCCCACGGGGATCGCGCAAGCGCGACCCCGTCCATGTAGCGGCGCGCCGAGCGCGCCGACGAGAAGACTAATCGCGGCCTCTCAAGCGCCTGAGCGCCTTGCGGTCGTGCTTGTCCGGGCGCTCGATGGGCCGCGGGGTCAATGCCGCGGCCACCTTCATGCGAGCCGAAAACTCCTCGCGGCGCGCCTTGCTGGCGGCCGTTTCGTCATAACATCGCGCCGCCTCGGCGGCCGGCCCCCGCCGCAGCGGGATCGCGCTCACCACGCACTCGAACACAACCGAACCACGCGTGAAGGTTACGGTATCGCCCACCTCAACCTCCCGTGACGGTTTCACACGCCCGTGGTTGATGTGGACCTTGCCACCGCTCACCGCATCCGCGGCCAGCGATCGCGATTTAAACAGTCGTACTCCGAACAGCCAGCGGTCGATCCGCGCAGCGCCCGGGCCGGTTTCATTGGCAGCTTCGCTCATGCCTGAAGAGTATAATTGAAGCCATGAATCCAGCTTTCATTGAACGGTTGCGAGCCGATCTCGCGGGTCTGAAGGAACAGGGCCTGTACAAGAGTGAGCGTGTCCTCGCGGGCCCCCAGGGGGGCCTGGTCAGAACGGGCGACCGCGATGTCCTGAACCTCTGTGCGAACAACTATCTTGGCCTCGCCAATCATGCGGCCATGCGGGAAGCGGCGCACCGTGCCATCGATCGCTACGGTTATGGCATGGCCTCCGTTCGCTTCATCTGTGGAACACAGAGTGTTCACAAGCAGCTCGAGGAGCGCCTGAGCAAGTTCCTGGGAACCGAGGACACCATCCTCTACTCCTCCTGTTTCGATGCCAACGGCGGCCTGTTTGAGACCCTGCTGGACGAGAATGACGCCATCATCTCGGATGCGCTCAACCATGCCAGCATCATTGATGGCATCAGGTTATGCAAAGCGCAGCGACATCGCTATGCCAACAACGACATGAATGAGCTGGAAAACGCTCTGAAGGCGACGCAATCGGCCCGGACGCGGCTCATTGCGACCGACGGCGTGTTTTCCATGGATGGCACCATCGCGAACCTGAAAGCCATTTGTGACCTTGCGGACAAATATGACGCGCTGGTCATGGTCGATGACTCGCATGCAACCGGCTTCATGGGGCCCACGGGCCGGGGCACACCGGAGCATTGCGGCGTGGCGCGGCGCGTCGACATCGTCACCAGCACTCTGGGCAAAGCCCTGGGCGGTGCGAGCGGCGGCTTCATCTCTTCGCGCAAGGAAGTCATCGAGTGGCTGCGCAATCGCTCCCGCCCCTACCTGTTCTCCAACAGCATTCCGCCGGTGGTTGCCGGTGTCAGCCTGCGGGTTTTGGACCTGCTGGAAAACACGCCGGAATTGCGTGGCCAACTGTTTGAGAATGCCCGCCAATTCCGCGCCGGGCTCACCAAGGCGGGATTCAATCTCAAACCCGGCGAGCACCCCATCATTCCAGTGATGCTGGGCGATGCCGCCCTCGCCGGCCGCATGGCCGAGCAACTGTTGCAACGCGGCGTGTATGTCATCGGATTTTCATTTCCCGTCGTCCCGAAGGGACAGGCCCGCATCCGTACCCAGATGTCGGCGGCCCTGACACGGGAGCAGTTGGATCGCGCCATAGATGCATTTAAGACCGTTGGAAAGGAACTCGGAGTGATTAATTGAAAGCTCTCGTCAAGAAAGAGGCGACCCCCGGCATCTGGCTGGATGACATCCCGGAGCCGAAGGTCGGCCACAACGATGTGCTGATTGAAATCGCCAAGACCGCGATCTGCGGGACTGACATGCACATCTACAAGTGGGATGCGTGGGCACAGAAGACGATCCCGGTGCCCATGGCCGTCGGCCACGAATACTGCGGGAAAGTGGTCGAGATGGGCTCGGAAGTGCGCGGCCTCGAGATCGGCGACCGCGTCTCCGGCGAAGGGCACATCACCTGCGGCTACTGCCGTAACTGCCGGGCCGGCAGCCGGCATCTGTGCCGCAACACCGTGGGAGTGGGTGTGAACCGCCCCGGAGCGTTCGCGCAGTACCTGTCAATTCCCGCGATCAACACTTTCAAGCTGCCCGACTCCATTACCGACGATGTTGCGTCGATCCTGGATCCGTTCGGCAACGCAACTCACACGGCGTTGGCTTTCGACATGGTGGGTGAAGACGTGCTGATCACGGGTGCCGGCCCGATCGGCATCATGGCGGTCTCGATTGCTCGCTTTGTTGGAGCCCGCCATGTCGTCATTACCGACGTAAACGACTACCGGCTGGACCTGGCTCGCAAGATGGGTGCTTCGCGCGCCATCAATGTCACAAGAGAAAATCTCGATGACACGATGAAAGAGTTGGGAATGAAGGAAGGATTCGACGTCGGGCTCGAGATGTCGGGGAACGCCACTGCGTTTCGCGAGATGTTGCGGACGATGCGGCATGGCGGGTCGATTGCGATCTTAGGCATTCCGCCGGAGGAGACGGCGATCGACTGGAACCAGGTCATCTTCAAGGGCCTGACCCTGAAGGGCATCTACGGGCGCGAGATGTTTGAGACCTGGTACAAGATGTCCTCGCTCCTGCAGAGCGGGCTCAACCTGCAACCCATCATCACGCATCATTTTCCCATCCAGGAGTACCTGAAGGGATTTGAGACCATGGGATCAGGCAAGTCGGGTAAGGTCATCCTCGACTGGGCGACGCTGTAAAGCGTCGCCGCCGTGCGAGATCAGTCGGCGGTGCAGAAGCAGTAGGCGTACACGCGGTTAGGTTCGGAGAAGCGGTTCAGCATCTCCACCTGCCGCGTCAGCGGATCCAACCGCTTGGCCACCGGGCCGAGCGGGTTCAAGGAAGCACCCACGGATGAGGACACCAGCGCCTTCACCGCGCGGGTCTTCAAACTCAGCACGAGCTCCTGGGCCCAGGACAACTCCGGCTCCATGAACTCAACTTCGTAATCTTTCAGCTTGGCCCGGCGAGCCGCCGCCTTGGTGGCGTCGTCGAACGAACCCAATCCGTCGACCAGACCCAGCTTCAGGGCGTCGACGCCTGCCCAGACCCGCCCCTGCGCGATGGAATCAATCTGCTCGCGGGTCTTCTTGCGGCCCGTGGAGACACGCTCCAGGAACACGTCGTAGCCGCGCTCGATCTCAGCCTGCAACAACGCGCGAGCTTCCGGGCCCAGAGGACGGTCGATGCGCATCTGCGATGCGAGAGGATTCGTGCCAACACCATCGACGTTGACACCGATCTTGGTCAGCGTCTTATCAACCGTTGGGATGATGGCAAAGATACCGATCGAGCCCGTCAGCGTGGCCGGGCTGGCCCAGATCTCATCGGCCGGAGCGGAGATGTAGTACCCGCCGGATGCGGCCAGGTCACCCATCGAGACCACCACCGGCTTACCCGCCGCGCGCAAAGCCTGCAGCTCCCGGTAGATATGTTCAGAAGCGAGCACACTCCCACCCGGGCTGTCTACGCGCAAAACAACGGCCGACACATCCTTATCCAACCGCGCCTGCCGGATCAGCCGCGCAGTGGTATCGCCACCGATGGTGCCTGGCGGTTGGTCCCCATCCAGGATTTCGCCTGCGGCAACAATCACACCAACATGTTTCTTGCCATCGCCGTGGAGCTTCTTCTCGGCATGCGCGATCCGCACATAGTCCTGCAGATGCACGTTCTGGAACGACGCATCGGATTCGTCCTGACCGACGAGGTCGATCAACCGGCGCTCGACTTCCTGACGTGACTTGATGCCTGTCACGAGGCCGGCCTGCAAGGCAACCTGCGCTGCGTTTCCGCCAGCCGCGGGCACCTTCTTCGCGAGTGTATTGACGTAAGTCGAGATCGCATCGGAAGGCAGCTTCCGTGCGCGTGTCATTGCCGTCTGATAGTTGGACCAGAGCGCGTTGAGGTAAGCGAGACTTTCCTCCTTATCCTCCGGCGACATGTCAGTCCGGGTATACGCCTCGACCGCGCTCTTGAACGCACCTACGCGGAAGACATTGATGTCGACACCGATCTTGTCGAGCACCTCTTTGAAGAACATCCGGTAGCGGCCGTAGCCGTCGAGGAGCACGAAGCCGAGCGGATCGAGGTAGATCTCATCGGCCTGGGCGGCAATGTAGTAACGGTCCTGGGTGAGCTCGGTACCGAAGGCAATCACCTTCTTGCCCGAAGCGCGGAATTCGCGGATGGCCCTGGCGAATTCCTCGAGTGTGGGCTGGCCGGCGCCGTCAAACTTCTCGAGGTCGATGGCGAGGACGGGGATGCGCTTGTCCTTCGCGGCGTAGCGGATGGAGTCGACGACATCCCACAGCAGGGTTTCGGGATGCCCCTGCCCACGGGCTTCCTGGAAGGCCCGTCCGAGCGGATCGCCCGACATCTGCTCGACGAGCTGGCCCTCGGGTGCGACCAGCAGGGCCGCTTTCGAAGGCACGTTGGGCAGCGACACGCGCAGCGCGCCGAATACAAACCCAAACACGACCAGCAGGAAGATCAGGTGCAGGAACCGGCGCAGCACATCCAGGCCACGCCACAGTGCCCACAGAATCGCCCGGACGATTTGCAAGTTGCGGCCTCCGGCCGTCCGCCCAGGGCCTTAGATCTTCTCTTCGATTCGAGCGGCCTTACCCGACAGGTCACGCAGGTAGTACAGCTTCGCGCGGCGAACGCTGCCACGGCGCTTGATCGAGATGTCGCTGATCGCCGGGCTGTAGGTCTGGAAGACGCGCTCGACACCCTCGCCGTGCGAAATCTTCCGCACGGTGAAGGAGGAGTTGAGTCCGCGATTGCTGATGGCAATCACGACACCTTCGTAAGCCTGGACGCGCTCGCGGTCACCTTCGACCACCTTTACGTTCACGATCACGGTGTCACCGGGCTTGAAGTCCGGGACCTCGCGGGTCATGCGTGCTTTTTCCAGTTCCTGAGTAATCTTGCTCATATTCGTCATCCTCGATGTTCACCGCTCATGCGGTGACCCAATCATTTGGTCGTACTCACCGCCCGTGCGGTGAGAAACTCATTCAGTAACTTGCTCGCCTCGGGCGCGAGTGGGTTCGCGGCAATCAGGTCCGGCCGCCGCAACCACGTCCGCCCCACCGCCTGCTGCAACCGCCAGCGGCGGATGTCGGCATGATTGCCTGACAACAACACCGGCGGCACCGCCATTCCCGCGAAAACTTCCGGCCGCGTGTAGTGCGGCCAGTCGAGCAGACCCGCGGTAAACGACTCCTCGACACTCGAACGCTCATCGCCCAACGCACCGGGTAACAATCGCGCCACCGCGTCGATCACCACCAGCGCCGGCAGCTCGCCACCCGAGACCACATAGTCTCCGAGCGACAACTCCCGATCTATGCCGAGCGCCAGGGCGCGCTCATCCAAACCTTCATACCGTCCTGCCACCAGCAGGAACCCGGGCAACGCGGCCAACTGCTCCGCCTGCCGCTGTCCGAAGGGCTCGCCCTGCGCTGACAGATAAATCCGCGGACTGCCTTCCGGAAGCCTCGCCCGCGCCGCGCCGATCGCCGCCAGCATGGGCTCCGGTTTGAGCACCATCCCGGGACCACCGCCATACGGCCGGTCATCCACCGTGCGATGAGGATCGGTCGTATGCGAGCGCGGATCTTCTGTCCCGACGCTCAGTAAACCCCGATCCAGCGCACGGCCCACGATGCCGAACTTCAGCGCCCCGCTGATCATTTCCGGAAACAGCGTGACCACTTCAACGTGCACGACGTGCCTTTATTCGAGATCCAGCGGCCAATCCACGAGGATCAATCCCGCGTCCATCTCGACTTTGCGCAGATACTCCCGGGTGGCGAGCACCCAGTGCTCCCGTCCCTCAGCATCCTTCACCACCATCACCGGGCCCGTCGGCGCGTCAACAAATTGCGCGACATGACCCATATCAACACCTTCCAGGTTGCGTACCGACAGTCCAACCAGGTCAGCGCGATAATGTTCGCGCTTCCTGAGCGATGGCATGTCAGCCCGCTGCACCTCGATCACGCTGCCCGTCAGTCTTGCCGCGGCATCGCGATCCTCTATCCCGTCCAACCGCGCGACCAACCGGTCGCCATGCGGATGTCCTTCGACCAACTTACGCGTTACACGCTCGCCTGAGCCGCCGCGTAATACCCATTGTGGATATTCGAGCAGGCCATCGGGCGGATCGGTGTAGGAGTCAACATGCACCCAGCCCTTGACGCCGAAGGGGGCGCCAATACGCCCGAGCTCCACCCAACGCGCGGACAGGCGGCTGCCCGCTTCCGTCAGGCCGTCGCCTGCTTCCGGTAGGAAGCAACGAGCGAGCGCACGCGTTCGGACTGCTGAGCGCCCTTGCTGACCCAATAATCAATCCGCGGCAGATCCAGCTTCAGTTTCGGCTCGCTCTTGCGCGCGATCGGGTTGAAAAAACCCACGTGCTCCAGGCTCAGGCCGCCTTGCCGCTTGCGGCTGTCGGTTACCACCACGTGGTAGAAAGGCTGATTGCGCGCCCCGCGCCGCGTTAGGCGAATGGTTACCATTATCCAGTTCTCTCGTTCGGTACGGACCGGGGGTTTGACCCGGCCCAAAAAAGAGCGCGGATTCTACGTGCCTTTCGTTTCCGCTGAAAGAGGCTGGCGGGTTTTCTTTTCAGTAGCTTACCGCCCGGGGAACCCGGGTGGCGGCCCCCCTCCCATGCCCCCTTTCAATGCGCTCATGAGCTGGCGCAGCTTGCCGCCTTTCATGCTCTTCATGACCCGCTGCATCTCCATGAATTGCTTCAGGAGGCGGTTCACGTCCTGGACCTGGGTGCCGGAGCCTGCGGCAATGCGGCGGCGGCGCGATCCGTCAATGATGGCAGGAGTTCGTCGTTCCTTGCGGGTCATGGAATTGATGATCGCGATCTGGCGCCGGAGGTCCCGGTCGCCCTGCTCGGCATTGATGGCCCCCGCTTTCTGGGTTGCCGCGGCTGGAAGCTTGTCCATGAGGGCACCGACGCCCCCCATCTTCTGAAGCTGCTCGAGCTGGCTCTTGAGGTCGGCCATATCAAAGCCTTTGCCTTTGACGACCTTCTTGGCCAGGCGCTCGGCTTCCTGGGTGTCGACCTGGCGATGAACCTGCTCGACCAGGCTGACGACGTCGCCCATGCCGAGAATCCGCGAGGCCATGCGCTCGGGGTCGAACGGCTCCAGGGCTTCGGTTTTTTCGCCGACGCCGATAAATACGATGGGCTTGCCCGTGATCTGGCGAACTGACAGCGCGCCACCGCCGCGGGCGTCACCATCAGCCTTCGTCAGAATGACGCCGGTCAGATCCAGGGCTGCGCCGAATGCGCGAGCCGCGTTGACCGCGTCCTGACCGGCCATGGCATCGACAACGAACAGGCGCTCGGCGGCATGGACCGCGGAGTCAATATCGCGCACCTCAGCCATCAGGCTCTCGTCCACATGGAGTCGGCCCGCGGTATCAACAATCAATACATCGAAAACGCCTCGTTTTGCAGCGTCTACGGCTGCACTGGCAATGTTCGCCGGCGGGTCCGACGCACTGGCAGCAAAGTAATCAGCACCCACCTGCTGAGCCAATCGCTCCAGCTGCAACATTGCGGCGGGGCGGCGAACGTCTGTGCTGACCAGCAGCACGCGCTTCTTTTCACGCTCGATGAGCCAGCGCGCCAATTTCGCGGCGGTCGTGGTCTTACCCGCTCCCTGCAGGCCCGCCAGGAGGACAACAATCGGTGGTTGCGCCCGAAGGTTGATACCTGCGCGGGGGCCACCCATGAGCTGCACGAGCTCCTGGTGGATGATGCCAATGAACGCCTGACCCGGCGTCAGGCTGGACGCGACTTCGGCACCCAGTGCCTTGGCCTTGACGGAATCTATGAAGGTCTTGATGACCGGCAGCGCAACGTCCGCCTCGAGCAGGGCGACGCGCACTTCGCGCATGGCCTCGCCGATGTTGTCTTCGGTGATTCGGCCCCGGCCCCGCAAATTTTCAATGGTCCGGGTGAGGCGGGCGGTCAGATTGTCGAACATGAGGTAACCGGTGCGGTGAACTTGGACAGCGGACGTCGATTATAGTCCGAAGCAGGATCAGTTCAGATCGAGGAACGCTGCCTTGGACGACGCCCCGTCGAGTGCCTTGCTGTTTGCGCTGCTTTTTCTACTGGTAATCATTGCATTTTCATCCGGCACGGAAGTGGCGATGCTGTCCGTCAACCGCTACCGGATCAAGCACCGGGCGCAGCACGGGCAGAAAACGGCGAAAGTGCTGGAAGCGCTGTTGCAGAAGCCGGATGACTGGCTGGGGGCGAACCTGGTCATCCTGGCGGCCGCCAGCGTTTTTGCCTCCTCGGTGGCAACCATCCTCGCGCAGCGGACCGGGTACGAGTGGGCGATTCCGGTCACGGGGTTTGCGCTGACGGTCGTCGTGATCGTGTTCTGCGAGCTCACGCCGAAGATCTACGCCGCCACCTACCCGGAGCTGGTGGCCCTGGGCGCGGCACGGATCTACCTGGTGCTGGTGCTCGTCGCCCGCCCGGCTCTGTGGCTGACCAACAGGATGGCCTACGGGCTGTTGAGAATCTTCGGTGTTGGCAGGATTTCACGGGCCGATCAGGCGCTCAACACTGAAGAGCTGCGCACGGTGGTGGCGGAAGCAGGTCCGCTGATTCCCGCGCGGCACCGGCAGATGCTGTTGTCGATCCTGGATCTCGGGCAGGTGACGGTGAACGACATCATGATCCCGCGGCAGGAAATCTCGGCGATTGATGTGCAGGAGAACTGGGACGACATACTGGACCAGTTGCGTCAGACACCGCATACACGATTGCCCGTCTATGATGGGGAGTTGGACAAACTCCTCGGGATCCTGCACATGAAGCGGGTGGCGCAGGAGTTGGCGCGGGGTACGCTCACGCGCGAGCGGCTCATTGAAGTGGCCAGCAGCCGGGAGCCCTACTTCGTACCCGAGAGCACGGCTCTTACAGTCCAGCTTTCACAATTCCAACGCAACCGCCGGCGCCTGGCCTTCGTGGTCAACGAGTACGGTGACATCGAGGGCCTGGTCACGTTGGAAGATATCCTGGAGGAGATTGTCGGCGAGTTCACGACCGACCCGGCCACCATCACACACCGTGACATCCACCCCGAGCGGCCGGGGGTCTACATTGTCAATGCGAGCGCAACCATCCGGGCCCTGAACCGGGCGTTGCAATGGCACTTGCCCACCGACGGACCCAAAACCATCAACGGGCTGTTGCTGGAGCAACTGGAGACCATCCCCGACCCGGGCACCACTTTGAAGGTTGGGGACTACCAGTTCGAGGTCCTGCAGATTGCCGATAACGCCATCCGGACGGTGCGGATCCATGCACCGGCGGTTGACGAGGTCACTGCGACCGGTTGAACGCTGCTTCCAACGCCTCCCCTACCCGGCCGACGGGTATCACCGTCAAGCCGTCGAGTGATTTACGGGGAGCATTCTCCTTAGGCACGATCGCTATCCTGAAGCCCTGTTTGTGTGCTTCGCGCAATCGCTCTTCACCATAGGCCACGGGCCGGACCTCGCCGGTCAGCCCCAACTCGCCAAAAGAGATGAGCGAGTTGGGTATGATCCTGTCAGTGAGGCTGGAAGCGAGCGCCAGGACGACTGGCAGATCCCAACCGGTCTCGTTGATACGGACACCGCCCACGACATTCACAAACACATCGTGCTCCTGCAGTGACACCTGCGCATGGCGGTTCATGACCGCCAGCAACATGGCCACGCGGTTGGAATCCAGCCCCTGCGCGACACGCCGCGGTGCACCAAATCTCATCCGGTCCACCAACGCCTGCAGCTCTATGAGCAACGGGCGGCCGCCGTCCCGTGTCACCGTTACGATGCTGCCGGCGGCCGGGTCGGTGGCGCGCGAGAGGAAAATCGCCGAAGGGTTACGCACTTCTTTCAGGCCGCTTTCGGCCATCGCGAAGAATCCCAGCTCGTTCACCGCGCCGAAGCGATTCTTCGTCGAGCGCACGATGCGGAAGCGGCTGCCCGCTTCGCTCTCGAAGTACAGCACCGTGTCCACGAGATGCTCGAGCATCCGCGGGCCGGCGATAGCGCCCTCCTTCGTGACGTGGCCGATGATGATGACCGCTGTTGCAGTCGACTTGGCAAAGCGGACGAGCTCTGCAGTACATTCGCGCAACTGCGCGACCGCCCCAGGGCTGGTGTCGACGGTGTTCGATTCGATGGTCTGGATGGAATCAACGATGAGCAACGTTCCCTTGCGTTCCGTTGCAAGAGTGAGAATGGTTTCCAGATTGGATTCGGCGACGACTTCGAGCGTGCCTTCGAGACCCAGCCGCTGGGCGCGGGCCGCGATCTGGGATACGGACTCCTCACCACTCGCGTACAGCACGCCGTTGGTTGACGCAACGGCTGCCGCGACCTGCAGCAGCAGTGTCGACTTGCCGATGCCCGGATCTCCTCCCAACAGGGTCACCGATCCGGGTACGATGCCGCCACCCATGACCCGGTCGAGCTCTTCATGGCCCGTTGTGAGCCGCTTACCGATATCCCCCACGGCGGTTTCCAGCCGGCGCGGCGCGGCGTTGGAAATCGCCGCGCTCAGGGCTGCCCCCCTGCGCGCGGCCCGGCCCACGGGAGCCGCCCGCTGCTCGAGGGTGTTCCACTCCCCGCACAAGGGACATTGGCCTTGCCACTTGGGGGTTTCACCCTGGCAGGCACTACAGACGAAGACAGGACTGGTACGAGCCATCTATCCGCTTGGGTTTCAACTGGTTAGGATGCGCGGCCATGCCCGATCACGGAAATGACGAGTTTGTGACCGGTCGCCTGCACTGCATCGCGACCAATGCTAGCGTATGCCGGCTCGAACCGGGGACGGGAAAGTGACACGTATCACAGTTTGTGGGCCGTATGAAGGTCAGGGCGGAGCATGAGCCTGAAAGGCAGGTTGCGTTTCGTTGGATTGACCGACACCGGTAAGGTCCGCGAGCACAATGAGGACACAATTGCATTCGATGCTGACATCGGTCTGCTCGTATTGGCGGATGGCATGGGCGGTTACAACGCCGGCGAGGTCGCCAGCGGTATCGCCGTCAAGACCATCGTCAATCTCGTCCGTGAGCAGGTCGAGCTGCAGGATTTGAACGTGCAGGATCGCGAATCCGGCCTGTCCCGGCCGACCATCATCCTGCGCGATGCCATTCATCGAGCCAACAAGATCATTTATCAGACGGCGCGCACTCAGCCCCAATGCGAAGGCATGGGGACCACGGTGGTTGCTGCGCTGTTTTTCGACAACCGGGTGACTATCGCCCACGTGGGCGACTCCCGCCTGTACCGCCAGCGAAGCGACAAGCTCGAGCAGGTCACGATGGACCACTCGCTACTGCAGGAGCTGGTGGACCGTGGCTTCTACTCCGCGGAAGAAGCGCAGCGCGCGGCCAATAAGAACTACGTTACACGGGCGCTGGGCGTCGAGCCCAACGTGGACGTGGAGATTCAGGAGTCCGTCGTCCAGAAGGGCGATGCCTACATGCTGTGCTCAGACGGCCTGTCCGATATGGTTGAAGATGAAGATATTCATTTAACCATAAACACCTTTAGTGATAATCTGGATACGGTCGCCAAGCAATTGATTCAACTGGCGAATGACAATGGAGGCCGGGATAACGTCTCTGTTGTCATGGCCACGGTGCTGGACGCATTTCCGGCTAAAACTCGAATTTTTGACAAGATCCTCGGCTGGTTCGGCTGACAGAGGCTACGCACATGGCAAGGTTGGTCTTGAGCCTGGATGGCCAGGTGATGGCGGAATACAACATGAACAAGGAGCGGTACACGATCGGCCGCCTCCCTGACAATGACATCCGCATCGACAATGCCGCCGTCAGCGGTCATCACTCTTTGATCATCAACATCCTCAATGATTCGTTTCTCGAGGATCTGAACAGCACGAACGGCACGTACGTCAACGGCAAGCTGATCAAGAAGCATGCTTTGCAGCATGGCGATGTGGTGACGGTCGGGCACCATCAGTTGCGGTTCGTCGAGGACGACGAGGCGCAGGATGAATTTGAAAAGACGATGGTGATTCAGCCGTCGTCACGGCCGGTGGAAAAGGTACGTGCTGCAAGCGAGGCGGCTGAGAAGGTCTCGCCTTCTATTTCGGCCACGGGCAAGGTTCGCGCGCTGAATGACACCGCCGCTTCTTCCGCTGCGCTGAAAAAGGCGAAGCTGCAGGTGCTGTCGGGTGCCTTTGCGGGTCGCGAGCTCGAGCTGAACAAAGCTTTGACGACGCTCGGCCGTCCGGGTGTCCAGGTCGCGGCGATCACTCGCCGGGCGGAAGGCTACTTCATCGTCCATGTCGACAGCGGCAAGGTGGACGACTATCCGTTGCTCAATGGCACAGCCATTGGCGCCCAGGCTACCCGGCTAGCTGACAATGATGTCATTCAGTTGGCGGGCGTGAAGATGGGGTTTTTCGTTAGCTGAGGCTCGCTGGGCCGTCAGTACGTGGGGCCGCCTGCCGCGGGGCGCGGCCCTAGCGCAGCTCCAGCGGGACTCGTTGGCTCACGCCGCATAACAACTCATAGGGAATCGTTGCCGCGTAGCGGGCGATTTCCTCCACGGGCAGCCCTACTCCCCAGAGCACTACTGGCGTTCCAACGTGGACGCCCTGCGTGTGCGTTACATCCACGGCGATCATGTCCATTGAGACGCGTCCCACCAGTGGGGCGCGTTGGCCGTTGATGAGGATGGGGGTTCCGCCTGCCAGGTTGCGTGTGATTCCGTCACCATAGCCGGCGGCGATGATGGCTATGGTTGAGTCGTGGGACGCCTTCCAAGTGCCGCCGTAGCCGACGGTCTCGCCTTTGAGAACCTTGCGGGTCGCAATGACGGAGGTCTCCAGGCTCATGACCGGGTGCAGCCCCAACTCAGCCGCGGTTCTGTCCTCGAAGGGTGAGGCGCCATAGAGGGCCAGGCCCGGCCGGACCCAATCTTGTTGGAGATGCAGCCTGCCGAATAAGCCGGCTGAGTTGGCGATGCTCGTTGCGTGATCGTCTTTTAGCCCTTCGGTTGCGTCTTTGAACCGATTGAGCTGCTCGCGCGTCATGGTGTCGTCGCTTTCGTCGGCACGCGCCAGGTGAGTGAGAAGCCGAATTTCCAGCGCGGCGGGTCGCATCTGTTTGATGCGTTGGAGGGCCGTTGGGAAGTCCTCCGGCCGGAAGCCGAGGCGGTTCATGCCGGTATCTATTTTGATCCAGACAATGAAACGCGCCGATCCATTGTATTCCTCGAGCAACTCGATCTGCAGAGGGTCGTGGACTACGAGATCGAAGCCGTGGCGCGCGGCTTCCAACAGGTGCTCTGCTGCGAATACGCCTTCCAGCAACACGATGGGTTGGGTGATTCCGGCTGCCCGTAGAGCCAGTCCCTCTTCGAGGCGCGCGACCGCGAATGCATCGGCTTCCGCGAGAGCGAGGGCTGTTGGGATGAGGCCGTGGCCATAGGCGTTGGCCTTGACCACTGCCATGACTCTGGCGCCTTTTGCGCGCTCGCGAATGGTCCGCAGGTTGTGCCGCAGGGCACGTGTATCGATGACGGCTCTTATGAGCCGGTTCACCTCAGGACTCCGTCGCCGTAGGTGTCGGGGACGTAGTTCGCGAAGCGGGTGAACTGACCCTGGAAGGTCAGTACAAAGGTGCCGATTTCACCGTTACGGTGTTTGACGAGGTCGATTTCGGCAATGCCCTTTTTCGTCGTCTGGCGGTCGTAGACTTCTTCGCGGTAGATCAACAGGATCATGTCTGCATCCTGCTCTATGCTACCCGAGTTATGACTAACAACACCATCAGCCAACCAACATGACGTGTCAGGTACTGTTAGATCAAACACATCCTCTTCGCCAACAGGCTCGACAGCAACAATGGTATCCCAGAATATGTCGCTGGACGCAGCCTCTTTCAGCAGGTGATCATCGAGGATTTGGCCGTACTTCGCCATCAAGGGGCGAGACGGGGCATGCTTGAAGCTGACATTCGTATGCCCCAACATAACACTCATCTCACGACGCGAGATCCCCTGCTGCTGCATGAGAAAGCGCGTCCGCCACACCATTTCCATCGGAACCGTGTCCACGTTGGTGTTGGCTTTTACGCCGACGAGCGCCGCCAGAAGCCTTTCCGCCGGGGCCACCCGCGGACCGAAGCTACCGACCTTCGCCAGGAACGTTGTCTGCTTTTCAACCCCGTGCACCCAGACCATGTGGACCGGATTCTTGTAGCCGGAGGTCACTGTTTGAATTCGGGCGACGATACCGAGGCGCAGCAGAAGTGCTGCCACGTCATCCGCCAATCCACGGCTGCAGGTGCAGAAGTGCACTCCATGGCCACCCCGCTGACCGGGAGCGCGAGGGGAAATCGTTCCGTCCGTCGCCCACAAATGCCGCAGGAACAATGCGATCTGCTCGTTTGAGAGCTTGAACACCGCTGCCGGCACACGCTTCTGCAATGAGCGCTGACCATAGATGCCCAGCTCGCGCAGCCACAGGTTTACGCCGGCGGGCTTCCAACGGTTGCCGTTACCGGACAGCACCAACTGGTGCCAGTTCCCGCGGCCGGCGTGACGGTTCACGGTCATTCCGAATTCGTTTTCAGCCGCTCGGCGCACAGCCTCACTGCAGGCTTCGGAGGCGGTCGTGTATCGCATTGGCTGATGTACGGGATAGCTTCCATCGCCGATGAGGTGCGCCAGCAAAATCACCCGGTCATCAGGCCAGGTTTCGGGCTGCACCGGCTCGGGAATCTGGCGCGCAATTGCGAGGCGATCACCCATGCGCAGGTCATCGACGCACTGCCAGCCGAACGAGGCATATAGCCTGTGCTTGCCCGTCGCACGGATCTTCCGACCGCTTGCCAGCTTCAGCTCGTAGACAGGCTTTTTGCCCACCTTCCACACCAAGTCGGACTTCGCTCGCGTCAAACGACCGTCCTGGGTCATCGAGACGACTTCGGGAGTCTGGCCCACGAGATCCTGAATCGGTACGCGCCGCCCGTCAGCCAGGCAAACCAGAGTGTCGCCCGTCACGCATTCGCGCAGGTCTGACATGACAGGTTTCTTGTTCTCGCGCTGTTCGACACTGCGATTCAACTGCGACAGCGCGATAACGGGACATGACAGCTCTTTCGCCAGGATCTTGAGGCCGCGGGAGATTTCGCCGATTTCGGTGGCGCGGCTCTCCTTGTTGCCCGGCACCTGCATGAGCTGCAGGTAGTCGACCAGAATCAGATCCAGGCCGTGTTCGCGTTTGACGCGGCGGGCCCTGGCTCTCAGCTCCATCGGCGACAACGCGGGAGTCTCGTCGATGAAGATCTTTGCCTCGGAGAGTTGGCTGGTCGCGCTCGTGATGCGCACCCAGTCGTCGTCGGAGATCTTGCCACTGCGCAGGTTTTGGAGCGGGACGCCTCCGATGGAGGACAACATACGCGTGATGATCTGCTCGGAGGGCATTTCCAGGCTGAAGATCGCGACGGATGCGGGCTTCTCGCGCGGGTGGAGCGCGGCGTATTCGGCCATGTTGACGGCGAATGTTGATTTACCCATGGACGGGCGTCCGGCGATGATCACCAGGTCGCCGGGCCGCAGGCCGCCGGTCATCTTGTCGAAGTCGGTGAAGCCTGTCGGCAATCCACGCAGCTTATCCGGGTTGGCGAAGGCCTCGTCAATCTGATCGATGACGCCCGGCAGAAGCGAGCGTACGGGCTGTGCTCCGCCCTTGCCGCGGAAACCCATTTCCGCGATCTCAAACACTTTCTGCTCGGCCTTGTCGACCAGCTCACGCGCGGTTTCGCCGTCATTGTTGAAAACAGCGCCGGCGATTTCAGTGCCGGCCGTCACCAACTGGCGCAGGATCGAACGCTCGCGCACGATGTCCGCGTAGGCGCGAACGTTGGCTGCCGTGGGGGTTTCGCGAGCAAGGGAGCCCACGTAAGCGAGGCCACCGGCTTGTTCCAACTCACTGCGTCGTTCCAACTCACCGACGACTGTTACGACGTCGGAGGGTTTGGAGGTCGTCGCGAGCGCGGCGATGGCCTGGAAGATCAGCTTGTGATCAGGGCGGTAGAAGTCTTCCGGGATAATAACGTCAGCGACGTTGTCCCAGGCGGACGTGTCGAGAAGCAGGCCGCCCAGGACGGCCTGCTCTGCTTCAACGGAGTGTGGTGGCAGCGGTGCGTCCGCCAGCGAAAACACGACGGACTCGCGATCGCGACGCGTTTTGCCGGGACCGGCCACCGGTGCTTACTTACTCTTCGGCGACGATCGTCACTGCCAGCGGCACATCGATGTCTGCATGCAGATGCAGAACCACCGAATGGTCGCCGACCGTACGCAGAGCCCCGTTCGGAAGACGAACTTCGCTGCGCTCGATCTTGATGCCGGCCTTGGTCGCGGCTTCCGCGATGTCCGCCGTGCCGATGGAGCCGAAGAGCTTGCCCTCGGTACCCGCCTTCGACGGAATCACGAGCTTGAACTCCTTCAACTGTTCGGCGCGCTGTTCAGCGGACGAGAGCTGCTCGTGCGCGGCCTTTTCCAACTCCGCACGGCGCGCCTCGAAGCGCTTGATGTTGTCCGGGGTAGCCAGGGTGGCCTTGCCTGACGGGAGCAGGTAGTTGCGCCCGAAGCCGGACTTCACTTTGACGCGATCGCCAATGTTGCCCAGGTTGGCGACTTTCTGGAGAAGAATGATGTCCATTTGCTGCGCCTCAATGCTGGTCGGTGTACGGCAGCAGGGCGAGGAAGCGTGCGCGCTTGATCGCAACCGCGAGCTGGCGCTGGTAGAACGACTTCGTGCCCGTGATGCGGCTGGGGACGATCTTGCCCGTCTCCGTGACGTAACCCTTCAACGTGGCCAGATCTTTGTAGTCAATGTACTTGACGCCTTCGGCCGTGAAGCGGCAGAACTTCTTGCGGCGTGAGAAACGACCACCGCCGCCTCCGCCACCACGGTCTCCGCCGCGGTCACCACCACCGCCGCCGAACCCGCCGCGGTCACCGCCACCGCCGCCGCCGAATCCGCCACCATTTCCGCCGCCGCTCGGGCCGCCGGAACGATCTCTGCTCATTGCCATGTTCTGAATCCTCTACTCGTTAGTCAGTCGCTGCTGGCACCGGAGCTTTCACCAGTGCCGCGGCTGCTGCTGCCGGCGCCGTCGGGGCTGGTACCCCGTGACTTCGCCGATATGGTTACTTCGCCAATGCGCGCGTTTCGCGCTTTAGACGTTGTCACCTGCAGGACTGTCATCGTCATCACTAGGCGCATCGTCACGCACGCGGCGCGGCGGACGGTCACCATCGTCATCACCATCATCGCGACGATCGCGACGGCGGCCGCCATCACCCTCTTCGTCCGCGGCCTTGGCCATCGGTGAAGGCTCGGTGACTGCTTCGTCCATGTTGACCACGAGGTGACGCAGGACGGCATCGCTGAAGCGGAATGCGCCGGTCAGATCGTTGAGGGTCTTCTGGTCGCACTCGATGTTCATGAGAACGTAGTGCGCCTTGTGGACTTTGGCGATGGGATAGGTCAACTGACGTCGACCCCAGTCTTCGAGGCGATGCACGCGGCCTTCGCCGCCGGCAATCATGCCCTTGTAGCGCTCGATCATGGCGGGCACCTGCTCGCTCTGATCGGGATGGACGAGAAAAACGATCTCGTAATGCCTCATGGTTTCCTCCTTACGGATTGGGGAGCCGCCCGTCGCGAGGCTTTGCTAGGTGCGGCAAGGAGCCTATGGCGTCGGGCCTTTGGGGGCGCCCGGGCAATAGGGGGCGCGAATGGTACACAAGCCGGGTCGGGGGCGCCAGCTTTGGGTGGCAGTTACGCGCGCGGGCCTTTGGGGCTGCGGCCCTTGCGCTGCCGCGGGCTGCCGCCGCTCGGGCGACGGCCACTACTGGCGGGGGCTCGCGCTGGCAACCGCGGCGCCGGGAGCCATCCGCTGCCTTACTGCCTCATAAAGCAGCATTCCAGCGGCCACTGAAACGTTCAGGCTCTCCACCGTCCCCAGCTGGGGCAGCCGTACCATCCAGTCGCACGTCTGCTTCGTCAGGTGGCGCAGCCCGGACCCTTCCGCGCCGAGCACCAGCACTGTGCCACCCTTCAGGTCTGCCTCGTGGGCTAGCTTAGCTCCTTCCGCGTCCGCGCCCACTATCCAAAGGTTCGCCTCTTTGAGCAATTTCAGCGTGCGGACCAGATTCGTCACCGCCACAACCGGAGTTGTTTCAGCCGCACCCACTGCTACCTTCCTTACGGTGGCATTGACCTGCGCAGCCCGGTCCCGCGGCACGATGACAGCCAACGCCCCGCAAGCGTCCGCTGTGCGCAGGCACGCCCCGAGGTTGTGAGGGTCCTGGACCCCATCCAAGGCCAACAGCAACGGATCCTTCGCGGTCTGCAATGCTTCGAGCAGGTCGTCCTCCGACCACGGAGGCAAGGGGGTTATCTCAGCGACAACACCCTGGTGGGCAACATCGCCCAGCGACTTCAATGCATTCGTGTCTATGCGCTGAACCGGGCGACTTTTTTTCCGGGCGAGATCCTCGATTTCCCTGATGCGCGGATCGTCCCGCTTCTCGGCGAGGCGCACCGTCACAACACGCTCAGGGTGTTTGTCCAACAACACCCTGACTGCATGTACTCCGTAGATTGTCTCGGTTTTCTTCTCAGTGTTCTTCAAGCGTCTTCAACCAGATCCAGGTCAATGAGCCCTTCAATCGGGTTCACCGATGTCACGATGACTCGGATGTGAGCACCCGTCCGTAACCTTCGTCCGGTGCGACGCCCCGTCCATGCATGTCCATCGTCTTCCATTTCGTATTCATCATCTCGCAGGTTGTCGAGGTGCAGTAACCCGTCCACCCCTACATCCAGGATCTGCACGAAGCAACCGAACTCGACCACGGTCGTGATGATGCCATGGAAGGTTTGCCCGATCCGCTCACGCAGATAGGTACACTTGAGGAAAGTCGCGACATAGCGATCAGCTTCGTCGGCGCGCTTCTCCAACTTCGAATTTGTCTCGCCCATGGCCTCCAACTCATCGTTGCCGTACTGGACGGCCGATCCGCCGGGTGCTCCGATGAGTGCCTTCAGTGTGCGATGAACAACAAGGTCCGGGTAACGCCGGATCGGCGAGGTGAAATGCGCGTAATGCGTGAGCGCTAATCCGAAGTGACCGATGTTCGTCGGTTGATAGACCGCCTGAGGCATTGCCCGAACAACCAGCGACTCAATGAAGGGCCGCGCCTCCGAGCTTCCGAGACGCTTGGTGATCGCCTGCAGGTCCCGCGTAGTGACCGTCTCAGGAATCTGAACGTCAACACCCAGCGCATGCAGCGTCGTTTGCAGACGCTCCAATTTGATCTCTTCAGGCTGACCATGGACTCGGTAAAGCGTTGGCGTACGCTTGCGCGAAAGCTCCTGCGCCGTCGCAACGTTCGCCATGATCATGCACTCTTCGATCATTCGATGCGCATCGTTACGCGCGCGCATCTCAATCGCCTTCACGCGCTCGCTCGAATCGATCACAAACTCAGCTTCGGCTGCGTCGAAGTCCAACGCTCCGCGTCGACCACGTGCTTTCAGCAGCGCTTTATACACGTCAACAAGAGGCAAAAGTCTCGCGACGAGTGGCCCTAATTCTTCACGGGCCGCCGGCCTGCCTTCGAACAATGCTTCGTACGCTTGGTTGTAGGTCAGCCGCGCTGCGGACCGCATTACCGCAGGATAGAAGCGTGACGCCTTCAGGGCCCCATTCTTCGCAATGAGCATGTCTGCTGCAAAACACAGACGATCAACATGCGGTGCTAACGAGCACAAGTTGTCCGATAGTGCGTGCGGCAACATCGGAATCACCCGCGTGGGGAAGTACACTGACGTCCCACGCTCGCGTGCCTCGTTGTCGAGAGCACTGTCCGGCCGGACGTAATGACTAACGTCCGCAATCGCGACGATCAGCCGGAAACCATCGTCGTGAGGTTCGGCATACACCGCGTCATCAAAATCGCGTGCAGTCTCACCGTCGATTGTTACAAGCGGAATTGAACGAAGGTCTTCCCGTCGATCGGACTCAGCAGGATCAACGTGGTCGCCCCAGCTCTGAGCTTCGCGGAGCGCCGCGGATGAAAAATCGTGCGGCAGGTCGAAACGAGCGATCGCCGACTCGGTAGCGAGCTCCACTGGACGGTCGGGGTCCAGGCGCTTCACTACGACCGCTTGCGCGGGCGCAATCGAGTTTGCGTGCTTCGTGATACGAGCGATGACCCAATCGCGGCTCTTCGCTCCGTTCAGGTCGCCGTGTGACACGGCACAGTGCAGCTGGAGCCGACGATCCGCCGCGTTGACCCACGCATTGCGGCCTTGAACGTCCACGGTCCCGAGGAATTCTTTGACACCTCTCGAGACGACTCCCTCAACCGTCCCCAGCCAGCGATCGCTGGAGTCCTGAGCCAGCTTCACCTTGAGACGGTCGCCGTGCATGACGCCGTTCATCTCTTTAGGTGGGATGAAGACGCTGTCCTTCATCCCCTCGACGCGCAGGAACCCGTAGCCAGCGCGGTTCGCGCTCACTGTGCCTTCGACCACGCTGCCGACATGGGCTTTCTCGCGGCCTTTCAGCACGAGACCTTTGCCCGCTCGCTCGAATGCACCGACGCCGCCCTTAGGCCCAGGGGCACCGCCGATGCGCTCGGGCAGCCGTGAGCCGCCATCGCGACCTACCTGGTCTGCCCGGCCTTTTCCTTTGCCCAAAGCGCGATCGCTCGTGCGCTCAGCTCCTCGGCCGGATGCGCGGACGCCGGGCCCCCTGGATACCTTCGGGCTGGCCGATCCCGCCTTGCCGCTCTGCGCCCCGCCCCTGCGGGAGCTCTCGCCGGAGGAACTTTTGTCGCCTCTTTTCCCGGCGCCGTACTTACTTCTGCGCGCTTTCAATTGACAGCTCCGTACCCCGTGCGTAGATTGCGCCGCCTTCCCTTCCCTGCCCGGGTGGCGGAATTGGTAGACGCACTAGTTTCAGGTACTAGCGGGTAACACCGTGGAGGTTCGAGTCCTCTCCCGGGCACCATCAATACAATATAATTCAATAGCTTAGATCCGATTTGTGATTTGATTTGAGAGCCACTATGGGCTCGATGATACGCCTCGCGGCGCGGAGTCGTTGTTTTTGGCGCACCGCGAGGTTCAGCCGCGACATTGGGGCTGCCTAGCCGGAATTCAAATCGGGCCCATTCCCGCGATATGAGATGAAAACACCCGAAGCACTGCAGCCCCTGATCGATGACGGTGTCATCGACGAAGTCATACGCCCCCTGAAAAGCGGCAAGGAGGCAACTGTTTACCTGGTTCGCTCCGGCGGCCAGACACGATGCGCGAAAGTTTATCGTGACATGGGACAGCGAAGCTTCCAGCGGCGGGCGCATTATCAGGAAGGTCGCAAGGTGCGCGGCAGCCGCCAGATGCGGGCCATGAGCAAGAGCACGCGCTTCGGGCGCAAAGAGCAGGAAGCGGCGTGGAAGAACGCCGAGGTGGACGCGCTCTACCAACTCCATGCAGCTGAAGTCCGCGTACCGAAGCCCTATGGCTATTTCAACGACGTACTGCTCATGGAGCTGGTGACGGATGAAGCCGGCAACCCCGCTCCGCGGCTCGCTGAGATTGAGCTTTCCTCAGATCGAGCACGTGAGTATCACGACGTTCTGATCCGGCAAATAGTTCGCATGCTGAGCATCGGACTCGTTCACGGCGATCTTTCGGAGTTCAATGTTCTCGTGGCTCCTCATGGGCCGGTCATCATCGACTTTCCACAAGTCGTCAATGCGGCCGGCAATAATGGCGCACTGGCCATGCTCGAACGGGACGTCAACAACATTCGAGGCACGATGGGACGTTTCGCCCCCGAACTTCTTGCCACGGAGTTTGCGCTGGAAATGTGGAGCCTTTTCGAGCAGGGGGAACTGACGGCGGAGCGACCGCTCACCGGAGTCTTTGCACGCGATGAGTCGGCAGCCGATACCAATGCAGTGTTGGTGACAATTGAGGATGCACGGCAGGAAGCGATACTTCGCGCGCTGGGCCGGGACAACCCATGACGTGAAAGTGTTCGGCACGATGGATGTCGTCCACGCCGTCCTCCCGCGTCATTTCAGCCAACACCAACGCCAACATGGCGGTCGCTGACAGCTATCAGCTTCATCTATACCTCGTATAACAACTCTTCGATTGACTACCGGTCGCCCGGAAGCAACTCTTGTCGGTGCGCGCACTGCGCGAAGCCCATGCAAGCGGGATGGATCGGTAAATGCCCATGACAGCCGAATTGGAAGCATCGCGACCCCGGTGCGCCCTGCTCGGAAACTATTCCATCGAGATGACGGCCAGGGACATCGCACAACTCGAGGAAGCGGCGGACCTCATTCCGCCGGGCACCCGGATCCCGATCACTTTCCTGCCAGGTGAAACCTTCGAAATGCGGATTGCAGCGGCGAAGCGGGTGCGGGAGTTGGGATTTCTACCCATTCCACACATATCGGCACGCCGCCTGCGATCACAGCAGGAACTCGAGGACTTTCTGTGCGGGCTACAACAGGAAGTCGGGACCGACCATGCGTTCGTAGTGGCGGGTGACCCCGCGCAGCCGATGGGTCCCTACGAGGACGCACTGGCCATCATCCAAAGCGGGCTGCTGGCGAAATATGGCATTCGGCGAATCGGCATCGCGGGCTACCCCGAGGGGCACCCGGATATCGCGGATGAGGCGCTATGGCGGGCCAAACTGCAGAAACAGGCAGCCCTGCTCGAACGGGGCCACGAATTTGTCGTCGTCACCCAGTTTGCCTTTGCTGCGCAACCCGTCCTCGACTGGCTGGAGGGTGTGCGGGCGGCGGGCATTCATGCACTGGTTCGCGTGGGGGTTCCGGGACCGGCCAGCGTCAAGCGGTTGCTGGCCTTCGCCGCGCGCTGCGGCGTGGCCGCCTCGGGCAACGTCATGAAGAAGTATGGCCTCTCCCTGACAAAACTGCTCTCCACCGCCGGACCCGACCGACTGATTGAAGATTACGTCCGCGGGTTGGATCCCGCCAGACACGGCCAGGTCCTGTTGCATTTCTATCCGTTCGGCGGCCTGCGCGCGACGGCCGAATGGGCCCGCGACTTCCGCCTGGGCCAGGGTCGGTAGCAGCCAGACGCCCATCCGCTCAGGCGAATCCCCACACCTCGCTCATGACGCGCGCGAAGTTGCCGCCGAGGATTTTGGCTATGCGCGTGTCGGAGTGACCTCGCGTTGCGAGCATTGCACCGAGGATCTCGAAGCGGCGCACATCATTGAGATCGGGTATGAACATATACAGGTCGCGCGGCCGGCCGGCTTCGAATATGCCCTGCTTCACCATGTCCTCGATCGCGGCACGGTTTTCGGTCTCAAACTCCGCAGTGCGATCGAATGCGGACACCGTACCGTCGGTGCCGATGCCGACATGATCCTCACCGCATACGTTGATGGCGTGCTCGATGTGCCGGATGACGTCTATCGCCATCGGCTGAGTGTCCTTGCGCAGGTAGGGCCAGAAGATGATCCCAGCCACACCGCCTCGATCAGCCATCAGTCGCAATGTCTCATCCGGAGCGCAGCGCGGGTGATCTGACAGAGCCGCACAGCCCGTATGGCTGATGATGGCCGGGGACTTCGATGCCGCGATGCCTTCATTCATGGTCCGGCGGCTGCCGTGTGCTACGTCTACGACAATTCGCGATGCGTTCAGCCCCTCGATGATCTTGTGACCGCGGTTGCTGATGCCGGCATTGCCGGGCTCCATCGACCCGTCACCCACCAGATTGCGGCGGTTGTGAGTGAGTTGGATGAGCCGCACGCCCGCTTTGTGGAAGACCTCAATACGGTCGAGGTCCTCACCGATGGGAGAGGTTTCCTGAAAGCCATAAATCAAACCGACTTTCCGCTCGCGATGCGCCCGGCCGAAATCGGCGCCGCTGAGAATGCGAGTGAAGACGTCGGGATAGGACAGAACGCTCCGGTCGCATTCGGAGATACGCCGCAGCGTAGTCTGAAATGCCGCGTCGTTGAACCAGAACGCGCTTTCCGGCGCCAGACTCAGGCGAACCGCCGTCAGGCCACTGGCGCGTACGTCCGCAAGCTCCAAGTCAGAATACGTCCCGTCGTCCTTGCCGCCGATGCGACCGAAGCCGCCCATCGCGTCAATGGCCATGGTGCCGGAATACGGACGCCACCTGAGCCCGTCACTCTTCTGGCTCGAGGCAGGCGCAGAGCCCGGTGTCGCCGCCCGCGAAGACAGGGCGGTCAGCATCGCGGCTCCGGCCGCGAAATCGCGTCGACTGAGTTTCATTACCAGCGCTTTGTGAGTTGGAGGGTGGTGTAACGGCCCACGGCATCGGCGTTGAAGACATCGAAGCCCATGGAGAAGAACGGGTCCGTGGCGTAAGGAGGGTTCACATCGAAGAGATTGGTGATGCTCAAAGCAATCCTGAAGCCATGCAGGGGACCTGAGGTCCGCAGGTGGCTGAAGTCATACGCCAGATTCAGATCAACGGTGGCCCAGGCTTTGATGCGCTCACGGGGCAACACGCCGGCATTGACGTAGGAGTTGGAGTAGTTGAGGGCAGCGGTGGAGGTAAATCCACCGCGTATCCAGGTTCCCATGGCACGCATGCGATTCTTCAGCGGCTGTTCGTACGTGTTGACCGCCTCAATCGGTGTCGTGTCTGCCAGAAGAGTCGTACGGATCTTATTCAACCGGCTATAGCTGACATCGACATCGTACGTGTTACTTGCATATTGAAACTCGTACAGGCCCGACACGTCGAAGCCGTCGATCTTGCTCGTCGCCGCATTCTGCTGGCGCCCGTCGAACACGTAACGAACTCCAGCGGCGCCCGTGCCCGTCAGGTCTCGAAATGTCGCACCTTTGGCCAACGCGGCATCCAGATAGGACTGGGCGGCGGCATCGTTCGGAATTTCCGTGATCAGGCTGCCGAACTCGCCGCGATTGAACAGCATCCCATCGTCAAAGGGAGGGGCTGAAATGCGGCCGCTGTAATTGATGTTGAAGTAGGTCGCGGACAGCTCGGCGCCCGGCAGCCGTTCGGACTTCAAAGTCGTGCCCAGGGAGAAATTGCGGGATTTCTCCGCTGTGAGCGGCGCGCTTCCCGTCAGGAAGAAGATGGGAACCGGGTCGCCGTCCAGGCCCGTGATGGTCGTGTTATCGATCTCCAGGGCCCGGGTGAACAGCGATTTTTCGTAAACCGTGGGCGCCCTGAATGACTTGCCATAGCTCGCGCGGATATCCACTCCCTCCAGGGGAGTCCATACCAGGCCGACCTTCGGGTTCGTGGTGCTGCCAAAGTCAGAGTAGTCGTCGTACCGTGCGGCGAGGGACACATCGATGCGGCGGGCGATCGGAACCGACTGCTCCCGGGACACCACGGGTATAAACAATTCGGCATACGCTGAGCGCACGCTGCGGCTGTCATCCGCATGCAACTGATAACCCCGCGCGGGAATGATCCAGTCCCGATCCGCATGACTCTTGTCGTGCCGATAGGAACCGCCCACCGCGAGCCGCACCTTACCCGCCGGGACGTCGAACACGGAGCCGTCCGCCTTGATTTCCGTCATCCACAGGTCGAATTTGTCGCGGTAGTTGTCAATCAGAAACGTGATCGTTCGGGTTGGCAGGTCGATGTAGGTGAAGTCGGTCAAGGTCTTCATCTGCGAAGCGTTGGCGTCGAGCTCGAAACGCCAGTCGCCGAACGGCTGGTAGCCCAAGCCCACCAGGGCGCTCCATTGATCGGTGCTCGGCGAGTTGGTCTGCTGAGTGGCGGTGGCGTCGGTCGCCGCCTGGTGAACCTTCTCGCGCGAATAGATCAGGTTGCCGGTCAGGTCGAAATGCCCGGGCAGTGCCTGGTTGATGTTGAAAACCAGTGTTTTGTCATTGCGTTTGGGCAACAGGTAGGTGGGGCCGTCAGGTGGCGCTCCCCCGGCATCGACAATGAAATCCCGGTCGCGGGCATCGAGCGGGTCGCGCTCGTAGAACTGGGCTACCAGCAACGCATTGCCACCCGACCAGCTCTTGCCGAGGGTCTGGGAGAGCCGCAGGCTCGAATTGCCCCCGCGGGTGGCCATACCGGCGCCCACCTGGGTCTCGGCGCCTTCGAAGTCCTTGCGCAGGATGATATTGACGACTCCGCCGATCGCATCGGCGCCGTAAATGGCCGACGCTCCATCGGTCAGGATCTCCACCCGATCGACGGCCGTGAGTGGAATGTTGCTGATGTCGACAAACTGGCCCTCGGCCGCGGGCGCAACCCGGCGCCCGTTGATGAGAGTCAGGGTCGACAACGATCCGAGCCCGTGTATGTTGAGTCCCGTGCCGCGGTTCAGGTTCTGGCCTGAGGCCGGGGCATTGCCGAAGGAAGCGGTTTCGGAGGCGCCGGAGAAGCCGCCCGCAAAATTCATCGGCAGCGACTGTACGAGTTGAGTCATTGTCGTGTAGCCGGAGCGTGCGATATAGGTCTGATCGAGGGAGACAATGGGGCTGGTTTCGTTGCGCACGCCGCGGATGTGGGTGCCGGTTATGACCACTTCCTCGAGAATCCGGTCGGCGGTAGCGGCGGGGTCGTCCGTAACGAGCGCTCGCGCTGCATCGTCCGCAGGCGGTGGCGCAATCAACATGGCGCCACTCGAATGGACCGTGACCCGCAGGTTGGTCCCTTCCAGCAACTTGTGAAGCGCTGTTTCGGTGGTGTACCGGCCGTGCACTCCTTGCGTCCGCAGCCCCCTTATCTGGTCAACTGAGTAGATGAGCTCGATTCCGGCCTGTTGCGCCAATCTCTGCAGCGCGGTTGCGAGATCGCCCGCGGAGATGTCCATCGCGCGTTCGGTGTCGGCGAGCGCCGGTCCGCTGAGCAGCGCGGCACATAGAAAGGCAAGACACGTTGCACGCGTCGTGCGATTGAGCATTGATTCCTCCCTGAAGCTCTTTTGTAAGGCGCTATGGGTGTTGTCTTCTCAACAGGACGAGTGGCAAGCCCGAATCCTGCGCGCCGCGCCAGAACAAAATGGAATACCTCGTGGACTTCAGCGCGATTTGAGAACTACGCGCTCGCCACTACTGTCAACCGACACCGGGAAGCCAGTCTGTAACAGCCACAGAAAAGCCTCCGTGTTGCCGGAGCGGAAATTGCCGCCAATACGGATGCTGCCGATCCGAGGGTCGGCGATCACTATTTTGCGGGTGTTGTACCGGTTGAACTCCGCAACCGCATCCTCGAGCGTGGAGTTGCGGAAGACGAGGTAGCCGCTACGCCAGCTCAGAAGCCGATCCACTTCCGGGCCGGCGCCGTCGCGGACCAACACCTGCCCGCGGGCCGACCGGGCAATGCTGCCTGCGCCCAACAGGACTTCCGTGGCCTGACCCGGGGCGGGGATCGATTCGTCCTCGACTCGAACCTTGCCCTCGGTAACGGCGACCAGAACCTCATCACCGTCGCGACGGACGGAGAACTTCGTCCCCAACGCGATGACGCGCTTGCGCCCTGCTCTCACCACAAACGGACGGTGCGGGTCGTTGGCCACTTCAAAAAAAGCCTCACCTTTATCGAGGTCGATCTGGCGGTGTTGCGGCTCCACGGCCACGCGAATGCGGCTGTCAGTGTTGAGCGTCAATCTCGATCCGTCGGCCAACGTGACGGACTCCATGGTTCCAATACGGGTGGAGTACCGATTGCTGTCCAGCAGACCCGCTTGGAACACATAAACGCCGGACACGAGCGCGAGTAGTATTGAGACTGCAAGAGCAATCCAACGCCGTGCGGCAGGTCGCCGGGCCGGACGCGGTGCCTCGGAGGCACGCTCTTCAGGTTGCGACCGTTCACCTCCGGGCACCTCGTTGAGAGGACTTTCGAGCAGCGAGCCACGTGGCGGAATGACGCCCTCGGCCATGCCGGCACCGAGGGCTCTGAGTCTTCCGATCCGCTGCCATGCCGACTGAAGACGGATGAAAGCAATGCGGTGAGCAGTCCTCTGCGTCAGCCAGTCATCAAACAGCGTCTCGTCGGCGGAGGTCCAGGACTCACTCTCGCGCCTCGCGAACCAGTCCGCCGCCTCGCGTTCAACAGCTTCGCTATCCATGATTGCACTCGCCATCAGACTCTTTCTCGCGCCCCTCGCCGGCGCGCTGATTGACCAACTCCTCCGTGCCAAATACCGCCTTCGCCAGAGCCCGCACACCGCGGGACACGTAGCCCTCCAACGCTCCCTCGTTCATTCCGAGCTTCTCGGATGCCTCTCGCTGTGACAGGCCCTCCACCCTGCGCAGCCAGATCACGGCGCGGCAGTTATCGGAAAGCTGGTCGAGCGCGTGCGCCAGACGCCGCAACTCCTGTCGGGCACTCAATCGCTGTTCAGGTGAAATCTCGTCTACCAGGACGTTCAGGGCGTCCAGATCCTGCGTGTAGTCGATTGAGACGATGCGCTCCCGCCGGCGGCGGTCAATCAGAAGGTTCCGGGCGGTCGCGAACAGAAAGGACTTCGGCGCGGACGGCAGTGCGCGCTGCGCGCTCTCGTAGACCCGCACATACACTTCCTGGCGCAGGTCCGGGACTTCGGCCCGGTTGTGGCACGCGCGGCTGAGAAAGCGCTGCAGGGCCGCCTCGTGGGGCAGAATTTCAGCAGCGAACCAGCGGTCCAGAGGACTCAGCTCGCCCATCGACGGCTCGGTAATGCGAAGGTCATGGACTGGCGAACATACGCCGGCACGGTGCCGCTTCAAAGGGACCGGAAGTGTTATTCGCCAGCCGCGCAGGAAAAGCCGGGCTCGCTCGTCTCGGTTTAGTTGGATCTGCCAGTCGTGTGCGACAGCCAATGGCGCACCGTACGTTTGCCCACCAGGTTCACGGCGAAGGACAGTGCAATGAGCCGCAGGTCGAACGAGAAACTCTGGCGGCTGAGATAGAGGCGCTCGAGCCGGCGGCTGTAGCGAGCGCTTCTGCCCGCGAGAAGCTGTGATAGCCCGGTAACTCCCGGCCGCGCCGCGAACCGCCACTCGTGACTGCGATCGGCCCAGCCAAGACGCCGCACGTCTTCAGCAGTGAGTGGCCGGGGACCGATGACACTCATTTCCCCCCGGCAGACATTGATGAACTGCGGCAATTCATCCAGCCCGGTCTGACGCAGCCAACGACCAACGCGCGTGACTTGCTGATCACGCATGGTCCTGAATTTGAAGACCGTGAACGGCTGACGTCGCTGGCCGACACGGGTCTGCAAAAACAATGGCGGTCCGCCGTCCTCGAACCACGTCGCCAGCGCTATTGCGGCCGCGAGCGGTGCAAATATCAGACATGCCGTGCCTGCCGCCATCAAGTCCAGGAACCGCTTGCCTGAGTAAGGATGCATCGATCGCCCTCGGTCGTTCCGATTTCCAAGGAGTAGATTGAACGCCGATTGGGGCGCCAACCGGATGCAATTCGGGCAGATTGTGGCAAATTCGCCCGAGCCCTCGCTGCCCAAAGGACGTATCAGCCAATGCGCGAAATATTACACCGGTGCTGCCTCGTCACGATCATGATGGCCGTTACCGTGGCTCAAGCGGCGCCGCCGTGCTGCCCGAAAATTGCAACCACAGACAAAGAGACTGTTCTCTGGCGCAAGCTCGAGACCGAGATTCGCGAAATCGATGCGCACCTCGACGGGGTCATGGGGGTGGCCATCGAAGATCTCACCACGGGCCATACTTTTTTCCTCAACCCGGACGAAGTCCTCCCGCAGGCCAGCTCCATCAAGATCGCCGTGCTCGCAGAGCTCTACCGGCAACATCAGGCAGGAAATCACAAACTCGACGATCCATACACAGTCGATGCCGCCGACCTGGTGGCGGATAGTCACATCATGGGCGGACTCACACCCGGAGTCACACGCGTTACCAACCGCGACCTCGCCACCATGGTGGTCGCTGTCAGCGACAACTCCGCTGCCAATGTGCTGATCGACCGGCTGGGGATGGAAAATGTGAATTCGTTGCTGGAGGGTCTCGGCCTGCATCAGATGCGCCTGCGCCGCAAGATGATGGATCTCAAAGCTGCGGGCGAGGGTCGGGAAAACGTCGCTACACCGCGAGAGATGATGACCCTCCTGGAGAGTTTATTTCACAGCAAGGTGTTCAACCGGGCCCTCACCGATGATTTCTTCAAGGTATTGACCACGCCCAAGGACAGTTGGATTCCGCGCTATCTGCCGGAGGATCTGAAGATCGCCAACAAACCCGGCTCCCTCGAAGGTGTCCGCAACGACTCGGGTGTTATTTTTGCGAGTCGACCTTACGTCATTTGCGTCATGACGACATATTTGCGCAACGAGCGGGACGCAGAAGAAGCCATCGCTCAGATCTCACGTGCTGCCTACCGCATGTTCGACCGCTTCGGACGCGCCTCGGAGTACGGACGTGTAATTTCCCCGGCGAACAGCGGCAAGTAGGCGTACTTCAACGGGCTGTGTCAAAGCGAGTTGAGAAAAGTGATCAACTGCTGTTTCTCGGTCGCGCTCAGGAATCGGAACTCGAGACTCACAATCTCCGCTTCGCCGCGATGACGTTCGATCGCATCGGTCAGCGTCAGTGACCTCAGGTCGTGCATGTATCGCGGGCGCGTCCGCAAACCCCAAAGAGGCGGGGTGCGCAGTTTATTCGCGGTGTCTTGCGGCCCGGCTTGGACGATGCCATCGCCCGTTCCGATATCATGCAGCAGGAAATCGCTGTAGGGGTGGATAATCTTGTTCCCCAGCGCCTCGGGAACAGCAAATGTACCGCCATCGATCAGGGTCCCGGTGGGAGCAGTGACGATTCTTCCTACATGACACACGCCACAACCAACCGCATGGAAGATTCGTTCTCCTGCAACCGCGGCAGGGCTCGCTGCAAGTGTTGCGTCGCGAGGCGGAGCCTTGGTGCCCCGGATGAATTGAGTGAAGTGATCGATGTCTTCCAGGCCGAGTGCATCCGGCACGTCCTCCGGATCCTGGGTGACCTTGCCGATGGTGGTCGTGTCCTTGGGACGCAATCGGCTCGTGATTCCCATTTCATTCAAGTAGGCATCGGCGACAAAAGACAGCAGGCTGCTGTGTTGATCCTTCCAACCAAAGCGCCCGATCCGGGTCGATCCCGGGGCTTCAAACAGGGGCACTTCAACGGGCTCGCCGTGAATCAAACCCCTCGAGCGCCGAGGCTGCTCGGCGGCAATGGCCATCAGTGTCGAGTCGTCAATGGCTTCTACAAACCCGTCTCCCAGAGTATTGAGTGCCGCGCGCAAAGCACGGATATGTTCTGAGTCGGGGATGTGCTCCTGTGCTTCCGGGACGACGGCCCGATCATTGACGATGGATCGTCCCGCGATGCTCGCCGCGCCGTCGTCGATCGGTATCGTAGGATTCACGAAGGCGCCGCTCGAATCGCGATGGCCGACGCGCAACTCGGTGAACTGACTGGCGCCGCCACTGACAGGATTTTGATGACACTCGGCACACGCTCGGGCATTGAAGGTCGGGCCGAGTCCGGTGGTTACATCTTTCTGGGTCTCGTACACCTGTTGGTCGCGGACGTACGTGTCACCCGGTGGTTCGGCGAGGCCGTTGCTCGAGCTTTTTGCGCCCGGAGTGGATACCAGGGTCGGAGTATCGAACCCGGTGGGCGCTTCGGTGGCCGGCGGTACCGCGGAATGCGCGGACTGGCCGGCCTGCAAAGCGATCCATACAAAGAGGGCCACGGTCGATCTGCTGTTCATGACGCTCGACTCCCTGAGGTGCACAGAACACCTGTGACTTTTGGGGAGACTGCGTGCGATGAGGGAATATTCGCTCGGACGCTACTGACGGCGTTCCCGCCTGCTGCAGGATCTCAACAGTTAGAATTCACGCCAATCAGCCGCATTGCTGCCGACCAACTTGAGCCGTGCGGCGGACGGTTCCACCGCTGGTGCCTGCTGTTCCGACGGTTTCGGCGCGGATGACTTGCCGCTGAGCGGACGGTTGGACGAGCGTCTTTCCACTGATGCCGCGGGACTGGCCGCCGAACCTGCGGCCTCTGACTCGCCCACCCGATATTTCCCGATCATCGTAGTGAGGTCACGCGCCTGATCCGCCATCGATTGGGACGCAGCCGTCGCCTGCTCGACCAGCGCGGCATTCTGCTGAGTCATCTGATCCATCTGCATCACTGCCTTGTTCACCTGCTCGATCCCGGAGGACTGCTCCCGGGACGCAGCGGCAATCTCCGCCACGATGTCAGAGACCTTCTTCACCGAGATCACGATCTGCTCCAACGTCTCACCCGACTGAGTGACCAACAAGGAGCCATCACCTACTTTGCGCACGGAATCCTGGATGAGATCCTTGATCTCCTTGGCGGCCTTTGCCGAGCGACCGGCGAGACTGCGCACCTCGGTGGCCACCACGGCGAACCCCCGCCCCTGTTCGCCCGCTCGCGCCGCCTCGACAGCGGCATTCAGAGCCAGAAGATTGGTCTGGAAGGCAATCTCATCGATGACACCGATGATGTCGGCGATCTTCTTGGAGGAATCATTGATCTCCGTCATCGCCCGAACCGCATTGCCCACCACCGCGCCACCCTTCTCTGCCTGGTCGCGCGCCGCGGTGGCCAGTTGATTCGCCTGGCCGGCATTGTCCGCGTTCTGTTTCACGGTGGAGGTCATCTGCTCCATGGATGAGGCGGTTTCCTCGAGAGAGGAGGACTGCTCTTCGGTACGTTGCGACAGGTTGGCGTTGCCCTGAGAGATTTCCTCGGCGCCCCGTAGAACCTCACGGGCCGCATTCTTCACCCGGGAGACGATGTCAGACACGCTTTCCAGCAACGAATTGATCGCATTGCTCATTTTCAACAAATCGCCGCTCTGGGAGGCTGAACTGAGCCGGCGCGACAGATCCCCGTCGATGGCCGCCCGGATGATGTGCTCCGTTTGCTCCACCGACTGCTGCATCTCGTGACTCGAGCGAACCTGCGCCGTGATGTCCGTGGCGTACTTGACCACTTTCACGGGTTTACCACTGCCATCGAAAATCGGGTTGTAACTCGCCTGCAACCACAACTCCCGGCCACCCTTGCCCAGGCGCTTATATTGACCCGAATCGAATTCGCCCCGGGCCAGCTTTTCCCAGAAGCGCCGGTAGTCATCGCTCGCGCGGTACGCGGGCTCGACGAACATGCCGTGGTGTTGGCCGCGGACTTCGTCCAGTCTGTACCCCAGAACGTTGAGGAAGTTGTCGTTCGCCCCGAGGACGATCCCCGAGAGTGTGAATTCGATAACGGCCTGCGCGCGGTTGATGGCTTCCAACTGGCCCTTGCGCTCCGCTTCCGCAAGCACCTGCGCGGTTACGTCAGTGGCGTATTTGACCACCTTGAACGCTTTGCCGTCCGGACCGAAGATCGGGTTGTAACTGCCCTGGATCCAGACAGTACGGCCGCCCTTGGCGAGGCGCTTGTACTGGCCCGAATCGTACTCACCGCGTGCCAGCCTCTCCCAGAATCGCTTGTATTCGGCGCTGTCACGATACTCGGGCTCGACGAACATGCTGTGATGTTGGCCCTGTATCTCGGCGAGCTCGTAGCCGAGGGTGCGCAGGAAATTCTCGTTCGCTGTCAGAATGGTACCGTCCAGCCGAAACTCGATGATCGCCTGGGTTTTGCCAATGGCCTCCAGCTTGGCCTGCATTTCGGTCAGTTGCAGTGAATCGACTGCGATCTTTCGACCGGCGGGTATTCGGGCGGTTTTACTTGCCATGGGTAACCTCTCGAGTTGAATGGAGCTCGCGGCGCTCAAACCGCCCTGGCGCCGGTTTAACCGGCTCAACCGATGTGTTCTATCAGTACCGTGTTGAGATTAAGTGCGCCAGTTCAAATAAACTGTCTTGTGGACCGCAACAGGATGACGTTTCGCAGCAATCGCGCGTGCGTGAGGGGCAAAGCATTTGATGCCAGGCCGGCGCTCGACATGGATTCCTGCCACCTGGTAGCGCTATCATCCAGGTACCGGCCGGACGCACCGATCAGGGGGGACAGATGAAGATTTATGTGACCTCAGCCATTACTGTCATCGCAATGCTGGCATCCGCTCTCATGACAGCCGACGCGCAGACAGCGCCTCCCTCGCTGGCCAGGTTCAAAGACCCGTCTCTGCCCCCCGAGGCGCGTGCGCGAGCGCTGATTGCCAACATGACGCTGGAAGAGAAAGCGTCGCAGCTCGGTCATACGGCGCCGGAAATCGCGCGGCTCGGCATTCCCCAATACAACTGGTGGAACGAAGGCCTGCATGGCGTTGCCCGTGCGGACATCGCGACGGTGTTCCCGCAGGCCATCGGAATGGCCGCCACCTGGGACGTTCCCTTGATGCACCAGGCTGCCGAGGTTCTCGGTACTGAATTTCGGGCAAAGTATGTAGAGAAGGTGCATCCCAATGGAGGCACCGACTGGTATCGCGGACTCACGGTCTGGTCACCCAACATCAATATCTTTCGTGACCCCCGTTGGGGTCGCGGCCAGGAAACCTATGGCGAAGACCCTTTCCTCACGTCGCGGCTGGGGGTCTCTTTCGTCTCGGAGCTGCAGGGCAGCGACCCGAAGTACCTGAAGGCCATCGCCACTCCAAAGCATTTCGCGGTGCACAGCGGCCCCGAATCCACCCGGCACACGGCGGACGTGCATGTCTCACGGCATGATCTGGAGGACACCTACCTGCCGGCATTTCGAGCCACGGTGATGGAGGCAAAGGCACAATCTGTCATGTGTGCTTACAACGCCATCAACGGGGAACCCGCCTGCGCGAATGGCACGCTCTTACAGGAGCATCTGCGCAAGGATTGGGGATTTCAGGGGTACGTTGTATCCGACTGTGGCGCCGCTGCGGACATCTTTATCCCGGACGGCCACAAATTCGCTCCCAGCGCGGAGGCCGGTGTCACGGCCGCTTTCGAGGCGGGGATGGACCTCATCTGCGGTGACTACCGCAACAACATGAGCACTGAGCCCACGGCCATCGTGGGCGCCGTTCGTCACGGCCTGCTGTCGGAGTCCGTGCTCGATCGAGCGCTGACTCGCCTGTTCACCGCACGCATCAGGCTCGGGATGTTTGATCCGCCGGCCGGCAACGTCTACAGCAAAATTCCAGCCTCGCAATACGATACTCCGGCACACCGTGAAGTCGCGCTTCAGATGGCCAAGGAGTCTCTCGTACTCTTGAAGAACAGTGACGGCCTGTTGCCTCTGAAAAAGACGCCCCGCGTCATCGCCGTAATCGGCGCAAACGCCGACGACCTGGATGCACTCGTCGGGAACTATAACGGAACGCCTTCGCGACCCGTCACGGTTCTCGCGGGCATTCGCGCACGTTTCCCGCAGTCGAAGGTAGTCTACGTGCGAGGAACCAAACTGGTGGAGCCTGACTCATCAGCTGACAAAGCAGTTGAGACTGCACGCGGAGCCGATCTCGTGGTCGTGGTCGCGGGACTTACCGCCCACATCGAAGGTGAGGAGATGAAAGTGAACGCCGCGGGATTCGCAGGTGGCGATCGCACGAGCCTGGATCTCCCGGCGCCCCAGGAGCAACTGCTGCAGCGAGTGCAGGCGGTCGGCAAGCCGACCGTTCTCGTGCTCATGAACGGCAGCGCACTCGGCATCAATTGGGCAGACCAGCATGTGCCGGCGATTGTTGAAGCCTGGTATCCGGGCGAACAGGGTGGCACCGCCGTGGCCGCTCTGTTGGCGGGCGATTTCAGTCCCGCCGGTCGCCTGCCGGTGACGTTTTACAAATCAGTGGATCAACTTCCGCCGTTTGACGACTACTCCATGAGCAGGCGGACCTATCGGTACTTCGCAGGCGAGCCATTGTATCCGTTCGGATATGGCCTGAGCTTCACAACATTCGGCTACTCGAATGGCCGCGTAAGCAAGACGGACGTGACAGCAACCGACAACGTGACAGTTTCCGTTGATGTCACAAATTCAGGTCCCGTCGCCGGCGATGAAGTTGTTCAGTTATATCTCACCCATTCAGGGATACAGGGCGCGCCGCTGCGCGCTTTGCAAGGCTTCCAGCGGATTCACCTCGCCCGGGGCGAGAGAAAGACCGTGGAATTCACGCTGCGCGACCGGGACATCAGTGTCGTCGATGTCAGCGGGAAACATCGCATTATCCCAGGTCAGGTGGATGTTTGGGTGGGCGGCGGACAACCCGCCAGCCGACCGGGTCTGACGCCACCGGGAGGAGTAAAGACCCGGTTTGCGATCACTTCCAACGCAACACTGCCGGATTGAGCCGCGTCAACGGATGGGCCGCTTGTCGGACAGTTTTTTGCGGGCTGGGGCGGTGGTGGTCCGCTCTTGCATGGCTGTATCGGACGCGAGCGACTCGATGATGGGGCAGTCTGGGCGGTCATCGCCATTGCAACAGTGCACCAGATGCTCGAGCGTGGATCTCATCTCCTGGAGCTCTTTCAGCTTTTCGTCCAGCTCCGCGATATGCGCCTGGGCCAGCGCCTTGACCTGCCGACTGGAACGCTTGCGGTTCTGCCACAGATCGAGCAGTTCGCCAATCTGCCCGAGCGAGAAACCGAGGTCCCGACAGTGGCGGATAAACCGGAGCGTGCTCACGTCCTTGTCGCTGTACTGCCGGTAACCGCTCACCGTGCGATTCGCCGGAGGTAACAGCCCAACACCTTCATAGTGCCGGATCAATTTCGCGGAGACGCCCGAGGCAGAGGCTGCTTCGCCGATGTTCATTGTCAGGTTCCTTTAGTCGAGCCGGCGCCGTCCGCCCCGGTCGCGGTGCCGCGCCAGCGGCGCAACATCAGTGCATTGGTAACGACGCTCACGCTGCTGAATGCCATGGCCGCGCCGGCTATGACGGGGCTCAGCAGACCGAAGGCCGCCAGGGGAATGCCCAGCACGTTGTACGCGAACGCCCAGAACAAACCTTGTTTGATCTTCGAGTAGGTCCGGCGGGAGACGTCGAATGAATCCGCCACCAGCCGCGGGTCCCCTCGCATCAGGGTAATACTCGCCGCCTCCATCGCCACATCGGTACCCGTCGACATCGATAAACCAACATCCGCCGCCGCCAGAGAGGGCGCGTCATTCAATCCATCACCGACCATCGCCACGATGTGGCCCTGCTTGCGCAGTTCCTGCACGATGTTGGCCTTGTCACCGGGCAACAACTGTGCGCGGACCTCATCGATGCCCAGCTCTTGCGCCACGGCGTTCGCACTGCCCTGGTTGTCACCAGTCAGCATCACCGTCCGGACGCCGAGCTCGCGCAGCCGCGCGACGGCCGCGTACGACGTGGGCTTGATTGTGTCGCCAAAGGCCAGCAACCCCAACACCTGTGATTGTTGGTTCTCCCGAGCCAGCAGCCAGGAGATGGTGCGTCCCTCCCCCTCGAGGCGCAATGCCACGGACCGCAGCCCGCCGGGATCAGCCCCCTCTTCGTCCATCAACCGCGTACTACCCAGCAATAGGTGTCGGCCCCCGACGATGGCCGCCACACCGCGGCCTGGCAGGGCCCGGGCCTCGTGCGCCAGCGGCACGGTAATACGTTGGGTCCGAGTCTTCTCCATCACTGCATGTGCAAGCGGATGGTCATTGGTCTTCTGCAGTGCGGCGGCAAGTTGTAACACCTCATCCGGATTGCCACCGTTGGCAGCTTCGATTGCGGCCAGCGATGGCTTGCCTTCGGTCAGCGTGCCCGTCTTGTCGAACGCCACAGTGGTCACCGAATGCGCCACTTCCAACGCTTCGGCATCCTTGATCAGAATGCCGTGGCGCGCGGCAACACCGGTCCCGGCCATGATGGCCGTCGGCGTGGCCAGGCCGAGCGCGCAGGGGCAAGCGATGACGAGCACCGCCACCGCACTGATCAGCGCCTGCTCCCAATCCCCGCCGTACAGGAACCAACCGACGAAGGTCAGTAGTGCGATGGCGAGGACTGCGGGGACGAAGAGTGCGCTCACCCTGTCGACGACGCGTTGAATCGGCGCCTTCGCTGCCTGGGCCGACTCCACCATGCGAATAATCCTGGCGAGCGTGGTTTCGGCACCGATCGCCAGTGTGCGGACATGCAGCAGAGCTTCCTCGTTGATCGAGCCGCCGGTGACCTTGTCGCCCACGGCCTTGGCTACGGGCAGGCTCTCACCGGTGATGAGCGACTCATTGACGTGACTGCGGCCGTCAATCACTTCGCCATCCACCGGCACCCGCTCTCCGGGGCGGACGACTACGATGTCACTCACCGCGACATGTTCGATCGGTGTCGAGATTTCGACGCTGTCCACCAGCACTCGGGCGACAGTCGGCCGCAATTCATTCAGTGCACGAATCGCATCGGCAGTCTGCCGCTTCGCACGGGATTCCAACCATTTGCCGAGCAACACCAGTGTGATGACCGCAGCCGAGGCCTCGAAATACAGATGCGACATGCCGTGTCCGGCATGCTTCCACAACAGGTAAACGGAAAGCCCGTACGCCGCGCTCGTGCCGAGCGCGACCAGTAGATCCATGTTGCCGGTGCCCGCCTTCACGGCCTTCCAGCCGGCACGATAGAAGCGCGCCCCCAGCCAAAACTGCACCGGCGTCGCCAATGTGAGTTGCGCCCAGCCATCCAGAGTCCAGTCGAGGCCGAAGAGCTGCAAGAACATCGGTAGCATCAGCGGAAGCGTCAGCAACGTGCCCACGAGCACCGGCCACCATGGCGGAAGGCCCATTGAAGCGGGCACAGTGGATCCGGCGTTGACCGGACCGGCTGCGTATCCAGCCTCGACGGGACCGCCGGCGTATCCGGCCTCGATCGGACCGGCTGCGTATCCAGCCTCGACGGGATCGCCGGCGTATCCGGCCACGACCGGCCTGACAGCGTATCCGGCCTTGTCGATAGCGGCTGCCAATGCCGCGAATGACACGGTGCCGGCCGCCGTGACCCAGGCCTTTTCGGTCGCCAGGTTCACCGAGGCGGCCAATACGCCGGGAACCTTCAGCAGTGCTTTCTCCACCCTGGCCACGCACGATGCGCAAGTCATACCTTCAATGGGCAACTCGAGCTCCGAGGGTGCCGTCCCTGCAGGTATAAGCGCTGTACTCATGGAAATCTCTTCGCTGCGGTTCTTCCGATGAGCCGGCAGTCTGACCCTTACCATCGTTGGAAGGTCAAGGGAATTACGTTGCAAATCCCAGCCGAATGATGTCCGGCCAATCACCTATTGACATTCCCATGGTGGGAAGGTCGACAGTAGCATCATCCCTCGAGGATTCATCAAAGAGACGACGGAGACATTCCATGATTGAATTCGAAGTTAAAGACATGACTTGCGGCCACTGCGTCAGCACGATTACCAAGGCGTTGCAGTCCGTGGACGGCCACGCCCGGTTTACCATCGATCGAGCCAAGCGCCTCGTGACGATCGAGTCGACCGATGTGGACCCGAAGCAGCTTCAGGATGCCATTGCGGGTGCGGGCTATACCGCCTTGCGAGTCAACGGCTCATGACTCCGCCTGCCGCCTTCAAAACCTCATCGCGGATTTTCTTCGCCAAAGACCATTTGTGAACTTCGGTCGGACCGTCATAGATACGGAAAGCACGAATCTCACGGAACACCTGCTCCACGACGGTGTCCCCGCTCACACCGGTGCCGCCCATGACCTGCACGCATCGGTCAGCGACCCGGAACAACGCCTCCGACACCGCCACCTTGGTCATAGACGACTCCACTGTGCCGGCGGCACCGCTGTCGAGTACGTCGGCGCACCAATCGATCATCAACTCCGCCTGCTTCATTTCAATGCGATTGTCAGCCAGCATGAATCCAACACCCTCGTGCTCGATCAGCGGCTTGCCGAATGCCTGCCGCTTGACGGCGTACTCGGACGCAATCTGCTGTGCGCGCACGCAAGCTCCGAGCCAACGCATGCAATGGGTCAGTCGCGCCGGCGCGAGGCGGACCTGGGCATATTTGAAACCCGCCCCACTTTCACCGAGCACCTGGCTGGCAGGGACGCGCAGATTCTCGATCCGGACAACGGCATGACCGCCAGGCATCGAGCTGTCGATGGTATCCAGGATACGCTCGATGTGAATCGCCGGGTCCGGCAGATCGACCAGAAACAAAGTCGCGCCCTCTTCCGACCTGGCCATCACAATGCCCACGCCTGCGCCGCGAGCGCCCGTGATGAAGGCCTTTCTACCGTTCACGATCCAGTCGTCCCCGTCACGCCGCGCCGTAGTTTTCAGCATGGAGGGATCGGAACCGGCACCGCCCTCCCCGGCGGGCTCGGTCATGAAAAAGGCCGAACGCTTACTGCCGTTGATGAGCGGTTGGAGAAAGTGCGCCTTCTGGTCCTGCGAAGCGACTCGTCCGAGCAGAAACATGTTGCCCTCGTCAGGCGCGGCAACATTGAGTGCAACGGGTCCCAACGGTGACAAACCTGCGGCACGTAACACGAGCGCCGTCTCTCGGTGCGTTAGATGACTGCCGTCGGCGAGAATATGCGGGGTCAGAAGTCCCGCATCGCGGGCCCAGCCCCTCATTTCATGAACAAACTCTTCCGAGGGTCCGTGCGGACCGCAACGCGGATCACGTTCGTGGGGGATGATCACTTCCCGCACGAAGGACTCGACACGGGCGGCCAATACGCGGCCCCGATCCGAGGTATTTGTGCCGTGGGTCATCACGATGCGGCCACTGCCCGGCTGGTCCCGTCGTAGAAGCGAGTACCCGCGGCCGCCGCGGCCCGCATGCCGTCGGTTGGCTCGTATATCCGCCCGAGCGCTTTGTACTTGTCGCAGCGCTCCACTACGTGCTCCATCCCCAACCAATCCGCGTACTTCAAAGGTCCGCCGGCGTAACGGGGAAAGCCAAGACCCAACACCAGGCTCATATCAACTTCGCCAGCGGACTCCGCGATGCCCTCTTCCAGGCAGCGCGCGGCCTCGACGATCATCGGTAACATCAGCCGCTCCAGCAACTCCGGGTCGGAAAGGGACTGGGGACCGTGCGGTTGGATGCTCGCGAGCAACGGTGCCGTGCGCGAATCGATCGACTTTTTCGGCTTGCCGGTCGGATCGACGTCATAACGGTAGAATCCGCTGCCGCTTTTCTGCCCGAGCCGCCCGTGCCGCACGAACAGCTCCACCGCATGGGGAAAGTCCAGCCGCATTCGAGGGGTGAACCCGTCAGAAATCACTCTGAGGACATGCAGCAGTGTATCCAGTCCAACCACGTCCTGCAGATAGGCCGGCCCCATGGGCCAACCGAAGCTTTCCATCACGCGATCAATGGCGAGGTAGTCCGCCCCATCGTGAATCGCGCGCAGGAATCCGATCATGTAGGGAGTCAGAATACGGTTGACCAGAAATCCCGGACACTCCCTGACCACGACGGGCGTCTTGCCCATCGCACTGGCGTAGCCCGCCACCGCGGCGGCGGCAGCCTCGCTGGTCAGCGGGCCGCGAATCACTTCTACCAGCGGCATCACCGGTACGGGGTTGAAGAAATGCATGCCGACGAAGTTTTCCGGCCGCCGCAGCCCCCGAGCCATCTCCGCAATCGACAACGACGAAGTATTTGATGCAATGATCGCATCATTGCCAACGCGCTGTTCGACCTCAGCGAGAACCTTCTTCTTGACCTCAATGTTTTCGATTACCGCCTCGATCACGACATCCGCCGATTCGAAGCCGACATAGTCGAGCGTCGGCCGGATCGAGGCCAGCACCGCGTCCGCCTTTTCAGACTGCATTCGTCCTGAGCTGACCTGTTTGTTCAGAAGCTTTCCGGCCTCCGCGATGCCCAGGTCGAGGGCCTTCTGCGAGATATCCTTCATTACCACCGGAATTCCACGCACCGCGGAAGTGTACGCGATGCCGCCCCCCATGATGCCCGCGCCGAGAACTGCCGCCCGTTGCACCTTGCGTGCAATCTTTGCGTATGCCTTGCCTTTCTTCTTGATTGCCTGATCGTTGATAAACAGTTGGACCAGTGAGGCTGCAGCCTGCGTGCGTGCGATCTTCGCGAATTCATGGTGCTCGAGCTGCAGTGCCGCGTCGCGAGACAGCGGTGCCGCACGTTTCAACAACTCGATTGCCGCAAGCGCCGCCGGCTGGTGGGCTGCTGTCCTGGCCGCCGCTGCCTCGGCTCGTTGGAAGGCTGCCGCATCGGCCTGGAACGGCCCGTGCCGCCGTCGACGACGCGTACGCCACTCATCCGAAGCCACGAGAAATTGGAGGCGCTCGACAGCTGCACCCAGCAGCGCCTGGGGCGCAACGACCGCTTCCACTGCACCTGATTCCAAAGCGGTCCTTGCACTTTGCGGCTTGCCGCTCGTAATCCACTCGATGGCCGCCGCAGCATGGGTCACGCGTGGCAAACGAACCGTGCCACCAAAACCGGGAAAGATCCCGAGAGACACCTCCGGAACACCTACCTGCGCAGTCTCCGACATCACCCGCGCATCGGCCGCCAGTGCCATCTCCAGGCCGCCGCCGAGCGCAAGTCCGTTGATGGCGACGACACTCGGCAGATCCAGATCTTCGAAGGCGGTAAACACCGCGTTCTGCCTCGCGATGTACGCTTCGATTTCCTCCACCGACTTCGCGAACAACGCCGTGAACTCAAAGATGTCCGCACCGACAATGAAGGTATCTTTCGCACTGGTGACCAGCACACCGCGCGCGCTGCCTGCCGCCCGAATAGCCTGCGTAGCAGACTGCAACTCGTCCACGGTTCGAACATCAAACTTGTTGATCGCCTCACCGCGCCGATCGAAACATAGCTCCGCAAAACCATCGGCCCGCAGTCCGACGCGCAGGCACTGCCCTTCAAACATGATCATTCCTCGCTATAGTGTTATCATTGCCAACGGACGATCCATCACCGGAAGCATTGGCCATGAACAAACCGACCCTGTTCGACCTGACCGGCCGCGTAGCCATCATCACCGGCTCCTCGCGGGGCATAGGCCGCGCCATTGCCGAACGGCTGGCCGACCAGGGCGCGAAAGTCGTGGTTTCGTCCCGCACGCAAAGCGCCGTCGACGAAGTCGCAGCTGCGATCAACGCGACGCACGGCCCCGGCACCGCAATCGCCGTCGCGGCCAATATTTCGTCGAAGGACGATCTGGTCCGGCTCGTGGAACGCACCCGCGAAGCATTCAGCAAGATCGATATCCTGATCTGTAACGCCGCAACCAACGTTCATTTCGGCCCGCTGTCCGGCATCAAGGACGAGCAGTTCCGCAAAATCCTGGACAACAACATCCTGTCCAACCACTGGCTCATCCAGCTCGTCGCTCCTGAAATGGCTGAGCGTGGGGACGGAGCAATCACTCTTGTGTCTTCCATCGGTGGAATGCAGGGTAGTCCTCTGATCGGCGCTTACAACATCTCCAAGGCGGCGGACCTGCAACTCGCGCGCAACCTTGCGGTAGAGCTCGGCCCACGCAATGTCAGGGTCAACTGCGTGGCTCCAGGTCTCATCAAAACAGACTTTGCGCGCGCCCTGTGGCAGAACCCCAAGATCGCCCGCTCCGCGGAAGCCTCGACACCGCTGCGCCGGCTCGGTGAACCTGACGACGTCGCAGGCGCGGTCGTCTTCCTCAGCAGCGCTGCAGGGCGTTATATAACCGGCCAGTGCATCATCATCGATGGAGGTGGGATGATCTCCAGCCCGGCACTGACGGAGTGAACGTGGGCACCGTGCAAACACACCGGTCTCACATCACTTCAAACAGGCCGGCGGCGCCCATGCCGCCGCCCACACACATCGTAACCACGACATAACGCGCGGCGCGGCGGCGACCCTCGATCAATGCATGTGCTGCGAGACGTGCGCCCGACATGCCGTACGGATGACCCAGCGCGATTGCACCGCCATTGACATTGAGCCGCTCGTCGGGAATGCCCAGCTTGTCACGGCAGTACAACACCTGAACCGCGAAAGCTTCGTTCAATTCCCACAGCCCGATGTCATCGATGGAGAGGCCGTGCCGGGCCAGCAGCTTGGGAACAGCATAGACGGGTCCGATACCCATCTCGTCGGGCTCGAGGCCTGCGACGGCCATGCCGCGGTAGATTCCAAGTGGGGAAATCCCACGGCGCTGCGCCTCCTGCCGTTCCATCAGCACCACTGCAGAAGCACCATCCGACAGCTGGCTGGCATTGCCGGCAGTCACGCAATGTCCCTCACCGCGAACCGGCTTCAGAGCAGCGAGACCCTCCAACGTGGTGTCAGCGCGCACGCCCTCATCCTGTGTGAGCGTGACTTCCTTGAAAGTAACGACCTTGGTCTGCTTGTCGGTTACGGCCATCGATGTCCTGATCGGGATGATTTCAGAATCAAATCGCCCCTCCGCGATAGCCGCCGCGGTCCGCCGCTGACTCTGCAGCGCGTAAGTGTCCTGCGCCTCGCGACTCACGTGATAACGCCGTGAAACAATTTCGGCCGTATCGATCATGGCCATGTAGGCGGCAGGATGCATGTCGAGCAGCGATGGATCCTGTTGGATCCAGAGCCGGTCAGTCTGAACCTGGCTGATGGAATCTACGCCACCCCCAACGGCGATCTGCATACCTTCGTGGACGATCTGCCGCGCCGCCAGCGAAATCGCCATCAGCCCACTGGCGCATTGCCGGTCGACCGACATCCCGGGCACCGTGACGGGGAGGCCCGCGCGCAGAGCAGCCAGCCTCCCGATGTTCATTGTCTGGCACCCCATCTGGAGCGCTGAACCGAGCACGACATCCTCGACGTCGCGAGGCTGAATGCCCGCGCGTTCGACTGCTGCACGGATCACCTCCCCTGCCAGCGTCGGCGATAAAGTTGCATTCAATGCACCGCGGTACGCTTTCCCGATTGGCGAGCGCGCGGTCGATACGATAACTGCTTCTCTCATTGGTAACTCAACCTATCGATTGTCCGCCATCCACCAGAAGCGTTTCACCGGTGATGAAGCTGCCCGCATCCGACGCAAGCAGCGCGACCGCGCCGGCAACTTCGACCGGTCGTGCAAATCGCCGCAACAGAATTCGTGATAACAGTCGCTGCTGCACTTCCTCAGTCAGCGTGTCGGTCATGCCACCCTCCACCGAGCCGGGTGCTATCGCATTTACACGGATGCCATGAGCCGCCCATTGGGCGGCAAGGTCCTGTGTCAGATGCACAATGGCGGCTTTGGTGGTCGTGTAAGGCACGACCTGGCCCGCTTCGGGCACATACGACAGAAATGCGCCCACCGAGGCGATATTGATGATGGCGCCGCCGCCGCGGGCAATCATGCGACGGGCAACGTGCCGGCTGGCGAGGAATGTGCCGGTCAGATTGACATCAATCACTTTTTTCCAACCTGACAGAGGGATGTCCTGCGGCAAACCCCACCACGACGCTCCCGCGTTGTTGATGAGAATACCGATGTCTCCCAGTTGCTCCGTCACCCGCGCAACGGTCTGTTCAATCTCAGCTTCGCTTGCAACATCGCACCGGAGCCCGATCGCACGGCGCCCAAAACGGGCGGCCACATTCGTCGCGATCTGATCACAGTCGGATTCGCGCCGGGAGGCCAGAGCAACATCGCAGCCGAGATCCGCCAGAGTCGTTGCCATCACCTCGGCCAGGGTGCCCCTGCCTCCGATGATCAGAGCAACCCGACCGTCGAGGCGAAAGAGATCGCGGGTAAACCCCGGTTGCAGTAAATCTTTCAATCGGCACCCAATCCAGCAGAGCGCACAGCCTGAATCCCGTAGGTAAGCGCCAGAGCAAGGCCACCGGCGTACCCGATCCCGTACACATCACCCGCGTCGGCTCCCGCGGCGAACAGACCTGACACCGCCGAACCATCGGTTTTCAGCACGCGCGCAGTCGCATCCACGCTCAATCCACCGTGAGTGTGCGTGATGGCGGGACGCACAACGAGCGCATAAAAGGGCGGCTCGTCGAGCGCAGCGCAATTCTCGGCGCGGGCCGGTTGCAACGTCTCCCAGCCGCTACGGCAGCGCTGGTTATAGTCATCGATCGAGCGGTGCAACCGGGCCCCATCAAAGCCCTGGCGGTTCGCAAACTCGCCGATCTCCCCAAGAGTGCCCGCGACGCAGCCGTTGCCTCCATGTTGGAGCGCAATCTGCATCTTGTCGACCGCTTCGGTTCCCTTGACGATGGCCGTCGTGGCATTCGCCCGATGTACAGCGGCGTCCCAAAAGCAGATCGCCCGGGCGTTCGCCTGGGTCACGACCTGGTTGGTGTTGGTGTGATCGCCCAGTGACTCGTCACAGAAACGCAGGCCCGCTTCATTCAACAGCAGCGCATGATCGCTGTGATACTGGGATAACAGGGTGTTGAGGTGTGGCCGTCCCCAATCCGGTGACTCGCTGACCAGGTGCCCGTAAAAGCCTGGGTTGGATCCGCGCACTTCGGCGCCGACAGCGCTCGCGAGACTCATGCCATCACCGCTGCTATGAGGATTGGAACGCAACAACAGTTTGTCGCGCGCGTTCGCATGAATATACCGGGCCCGCAGCTCCGCAGAGTTCTGGTAGCCCCCCGTTGCCAGCAGCGTGGCCTTTGCACGTATGTCGATCGTGCCGTCCTCATAAACAGTCTGGGCACCGATGACTGCACCTCCGGTGTCCGTCAGCAGCTTGCTGGTCTGCGTATCCAACACGACATGACCACCATGCTGCTCCACCAGATGCCCGCAACCGCGCAGATGATCGAGGATGTCGATCTGATAGCCGCGGCCGTGCAATACGCTCAGTCCCGGTGAGATTGCGACGCCGCGCCGGCGCAGCCACTCGAGCCCCGCTGCGTAGTTACGCAGAACCACATCTCCCAAACCAGGCCGGCCGCCACCATAAAGCTGCATGCGCCCCGGGGAAGTGGCTGTCCACAGCACTCCACCCGAAAGCAGGGCCGATCCGCCGATGCTCTTCGCCTTCTCGATCACAATCACCCGGGCTCCGCGTTCCGCGGCAAAGCCGGCGGCGGACAACCCCGCCATGCCGGCGCCGAGCACTAGCAGATCGCAGCCGAGAGATTCGGATCCAGTCATTACGGCGACGCTATCAGAATCTCGCCTCGCCCTGCAGGAGCACTACGCGCGGCTCTCCGGCCACCGTGTATACCTCGCCCAGGCCACCCGGTTTGTCCACGCCCAGCGTGCCGTACCGGCGATTGCTCAGGTTGCGCCCGATGACTGCAATTGACCACCGGTCGCTGTCCGGACTCAAACGGATGCCGGAATTGAAGGTCGTAAAATTACTCTGATAGGACAGCGGATTGAGATTCAGGCCGGTGTAGTACCCGGATGTGAATCTCAGATCGCCGTTCACGGCCAGACGCAGACCGCTGGTCACCGCGAAGTCATACGCGGCGCCACTGGTCAGCAGCCACTTCGGCGCCCGGTACAAGGGCCGGCCGGACAGGTTCTGGGTCTTCGCTCCGGTCACAGGAGCGGCGACACAGCCCTGGGCAACGGTCTGACCCGTGTAACACTGCGCCGCGTCGAATTCCTCGAAGTACGCCTGGTCGTAGCTCGCCGAACCCCGGAAAGTGAGACCGGTGACCGGACGCCAGCTGGTGTCAAACTCGACTCCGCGAGTGATGGTACTCGCCGCGTTCTGCGTCACGAACGTCACCGCCGTGGAGCTCAGCGCAATCAACGAGGTCAGCGGAAGACCCTCGTACTTGTAGCGAAACGCGGTCAGCGATCCTGTCAGCCTGTTGTCGAGCAGGGAAGCCTTGATACCGCCTTCGAACCCCTTGGCCTTCTCAGCGTTGTATGACAGCGTCTGAAGCGTCGAGATGGACGACAACGTACCTGGGTTCGAAAACCCACCCGACAGATAACCAGTCTTGTACGCACCGTACAACAGCACTTCATCGGTTGCATGCCAGGACAGAGTGGCTTCCGGTGAAAAATTGTTCTCGCTCTTGCTACCGGCTATCACCCGGCCCTGGGGCAGATAGCTCGCAACGCCGACCCCGTTCGGGTTGACGTACTTGTTGAAGGAGTCCAGTGATTTGTTCTCCCTCGTATAACGACCGCCCCCGGTCAACTCCACGCGACCGGGAAGCTTCAGGATCGCCTGGCCGAAGACCGACTCGGCGTGGCTCTTGTTGTGTTGCTCATTGTCGTAGAGGTTGTAACGGCCCGTCGCCGGATCCAGCCGGTTCGGTCCGTTCGCCCCACCGACGTACAAGGTACGGTCATTGTATTCATAGTGCCCGCCGCCGGCGAAATTGATAATGCCGTCCAGAGCGGTGACTGCGCGCAGCTCCTGATAATAGCTGTTGTTCTTTTCGTCGCTGTAGGACCAGAAGTACGAGTACGACGTACTGTCGGCATTACCCTGGCTCACGTAGTCGTAGTGATACAGACCGGTAATCGAGGTCAGATTCACGGCCGCGAGCTTGTAATTGAGCGTCAGAGTGGGCATGACGGTGTCGTCCTTGCTGAAGGGACGGCCATCGTCGTACTTACTGACCTCCGGCCAGGAGTTGACGATGGCCTGCGACAGCCAGCCCTGCGACGACTTGTCATTGAGGTGGCAATCGCCGTTGGGATCAACGATCCCGCCGGTGGTCACAGGCTGGGTACGGCCCGCGGGACATGCCATGACCTCGTCGAAACTCTGCAGACTCTGGCCCCGGTAACGGCTCAGCAGCAACTTGAAATCGGCGTCGAATTGCGTGCCGGGATCGTATTTCAACGTCAGGCGCACCGCCTCCTTTTCCTCCGCGCCCAGGTCCGGCTGCGCCGCCGGAACGAACGTACTGCCCGAGGCCGCTGTACGGATGAGATCCGGCACACCGGTGTCCTGATTTTCAATGTAGCCGTCGCTCTTGCTCGCGAAGCCGGCCACGCGAAATCCCAGGCTGTCGGTGACAGGACCGGAAACAGCCCCTTCGAACGAGCGCGTATGGTTGCTGGTGAGCTCATAGCCCACCCGCGCAAAACCGGAAAATTCCCGTGTTGGATCCGCCGACTTGACCGCAACCACGCCACCGGGGGAGTTCTTGCCGAAGAACAGCGCCTGCGGTCCCTTCATCACCTCGATGCTCGCCACATCGAACAGCGCATCGTTGAGAATGCGGCCGCGGCTCATTTCCATGCCGTCGAAAACCAACAGGATCGATTGTTCGAGACCCGCGTCCAGGCTCGAGGAGCTGACGCCGCGCATCGACACCGAGGTGCCTGAGCCGGTAAAACCGCGATCCAGGGTAATTTCAGGCGCGACGAGCCTGATGTTCGCCATGGAAGTCAGGTTGTATTGACGGAGCTGCTCGGGGGTCGCCGCGGTAACGGCCACCGGTACATCCACCCAGCGCTCCGCGCGCAAGCGTGCAGAGACAACAACCTCCTGCAGTTCCCCAGGTTCCGCAGCGGCATCCGCCGCCTCGGATGCAGCCTCAGCCCGGGCCACGGGCGGCAGCAGCGTGCTGGCTGCAAGCGATGTTGACAACAGCAACATGGCCACTTTGGATTCACGAACCATGATTCCCCCTCTACAGTTTTTTCTAACTCATTGGGCTTCGGGCGACGGAAGTGCGGATGCCTCGCGGGTGCGTACAGTCAACACTACTCGACCGTACGGTCGGTCGTCAACTGTGACGGGAACCCGATTGGACGCCAAACCGGGCCAGGTGGAAATCCCGATTGCCGAACAAAGTGCTGACCACCTGCGCGCGTCGGTAGTAGTGACTCACATCGAGCTCGTCGGTGATGCCGATGCCGCCATGCATCTGGACTGCTTCGGCTGCGATGTGGCGCACCGCGCCGCAGGTAAATGCGCGTGCTCCGCTGATGATGCGCGCGCGCGCGCCCTCACCCGCCATCAAGGCACGCTGTGCCGACAGCGTGAATGCGCGCACTTCCTGCTCGAGCATGTACATTTCCACCATGCGGTGCTGGAGTGCTTGATTACTGCCAATGGTCTTGCCGAATTGCTTACGTACTTTCAGATATTGCAGAGTCGTCGCATTCAGCACACGGATCACGCCGAAGGCTTCGCTACACAGCGCCACGGCAGCTTCCTGCATACATTCGGCGAGCGCCTCGGCATCCGCGTCCAGTGCGGCGGGCTCAAACGACTGTGCCGCAGCTCCCACGAAGCTCAAATTGGCGGCGCCCCGGCCATCGAGCAACGGGAAGGCACGGCGTGCCACGCCCGGCGCGGTGGCGTCGACCAGGAATAGCGACAAATTGCCGCCGGCGTCGATATTTTTTGCCGAAACAATGTATTGATCGGCGCAATCGCCGTGTAACACGGCGACCTTGTTTCCGTACAAAACACCTTGTCGATATTCACAGGCACAGCTCGTCGGTGCACCGGCCTGCAAGGACTCCTCATGTGCCAGCGCCAAGCGCAGCGAGCCGTCCGCGAGTCTCGGTAATATCTCGGATCGCTGTGACGCGGATGCGCGCTTCAACACCAGGCCCGTACAAAGAATGACGCTGGCCAGAATCGGCTCCAACAACAATTTCGCGCCCACGGCTTCCATGAGTGGCGCCGTAGCGGTCGCTCGCGCGGCGAGACCACCCGATTCCTCGGGTAAGCGCAGGGCCAGCCAACCCAGTGCCGCGTAGTCGGACCAGGCTTTCTCGCTATAGCGGCGCGCACTGCGCAGTGCTGCCCAACGTTGCTCGAACGAATAGTTGTCGGCGGTGTAGCGCTCGATGCTCTCGCGCAACAGAGCGACCATCTCGTCCGTGCCACCAGCCGCCGCCGCATCGATGGAGAAGGTCGAGGTCACAACCCCAACACCGACTTCGCGATGATATTGCGTTGGATCTCCGCCGAGCCGCCGTAAATCGTCGCAGCACGATTGTACAGGTGGTAGCGAACTATTCCTCCGGCATCGTCCGGCCCCAACGGGGGTGGGGCTTCGCCATGGAGAGTTTCGGCGTCGAAAGCTATGCCCGCATAACCCAGCGCATCCACCGTCGCTTCCAGGATGTCCTGGTACATCTCGGAAGCACGCACCTTCAGCAGCGATGCTTCACCACCCGTTTCCACGCCCGTCATCATGTCCGCGAGTGTCTGATAAGACACGCATTCCAGGGCAAGCAGGCGCAGGTCGAGCTCCACTATGCGCGCGTGCAGTGCCGGGTTGTTCTGTTTGGCGGCGAGCGCCTCGAGACGCTCGAGCGCAAACTTCGATTCACCCAGGCCCGAACCATACGTGCGCTCATTGACGAGCAGGAACCTGGCCAACGCCCACCCGTCGCCCTCCGCACCAACGCGGTTGGCCACCGGTACACGTACATTTTGCAACCAGACTTCGTTGACGTGATGACACATGTCCATGGTGCGCACCGGCTGCACGGACACACCCGCGCTGCGCATGTCGATCAACAGAAATGAAATACCCTGTTGAGGGCGCGCTTCACGCGAAGTGCGCACGAGGCAAAACATCCAGTCCGCCCATTGGGCGTAGGTGGTCCAGGCCTTCTGGCCGTTGACGATGTAGTGATCGCCATCGCGGATTGCGGTGGTGCGCAGACCCGAGAGATCGGAGCCTGCGTCCGGCTCGGAATAACCTTGTGCCCACCATTCCCGTGCCGCGACGATGGGCGGCAGGAAGCGCTGCTTCTGCGCCTCGCTGCCGAACGTGTAGATCACTGGACCGACATATTTCACGCCGAATGGAATGATCCATGGACAGCCGGCACGGCCCAACTCGTCTTCGAACACGAATCGTTCCAGCGTGGACCAGCCGAGGCCGCCATATTCGGAAGGCCAGTGCCCCACCGCCCACCCGCGGCTCTGCAACGCCTGCATCCAGCGCACATACTCATCCTTGTTGAGCGTCAGGTGTTGCGAGCTCTTGCGCAGAATGTCCGAAGGCATGGTCGTACGGACAAATTCGCGAATCTCGCCACGAAGTTGTTCAGCGCGCTGCCAGACATCGGAGCTCATGCGCGAGGACCGCGGGGTTCATTGAGTCCCTGCAGAAACGTCTTGCAGAGCGATTCTGCCAGCTCCTGAGTCGAGCGCCTGTCGGGCATCCCGGGGTACCATTGGTACGCCCAACTACACATGCCCAGAAAGCCGTACGCGGTCAGCTCGATGTCGCATTTGCGAAACGCGCCGATCGCGACACCTGAGGCGAGAATGCCGCAGACTTTCGTGAAATACTCGCGCCGCCGGCGGCGGATTTCAGTCCGCATGGGCTCGTCGAGCTCGGCGTAGTGTTCGAAGAACGCGCGGACGTAACCCGGATGTCGGGCAATCTCATCCAGGATGTGGCGGCACGCATGGACGAGCATCCCATCAGGGGTCGCCCCGCGGGCCTGCTCGCGGTTCAATCCATCGATGAGAACCCCGATATGCTGTTGATGAATGGCATAGAGGATCTCTGTCTTGCTGCGGAAGTAATGATATAGCGTCGGCTTTCCCAGCCCGACTTCGTTCGCCAGCATCTGCATGGTCGAGCGGTGATAGCTGCCACCATCAAACAGATCGGCGCAGCGCTCGATGATTTCCTGGCGCTTGTCATCATGCGCCGTGGCTGTCAGCTTGCTGCTGCTCTTACGCGGGCTCCTGCGCGCGATGGCCTTGCTCATGATCAGGAAAAGCCCTTGACGTCGGCGTCGGTTTTGTCGACATGTTTGGCGAGCTCGATCTGTGCAATCTGCCGGCAATGCACTTCGTCGGGGCCGTCGGTGAGCCGCACGATGCGTGTATTCGCGTACATTCTTGCGAGCCCGAAGTCTTCGCACACACCGGCCCCTCCGAAGGCCTGAATCGCCTCATCAATGATGCGCAGGGCGATGCGCGGAGCCGCGACTTTGATCATCGCTATCTCCGCGCGCGCCGTCTTGTTACCGACAGTGTCCATCATGTGCGCGGCTTTCAGACACAACAGCCGCGCCATCTCAATATCGATACGAGCCTCGGCGATCCGCTGCTCCCATACCGAGTGCTCGGATATCTTCTTGCCGAATGCAGTGCGAGATTGCAGCCGTACGCAGATTCTCTCCAGCGCCACTTCCGCGGAGGCGAGCGTGCGCATGGTGTGGTGAATGCGTCCCGGGCCGAGTCGTCCCTGGGCAATTTCAAAACCACGACCCTCGCCCAGCAACAGGTTTTCCGCCGGTACCCGCACCTGGTCGAGCTTCACTTCAAAATGACCATGCGGCGCGTGGTCGTAACCGAACACGGGCAGATGGCGCACAATCTGCACGCCCGGCGCATCTGGAGGCACGATAATCATCGACTGCTGGCGATAGGTCGCAGCCGCGGGATCCGTTTTGCCCATCAGGATGAAGAAGCCACAGTGCGGATGGCCGGCACCGGAGGACCACCACTTCCGGCCGTTGATCACGTATTCATCGCCCTCACGCCGGATCTCAGTCCGGATATTGCGGGCATCCGAGGAGGCGACATTCGGCTCAGTCATCAGAAATGACGAGCGGGTTTCACCATTGGCCAACGGCAACATCCAGCGGCGCTTCTGTTCGGGCGTGCCGTAGCGATGCAACACCTCCATGTTGCCGGTGTCGGGCGCCATGCAATTGAAGACTTCCGACGCGAATGAGACGCGCCCCATCAATTCTGCGATGGGCGCGTATTCGACGTTCGTGAGCCCGACACTCGTGAAAAACTCATCATCGTGCTCGGATGGCGGCATGAACATGTTCCACAGACCCGCCGCCCGCGCCTTGCCCTTCAGCTCCTCGAAAATCGCCGGAATCTCGGTCCACCGATCGATGCGCTCCAACTGTTGGGCGTAGACCGGAACCGCCGGGTAGATGTGCTCATCCATGAAGCGGCTCACGCGCTCAAACCACTGTCTGGATTTTTCGGACTGATCGAAGTTCATAGTCATCACACTCCCAGTATCGTCACCGCGCTGACTCCCGGAGCACCGTACACATGGGAATAACCAATGCGCGGCGGCTTCGGCACCTGGCGCGCGCCGGCATCGCCTCGCAATTGCAGACACAACTCGTGAACCTGACGCAGGCCGGATGCGCCGATCGGCTCCCCGTTGGCAAGACACCCGCCATCGGTATTGACGGGTAAGCGACCCTGAATGGTCGTCGCTCCAGCGGACAACAGGGCCTCCTGCTCGCCGTCCTGACAAAAACCGTTCTCGGCCATGTGCATGATCTCGGCGCCGGATTCGGTGTCCTGCAGTTGCGCAACGTCAACGTCCTCGGGACCAACACCGGCCATTTCGTAAGCTGCACGCGAAGCCATCACCGAAGGCGACGGCGCGCGCTGCAGGGCCAAGGACGGGCTGAACACCTCAAATGAACCGAAGTTGCGCGTGCGAATGGCGGCTGCCCGCAACGTGATCGCCTTGCCACCGAACCTGCGCACCGCCGCTGCATTCGCAAGCACCAGGGCCACAGCGCCTTCAGCAGGCGAACAGAACATGTATTTGCGCAATGGGTCATTGAGCATTGGCGAACGGGCAATGTCCTCAAAGCCAAGTGCCGTGCGGCGCCAGGCATTTGGATTGAGCGCGCCATTTGCAAACGCTTTGACGGCGACGCGCACCAACGAATCGTCGGTGATGCCGAACTCGTGCATGTAGCGCTTCAGCTTGAGCGCGAAGAACTGGGTTGTCAGTGCGAGACCCGACTCGCCATACCAGTTACCCAAGCCCCACTCGCAAGGGTCCACTGCAAACGCGCCAGGCTCATGTTTGTCGAAGCCGACAGCCAACGCCACATCGGCCTGGCCCGAGCTGAGTGCCATATACGCACCCAACAGCGCGCTGCCCCCGGTGGCGCAACCATTCGCGACATTGATGAACGGCAGGCCGGTTAAGCCCAACCGACTCACCATCGTGTCGGCGTTACCTGCGCTGCTGCTGCCACCGAATGCGTACTGCACGTCCTTCCAGGAAATGCCGGCGTCCGCCAGCGCAGCTCGTGCGGCCACCACGCCTTGCTCCAGGCCGCTTCGTTGTGGCGTCCGACCGAAGGGATGGATCCCGATCCCGATGATGGAAACGGCGCTGCTCATGAGCTCTTCCCCAGCGGCCGGAATGCGAAACAGATGACCTCGTCGCCGTTGGCGTCGGTAAACAAGGGCACAAAGGTGAGCTCCATCGCCAGGCCGATCTGCAGCGCGGCCCTGTCGCCGAGAATGCGCGACTCGATGATCACTTCTCCCGGCAGCTCGACATAGCCCAACTGAAAAGGTGTAAACGGAGTCACTGCATACGGCGGCGACTTGGGCGCGAACTCCTGGGTGGTCCAGGTCCACAACTGACCCACATTGCCGAGCCGCCGCAGGCCGATATCCGATCCGCAGCAGCGCGGGCAACTTGCCTGACGTGGAAAGCTCACCACGCCGCAGCTCCGGCACTCACTGCCAATGAGATGCGGGTCGCCTGAGGGCCATTCGAACAACTGGGTGTCAATCGAACGCTGCATGGCTAAGCCTGGCCGGCCTGAAGGGCCGTCTGCCATGCATATCCGGCTACCGCCTCGACGTGACGAGCGTATTCGCGTGCCCGCTCACTCACTGCATTACCTCGGAGTACCCGCCCGCGAATGCCGTGCAAAATCGCTGCGAAACGGAATTGGTTGAACGCTACATAAAACTCCAGATGTTCTATTCCGGCGCGGCGCGTGCGGTCGCAATACGTAGCTACATAGTCACGTTCCGATGGAATTCCCAGTGCATGCAAGTCTCTTCCGAGCAGTCCGGAAACAGCCAGCGTGGGCATGCGGTACATCATCAGGTGGTAGCCGAAGTCGGCCAGCGGATGCCCGAGTGTGGACAATTCCCAATCCAGGACGGCCAACACCCGCGCTTCAGTGGGGTGAAAGATCAGGTTGTCGCAACGATAATCACCGTGCACCACCCTGACCTCCTCGCCCGCAGGAATGTGCCCGCTGAGCCATTCAATCACGCGCTCGAGATCGGGCACCCGCCCCGCATCGGTGTCGGCCGTATATTGTTTGGACCAGCGGCTGATCTGCCGCGCGAAATAGCTGCCCGGCTTGCCGAAGTCACCCAGTCCGACCGCGGCAGGATCGATGTTGTGCAGGCTCGCCAGCGCGCCATTCATCGCATCGAAGTACCGTGCCCGCTCAGCTGGCGGAACTTCCGGAAAGGACGTATCCCAGAACACACGCCCTTCAATGTACCCCATCACGTAAAACCAACTGCCGATCACCCCATCATCGGTGCACAACGTCAACATATTGGGTACGGGCACTGAGGTTTCGGCCTCGAGCGCTCGCATGACGCGGTACTCTCGATCAACAGCGTGCGCGGACGCAGGCAATGGCCCGGGCGGTTTCCGCCGCAACACATAGCGCCTCTGTGGCGTATCCAACAGGTAGGTGGGGTTGGATTGCCCACCCCTGAACTGCCTGACGGTCAGAGGTCCCCGGAAACCGGGAACATGCTCGGCAAGGTAGTGCTCGAGGCGCACAGCGTCCAGCCCGAAGCCAGCGCGTACGTCACTTGCATCTACAGTTGCCATTGCATGCGCCGCGGCCGCTCAGCGCCCGGTCCAGACCGGAGTGCGCTTCTCCAGGAATGCCTTTACACCTTCTTTGGCGTCTTCCGAATGGTGTACGACATTACACGTCATCGTTTCCAGGGTGATCAGCGAGTTGGTGTCGGCGTCGAGTCCGCGGTTCACCGCCATCTTCGTCATCCACATACAGAACGGGCTCTTGTCAATCAACGGCGCACAGAATTCCTTTATGAGCGCATCGAACCCGGCCTGCGGGGCCGCGGCATTGACCAAACCCCATTCGGCGCACTGATCGCCGCTCAGCAGTTTGCCCGTCAACATCAGTTCCTTGGAGCGGCGCATGCCGATCATGCGCGGCAGACGATAGATCGGGCCGGCGCCACCGAACAGTGCGCGGCGAATGTGGAAGTCACCGATGCGGGCCTCGGAGGTGGCCAGCGCGAAATCGCAGGAAATCATCAGCTCGAAACCGCCCGCCACCGCGTAGCCTTCAACCGCGGCGATGGTCGGCTTGCGCATGTTGAAAATCTTGTCGTAGGTCCGTGCCGAGTCGATAGCCAGCTGCAGCGAGGTCGAGGAGGCGTGCAATACCGGACTCACCAACTGATCGAGATCCGCACCGGAGCAGAACGTGTTGCCACGACCGCGAAATACCACGGCCAACGCCTTTGGGTCATCGTGGGCACGATCGACCGCGACCTCGAGTTCCCGTAGTAATTGCGGACTGACGCAATTGCGCTTGTGAGGGCGATTCAGCCAGATGGTGCAAATCCCGTCATCGGCCACCTCGTATTGAATTACATCTTTCTCGACCACGATGAACACCTCGTTGTATGTAAGTTATGTTGCCCCGGCCGTACGAGCTTCCAGCCATCCGGCTCGGGCCAACGGCCGCACGCGCGCAGCAAGTTCCGCGGCATTGCTGGAAGCGGCGTTGCCGGTCTGCATGCGGCGCACCACGCCTTGAATGATGGCCGCCACCCGGAACAGGTTGTAGGCGCGATAGAATCCCCAGTTTCCCTGCACCGAAAATCCGGTTCGCTCGCAATAGCGGGCGGCATAGTCCGCGAAATCGGGAATACCCAGCGCGCCCAGGTCCCGCCCTGCAAGCGTGCCGCGCAGGTCGACACCCGCCGGGCGATACCACTCCATCATGTGATAGGTGAGATCGCCCAAGGGGTGCCCCAGTGTCGACAGCTCCCAGTCGATGACCGCAACGACCCGCGGCTCGCTGGGATGAATCAACAGGTTGTGAAACGAATAGTCGCCGTGAATGAGGCGCGCCGTGTCAGCTTCGGCGGGCACGGCGCCGGGCAGCCAGGCCATGAGCTGATCCATTTCGGCAATGTCATCCGTCCTGGCGGCTTCATACTGCTGCGACCAGCGGGCAATCTGCCGCGCGAAGTAGTTGCCGGGGCGCCCGAAGTCCTGCAATCCCACCTTGGCCGGATCCAAAAGATGCAGACGTGCGAGCGTCGCATTGGCCGAATCGAAGATCGCTGCACGTTCGGCCGGCGCCAGGTCCGGCATCGCGCAATCCCAGAATATGCGACCCGCGACGTGACGCATGACATAGAACATGGTGCCGATGACCGATTTGTCCTCGCACAACACGAGCGGCTCGGGCACCGGAAACCCCTGCTCCCATAATGCCCGCAGCACCCGGAACTCACGATCGACCGCGTGCGCGGATTTCAACAGCGTGCCCGGAGGTTTGCGGCGCAGCACATATTTGTGTGCCGGGGTTTCCAACAGGTAGGTGGGATTCGATTGGCCGCCATCAAACTGCTGCACCCGCAGTGGGCCGCGATAGCCGTCCGGCAAGGCACTGCGCAGCCACGAATCGAGGCGTTGCTCATCGAAGCGTACGTTCGCCCGCACCTCACCGACGTCGCCGAGGTATTTTTGCGGGGCGCGCGACTGCGCGGAATCATTTTCGGGTGACGGTGACATCCCTGCTCAAGCTATCGACCGACCGGTCGGTTGTCAATCATGTCGGACGACTTTCTGCGACGGGTTGTTCTGCCAGCCATTTGCGCAACTCAACACGGTTGAATTTGCCCCATTCCGTGCGCGGCAGAGTTGCGGTGAAAACGAGCCGTTCGGGCAGGCATTCCCTGGGCAAGCCCCGCTCGACCAGGTGCGCGACCAGATCCTCGAGGCGTGGCCTGTCGGAATCGACCTTCGCAATCGCGACAATCACCGCCTGCTCGCCCAGGCGCGGATGTGCAATGCCGACGACGACGACTTCGGCGATCTTCGCGTGCTCGGCCAGCAACCGCTCCATCTCGAGCACATCGATCTGCAGGCCGCCACGGCGGATCACATCTTTGATACGGCCTGCACAGGAGAGGTAACCATCCTCGGTGGCGATCATCAAATCCCCGGTCCGGTAGAAACCATCCTCTGTCAGGGCCGCCCGTGTGAGCTCCGGCTGGCCGAAATAACCCATGAACAATGACGGCCCGCGGCAGACGTACTCACCGGCCTGTCCGAGGGGGACGGGATTGAGGGTGCCGGGCTCCGTAATACGGTATTCGTGCCCGGGAAATGGCACGCCATCTTTGTGCAGGCGCACCTCAGCGGCGTCGCCGGGTCGTCCGGGCGCGTGCCCCAGACATTCAGACAATCCGTAATCGCGCACGACACGGAAGCCGAAACGCCGCTCCGCGTCTACGAACAGGTGATCCGGTCCGGCTCCCGATACCACCAGGCGCATGGATTTCAGTAACGGTTCGGTGCCACTCTCCAGGGCAAGCATGTCAAACACATGCGTACCGACTGTTATGCAATAGGTGCCGCCATAACGTGAAATGGCCTCTGCTACGGGCTGGGCCTTCCAACGGGCGTTGGGCAGAATCGACGCGCCACTCAACAAGGGCATGTACACATCGAATACCGAACCGCTGGCATGCCCATACGGTCCGAACGCTACGTAGACATCGTCTGCCGTGAAGTCAGTGCTGCGACCGAAGCTGCGGCCGGCGAAAATCAGCGCTTCCTCACAATGCACTACGCTCTTGGGCACTCCGGTGCTGCCGCCCGTGGTCAACACGAGCGCGGGTCGGCTCGGATCCTTGGCCCGCTGCGATATCTCGCGGCCTGTTGTACAAGCGTGTTCGAGAGTCGGTAGCGAGCCGTACTGTGGCAAATCATTCGCAACCGGGCCGCTCAGCAGGACGTGTCGGCAGCTTGCGCGGGTACGCAAGGCATCGAACAGCTCGCGCCACTCCGGTCGTTGCAACAAATCACTTTCCAGCAACACTCCGCGGCAGCCCACCTGCTCGAACAGATTCAGTGCCAATGTGGGCGAAACACGGGATGACAACGGACTGAGCGCAATGCCGGCCACCGATGCGGCCACTGACAGCACCACTCCCTGCCAGGAGTTGGATTGAACCGCCAGCAGGAATTCACCTGGCTGCACGCCTGCATCGACGAGGTAGCCCGCCAAGCGACGCGCACGTGTGTACAGCTCTGAATAGGTCACCGGGACAGGTCCGACGATCGCGGCACGCTCCGGATGTTTCGCGGCGTGTCCGGCCACGACTTCGGCGAGCGTGATCCCTTCCCAATACCCCTTTCGGCGATAGTCGGCCTGCACTTGCAGTGGTAGTAATGGATGGGAAGTCATTGCGCCGTGTATCCCCCGTCGATAACCACTTCGGATCCGGTCATGAAGGTCGACTCATCGCTGGCCAGAAACACCAACGCATCGGCAATTTCCAGCGGCTGACCGAGGCGCCCCACGGGAATCCGCTCCAGGGTGCTCTGCAGACGACCGGAGTCGGCCATCGCTTTTTTCAGCAACGGCGTCTCAATCTGGCCGGGATGTACTGAGTTGGCACGTACACCGTTGCCCAGCGTGGCGCACTCCAGCGCAGTGGCTTTGGTGAACAGGCGTACGCCCGCCTTCGCGGCGCTGTAGGCAGCGGTACCGTGGCCTGCCACGAGGCCACGAATTGAAGACATGTTGATTATCGACGCATTGCCGGCACGCGCAAGCAGCGGCAGAGCGTACTTCGTGCCGAGAAACACGCTGTCCAGATTGACTGCCATGAGTGCACGCCATTCCTGGAGCGTCGTGGCGTCGATCGTCAGGAAAGAACCATAACCCGCATTGTTGACGAGCACGTCCAAACGACCGAATGTTGTATCAACTTCCCCAACCACGCGTTTCCAATCATCTTCGAGTGTCACGTCCAAATGGACGACACGATGCTCGTTACCATGAGCGCGCAACGCACTCGCGCAGTCTTTCAGTTTGTCGGCGTCCCGATCGGCAACAATGACAACCGCACCTTCCTGCGCAAAGCGTTCCGCCGCGGCCCAGCCGATTCCCGAGGCGCCACCGGTGATGAGCGCTACTTTGTCGGCAAGCCGCCGGCCCTTGTTTGAAGTCATGATCAGGCTCGCCGATCGCGCAGCGATAGATCGAGTAAGCTCGGAAATACCGGATTGCGTCGCGCGAGCATCGCATCGGCTCGGTCGCGGATGGCATCGTCGTATCGATCCGAGGTGATCTGGTACAGACGGTCTGCGTTCACCGCGTCAAATACCTGTTCCGCCACCGCTTCGGGGCTCAGCGCGTGAGCGTACAGCTCCGCGGCCACGGCCTGTAATTCGGGAACTTCGGCAGCCGCGCCGCCAGTTGGCCGCAGATTGTCAGGACGGTTGCGCTCCGATTCATAGATGCGGGTATTGACGAGGCCGGGGCACAACATGGTCACGCCGATCGGGGCACCGAGGTCGCGCAAAGAGGCATACAGCGCCTCAGTGGCGCGCACCACTGCATGCTTGGAGGCGCTGTAAACAGGCGAGCCGGCGCCACTGACCAGGCCGGCGACCGAGGCGGTATTCACAATGTGTGCCGGAGTCTTCTGCTCCAACATGCGCGGTACGAAACTACGGATGCCGTGCACGATACCCATCAGGTTCACATCCAGAGCCCACTGCCAATCTTCCAGCGGATATTCCCAGATCGGCCGATACCGGCCACTCGGCACGATGCCGGCGTTGTTGCACAGTAAATCGACCGAGCCGTAGGTGCGGTAGGCAAGCAGCGCCAGTTGCTCGACCTCTGCAGCTCGGGATTCATCGACCTTGGCAGCTATCGCCTCGTGTTCCGCGGCTTCGAGGGCAGTGCTGATGCGCTCCGCTGCGGCCAGGTCGATATCCGCAACCACCACTTTCATGCCGGCCCGGGCCCAACGCCAGCACAGCGCCGCACCGATTCCGCTGCCGCCCCCGGTCACCACGGCCACCCGATCTCGAAATTCGCGCATCCGCCTCCCCCTCAGGCCGCCTTGTATCATTCACCGGCCGCAATTAGCATATCGACCGACCGGTCGGTTTTCAATATGCCACGAGGGGATACCTGCCTTGGACAGCTCCGTTTCCGCGCCGCCGACGGCCGCAGTGGCCGCACCCTGGCGCAAGTGGTACGTGCTGGGCGTGTTGATTGTGATCGGATTATTCAACTACATCGACCGCCAGAGCCTGGCCATTCTGCAGATTCCCATCAAGCGCGAATTGGGCCTGAGTGACACGCAGCTCGGGGCTCTTACGGGGCTCGCTTTTGCGCTGCTGTACACCTCGATGGCATTACCCATTGCACGCCTGGCGGATCGCAGCAATCGCACAATGTTGATTGCCGGAGCGCTGGGAGTATGGAGCGTCATGACCGGCGCCTGCGGACTTGCCATCGGCATGGTCACTCTTGCGATCACGCGGATGGGAGTTGCATTCGGTGAAGCGGGCTGTGCGCCCACCAGCCACTCCCTGATTTCCGATTACTTCCCACGGGCACAACGCGCCACCGCAATCGGTCTGTGGACGCTCACTTTTCCCATCGGCACCATGTTGGGATTTGTTGCGGGTGGTTGGCTCAGTACCTCTCTTGGCTGGCGTCAGGCGTTTGCGGTTCTGGGTTTATGCGGGCTCGCGCTGGTGCCGCTGGTACTACTGACGGTGCGTGAGCCGCAACGGGGCGCAATGGATGCAGCCGCCCCGGGCAAACAGCCGACCTGGGCGGTGGCTGTGCGAACTTTGTGGTCGCTGCGCGCCTTTCGTCACGCAACTCTTGGCGGCGCGCTGGTTGACTTTACGCTGTATGCAACCCTCAACTGGAATGCGCCGTTCTACAACCGCGTTTTCGGCTTATCGATGTCGGAAATTGCGGGGCACCTGGCGTTGCTGTCCGGAATCGGCGGCGGGCTGGGAGTTTATCTCGGAGGCGCCCTCACCGACCGGCTCGGACGGCGCGATGCGCGATGGTACATGTGGGTGCCAGCGATCGCGGCGCTGGCCGCCGTGCCGGTGATGATGATTCAGTATTTCACCTCGAGCGCGCAATTGTCGCTGCTGGCGGGCTTTCTGCCGGCGATGTTTCTCAGCTCGTTCCTGGCACCTCTGGTGGCGACCGGACAGTTACTGGTGCCGGCAACCCTGCGTGCATTTACCTCAGCGGTGCTCGCGTTGGTTGTCAATATTGTTGGTTTGGGGCTCGGCCCCCTGGTCACCGGCATGATCAGTGACCGCCTGATCAACCACTATGGCCTGGGTACCGACTCATTGCGTTATGCGATTGCCGCATCGGCGGTGGTGGCGCTCTGGGGCGCCGCGCACTTCATGCGCGCGGCGTTTTTTGTACGTGAGGAGTTGACCGTCGCCAAAGGTCACAACGAATGAATCATTCCAATACGTACGTGCCCGGGGCATCTCCCAACACGGGCTCTTCGGCACCCGGCCACCCGAGCTTGGGCGGGGACTGCTGCTGCGGATCGGAGTGGGCAGCGAGCCACCGCTGCCACTCGGGCCACCAGGAGCCATGGCTCAGTGGCGCGGCCCGTTGCCAATCATCAGCGGTCTGTATGTCGGTTGCATTCGGCCAGTTGAGCACGCGGTAGCGCCGCTTCGGATGGACGGGTCCACTCACGATCCCGGCATTGTGGCCGCCGTTCGTCAGCAGAAACGTGTAATCGGCTGACCTCGTGAGCTCGCGCACTTTATAAACAGACCGCCAGGGGGCCACATGATCCGTCTCGGTGCCAACAACAAACATCGGCACGCGAATGGATTTGAGGTCGGCCGTCTGCTGACCAACCGTAAACTGGCCTTTGGCCAGCTCATTCTCGAGATACAGGCGATTCAGGTATTCGCTATGCATCCGCCATGGCATGCGGGTTCCGTCCGCATTCCACGCCATCAGATCGTTCGTCTTCATCCGCTCGCCCCGGATGTAGGTATCCACCGCGGGCGTCCAAAGCAGATCGCGCGAGCGCAGCAACATGAATGCGGCACCCATGCGCTCGCTCTCGAGCACGCCGGCCCGGTGCATCACGGCTTCGAGCATTTGCAGCTGATTCGGACTGATGAACACCGACAGCTCGCCCGGTTCGCTGAAGTCTGTCAGTGCGGCCAGCAATGTCACCGAAGCAAGACGCTCGTCGTGTACGCCGCCCAGAAGCGCCGCGCCTATGGAAAGCAAGGTACCGCCAATACAGTAGCCAACTCCGTGGACCTTTCTGTTCGGTACGATGTCGTTCACGACCCGCAGTGCGTCCTTGAAACCCAACTGCACGTAATCGTCCATGCCGAGGTCCCGGTCGACAGCGGTTGGATTCTTCCAGGAGATCATGAAGACGGTGTGGCCCTGCTCCACCAGGTAACGCACCAGCGAGTTGCGCGGTGAAAGATCCAGGATGTAATACTTCATGATCCAGGCAGGCGTGATCAACACCGGCTCGGCATACACGTTCTCAGTACACGGAGAGTATTGGATCAGCTCGATGAGCCGGTTGCGGAACACGACCTTGCCTGGTGTGACGGCGACATCGCGCCCAACTCTGAACTCCTGCCCCGCCTTCGAGCGACGCCCGGTCAGCGCACTTTCCGCGTCCTCGATCCAGTGTTTGAATCCCCTGACGAGGTTCTGACCGGACTCGGCGACGGTCTTGTTGAGCAGTTCGGGGTTGGTGTGCAGAAAGTTGGCCGGAGAAGCGGCCGCCAGGAATTGCTCGGTGAGGAAGCGTATGCGGTTGCGATCCCCGGCCGGCGCCCGGCCACCTGCCGTGAGCGCTTCCTGCATCCAGGCGGCCCAGTTGGTGTAGCTCTTCGCCATGAAGTTGAATGGCCAGACCTGCCAGGCCGGGTCGCTGAAGCCCGCTGCGGTCTGCGGGGTGTCAGTCGCTTTGCCCGCGGCGGCCTGAACGGCGAATTGCCAGGTGTCCAGGCTCTTTGCGAACGCACTCTGCAGCAGATTGAGCTGCTGGGCCGGCTCGTGGGTGAGATTGAGATACCAGCTCCACCAGGCCTGCAGATAGTCATTTGGCGCCATTCCACCGGTCACCATCGCAAGCTGTGCAAGCAGTTGCCGGTGCAGCTCCTTTTTCAGGTCCGCCTCGCTCGAGGCGCGGAGCGGCTCTTCAGCCGCTCCTGCCTGGCTGGCCATTACGCGGCCTTCTTCGCAGAGGGGCTGGCGCGGGTGGCCGCTTCAGTCGCGAACGCGGCAACCGAGCTTTGCGCCTCCGAAGCGAGCGTTGCGAACTCCTGCGCACGCGCGCGCAGCTTCTCGCCCAGCTTGGTGCCGAGCTCCGTATGTTTGTTCAGCAGATCCGGAAGGGTCTTGGCCGCCAGGGCGGCCTGGGTCTGGGCAATGCCCGCCTCGAGGCAATCGCCGGCAACCGCGTACTGGAAGCGGGCGAAGCGCTCGACAGCCTTGAAGCCTTCCTCCTGTGACTTGTGCACGGAGGCAAAGGTCTCCCGGTAGGCATCCAACCAGGTGTTGGGATCAAAGGTTCGGTCGGTCATGAGGACACTCCTGTGGTATGGCTCGAAACGTAGGGTACGAAGCACACTCTACAGGAATTTGTATGCAGTGCAAGAGAAAATACTACGTATTTATACGCACGCTTATATCGCTGATTTTTATGATTATTATCTTGAGTATCCGTATGTCATTATTTTGCGCTGCATACACAATCAGAGGCGCAACCCGCCATCCACCTCCAGGCAGCGTCCGGTAAAGAACTCATTCGCGAAAATGAACCCGACCGCCTGAGCAATCTCTGCCGGCTCGCCCAGCCGCTGCAGGGGTACGGGCGCCGTGACCTTCGCGAGGGCCTCGGGCTTCATGCCGGCGACCATTGGTGTTTGGATGAACCCGGGCGCGACCGCGCCCACCCGAATCTGATAGCGCGCCAGCTCGCGGGCCCAGGCGACAGTCATTGACGCAACACCGGCCTTGGCCGCGCTGTAGTTGGTTTGACCCGGGTTGCCGGCACGCGAGATGCTCGATATGTTGACGATGACACCGCCGCGTTTGAGCCTGATCATGCGCTCGGCCGCTTCGCGGCCACATAAGAATACGCCGGTCAGGTTGACATCAATGACGGCCTGCCACTGCGCCAAGGTCATTTTTCCCACGATCTCGCCGTCCTTCACTTTGACGAGCAGCGAGTCGCGGACGATGCCCGCGTTATTCACCAGGCCGTCCAGCCTGCCGAAGTCCTCGACTACCTGATCCAGAGCGCTGACGACCGCCGTTTCGTCCGCCACGTTGGCGACATAACCGCGCACGGTGATGTGCTCACGCGCGCAGAGCGCGGCGGTCTCGTCGATATCCGCCGCCGTCATATCCATCAGAGCGAGATCTGCTCCGCGCTCTGCCAGATACAACGCGATCGCACGACCGATGCCGCGCCCCGCGCCGGTGATGACCACAGCTTTGCCTTTCAGATCCACGATCGAATACTCCTTGGGGGATGGGTGTCAGGTTCAACGTTTTGAGCCCGATGGAATGCGCAGGTCGGGCCGCTCGATCAACCGCGCCGTTTGCGGGGGCGGCCCCGCTTGCGCGGGCCAGCAGAGTTTTGCGAGGTACCGGTCCCGCTTCGTGCGGTCTCGGCGGAGTCGTGGGTCTGATCAGCCGCCTGTCGGGAATTACCCGTGGACGAGGAGCTGGCCCCGCCGCGCGTCGTGTTTGCTCCAGATGTGAATGCAGACACCATGGACGCTTGCATCTTGGCCCACAGCTCCATGTTCTGCCGGGCCATGTCAGCCACGGGCGCGAAAGGTGACTCGAGCACTTTGGCCATCTCTGCCCGCATCATCTCCTGCTGACGCAACAGCCCCCCGACGCTCTGTTCGAGATATTGGCTCAACATCTCCTGTACAGGGTTGCCATAGAAACGAATGATCGCTTCCAGGAGCTGCGTACTCAGCACGGGCGTGCCAAACTGCTCCTGATTCGCAATGATCTGCAGGAGAATGGACCGGGTGACATCCTCACCGGTCGGGTCATCCACGACTTTGACCCGCTCGCCGCTCCCGATCATCCTGCGTATGTCCTCCAGAGTGACGTGGCGGCTGTCCGCGGCGTCATAGAGGCGGCGATTGGCATATTTACGAATTACGCGTTCTTCCGTCATGGCGCTGATGGTAATGTATGCGGTGCAAAAAGTCTGCCCATATTTACCGGATATTTCCCACATTTTGTCCTCTTGCGTCGCATTATTATGACTACTAGGGAAGAGCTGCTGGCGCGCTGGGCACGCTCACAGACACAGCTGGCCGGCTGGCGGAACACTCTCGTGCGCGAGATTGCCGCGAAATTCGCCGCGCGCACCGCTGACACAGCCGGAAGCCTCGCGCCGCACGACCTGCGGCACCTCTATGATCTCTGGACTGATTGCGCCGAGGAGGCGTACGCCGCTGTCGTCCGTAGAGATGAGTTTTGCAGGGCGCAGGCCGAGGGAATCAACACGGCATGCGACCTTCTGACCGGCGCAGTCGAACCCTCTTCTGCGCGCGACCCTGCCGGCGGAGTCGGACCATCATGGGCCGCGGGGTTGGCCGGTGGAATCGAGCCTCCGCCGGGGATAGGGCCGGGAGCCCTTCCCGCGACTCCCCTCCCCCAAGCCCCGCGCGGCGCCGCAGGCTGCTCATTGCGAGATCCGGTGTGGCAGCGGGACAAAGTTGTGTTGTATCGATACCGCCCACTGCCATTCGTGCAGGCTGCACCGGTGCAACCGGTGCTGATCTGCTTTTCCCTGGTGAACCGCCCCCATGTGTTGGATATACGGCCGGACCATTCACTGATACGCAACCTGTTGGCAGCGGGCCTGGAGGTCTACCTCATCGACTGGGGGTACCCCGATGCGAACGATCGCACGATCTCGGTGAGTGACTATCTCGAGCGGTATCTCGCCGGCTGTGTCGACCATGTGCTGAAATCGGAGCACGTCCGGAATCTGAATCTCATCGGCGTTTGCCAGGGAGGCACTCTGAGCCTGTGCTACTGCGCGCTGCACCCACGGCAGATCGCGAACCTGGTACTGATCGCCACGCCCGTGGACTTTCACACGCCGGAGAACCTGCTCACCAAGTGGGCGCGACATCTGGACATGGGGTTGCTCACGCGCTCCGGCAATCTGCACGGCGGATTGTTGACCGCCATGTTCATGGCGCTGAGTCCGTTCCGGCTCATGCATCAGAAGTATGTCGCGCTGTTGGATCAGGCCGCCGACGGTCGTGCCCTCGAGCTCTTCGGGCGAATGGAGCAGTGGATCTGCGACAGCCCCGACCAGGCCGCAACGGCCGCCCGTCAGTTCGTGCAATGGTTCTACCAGGAGAACAGGTTGGTACGGGGATCGCTACGCCTGCACTCGCGCCCGATCAGCCTCCGGAAGGTAGGACAACCTGTTCTGAACATTTACGGGACCCAGGATCACATCGTACCGCCCTCCGCCACGACCGCATTGAGAAAGCACCTCGGAACCCGGGACTACACGGAGCACGCGCTCGATACCGGCCACGTCGGACTCTACGTCAGCCGACGAGCCGGACAGAGCGTGCCGCGCATGATCTGCTCCTGGCTGCGGGCTCGCTCCTGATCAACCCGTCAGGTCGCCGGCTACGCCGGACTCGAACAGCTCCTGAAGTCCGAGCTGGGCTCGGTGGCGCTCGCTCTGCTGCTCCAACAGATCGAGCGTGTCCTGCTCGAGTGTTGGACGCACCGTGATCACCTCATAACGCGACCTCGCTGATCTGAATGATCGGTTGCGTGTTGGTGTAGTTGGGGATGTCGGCCAGGATTTCGGGTGCATGGGGAATGAATGCCTTCTGAAAAGCCTCTACGGAATCGAAAGTAAGATGGCCGACGGCGATATAGGGAGGAAGGGAGCCCGGTGTGCCACCTGCAACGCCGCTCTCGGCAGCGATGCGGCGGCACTCCGGCGCGCACTTCTGTCGCACCATCGGCATGTGTTTGTTGACGTAGTACTCCATGTCGAACTGCGCTGCGGGCGCGTTGGGATATAGAACTGTGATTTTGATCATCATGCCTACCTGCTCTTGTCGGACCCCGCAGTGCCCGGTCTGGACTCGACCAGCCGAGGCACGACACCGGGATCGGCCAACGTGGAAACATCGCCGATCTGATCAGACTCATCGGCAGCGATCTTGCGAAGCACGCGCCGCATGATCTTTCCAGAGCGCGTCTTGGGCAGGCCGGGCGCCCAGTGAATCGCCTCGGGCGTCGCGATAGGTCCAATCTGACAACGCACTACTTCACGCAACTCGCGCTGCAGCGCTTCCGAGGGTTCCGTCGTGGCTTTCAGTGTGACAAAGGCATAGACGCCCTGCCCCTTGATGTCATGGGGACAACCAACGACGGCCGCCTCCGCCACAGCCGCATGAGTAACCAACGCGCTTTCGATTTCAGCCGTTCCCAGCCGGTGACCCGCCACGTTGATTACATCGTCGACACGACCCGTGATCCAGAAATATCCATCCTCGTCACGCCGTGCCCCGTCGCCGGTGGTGTAGTAGCCGGGAAATGCCGCGAAGTAGGTGTCAAAGAACCGTTGCGGGTCTCCATAAACAGTCCGCATCTGCCCCGGCCAACTGCCGGCGAGTACGAGGTTGCCCTCGTTGGGTCCTTCGAGAACCTGGCCCTCGTTGCTGAGCAACATGGGCCGTATTCCGGGCAGCGGCAGGGTCGCCGACCCCGGCTTCAGGTCGGTGATGCCGGCCATCG